>JAABUL010000491.1_pt1 | contig 83983 bp, 133 predicted proteins | sample 5559151 | NCBI WGS metagenome assembly JAABUL01 (sample SAMN10711876, study PRJNA513368) | rock metagenome | isolation source: Antarctica rocks | place: Antarctica: Victoria Land, Pudding Butte sud
ATGTGCTGAAGTGGCAGCCGGTCACAAGCTCGAGCCAAAACTTGGCATGCAACAAGTCACGAAGGGTATCACAGGCGAAATCCAGCAGGGCAGCTGCACGAGGCTGTTCTGCATTCGCACCACCGGTCAGCTGGAGATCCCTGATGGCGACCTCGACAAGTGCGGGCCTTACCCGGAGTCGTCAGGGTCGCCAGCGGAGGAGAGCGGCATGTTGGCGACGACGGCCGCGACGCCGTCGCCGACGCCCGGCAGGTCGTCGGCTTCCAGGCGCGTGAGCCGCAGGCTGTACGCCGCCGTCTCCAGACCCGCCGCTGTCAGGTTGTGGCAGCCGCTCACCGCCAGGCTCCTGCAGGTGCTCACACAAACCTCGCTTGGTCGCAACGAGTGGCTCAGAGCAGCGCCTGGGCAGTTGCAGATGACAACGCTGTAGTACAGAGACACAAGGCCCAATTTCGATCCAAGGGGAGGACGTTGCACACGTGAGACGGCGGCAGCGCTTGGCGACGGAGACAAGGCAGCCGCCGCTGATGGCGGTGCGGCTGACGTCCAGCTTTGTCAGCGTCGTCAGCGCGTCCACACACGGCAGGCTCTGCAGTTGACCAACGTCATCGCCTCGAACAGCTGCTTCGAGGCCAACAAGAACCGCCATAAGTGTCAGACGTGCACGCATGGCAGCGCACAACCGCCAGGTACGTGTTTCCCCGCTCTTGCTTCGTGGCTCGGATGACACTGTCATCCCGGCCTGAGATTGCGTGAATTGCACTCGCCAGGCCTTGCACCTTTGAGGTCTGCGCAGCATGCACCTGAATGGCGCGTCAAACAGTTGCCAGATGCAGCCGTGAAACCGCGGCCCACCTGCAGTCGGGGGCAGTCGGCCAGGCACAGGGACCGCAGGCTGTGGATTCGCGCGGCGGCGCCGCCCAGCAGGCCATATGCATGGTGCGTCGCCAGCCAGGCGTTGCGCGAAAGGTCCAGCGCCGCCAGCGCGGGGCCTGCCCACGCCAGCTCCCGCAGCCCGTACTCGTTCTCAATGCTGCAGGGCGGCATGTTTGAACTCTACAGTCAAGAACCGAAGGGTGCGGCCGACTGCTGCAGCGGGGCATCGTCCAAACTGCAGCGCTGGCTTGTTCGCGGGTCGTACTTGTAAAGACCTTTTTCCAAGACAAGAAACTTTGAGCACGGCGCTGAGCGGAGGACACCGCACTGCAGGGAGTCACGAGGTGGTTTTACCCGATGTTTGACAGCACCAGGCGGTTGAGGCCCTGCGCTGACACCGCCTCGCCGTGGAAGCCGCCACCACCGTGACCGCCGCCACCGCCGCCGGTTTCGCCGTCCCGCGATTTGTTCTGCTTCGCGGGCGCCAGCGCCGCCGCCAGCAAGTCGATCTGGACGCCGGTGTTGGACAGGTCCACATCGCATAGCGTGCCGCGCTTCGCCAGCGCCGCCAGCAGGTCATAGCCCTGCAGAGCGCGGTGCAGTGCTGGGACCATGCCGTGCGCCAAGAGGCAGGTTGTCTCTGAGAGCGGAGAGCCTGTCAGCAGGTTTGCATGATAGGCAAGCATGGTAGGCAAGCATGATAGGCAAGCATGATAGGAAGCCGACATGAGCCAACCACAATGATCACTTAGTCCTGCCTTGCACCGCAGCAGCCTACCTCGAAGTTCCAGCAGCAGGCCAGCGACAGGCTCTCCAGCGGCAGCGCGGCCAGCGGCGCAAGCTCCTCCTCCGACAGCGCGGCGCAGTCGGCGACGCATGCCTGCAGATGATGCAGGGGCTGAAGCTTGATCTGAGAAATGGACTATGGTCGCAATTGGGCCTTTCAACGCAGCATACTGGAGCAGAGGTGAGACAGCCCGCGCTCCACCTCCGTCAGGTTCCTGCAGCGCCGCGCTGTCCAGTCGATTGCCGCCGGCGTGCCGTCGCCGTAGTTGCGCAGCTCCAGGCGCCGCGCTCGTGGCCACACGCCAGAGCGCACTGTGTCGCGCCAGCTCACAGCGACGCCGGCGCAGCGCGCCAGGTCAGCCACATCCGGCAGGTGGTCCATCACCAGCGCCTGTGCAACATAGCAGTGCTCAATCACGGCAGCCCCATCAGCCTGACACGCTGTACTGATGCAACATACATGGCCAACCGCTGCACCTCATATCAGTTTTGTGGATATTATAGATATCGGCTGCAGATACGTACAGGCATGCACGGCGTTGTTTGGCTCCTTGTCGCGCACCAGCAGATGTGGTGGCAAGTCGTTGAGTTCAGTCGCGCACTCGGATGATCCGCCTGTGAAGGCCTCGCTGGTCGCCATGTTGCAAAATGTTCCCTGACGCCTTGCGAATTCGAATGAATGCGCCGGGCGTGCTTACAAAGCCGCTGATGGTTGGATAACAAAAGTTGGTGAGCATGGGAGATTGTTCATGGCGGAGTGCCGGTTAGGGGGATGCAACAGCAGACAGATAGAAGGAGCAGAAAGCTCTTGACTTTTGCGAAGATTCTCTATTGCAAACAAATTGCAAATTGCAGAGTGAGGCGAGTCTGCGCCAACTTGGAACGATGGGGTGATGCTCGATCGGAGGCGTGGCTGATTGGCAGGATTGGCGGCAGCGCCTTCGTATGGTCAGTGGCATGGTCGATTGAAAGGGCGTATCTCTCCTTTCGACCTTTCTCAGTTTGGTTCACATCGTATATGCACGCAGCTTGTGACATTCCGAACGCGTGCAGCGCCGGATATCGCAGCTATCAGCGACCAGATTGTGCTGCAGCGGCTTGGACCCCGACATTTTCAGCAGTGGGCAAATTCTTTTGGCATCATGAGCACAAACATACACGGTTCCGTGGACCTTGTGCGTGAGGAACCGTGAGTGTCTTTCACAACGGCCTGATATATATGTTAGTCCCTGCACACGGCCACCTGTTTGCAAGATGCGCGCCACCAGCGGTGCCGCACATGCGGTCCAGACATGTGCCATGCGCTGTGCAAGCACAGTGCCCTGCACAACAGCCGAATACTCAGGTCACTTCACTGTAAATGCATCATCTTGCAAGTGGTCGTGACCTTGTCCCCGTACAAATCCGACCATGCAATCTGCAGCATTGCACGCACATGCGCAAGCGATGACCAGGACGTCGCCATCACGCAGGAAGGAGCGGCTGTATGACAGGGAGGCCGTGGAGGCCGTGCTGGGGCGCGACACTTCGAGTGTTTTCCCGACGGAGATCGCAAGGCTCGCTGCAGAGGAGCGGAAGTCTGCCGCGGACTCACTTGGCGGCCGGAATTTCATCACCGAAAAGGAGCTGGAGGAGCTGCGAGCGGAGCAGGCCGGTCCCGCGGGAGAGGCCATTGTGCCGGAGAAGCCACTGGCGGAGGTCCTGGCGCAGGCGAAGCAGGCGAAGGAGGACGCCTTCCAAGCGCAATGGAAGCAGATGAAGACGGGTGTGCCTCGTGCGCTCCACTCCAATTTCAAACTGCGTCTGCGATGCTGCTGGTATGACTCCAGGACCTGTGCGGTACTTGGCCGAGGGTTACTACTGCATGGAGCGGCCGGAGAGGTTCTCATCTCGGTGACGAGCCTGGCTGTGACGCTGTGCATGAACGGCGGTGAAACCCCTGTAGACAAAACTTGCATGTCCCGAACTGCAGGAAAGAACCGGCCGCTGGACGAGGAGGAGCTGCAGTTCCTGGGTGTGCTTCAGCAGCAGGCGGAGCAGGCGGACTCGGAATGGCACGCCGAGCAGGCGCGCGAGCTGGACGCTTATCAGCAGGTGACGCTCTGCGCTGGGGCGGAGTGGCAACACTCACACTGTGCAGCTGTGTTCCGAGCGTCGAATTGAGCGAGGCTGGCAGACGCAGCTGCCTCGCTGCTCGGTGTTGAAGACGTGGCAGAAGCCGGACATCTGCCAAGTCAAGTCCAGCCAACAAGCTCGTTGGTCGTTGCGCAGGCGGTGCGGGCGCGGGCTGAGGCAGCAGAGGCGGCTCGGGACGCCGCCGCTGCCGCTGCCTCAGCGCCGCAGAAGCAGCAGCCCAAGAAGGTGGGTGGAAGCACATAAACCCTCCCTAAACCCTAAACCCTAAATAGCGGCACTGGTAGGATGTACAGCACTGAAATGCTCCAGTGACTTGCTTGTGGCACTGGCTGGACTGATGTACAAAGTTCACTGGACTGATGTACAAATTTCACGAACGGCTTATTGTACACTGCAGGCAGAAGAGCAACAGAAGGTGGCGCCTCGGCGGCCCATGGTGAACATCGTGCGGAAGAAGCCGGTGGGAGGCGCGGCAGCGGCGACGGCAGCAGAACCGGCAGCAAAGCGGCAACACAGAGACAGCGGCAGTGGCAGTGCATCAGCGGGCGGCCAGACCTCAGCAGCAAAGCAGACGTTGCAACAACCTGGAGACCGTACAGCGGGTGCGGGTGGCGGTGGCGCCGACAGCGATGCTGACGGCGGGGGCCTAGCTGGGCTGTTGGGGGGATACGGCAGCGACAGCGACTGAGAACTCAGATCTGTCCCAAGTGGTTTGAATTGCATTCACATCCTACTTTCTGGAACAATAACTGATTTCCCAAGAGCGCATCCTGACAAGAGGCTGCCTGTCTGTCTGTAATTGCCGATGAGCAATCTAATCCCTGCCTACGACCTGCAGACATGCGCCGTACACACGTGTGCACAAAGCAGCATCACCTCTTGTATATGCGGGACTCATAAGCCTCCTGTATGTACGAGCATCGTAAGTCTCGTTTTTGCAAGCTTCACCAGGCGCCACCCGATGCACATCATGGCTCCCTGTGCTTCAGACTCAGCTGCAAGCTTCTGAGCAAACTAAATCAGTCTGATTTGACCCCTAGGGAGAGTGAAAGCAGCACTTCAGTGCACTTGGGAACGTGGTTTGCTCAGCCAGCCAGATTGACTCTTGAGGTAAAATTGGCAAGCCACAAGTACACTTTTCCTCGCGTCGGTACCGCTAGACAGAAGTGTATAGATCTCAGAAGAGCAACATGGAGGCTTCTGCGCCCGCAGAAGCTCAAATCAGCGGCGCAGAGCTTGCAAAGGGTGTGTTGTCCGCAGGCTCCGCAGAGCGAGGCAGCCGATCAAAATGTCTGCAAAATGATTCTGTCCGAGCTGCGGCGCAAACAGCGTGCAGAGTTGCTGTGGAAGTTTGAATCCTAAGACTCTCATCACATTTTAATCCTGTTCTCAAACTTCAATGTGGGGCTACGATGTTTGTGGTCTCGCGAGGGATGGGCAGCCTGTGCCCTTAGCGAGTGTCAGACTTGTCTATTAGCAACTAGGAGATTTGGGGATCGTGTCGCTTTATTCACGCCTGACGCCCTTCTAGGCGCAGACGGCGTCAGACATACAACTTTCCAATAACCGTCTGCAATGCCGCACTTGCACATTTTCCAGCTCGCAGCGTGATTATCGTGCTGTTCGTTGTGCTCTCTCCGCGGCTTCTCACCCAGCAGAACTGGCTGTGACTTGAGTGATCTGAGACCTGATGGCGTGCTGCTCCCCACATATGTGCGCTCAGCGCTCATCGCTGTCAGCAACAGCACACCATAGGTCATCATGCAGCCGTTTTCAGAACATCAGGCACAGCTGCCCCGGCAGCGCTGTTCGCAGAATGCCGATCGGCAGTCTGCACCCGCGCATTGAATGCAGATCCTTCCGCCACCTCAGCTCGCGACCTGCGGTGAGCACGCTGGCTGGACCTGCAAGGATCTGTGATATCACGTTGGAGGCCAGCTTGATGGCTGCATCCAGCCATGCGCCATGTTGCCCTCTTGACACAGTTGCTGTTCTGTGCAGGCTGGCAGACAGCAGCCTCGCACGGCTGTAGCAGCCGCAGTAAACGGTTTAGCCGACGCTGAGAAGGCGTGCGAGCGGTGCGGGGCGAGCTATCCACTGTTCTACTTCCCGCGCACGGCGTCGCAGCCGGACGGCCACTGGGTGCACTGCTTCGGCTGCCGCTACGCGCTGAAGCTCATCGCCAAGCCCTACCGCCAGTGCGCCGTTTTGCATCATGCTTTCATGGACCGCCTCCAGACTCGTATGCCCGCTCTGCTCCACCCACTGCCAGCGCCTCGGACCCTGATTGCGAATCAGCACCCTGATTGCGGACCAGCATGCGCTCTGCACGTGTATGGTCACCGCTTGGATCGCTGAGCTGTCGCCTCCGACTGCAGGCTGGAAGACAGCGAGCATGCGCCGGCGAACGAACCGAGGCGCTGCAAGCGCTGCGGGGAGCGGCTGCCTGCAGTGTTCTTCAACTTTAATCCTACGGTGCTTGGCGGCAGGAGTCGTCAGTGCTCAGCGTGCGAGTCGGAGCGCCAGCGAGGCTACGGCACGAGGGAGGTCACGGTCCCGGATGAGAAGCAGTGCAGCATCTGTCAGCAGACGTTGCCGGCTGCGCAGTTCTCGCGGCGCCGCCACTCCTGCGATGGCCTGAAGTCGAGCTGCAAGCAGTGCATCAGCGCCCTCATCCAGGCGCCGGCCATCGCCGTGCCTGTGGTCTCGAAGAAGTGTGGGTCGTGTGGGCTCGCCCTACCAGCTGCCGCATTTAGTCGGAATTCTAGGTGAGACCTGACAAAGAGCAGCTGACGATGCAGGCTTGTACCAGATCTTTCAGCAGATGTTTCCATGTTGTGTGCCCAATACTTGCCACATGATGTGTCCGATACTTGGCACGGCGCAGATGTGTGGCTCCTTGCATGATGCAGGTTGGTGGACGGCCTCAGCACGTTGTGCAAACAGTGCGGCAATGCAAGAAAGAGGAGCAAACGTCAGGAGACGGCAGAGCCTTGAGGCAGGCGCTGGCCGTGCGGAAGTAGTTGTTCTCGTGCCTGGAGCATGAAGGGCTCTGAGATTTGACACAGCAAGATCTGTAATCAGCGCACGGTGTTGCCACAGCTAACTTAGTAATCTTTTCGACCACATCATTCGCAGATTCCCAATCGGCGATCTGCACCACCGGAAGGAGTGCAGGTCCCTCCACCACCTCAGCTTGCGGCCTGCGGTGAGCGCGCTAGCTGCTGGATCCGCCAGGCTCTCTGGCAGCACGTCGGACGCTATCATGTTGGTACATCCGTCGGACACCACGCCACTCTCTTGACGCCCTTCCGCGCAGTCATGTCGACAGCGGCCGCCCATGGCCCAGCCAGCTGGCCATGGTATAGCAGAGCCTTTCTTCCCAGTCTGCCCTTCATCATGCCGACAGCGGCGGCCCATGGTCAGCTGGCTGGACCATGGGCCAGCTGACCATGGTAGCAGAGCCCTTCTTCCTAGTCTGCCCTTCATCATATCGACACCTGCGCCGTCTGTTCTACATCATGTCGACAGCGGCCGGCCCATAGCCAAGCCAGCTGACCATGGTTTAGCAGAGCCTTTGCACCCAGCCTACTGCACATACCATGGAAATGGACGTTCTTCCACACTGGATCGGCGATCGGTTGGACCGCTGCCTGAGGTGCCGCATTTTCTGACTTCTGCGTCTTCACAGTGTTTTTTTTTTTTGGCTGGAACGATATAATCTTGCAAAGACCACTGTCGCTTAGAGCTGCGGCTCATATGGGTGCATGCTGGTCCCGTTAAATCGTGAGGGTCCGACTTTATTAAGACCACGCTGTTCGTCCTTGTCGGAAGCCTTTGATCCTGTCTAGTTCTGGCGGAGTGTCTTGTGCTTTACGGTGGGCTGCTGCGGAAGCACGGCGGCAAGCTCTGCATCACTCAGCCGCACTGTCTCAGCAGCCCAATGCCAGAGCCACTCCACCAGGGTGCCGTCTGCCGCCTCTGCTGCTGACGGCACTGGAAGGCAGCCTGACGAGACGTAGCAGCCGCCTGCAGCCGCAGCGTGCTGCTGCAGCACGTCTGCGCTGCCGGCGCAGTGCAGAGAGCTTCGCGCTCCTGTGCAAGAGGGAATCAGCAGATCAGTTACGTTGGCTTTACATTGGCCTGGCCATGGGCCACACCGCCATGACGGGATGGCGAGTCGCTCAGAATGAGCAGCACATGAAGATGGCACCCTGAACGCCCTTGACTGCAGCTTACAGGACACGAAAGGACTTGCGCATCACACGGCTGGTGTCCCAAACTGGTGTCCCAAACCCAGCGATGGTGAGAAGAGCAGACCACTTCATATGAGAACGACTGGGAAGAGAGGCTGGCCGGGATCCAGCCCAGAAGCAGAAACACCCACCCTGGGCAGGGGTGAAGAGGATGCGCGGCAGCAGGCGCCTGTACATGGCATACATGGGCCCCGGCAGCGTGCGGGTTATGTCCGTCAGCACCTCCCCCGGGTCCGCCGCAAAGCAATGCACACTGGCGCCGCCCGCGTCCAGCCGACGCTGCAGCTCCGTCGTCAGCGCCACCTGTAGAGATGAATGAAGGCGCAGACGGTCATTGAGAGGCGCACTGAAGATGCACGAGGTCAAGGAGGGTTTAGGGTTTGGGGGGCCATGAGCTCAGGTCTCGACTCGGGATGTCTATCAGATTTCAATGCATCATGCAATACGACTCAGCCAAGGCGCCGCCGACTTTCGCATCCTCGAATGTAGTTTTGACATGGCAACCCAGTCAATTTCTTCGAAAACGCGGGTTCGAAAACGCGGGTTCGAAGGAAAACGCGGGTTCGAAGAAAGAAGCGGGTTCGAAGACGCGGGTCGAAAACCCCTATTGAGGGCTCAGCCTCCGCACCTGCGCCAGCTTGCTGGAGGCGTAGGCGCCCAGCGAGGAGTAGTGGCGGCGCCGCAGCTGCGGGTCGTCCTGCGTGACGCGCCCCAGCTGGTGCAGCCGCGATGTCACGTTCACCACCCGCGCTGGGTCCGCACCAGGCGCCTGAACGGCGAACATAATGTTACATAATCCTGAATTTGCAGCAGGAGTCTCTGCAAACACTGCACCGACAGGCCTGTCAAGAAAAGGACCACCCTCATCGAGTACACTCGGAGCGAGTGACTCCTGACAGTGACGGCGTGTGACTCGTTTTGTGGAATATATAGGACCTGGTGGCCCTTTGTATCAACTGAATTCTGATTTGACCTGCTGAAAGCTGAAAACCTGAAAAACTGACAAGCTTCAGTTGACACATAGGGCCACTGGGTCCTATACATACCACATTCGAGTCACATGCCGTCACTGTCAGGAGTCACTCGCTCCGAGTGTACTCGATGCGGGTGGTCCCTTTCTACCCTAGAATACATCCCACATTCTGCGTGTTCTAAACCCTAGAATACATACCACATTCTGCGGCGCACCTCTGCAGAGGCGCGCAGGCATGGCAGCAGCAGCAGCGTCAGCAGGTGCGGGCCAAGACAGTTTGTCGCCATGTGCACTTCCGTGCCATCCACTGACTCCTTCCGCTTCTCTGCACATAACAGCAGCTGCCCTTGTCCCCGTATAGACGAGATATGCATCAAGGTGTCAAATTGGCGCTGCCGCCGCCGCGACTGTACTGTACTGTACGCTTGCTCCTGGCTGACATTTGCAAAATCACACAGTGCATCCAGGGCAGGGTTGTGATGTTGACGGCTGGGCTAACAATGCAGCCTGATAAGGAAGCACTGCTGCAACAACATGTGAGGTTTTGCAAGTCAACAAACCGCTGAAGGAGAAAATTCCAGCGTTGTTGATCAGCACGTGCAGCGGCCGCCGAGCGGCCGTCCACTGTGCAGCAAAGCTGCGCACTGACGCCTGGCTGGCCACATCCAGCAGCGCCACCTGCATCATGTCTTCAGCGTCAGCGCCTGCCGCACGCTCGTGCTGGCGTCTGACACGAGATGCGCCTCCGCTGCGGACGACCGAAAGCTGCCGAGAGCAACGTTGCATGGACTGAGATGACCCTGGCTGCAATACTGACGCTGCTGGCGGTGCGAGTCTTTCCTGCAGATATCAGCTCACCTCCAGCTGTGGCGAAGCCACGCCTGCTGCCTGCGCCTCTGTTGTCAGCGCGACGAGCAGCTTTGCACCACGCTCCGCACTGCGGCACGCCAGCACCACTGCATTGCAGTGGATGTCAGTTTGGTTGACCGTGCGGCTCTGCGAGATCTTCAAGTTGACAAGCCACGTCACACAACACCCAGTGCCGCAGCAAGCTTGTGTGGCTGTGCTGTCAAAGATCTCCTCCTCCTTACCTATGGCGTTACGTTTCGCCAGAGCTGCCGCCGTTTGTCGTCCAATGCCACTGCAGCTCAAAAGCGTCAGCTCGGACGAGGTGCTGCAAATGCATGTCGTGCCATCGCGTTCCTGCACACGCTCATGGCAGACCTGAACAGGTGAAATCGCGTACTGCAGGGGCGCACAACAGCATGAGCTCCCTGGAGGCGATCTCACAGGAAGTGTTGAACCTGGTGGGGCCGGTCACGATACAGGTGCGCCCGGCAACATCTGCCTCCATGCTATCCAGCGATGGCAGGTGCCGAGTGCGCCATTTCTGCGCCAAACCGACTGCAGAGCCGTCACAAGACAGCAGCATGCATGTGGCGCTCTGGCACAACGGCTTTGACGGCTGCTGCTGTGCAGATCAGATGGTGCCCTCAGGTGAGCGTGTTGTCCTGCATCATTCGGGCTAGCGCACCTGCAGTAACACGTCCAGAGCCACGTCGATCAGGCCGCCAGTCCAGCGCAGCCAGTCCATGGCGCCGCTGCCCGCTGCTGGAGCTGCTCAGTTGCAGGTCACGCTAGAATGATCAAAAGGCGGACTGCTGTCTACTTACGAAAGATATGAGATTTTCAGTTCAGATCACGCAGTGATGTCTTAAAGCCGAACTGTTGCAAAGCAACCGTGATCTGATGCTTTTCACGACCAATGGGCCACAGGCCCCTCAAAGTGGGTCCCAACTTTCACGCTCAGACTATATACTTGTCGCCACCGAGGGTGGCGCAAGCCGAGAATGAACAGCGCCGCAGGGGCGCGCTCGATCACTGGACACGTCACGCCACGGTGTGCACGATACGAACTGCCGAGAAGCGATATCGCCAAACTCCATACAAAATCGAGCTGTTCATGTCGAAAACGCCTTGCCAATGAAACTGGGAAGTCCTACATGTCAGCGCTCTCGCTCGTGCGGTGCAGCTTGTGAGATCTTGAGACACACAACCGAGGTGCCCGCCCTGGTCGACCGATGCTGGCCCGCCAGAGCATGCTGCATGGCTTTCGTGCAGCTTGTGGAGCCGTCCCAGCTGCACCAGTCTTGCGACCGAGATCTCATACCCGGCTTTTGATTCCAGCATGGCTGCACCACCTACAGCCAGCTGTGAAGGGAGGGGGCACAGCTGGTGCATGCAGATCGTTCGTCAGAGCCGAATGAAAACATGAGACTGCAACAGGGCTGCCTGCTTCGAGGCTGGCATGGGCGCCCGAGCTCGGGCTGCATGCCACGGCGACACGGCATGCAAAGGGAACGAAGCTGAGGAGCTTCAGCCTGCCTGCCCTGCTGCTGCTCCTGCCAGGCGGCCTCATTGCACTGGCCCTGCTGGCAGCCGTGGCGGCGCCAGCAGCTTTAGCGACAGACTTTGGCACCGCAGCTGCACTGAAGCTCCTCAACGCCAACGTCCCAGGTCCGTGCTTCGACTGGACGGACTTTGCAGGCTTGCAGTTATTTTGTGAGCGCTCACTTTGTACACGATCCATCTGACGCATGGATTCCTGTCGGGATCCCTACAGTGACCGTAAGCGCGGACCGCCTGCGCCTCAGCTGGACCGGTCCTTCGGTGGCAGAGGGCCTCCGCGTGGCGTCCCGCGACACGCCAGACAGTCCAGCCATCACTGTGCGGCGCGTCAGCACCGACAGCGGCCTGCTCGGCCTGTTGCTGCAAGGTGGGGTAGCCTGCATCCTGTTCCTCGAGCGTCTGCCAGCTGCCCAAGGCACGCAGCGCTTCGCAGCGCTGTGAGGATTCACTCCACGCGGCTGCTGTGCTGTTACTCGATACTTCGGTTGCGCAGGGCGCTTGGCAAAGGTGGCAGTCGAGGGCATGTCGGTCGACGCGCTGCTGGATGACGCTGGCGAATTCAGGATCGTGCAGCTTGTGCCGCCGCCGCCAGACCGGCCAGGTGCCGCTCGCCAAGTTTTCTGTGATTGCTCACGCGGTTCAGTATGGGGGACCCGCAGAGCAAATGTCGCTTCTCGACTGCGCGTATGGCAGGGTGTTTGACGCTCCCGAGAATGTGACATCTGAACATCGGGAGGGCATTGCAGCCCGCGACTTGCAGCGCAGATCCTGACGACCGTCCTGTAAACTTGCTTTTGGAGCATTCACGACAGCATATTCATATTGCATTCTTTCCTACAGTAAAGCGGCGGCGCCCGCTGCCGGCGGGCAGCAGCCTCAAGCGTTCTGTGAAAGTCCCATTCACAGCTGACGCAAAGCTGTCGGGCTTCGAGGTGACCGTCACTGACAGCACCATCACCATGCCCGACCCCTACAGGTACCACACCAGGACGCTTTGCTTCAGTGATCCAGTCCAACACATTGCGCACAGCGCAGCCCGTGGCTGCTTGGCTCTGTTGGGTCCACACATTGTCTGATGCGGAATGTATCTGATTCGGTATCTCCTCTTGCAATGATGAAGCGCGATACTGACATTGCCGCAGAGACTCGCACGTCTGCTGCGCGCAGGGAGATTGCTGGCGGAGCAGTGCACGCCAGTGGCTGGCTGGGCGCCGAACATGCAGATGCCGACTGGGCCGTGCGGCCGCCTTCTGGTGCAGCAGGTGGGTGTGGGTGCGCAGCCACAACACGGGGTTTGCCGGTGCTGCACGATCCGGGTGCACATTACACTAGCGCTGTTTCTCGAGCAAAGCAATGTCTTAGCAGTCCACAACTTGCAGCAATTGGAACATCTGGTGTCCAGTCTCAACGGTGAACCTGTCTGCCAGACTACATCCGTAAGCATGGCAGGCAGCAGAGAGGTGGTTGATGACAGCGTCCGACCATGTGTGACACGTCAGACACATGTCCGCTGCAGAGCCTTTCGAGCTGAAGGTGACGGCGCCGAATGTGGAAGGGACGGCAAGCGGCTGGCGGACCGCTGGCGGCGGGCTGCGGCTGCGGGAGCCAGCGGCAGCCAGCGTCGCCTATTCGCCTGCCCTCGCAGAGTACGCCGCCATTGGCTGCCATCCATGACTGCTGTAGGACGTTTGGCGACGCTGCAGGGACACCCACGCCAATGCAATTAGCACACTGCTCTCCCCTCAGCAACAAAGGCACGGCGCAATTGCACGCGGACTTGGCTAATGTGGCCGCAGGATGCGTGTTGCTCCAGATCACGCAGTGCTGCAGCACCGCTTCTAACCGCAGGTATGGGCTGAGCCTGCTGAACCCGCTGCTGGGCGACGCAGTGTCGCTGCAGCAGGGCGGGCGTGTCCACCTCACCTTTGCGCCGGACGGCATGGCATACCCCACCACCAGCACGACCGTGCAGATGCAGCCGCTGCGGCTGACGGTCGCCCGCTCGCCGTTGCTGCGGCAGCTGCTGGCGACGCTGTCGTTGGCGGACAGGTGGGCTCCGCGTGCCACTGCCTTGCGCTAGAGCTGTGCAGTGCACGATGCCTGGTATTTGCTTCTGACCGCCATGCCAATCAGAACCACGCTGTAAGGCAGCGGTGGCGGCAGCAATCTGACATCCACTCTCTGTATCGGACATCTACATGGCGGCTCCAGGGCTGCGTCAAAGCTGGCAGGGCTCTGCACAGAGCGATTCCTCCCTCAACGATCCGTCTCGTGCCTGTGGCACCCGTCTTGTACAGCAGATCGAGCAGTCCTGGGAGCTATCAATCCAGCTGCATGACGCGCCTCTGAATGGATGCGGCAGGTCGATCGGGAAGATTGACACGCTCAACATATGGACGGCGCCGCTACAGGCGGAGATCAGCGAAGCAGGGCCAGTGCGCACGCGCCGCACAGATCTGCTGCTGAACGGCAAGAGCGGCCAAGGTGGGGCTCTAGCTCTGGGACCGGATTCATCAAAACCCCTTTCCACAACCAGCTGTGCATCACTAGGTTCCGTCTCCTGTTGTGTCAAGCTGCACCGTCAGCCGCTCAGCAGCCGCTCAGCCGTCAGCAGCACTATTCAGTGGCGCTCAGCACCCATGCGCCCCACACGGCCATAGCCTCTTCTGCCCGAAACCGGCAAACACACTCAAATCACACGATGCTGCTTGCAGGGGGCGTGCACCTGGTGGTCTGGGGCACGGTCGACTCGCAAGTTGACGGCCCTGTGGACATCACCTTGGGCATTCCCAGCGACATGCTAAAGCGCTTCGGACTGGACGTGCCTGCGGACCACGTGCTGCCAATCTCCATTGGCGGCACGTCCGACGCCTACCGCGTGGACTGGACAAGGTTTTATTTTAGAATTAATTCTTTGGGAAGAAAAACCTTTATTTCTTTTCTTATGTACCGCCAAGCTATTTCATTGACATCTTGCAGCGCGTCGATGTACATCAAGCATCACAGCGTGGCACTTTTTTTAGGTTCGAGAGCGCCACAACTGACCACCATGCAACCAGCCGTTGGCGCACACTACCTCTGTTGTGCTGACCGCTGTCTGCACAACCGCTGTTGTTGCAGTGCATCCTCGAAGCTGGCGACGCTGATAGCGCGGCAGAGGTCCGGCAATGATGACAGCCCAGCAGACCTTACATCTGCCGGAGGATGGGCGAAGGTGCTGCTTCGGTGCTCCTGCATTTCGTTGCAATTCTGGAGCCGTCGCGCACTGTAGACATCGTCACCATCTGTTAGTCGCGCATCATGCTCCTTGCCGCAATCTTTGGCGGCTAGTACTCTGCAACGTGTGTGTGGCTGACACGGCAGCCTCACTCTCAGCCTTATCTGGCCTGCAGGAGCTCTTCAAACGCACCTTGAAGGAGGCAGACAGGGCGACGGTCATCACGCAGCCGGCGCCGGAGCTGAGGGAACCGTTGCCATGGCAGCAGTAGTCGCCCTCCAGCTAAAAGCTGACAGCGCCGGGCGCGCCGATGTGCCGGCGTCTCTATCTAGCGGAGCGTGTGGCCGCAGCCAGCGTGCAGCCGTGCATGCAGCTGCTGCTGCCTGGGGGACTGGTGAATGCAGAGGCGGTGACGGAAGGCGGCCTGACAGCGGCATGGTGGAGCAAGCCTCGGCCAGTGACGGAGAATGCCAGCAGGGAACCCTGAGACCCTATCGTCTTTGGGACAAAGGGAGTACATGCAAGAAGATATACATATGTATCCTGCAGATTAATGACGTTAAAAAGGTTCATGGGCACCGCCGCCACCACTGCCGCGGCATGAAACTTGCTTGTGAGGTGTGGGTTGGGATTCCGACGTTTCCACTGACGTTCCGTGAGGTGTCCATCGTAAGCCGGCCAGTTTTTCTATTCACTTGCAAACTGCATTTGTGCACATCATCGCTAGCTGCCTACAAGTCTGAAGCCCTCGCCGCCGGACAAACTGCCGTCGGAAGTGTCAGCAGCACATCACGACACTTTCCGTGGGAGCCTCAGCTAGTGTTCGATTGTAATTGAGGCACAGCTTCAGAGCTTTCAGCCTTTTACACCCACTGGTTTGACTCGGCTCTGACGTCTACAGATTATCGCTCAGCATAACGCAACGATTGACGACAACACTTGACGGATACTGTTAGAACTCGAATTGAGCACGCATTACTGCCCATGCCATGTGGCAGCGGTTTTCTTCTGATACCTACTCCTCCACCTTGCACTTCTGCACTCTTTGCACTCATATGTGAGGCCATCTCTCCGCCTGCATCATGCAAAAAGATTGAACCTTAGCGCATTTTGGTTTGCAGTGCTACCACTTCGCAATGCAGCATTGAGACGCGCGGATGATCGGGCACGAGACACAGCAACACCTGCTGCAAGACCTGACTCAAACAAGCAATGCGTCTCCAACATGCTCACAAGCAGATGACAGTTGCACAGCCTTCCCTTCTTCTATTCCCACCTTGAGTGCGGAGCAAAGGCGGCAGCCGGCAGGGCAAGCCCACACAGCCCACACTTCTTCGAGGCCACAGGGACGGCGACAAGCGGCGCTCGGATGCGGGCGCTGCTGCACTGCTTGCAGCGCCAGGTCAGGCCGTTGGGGGAGTGAGCGCTCTGCCAGAACTGCGCAGCCGGCAGCGTCTCCTGACACCTGCTGCACTGCTTCTCAATTGGCACCGTGACCTCCCTCGTGCCGTAGCCTCGCTGGCGGACCGACTCGCACGCCAAGCACTCTCGCCTCCTACCGCCAAGCACCAAAGGATGTAACTTGAAGAAATCTGCAGGCAGCCGCTCCCCGCAGCGCTTGCAGCGCCTCGGTTCGTTCGTCGGCGCATGCTCGCTGTCATCCAGCCTGCAGTCGCAGGCAACAGCTCAGCGATCCAAGCGGTGACCGTGCAGAGCGCATGCTGGTCCGCAATCAGGGTCCGAGGCGCTGGCAGTGGGTGGAGCAGAGCGGGCATACGAGTCTGGAGGCGGTCCATGAAACGGCGATGCGAAACGGCGCACTGGCGGTACGGCTTGGCAATGAGCTTCAGCGCGTAGCGGCAGCCGAAGCAGTGCACCCAGTGGCCGTCCGGCTGCGACGCCGTGCGCGGGAAGTAGAATAGCGAATGGCTCGCCCCACACCGCTCGCACGCCTTCTCAGCGTCAGCTAAACCGTTGACTGCGGCTGCTACAGCCGCCGTGCGAGGCTGCTGTCTGCCAGCCTGCACAGAACAGCAACTGCGTCAAGAGGGCAACATGGCGCATGGCTGGATGCAGCCATCAAGCTGGCCTCCAACCTGCTATCACACATCCTTGCAGGTCCAGCCAGCGTGCTCACCGCAGGTCGCGAGCTGAGGTGGCGGAAGGATCTGCATTCACTGCGCCGGTGCAGACTGCCAATCGGCATTCTGCGAACAGCGCTGTCGGGACAGCTGTGCCTGGTGTTCTGCAAACGGCTGCATGATGACCTATGGGGTGCTGTTGCTGACAGCGATGAGCGCTGAGCGCACATATGTGAGGAGCAGCACGCCATCAGGTCTCAGATCACTCAAGTCACAGCCAATTCTGCTGGGCGAGAAGCCGCGGAGAGAGCACCACGAACAGCACGATAATCACGCTGCGAGCTGGAAGGTGTGCAAGTGCGGCATTGCAGACGGTTATTGGAAAGTTGTATGTTTGACGCCGCCTGCGCCTAGAAGGGCGTCAGGCATGAATAAAGCGACACGATCCCCAAATCTCCTAGTTGCTAGTTGACAAGTCTGACACTCGCTAAGAGCACAGGCTGCCCATCCCTCGCGAGACCACAAACATGGCCCCTTTGAAGTCGTGTTCTTTGCTGAAGTGCTGGGCTCTCATCACAAAGCACTGGATTAAAATGTGATGAGAGTCTCAGGAAACAAACTCCTACAGCAACGAAGCACGCTGCACGCCAAATTTCGCTGCAGCTCGGAAAGAATCACTTTGCAGAGGATTTGGACGGCTTCGCCGCTCTTCGGAGCCAGCAGACGAACAGCGGGAGCTTCCGGTCAAAGCTGAGTCAGCACACCTTCCGCAAGCTCTGCGCCGCTCATTTGAGCGTCTGCGGGCGCAGAAGCCTCCATGTTGCTCTTGTGAAATCTATACACAAGCTGTACCGAGGCGAGGAAACGTGCTACTTGTGGCTTGCGGGTTCTGCCTCAGGAGTCATTTCGGCTGACTGAGGTTTCTGAGCCAGTTCTGCCTCAAGAGTCATTTCGGCTGAGCCAGTTCGGCCTCAAGAGTCATTTCGGCTGACTGAGGTGTCTTCCACTGAAGTGGTGCTTCCACTCTCCCCGGGGGTCAAATCAGACTGATATAGTTTGCTCAGAAGCTTGCAGCTGGATGTGAAGCACAGGGAGCCATGATGTGCATCAGGTGGCCAACACTGTGAAGACGCAGAAGCGAAGTGCGGCACCTCAAGCAGCGGTCCAACCGATCGCAGTGTGGGAGAACGGTGAGTTGCATGGTATGTGCAGTAGGCTGCGTGCAAAGGCTCTGCTATACAATGGTCAGCTGGCTTGGCCATGGGCCGGCCGCTGTCGACATGATGTAGAACAGACGGCGCAAGTGTCGATGTGATGAAGGGCAAAAAGGGCTCTGCTACCATGGTCAGCTGGCCCATGGCCCAGCCAGCTGACCATGGGCCGCCGCTGTCGACACGATGAAAAGCAGACTGAGAAGAAGGAGTCTGCTATGCCATGGCCAGCTGGCTGGGCCATGGGCCGCCGCTGTCGACATGATGAAGTGCAGACTGCGCCGAAGGGCGTCAAGAGATGTACCAGCATGATAGCGTCCAACGTGCTGCCAGAGAGCCTGGCGGATCCAGCAACCAGCGCGCTCACCGCAGGCCGCAAGCTGAGGTGGTGGAGGGACCTGCACTCCTTCCGCTGGTGCAGATCGCCGATTGAGGATCTGCGAATGATGTGGTCGGCACAAATGTGCCTGGCCTTCAAATGGCTGCATGCCGGCTCGTGGAATGCTGCTGCTGGCAGTGACGAGCGGCGCGCGCACAAGGGTGAGCAGCATGCCATCAGGTCGGGCGTCAGAGGCCGTCCTATCTGTGCTGCTCAGAACGATGCGCAGTAGAGCGCTATGCGATATGTCACGACCACGACGCTGCAAGCTCGGAGGTGTTTGCGTGCGGCACGGCGAACGGTGGTTCGTTGACGATCCACAGATCACTGCAGGTCAAGACCTGAGTGTGCAGGATAGCAAGCTGCCGGAGAGATACTACGCAACCACACGACAGAGACGCTGCAAGCTATAAGATTTTTGAGCAGGTGTGAGCGGCACTGCAGATGGTGCTTCGGACTTTGATGACTCAACAAAGTTCACATCCTGCCACGCCAAAACCCTTGCACGCTCAAATCTCAATTATGGTAACCGGAAACTTGGCTTACCCCAACCGAAGTAACCGCGATTACCAACCGTAACCGGGCCAGGATTTACGGTTAGTTCCGATCTCCAAGGTCGTTCCCCATTCTAAACCAGTGGAATCTCATCGTAGACGAGGCCCGCCGCGGCGGGCTCCTCGAGCGGCACGCCGAATGGAGCCTTACACGCCACAAATGCTCCAGAAGACGAAGATGCATATCCTAGTGGGGTCTGTTCCCTCTGCCGTGCCATTGCACGCTTCTAGGAGGCAATACATGGTGTTGGGTGTCAATCCATGGCGAAGACCACCTGGATATATGCAACAAGCAACCTCGCATGGAAAAAACAATGCCCCATACAAAGTGATCAAGCAAGCTGAGAGGAGCTTATTTCCGAGGAGTTTCATACGAAAGGCAGTGGTAAAACGGCGGGATTTGGTGAGTAACCGTAGTAACCGGAAACCGTAACCGTAACCGGCCCTAGCTTCCGGTTTCTGCCAACCCTAATCTCAATACCACTGCCTCCACCGTGGACATCATGCTGCCCGCACCGTCCCTCCAATGTACCCGTCTGGATTGAGACACACCCCCAAGGTATGCGGCTGCAACTGAGCACCGGTCCCTTGGCCCCTCTGCACTACCACTACATCACTGCGCGAGCGCCTGCACAGAGGCGAGGCCCGCGCCGTGCGCCGCTGCCAGCCGCCCTAGCAGCGCGCCCGCTTCCGACCGCTCCACCCGGCTGAACTGCAGCTGCCTGACGCCGATGTCGCCCGCCAGCGCGTCCACCACGTCTGCCGGCAGCAGGAAGCCGGCGGCGGCGGCCGCCGACCCTGCCACGGCAACGGATGGTGTGGGAGCGAGCTCCGCCAGCACCACAAAGGACCGCAGCGCGGTCAGCATGGCGGCAGGCTCGAAGCGGCGCGCCGTGAGCCGCGTCTGCCGCGCCAGGGCTGTGAGCGCCTCGTGTGCAGCGCCTTCAGATGGGGTCGAGTCCAAAAGCCCAGCCGTGGGGGCGCCGTCCTCGTCGGAAGGCAGCGGGAAGCCGCTGTCCAGCGGGAAGCCCTCCAGCTGCTTGGAGGAGCATGGAGCATGGTGGAGCATAGGGCAGGTCTGGGAATGAAAGACTACACGCACGTCTGGGAGCCAAACACTACACGTTGGCATTGCTCCAATGCAGACTGTGATGACCTGCTGTGTCTGCAGAGCGAGCAGAGGCTGCAACATGAAGAGTGTCCACATGCGAATGCGACCGCGGAGCCGTTGAGAGATGCCAGAGATGAGAATGAGTCGTACCGGGAAGTCTTCAACGTCTGAAGAACTGAAGGCGGGGTCCTCCTCGCCGCTGCTGGAACCGCCGGCCGCTGCTGCCTCTGCGGCCGCCAGCGACTGCAAAGCGACGCACAAGCGTGAAAGAAGATACGACTGTTAGTTGCGACTGGCCACGACCTCAAATGCTTTCGGCCCAACGAACTCGTGCTCCTGTGTGCGAAAGGAAGCCTGTGTGCTTCCTTTCGCAGCAGAGGCTGCCTCTGTTGAGCCGCTTGAGCACAGTGCTGCCACTCAGCTAGAGCACAATGCACGGCAACCTGTCCCGCCGAGTGCATGTGAACTGCCTCCCACGGCATGACATGTCACTGCGGCACCTCCGCTGACACCGAATGTCGCTGAGCATGGGCGGAGGCTGGCGACCAGGCAGCACAATGAGACGTTGTGACACCCATAACCCAAGTCAGCACCTGCCGCGCATCGGACAGGCTGGCGACGAAGCGGTGCATGGATGCGGCATCCTCGTCGCTGCTCTCGTCCTCCACCGTCTGCATCGCCGCCGCCGACAGCCGGCTGCGGGCGCCGCCCTGTGAACACAGATCAAGACGTTTGACAATGGAGAATCACAACAAGCTGTGCTTGGAGCATGCATCATCCAGGGGACCATGAACCTTCGATTGGACGAGCTGACTGAGCCGTGAGAGCAAACTGGTGTGCAGGCTCGCAGGCACGTCCCTGTCAGTGGGTCCACTGTGAGCGCTGACCAATTAGCGTGCAATCAGACGTCTCCCGCCCAGTTCAGCCACGCAATCTTGCGCCCACCTCTGCCAGTGCCGGCCATGCCGAAGAAGGCGCGCTGCCGGCGGTGCTGCCTGCCGCCGCCAGCGCCTCCACCGCCGTCAGCGCCTTGCACACCAGGGGTGGTGGGAAGCTGGAAGCGGAAGCGGCAACGACCGCCAGCACTGCATCCTGCGCTGCGGCGGCAGCCTCTGGCGGCAGCCTCGCCAGCGCCGACAGCGCCTGCGCATCAGCAAATGGGAGTGCGATGACGCACGTCACAGAGGAAGACTAACGTGCTAAGCCAACATCCATCATGGACAAAAGACAGCCTTTTGATCTCTGGAAAATGAACCATCTTATCTTTTCAAGTCCAGCGGGATCTTGCGGAAATTCACGCCTGGGACAGCTGCGCCGCGTTCAGGTCGCCAGCCCCCGCTGCCAGCGCCGCTGTCAGCACCCTCACAGCATCTGCGGCACCACCGCCGCCACCGTCGTCGGCCGCGCTGCCGTCCGCACCGCCTTCTGCCGCCGCGCCAGCGGCTGCGCCGCCCGCCGGCGGCATCTGTGCATCTCCCGTCCAGCCCAGCTCCCCGACGCCGAGCTTTGCGAGGCCCGAGAGCGCCGTCGCAGCGGTCTGTCCCCTGAAGCCGAACGGGGGGTCACGCCCGTCCGACGCCGCGACGCCGGCCAGCAGCAGCTGCAGGGTTTCGGGCCGCGGCGTGTGGCCTAGGGTCCCGAATCCCCACAGGGCCTCCGCGAGGTGCGCCGCCTTGAAGTCGGGGGCGCTGCCCGCGATGCGGCGCTCCAGCGCCTGCGGGGCGCGGCAGCGCACTGTCAGATCTGGCAGGCTTGAGATGTGTTTGACCGGACCAAGAATGGGGTGCAGACAAGCCCCCCAGGGCTTCTTTAGAAGCTTCTTTGATTGCCGAGGCTTCTAGGTGCCAACTGCCTGAGTGCTTTCACGCATGAGTTGCCACTTTTCAGGCCACACAAGTGCTGAAGCTGACCCACTCAGCTGCCTGCAATGCACACAGCCATGCACAGGCCTAGTCCGCATGCAGGGCGACCAGTGCACGGCATGCGGGAGGCGGCCGCATATGATTGTCATTCCGCTCCCACAACAAGGCCTCACCTCGAGCAGCAGCTCCCCCGGGTGCGTGCACAGCCGCGCGTAGCCCCATGCCAGGCTGCCGATATTGTAGGGCGACAGCTTGGCGGCGGCGGCGGCGGCTGCGTCCGCCAGATCCGCCACCAGCGGCCCCTCCGGGCGAAAGCGCAGCGCACCAAACGCTCGCACCGTGTTGGCGATGTGGCCTGTGGGCGAGCGAGCCAGCGTTCAGCGCTCAGGAAAGCGGTCGATGGCCGCCAGGAGTCTGCTGCTGATGCTGCCATCGCTGGCTGTGATGTCCACGGCGGTTGCACGGCGTCAGGCGCGACGTGTGCAGGGTCTGCCCTACGGCCCTGGCCAGAGTTGATGGACGGAGGTTGTATGCAAAGCCATCGCTCGAGTGAGCCACTCAGTTTGAAGGTCTGAGCACAAGCCAGTTCAAGAAGTAGCCCACCAGGGGCGAAGGTGTGCAAATTTTGAGCCGCGGCTTTTGCCAGCGCCGACAGCGCCGCCTCCTCCGGGAACACGCCCAGCTTCGGGTACGCCGCCAAAATGACGGCAATGCTGCGGCCCTTGAGCGGCTGCCGCATACCCGCCAGCGCCACAGCACGCGCCGTCATGCGGTCCAGCAGCCCCGACGCCCTGCAAGACGTTGAAACGCATTCGATCGCAGTTTTGGACCTGGAATGTGGGCAGGAGCGGCTGCTGCTGCACCGAGCGCCACGGCACGCGCCGTAGTGCAGTCCAGCAATTCCGCAGACCTGCAGCGCAGTTGGCAAGGAAGCTTCTTGCCGGCATGCTGCTGCCAGGGCCCGCCGCAGCACCTCGGACAGGTTCTCAGGCTGCCACGATACGACATTTTGACTGCTAGCAAGCTTTCCCAAACAAAAGTTCACTTGTGCACCTAGGGGCTGCCGGCGCCCGCCGCGGCGTGCAGGTCGGCGAGGTGCCCTAACGCAGGGCGAGGTCGTTTCAAATCTGCTGCCAGCAAAGAGCTCACTTGAGCGCCTGGGGCATGTCGCTGGTGGCGCCCGCCGCGGCGTGGAGTTTTGCCAGGTGCCCAAACGCGGCGCCGAGCGTGACGCCGTCCAGCTCCCTGCGGTCCACTACTGAAGCCACCTCCTCCCAGCGGGACGCGTGCGTGATGGCGGCCGTCACTTCGGAGCGCCCAACGTAGCCGGCGTCGCGCCGCGGCTGGTACGCCGGCATCTCCGGCAGCGCCATCGGATCCTCCTGCGGAATATGACGGAATATGACACAAGATTGAGCATACGTTTTTCAGAAGAATTTCTGAGAAAGGCGTCGGCGAACCCCACGCAGCCGTCATTGGAGCAAGCGGCTAATCTGATCGACGGCGACTGATATTAAATGCCGGCACCTCCGGCTGCGCCAGGGGATTGACATACAGAGGGGTAGCGATACATTCTGGATAGGCGTGCAAAATGCTCCAAAATACAGCTGCCGTCGCGCTGCGGCGGTGCGATGGCATTGCCGGCCGCGCCAGCGGAGATTTCCGCAGCGCAAACTTTTCAGGCGCTACTTGTCCTATAGGGCACCTCAACGGGACTCCACAGGAGGTGTGGAGCACCGCAGTCTCTGCTCACGAAGCTGTGCTTGTGACTCCAATGGCGCACTTCCACACAGCACAGGGTGCAGTGGATGCTGTCGAATGCACTTGCATGCGGGCTGTGCCTCCATGCTGCTTAGATAAACCCTAAGCGACCAAAGTGACGTACTGTCGCCTCGTCATAGACACCGCGCTGCAGGCGCGGTGGCGGGCCGCGCAGCTGGGCCGCCGGACTCCGCGGCTTCTGCGGCCGTGACGCGGCCACCGTGCCTGCCGCATCTGGGCCCGGACTCCGGCTCCGGTCTGCAGCCGCCGTTGCCGGCGGGCCCTGCCGCCTGGCCTGCGCCGCGGCCTGGCTGCGGGATCCCTGCGGCATCCTGGCGGCTCCTGCGGAACCAGCGGCCTTGCGGCTCGCGAGTCTGCTGGCGGCGGAGGCGGCGGCGGCGCTGACGGCTGTTGGCGACACAGGCTGTACATGCCGCGTTCGCTGAGCGGATTTGGGCTCGGCTGCCGCCGGCTGCTCCGTGACTGCGGCGCCGCCGCGGGTTCTCTGCATAGCCCGGCGGCATGCGGACTGTGGCGGGGCTTGCGCTAGGTGCGGCCCTGATATCCCGCTGGTAATCTGCCGCGTGGCAGCCTGCTGCATCGTCCTGTGGTCTGGTCTGCAGCCAGAAACAGGGGCTGTGCTCTCAGGTAAGCTTGGCGATAGCCTCGCGCACCCTAGCATACGCATGCCAGAAATACACACGACATCTGCGATCGACTGAATTTATGGATGTGCAACTCACCAAGATCAAACCCAGATGCACCGTGTTTGTATGCAGCACCGAGTCTTAGGTGAGAATTGGTGAATACTGAAACAGGTTTAAATGCTGAACGCTGCCGAGAAGTCCAGAGAGCTCCACCGTCTGCCGATGCACAAAACTCAAGTGCGGTGTAGAGGAGCAAAACCTACGCAGATGCAACCCAAGCTCAGCTGAGAGGAGGTTCAAGTGTCAAAGCACACACGGTCAACTACTACCTGCAAACCAAATCTGCTCTGCAAAACTGCCCCCGTGTGCAAATCCCATGCGATCCAATATCGCAGGAATGCGAATTGCAGCACACGGGGCTCTGTAGGGTATGGGGTGATTAACACATGATCACCCCTATAGGGACTCTTAGTTGGCCTTTTCTTGGCACAGCTGAAAAAGCTGGCTGACTCGGCCAGATTGACGCCAGATCCGCTGGCCAAGTGGTACAGAGCACAGGACACACACACTTGCTGCTTCTATGATCCCAGAGAGGCGGCCTTCCGGCCAGCAGCAATCGCAGCTTTTGTGCATCAGGTGACGGAGGTGTTCTGGCGACACCCGGAGGAGGCGCGCGTGACTGAAGTGCAGCCTTGCTTGACTACAGCAGCCGGGGTGGCGGCAAAACTGCTCGAAGGCTCAATCAAAGGCACATCAGCCGCCCCACGCCGGGCTGTGCTATCTGAGCAACGTTCAGTTTCAAAACGAACCTCGCGACTTTCGTCATCGCTTGCGGAGACAGGTGAGCAGCCCAAGGCACTTGGTGTGGTGCAATGGAAGGCAGAAGGCATGATGCATACTCTGTGCATGTGGGTATTGCCGCGCGGGTGCCTTGGGGCCCCAGTACTTGCTTGATGGGAAGTCCGATGCAGTTTTCAAATTTCCGGACTGCGGTGCAGGGGTCGACTGAGAGTGTACCTCACGACTTCATGGCTGATTTGGCACGCATTGCTGCAGGTACAGCATCCACGTCAGTCGCGGGCAGCACCATGTGCGGTACTGAGCAGCCCGCAACAGTGAATGCCACTCACAGCCATGCGGTGTTGCACACTCTGCCTCCGGGCTGAGTGACCCTCCTGCTAGCTTCCACAACCGATTTCCGATAGGCTGACCCGGCAGCAGCTCGTCCCAGCAGACCTGCACCGGCAGCAGCTCAGACACCAAGTCAACAGCTCGGCGCCAGATTAGCATCGGCAGCCAAGTGGAGCAGGAGACCATCACTGGCAGCTGAAGGCCGAGTTGTCCAATTGCCCGGCATGCGCCACCCCAGCGAGGCTGAAGGCCGCTGGAAGGGCGCTGCAGCTTGGTACAGTGGTGATGCGCCAGTAGCAGCGCCCGCTGTCGGGCACCAGGCAGACAGAGCAGCAGCCAGCAGCGCAGACCCCTCCGCAGGGCGGCCGGAGACGCCCAGCTCCCACTACCAGGTGCCAGACAACGAGCGCAGAAACACGCGTTCCAGCGCGGTCTTCGCCTTCCCGCCGCATGCGTCGCTCGCCGGTAGCGGCAATGGCGGAGGCGGCAATGGCGGCAACAGGGCCGGTGGGCCCGACGGCGGCGCAAGCACCCAAGGCGGCTCGCACGTGCTCAGGGATGCCGCGACGGCAGAGGCAACGGAAGCGAAAGCTGACGCCTTGCAGTCGGCCGCGGGGACGGCGCTCGGCGCCGCCATCCCGAAGCATGCCCGGGACTGGCCAGGCGGCGCCGTTGCCGGCAGCACACAGGCAAGAACACACCTACCCTGCAGCATATTCTGTGCTGTCCATTGTAGCAGCAATCGCAGCGGCAGCTGGTGGTTCGTGGCGCCCCCACCGCAGGGCTGCTGGAATGAATGTCGAACCTAGCAACCCTGCGGTGGTGTGTGATTCACCATGTGCATTTGGATCCGCAGCGCACTCCATAACAGCTGGCACTGATGTACAGCGCGTCCACTGCCCAGCCCCTGGCGCACCTGCTCCTTTCCAGTGAGCCCTACGTCGTGGTTTCGACTTGAATTCTCTGCATGCACAGGACACCCCGCGGCAGCTGGCGGTGGTGTACGGCGCCTCCACCGCCTGGACGCTGGCGCACCTGCCCAACCCCGCAGCGCATGGCCCGGCGTCCACAGCGCTCGGCGACAGCCTCAAGGCGGAGCACCACACGCCGCGGCAGCGTAAGCCCAACGGCGACGGCGACGACGGCGGCAGCCGCCCGCTCAAGCTGCTGCTGGCAGGTGAGTTAGATGTGCCGTGGGTGACAGGACAGCTTTCGGCTGCGGCGCACCTGTGCTGAAGCTGCCTGCAGACAAAGGCAAAACCGCTGCTCCCTGCGCCAATTGAGGCCCGTCGCACCCACGCGTGCGCTGCTCAGACTTCTAAGTCCAGCAGGCATGCAGATCGATCTGGAGAATGCAGTGGCGCTGGCAGCGGCACGTGAGCCTGAGGCAATGGCTTCCCAAAACCCTAAACCCTAAAGGCGCTGATGGTCCGTATCCGCGTGCAGGCGGCGTGGCAGGCGCTCTCAGCCGAACGGCCACGGCTCCCATGGACCGTCTGCGCATGCTGCAGCAGGTTCACCGCAGCACCAAGCGGCTCACCATGCGCCAGGTGAGCGGCACTGTCAGGGAGCGCACCCCATGAAGCCTGGAGGCGCACGCCGCAGCAGGTGCCGCAGCAGGTGCACCGCAGCATCAAGTAGCTCATCGTGCGCCAGGTGATGCGCTAGGTGAGGACACAGAGGCCGCTTGCTGCGAGGGCTCCCGGAGGTGCATATGCTTCTGGCATGCTACCCTAAACCCTAAACCCTAAACCCTAAACCCTAAACCCTTATAGCTACACACCAGAACACACGCCGGCCTGGGCCATAGCGTGTGGTGTAGATGCGCATCCCCGTCAGGCAGGGCAAGTCCTCAAGGCACTCGTTTTCGTTTCGTAATGTTTAGGTGTTGTCACCCTCCCCTAGGCACCACGCCTATGGTGTCACCCTGCACCATCTGCGCAGGGGTTGGCGCGCATGGCCAGCGAGGGCAGCCTGCGTGCCTTCTGGCGCGGCAACGGCGCGAACGTGGTCAAAAACATCCCGGAGATGGGCCTCAAGCTGGGCGCAGCCGACTACGCCCGCCAGGCATTCTCAGTGCGCGCTCTGTTCCGTCTGCAACTCGATGCATCACACCCTGTGTTGCAGCACAACGTCAGAATATCGGACACGAACGACTGCACCGAACTGTGGCCGTGACCTTTGGATTTGACTTGTCCGACTGGCAGAGGTGCCAAATGAAGACATAGACGCTCCTGTGCCAGCAGGCGGACGGCCGCCGGCCGACGCTGGCGCAGCGGCTGGCCATCGGGGGCCTCGCAGGCGCCTTTGCGCAGGCGGCCATCTACCCGCTGGAGGTGGTGCAGACGCGGCTGGCCGTCAGCCCGCCAGGCACCTACTCGGGTGAGATGCTGAACGCTGGCAGCCTCGCCAGCTTCCCCTGTTGCTGGGAGCATTCCGGCAGGGCGCAGTGATTCGAAAAAGCGAAGAGGAGCAGCGCACTCGGCTGCGAGGCCCAACTGCTCTTTGAAAGCGTCAGCTGCCATGCACGACTCGTTGGGGCAGCATCCACTCGTACGCGTCACATAAAACCCCCAAAAAAAACCTGAAAACCCTAGCGGGCCCGCTTTCGGTGTGGCTGCCTTACCAACATCTGCCCTGCTTGGAGGCTGATCAAGATGTATGTCCTGCACGCAGGCATCTGGGACACGCTGGCCAAGACGGTCGCGCATGAGGGGCCGCGCGCTCTGTTTCGCGGCCTGGTGCCCACCATGTGCGGCATCCTTCCCTACGCGGGTGCGCGCCGCCGCTGATGGCTGGAATGCGTATCCACGCGGCCGTGCTGTCTCCTTGAGCAGACGTCTTTGCAATCGCGTGACCGCGAGAAGCGCGGTCCACAAGATCAGGGACCTGCATGGAGTTGCCGCTTTGTCCTGGCGCCACCAATCACGGCCTGCGCCTTTCGAGGACTGCAGTAGAGCTGCCATCTTCGCAGGATTCGGCAGCCTGTTCCGACTGTTCACGCTGCCTGCAGGCATCGACATCGCGGTGTTTGGCCTGCTGCGAGAGCGCATTGCCGACGCCGAGGCAAGGCGCGCCGACCTGGCCGTGGTGGCGGCGGCTTCCGCCGCGCCGGAGACTGCCGCCGCTGCCGAGGCGATCTCCGACGTTCCACGTGACGGAGACGGCGGCGACAGTCCGCGGCTGCGAGCGGCGAGCCCTGAGCCTGCAGAGGTCTGTCATGCACATGCGGCATTTGTCACGCCCGACAGAGTGGAGTGGAAGTCAATATGCAGGCTCACATGGACGATGTGCAGTCGACCATCTGCTCCTTTGCACCTGAACCCAGACGCTCCTCGCTGAGATCAGGTCGCTCTTGAGGAAGTGCCCAGACGCTGCCCGATGTCACTCCCATCGTGGCCTGCGCAGGCGGTCACGCAGCAGCAGTTGCCAGCGGGCGCGCTGCTCGCAGCTGGCATGCTGTCCTCCACCACCGCGCAGCTGGTGTCCTACCCGCTGGGCCTCGTGCGCACGCGGCTACAGGTGAGTAGAAAACTGATAACTTTGCAATCTCATTTGACTTCATCAGAAATGCGCAGCTGGTGTCCCACCCGCTGCGCCTCGTGCGCACCCGCCCCCAGGTTCGTCATATCGACTCAGCAAACGCTTTTCTACAGGATTGACTGACGCCAGTCTTCGGGTGGCCGGATCGACAACTCAGAACAAACTTACTGATGCCAGCATTGTTGCGCCTACGCAGGCGCAGGGCATGGGAGGGCGGCCGGTGGTTTACGCGGGCATGCTCGACTGCTTCCGCCAGATTCTGAGCACTGAGGGTGCGATACGCCCCGAGCGTGCCCTTGCAGCCACCCTGTGGTGGGCCAGCTCATTGCCCGTGATTTCAGCGACCCTGCTGTGCCGCTGTGCGATGGACAGCCGGCTTGGAGACTTGAGCAGGGGTTGTCGAACGACACAATGAAGTCGGACTTGCGCCAAGCACACTCGAGCTCAAAACTGTTTCGTGCACTGTGTGCCGCTGTCTGAGACAGCCACACTGCAGCTGTGCCTCTCCACTACAGAGTCAGCAGGCGGTCTTGCGGCAAACTGCTGCATTGCCGGAAGTGTCCCGATGCGTCATCGTCACTCTTTGACAATAGCCTGAGACGAAACCCTGCTGCATGCTGCAGGGGCGCGCGGACTGTACAAGGGGCTCGGCCCGGACATGGCGAAGATTGCGCCTGCGGCCGCCATCTCCTGGACCGTCTTCGAGCGAGGTACGATGTCAAAGCGGCGGCGTTGCTGCGCCGTCACATCTCCCCAGCTTCCTCGCATCACAATTCCGCCCGCCAATGGCTCCTCAGCCATGTGGCTGCCATCGTCTTCGGTCATCACACACCCTGCAGTGATGCCTGACGCAAAGCTGCCCTTTCGACATGTTCATTTTCAGTCCCCAGCGAGTGGCCACGACAACACAGCAGGGTTGATGCTCTAATCGCAACTTCCAGCACGGCTGCCAACGCCTTTGCAGACGACAGCCCTGGTTCCTGCCCTCTGCTGGGCTCTGCTGGGCTCTGCACACGGCTAAATGACGCTCACGCCGTCATTCTGCCAGGAGTCGAGAAGCCAGCTGATTGATGCTATTATGTCTGTTGCCCTGCAGGTAAGTCCTGGCTGGGTGTGCACGAGGTGCCCTGCCACCGCTGCTGAGCCAGCGACGGCACAGTGTACAATTCTGGAACGCGCCAGGGGCCCGCGCGCGACTGTCTGACCCGCCTACGAGCAGCCGGGCGGGCGTCAGCGGACCTGGGGGTTGTGTGGGGGCTCCGGGACCCGGCTGATAGACTCGGGCAGCGGAAGCCGCCGATCTGATTAGCGGTTCATACCTTTCAATGCTGCGGGCCGCTACACACGAAGGTGCCTCTACTGGCTCGGCGACGCGAAACGTGCATCTCTTTCCATACAATGCGATTTCGAGGGACCCCACCCACTATATGCAGGGCGCGCCATTGATCTAGATTGATGTAGAGAGGACCTCACAGTGCACAGCATCTGCGAGGCGACGCCTGTGTCAGCCGCCATGTGAGATCAGCCTATACTTAGGCATTTAGCCATGGGCAGAAAGCGGCACACATACTACTAGTATGGCTAGTAGCCTTGAGTCACCATTTTGACCAGCCGCTGATGAGCAGTGGGCCGCGTATCTGCAGGCAGCTGGCTCGTTAGCCCGCTTTCAGATGTGCACCCCTTTATACTATTGATGTGGCGGCCAACGGTGCAACTTCATATGGAATCTATAGGTAATCTGGATGTCTTCACTCAGGCCGCCAGCGACTGCCAGGGGTGTGACAAGCACGCTACAGATGACCTGTGCTTCATAACAGTTCACCTGCCAGATATGCTTCCTGACCCCGATTTAACACCGTCCTCTGCTGCTGCTAGTTTCAGCCTGCTGACGCATGCACTCAGGTGAGGTGCCGCTGCGCCAGCTTGCAGATGCGGCACTACTGCGCTCAGGGCTCTGTCGTCAACAAGCTTGCTCCACTAGTAAATATAAGTAACAAATGTATACGCCTCCAGTACACGCTCGGAAACTTGCCGGCAGTCAGGAATTCCGCAGCTGCTCTGCAATAAGTACAATGCGTGCACCGCTTCACAGACGCTAAGCGGCGGAGGCGCAGCCGCGTCATAAATAATGTCTCGGTCCAGTGCGTGAAGGTCCAGGCCTCGCTGAGCTGAGCGAGGCCCATGTAATGCTGCAGGACGTAGACGGCATGCTGTGTGGGGTTGACTGGCCTGGCCTGTCAGTCCAGGTCGGGTGCGTCAGCCGCGGCGATGCATCACCGGCGTGGCGATGGCGACCATCAAACCACCTGGTCTGCGGGGATCTGCTTAAACTTTTGTTTCACGTTGCAATAATTCAACTTGAAGCTACAACTCGATGCAAGACGCCCCAGAGCTGAAGGAAGCTGGGCGTCCTCTCACGTGTGTGATGACTCACAAAATCCGGAAAGTGTCCCATTTGTCCCATTTGTCCGGCTGCTCGTCCGCTGCCGTGAACAGTCAATCGCCTCACAGCATCACCAGGTCTCGTCTACAGTCCCAGAAAGTCACATCTGCCAGCACGCCTTGTACTCTGTCTGGTGCGCTGAACCTATCGTCAGCATCTCGTGCATGCAGCGGCATGTCGTCACTCGAGGTGCACCTCAGTTCTGCCGCGCCTGACATCATCCTATGCGAAACACACGATATTTGTCCAATTTGCAGGTATTTAGGATGGCGCGCTGCTGTATGTTTGCTGCGCTGCTTGCAGCGGCAGCGCTTTTGTGCACGTCAGTGCGAGCTCAGACGAGTCCGAAAATTGTGGTCATTGCCGACTCCTTCTCCGACAATGGCAAGTGCTGTGACTCTTAATGTGTTGTACTACTACGCGTCTTATCAAATCGCATTAATTGCTCGTGGTAGCCAGCTGTCGAGCGATTGAGCGAGCTCAGACCATAACGCGTTGTTGCTGCACACAGGCAACGGGTACGCACTGGCCGTGAAGGAAGCCCTCAACACACCGGCGGTGAGTAGCCGACACAAACGGCCAGGGCTCTGTATCTTCAGCGCATGTGTTTCAGGCGAGCCTCCACTTTCTTGCATGAGCGCATTCTGCCAACACCGTGAGCGCATTCTCCCACTGATCCGTCTCGGACGCACGCTGATGCAGGAGTACCCAGAGTCGCCCTACTTCCGCGGGCGCTGGAGCAACGGTCGAGTTTACATCGAGTACGTTGCGGAAGCACTCAACCTGCCGCTGTACGACTACGCGGCCGCAGGGGCCACGACCGGCTTCGCGCCAGCGCAGGCAAGCATGTCCTGCTTTGCACTTTCAGGCTGGTTCATGCGTTAAGATTTCTCAAGAAGACCGAACGACGTCTGGCGGCAGCCAGTTTCGGCGTGAAGAAAGTGCGCGCACTCACTTGTTCGTTATTGAGCTACACACTTTCGAGCTGGTTGCACATCCAGCATGGAAGAGTGTGCGTGCGGATCTCGCATTCCTCGGTACTCCAGCTCATGATCTGAGCCTCGTTTTCTGTGCAGGTGCCGCCCATCATGCCGCCCTTTGGAAACTTGTCCCAGCCCACCACCGTCTTGTCACCCAACATCTTCCAGCAGGTGTGCTGCTCTATGAATCATGTCTGCCCCGCGCATTGCAACGCTGCAGATTGCGGTGTCTGCCGTCTGTGTCACTCATCCACCGGAGCCTTACTGCCAACAGCCGGCTGTTTCCAGACCTGATGATAAGCCCGTTCCTTCGTCATCGAAGGAACGATGACGATTGCCTTGTGAACCAACTGCAGATCAACCGGCACCTGCGCTACGACCCGCTCTTCAACACCTCCACCACCGATGTGCTGAGCCCCGACGACTTTTATGTCATCTTCATTGGCGCCAACGAGTGCGCTGCTTGATAGGGCCACGCATCTCGTGCGATCACGACATGGCGCCTGCGCATTTTCAATGCCAAACGCGATGCCGGCATAAGCCCCCTGCGAGTCAACAAGTTGCCGCAAATTTATATGTGAGTGCCGGCTGCCTGTTACGAGTGCTGGCAAAAATGAGGGACGATTTTCATCTTCAGCGAAGCACAACACCAAGAGTGCAAGCACACGTTGCAGCTGATGACTCTCCATGACGATCAAGCAGCACCGCAATGCCGCTCAACCATTGCAATGTGCATTTGTAGGTACCTGTCGATTGCGCTGCAGCAGTACAACGCCACGGCAGACATCGTGGTTGGCAACATTCGCCAAGGCATGGACCGGCTGTACAACGCCGGCGCCCGGAAGTGCGCCTTTGATGACTTTAACCGGGTGCATCGACCCAGTTGCAAAAGCGGTGGAACAATCAAGCATTTGTCTGCTGGACTGCTCGCCTGCGCCACACCCATCACCAGCCTGGTGTGTCATACAGCCACCCCTCTGTGCACACCCGTGCGCCAACAGCTCGCTCAGCCATTAGGTTCGCTCTGCAGGTTCCTGCTGCTCAACGAGCCGGACCTCACAGGCCTGCCGGCTTTCACACAAACCATGTATCAGGCCTCATATGGCCAGATCCTGGTGCGACCTACTATCAACTACATTTGAAAATGCATCCCATACGATGCTACTGACCCCACAATGATACGCACACGGGGCGGCAGCACGGCATTGTCATTCCTCTGCAAGGCCCACACTCGATCTTCCTTGCTACAGAGTCGCCATCCACCCCAGCACCAAAAGCAGTGTCAAACAGCGTTAGTGACAGGCTGGCGATACACAGCAATAGAGGCAGATGTTGATGTCCGTTTTCGGCGACATTGCATATGACACATGGGCTGACACGGTGTATGATTCTATGCAGAAAAACACGCTGAACCTGGTGAAGGTGCAGAACCTGCGTCACAACGTGCTGCTGAACTCCACTGCGCAGACGTTCAACCATACACACCCGGGTGAGCAGCGCGTCAGCACACTGCTGCCATACAACATCACTTTTGTTTCACCAGTACAATGCGCACGCCCAAACTTTCAATGACGCAAGCGGTCGGATGCAGTAGCCGAATATGGCAGGGCATGTTCAGGCATAGCACAGAAACGATGAGAGCCCTAGGCCTGTTGTGCCGGCGCGTGCGGCCACACCTGGGTCTGCACCTCTGGGTCTATACATCTGCAGAGCCGGGTCTGCACAACTGGGCCCGCACATCCGGGCCTGCAGATCGTCACAACTGGGTCTGCAGAAGCTGGGTCTGCTCAAATGGCTCTCGACATGCTGTGAGCTGTGTTCGTATTTAGTAATGGGCACTCGATGCTTGCAGGTTCCAGGGTGCAGTATGTGGATGTGTACACCTCCTTCGCCAACCTGATCGCCAACGCGGCGGCCATGAACTTCACGGAGACCAAGGCCGCCTGCCACAAGGTGCTCAACATCGGGCAGGGCGCGATGTACGGGCCCACCTGTGCCAACCCGGACAACTACATCTTCTGGGACCAGTTCCATCCAACAGGCCGCGTGCACCGGATCCTGGGCAACGGCGTGCTCGCCGCGGCGGCGCGCCCCTTCTTCGGCTCCAACTACACCGCGCCGCCTTCGCCGCCGCTGGTCCCCCTTATGCCGCCGGCCGCAGCGCCGCCGCCGGTCATGGGCATGCAGCCGCCAGCCGCTGCTATGCCGCCGCCGGCCGGCACCGTGCTCGGCCGCAAGCTGTTGCAGGAAGTTTGATTGCAGAGACTGCGATTCCGAAGGGTGTCGCGGGCATCTAAGATGTTGCTCCATCTGCTGATGATGCTGCCGACGTTGCTCTGATGCCTAATGGGTGACGGAGGAACACACAGCAAGCGTTTTGGGGGGCCGAATGCTTGCATGGACATATACGCATACAGACGTGACCAATGTTGCCGGCTTTTGTGGCGGCCATCTCGATTGCTTTCGTTGGTAGTGAACAATATCACATTTATTCATACTGGCAGATTCGCCAGCTACCGGTATCTCTGGTCGCAAGATTATTGTGCAGGTAACCTTCAGGATGTTTATGTTTCAGCAGCAAATTTCGTGTAATTCAATATCATCTCCAGCTGCTTCTGTTGTATGATCTACTATGTCGTGCGAAAATGACGATCCCTCCACTTCTGCGCCGAACCCGCGCACCCTGCAGTAGCGGCGTGACTCTGTGACGGCTGTGCTGGCGCCGTGATGCTGCGGCGCCATATCTGAGACTGAAAGCCGGTTGCATAGACGCTGTGATTTCTCCGATGGCGTCATACGAGGCGTCCAGCGAGTGCTCCTGTCTGCGCACACACTTTATGTCGTTGCCGCCAACTTTTCAATCCGCCATTCTGGTACAGGGCGCTGAAATTGAGGCTTGCATGTTGGCAGCGATGCAAGCCTCACCAGGCCTCGCGTCGAGTTTGCATCCTGTGTTGTGAGCAGGATCCAATCAGACTGGCTGTGCTGCGGTCACTCGACCGACACGCCAAATTTCCCGACATGCCAATTGGCACTGAGCAGCTTTCGGAACAAGCAGCCCCTTCGATCCACCCATGGAGCAGGGCCGCAAGGCCGCTGCAGTTGCGGCCGCTCTCGCAGCTGCGAAGCGCAAGGGGGCGTCGATCAGCTTGACTCCGGAGAGCGAGTCTCGCATCCGATCCCTGCTCAAGGTGCTCCCCAATGTTGATCAAGCTGTGACACAGACGTGCCAACAGTAAGTCTCCAGTGCAAGCTGTGGACAGGTCATATATCTCTCTGTTCTTGTGTGGCTCTTACGTCTCATGCTGGTGTGCTTGCGAGACCAGTGGCATGTCCATTCTGCAGCAGTCTTCCGATGCGCTATTGCTGCTATGCCGTTTCAGAAAAGATATCGATCCGTCGCGCTCAGCCGTGATCGTACGAGAGATGGCTTCACGAAATGCCTCCGAATGCATCAGCTGCAGGAATGCGTGCCTGCATGCATTCTTGAGCGCGCAAAGACAGCGGTCTGACTGCCGGCTGCAGGGCCTGGGCGACGCGCCGCAGCTGGCGGCACCGGACTCGGCGGCGGCGGCACTCTCGGGTGCAGCGCTGCGTGCGTACCTTGAGGAGTTGCATGACGACCTATCAGCGCTGGGGTTCGACACCGCCCACATCGAGCAGGCGCTGCAGGTAAAGGCAGCAGGCCCGTTTGGTGGAAGGTGGCCCTCACGGCTTGTGGGAGTGTCACTGTTGGTATCTATATCGTGTTCTCGATCCAGTGCGGCACGAAACCAAAACTGGAGGACGTGCAGCAGCGAGGGCGCCGCCTGCCCTGCCCGACATGGGAAGATGCGCTGTTTCCTGCCCATGGACCGAGCCCATGGTGTCCGTGGCCCGAGCGCTGAAAGCGCCTGCAACCGTGTACACAATGTGTACACAACGAACGGATTTGTTACAGAGATGAACTGATAGGGTTTTCACGTGAGACACAGGCCACGTCGCCGCATGTCAGCCGGGCTTGGGCTCTGGACTGGCTGTGTCTCAACCTGCAGCCGGGACAGCTGCCGCGTTCTATTGCAGCGGGCGCGCACGGCGCCGCTGCTGCCGGCGCTGTGAAGGTGGTGGCTGCCAGCGACGCCCGCCGAGGCGCCGCAGCACCGCAGGCCGGGTGAAAAACCTCACACTCTCTCAATCATGGCACGAGCTTGAGGATAGACCTGCTGAGCTGAGACACAAGCTGCTGCACATGTGCGCATGCCAATCTGCAAGGCGCGTGCCCTTGCATGAGCCTGCCACCAAAGCTTGCATCGCAGCCCCGCAGGCTGAGATTCGTAGGTTCCTCACATGCCCCCTGTGCCCCGCAGCGACACCAGCACTGCGGATGCCGCATGGGACGACGAAAGGGCCCTGCCGGCGCAGCCGAATGGTGCAGCCGCACCCAATCTCCCCGGCAACACGCCGGGTGACCCGGCAGCTGCGGCGCCTGGCCGCGGAGGCGGCGGCAGCACGGCAGCGTCGGAATCGAAGCCCGACCAGCAGCGCTGGATCATGCAGTATCTGCGGGAGGCGTCGGAGTCTGGCACCTCGGAGTCTGAGGTGACTGCGCGAGCATGAGGTGTCACACAAATGGACTTTGTGGATTGGCGGGATTGTTGGGGACCAGGCTCAGGTTCACTTTCTGCCGATGCAGCCGCCGTCCTCCAGATTGCCTGGATTAGGTTCGGGATGTTGCTGCCCAAAACCCAACTGAAAAATGGTAGATATTCTGCCTGTTGCATGGCATCGGTGTCGTCACATCTTTGGCACAACCCGTGACGGCTGACCCCTGCAGGCGGACGAAGTCATCGAGGACTGGGAGCTGTTGGCGGACCCGCGAGAGATCGAGCGCCAGAAAGCGGAGCGCAAGCGCGCTGCCCTGCCGGCGGAGGTCAGCTTCCAGCATCCAACTGCGAGAAACGGCTGTCCTGGTGTTGTTGGGCCCCGGCGTGAAGGAAAGTCAAACCCTTGCCTGACATTTGGATTGATTGCGCTTCGCCCGGCAGGTGCGGCGGGGCATGGTGGGCACGGAGTTTGCGGCCGCAAAGGCAGAGGCGGCGCGCGCCAAGGCGGACGGCGATAAGGCCCGCCAGCGGACGGCGGGGGAGCTGATCCGCGCCCTGAAGCAGGAGATGGCCGAGCTGGGTGAGGTCTGCCACCGCGCTGTCTTGTTCTGGCCGTTCTGAGGCGATGATTAGAGGTTTTCGTCCATGAATAGGGAGGTGCAGCTGGAAGGTTGGGGAGCAGCTGGACTGCGCGTCTTCACAGAAGCGCAATCTGCTGCACGGCAGTATAACGCTGTCCATAACAGCCTGTCACAACATCTCGCTTGTTTCGCAGGCGTCAGCGTGAAGTCGCTGGCCGCGCCGCCACCGCAGGTGGCAGCGCCGTCTGACGGCGCTGAGTCAGCAGCCGGCAGCGTCAGCGGCGGCCAGACAGGCGAGGCAGCTGACGGCGGCTTTCTGGCTGGGCTGGCGGCAGTAGGTGATCTGGCAGAGCCAGTAGCCAGTGACGGGGGGTCGCTGGCGGCGAATCCCGCGGCGAAGCCCGCAGCGGATCCCACAGGAGCATTTGCGGACGTTTCTGCGGATGCGGCGTACTGGGATGACGATGCCAGCAGTGCGTTGGTGCAGCGGAGGAAGGCGCCACCTTCGCAACTGAAGGTAGGAGACTTGAAGCCGTTTTGTGCCTTCCTCTCCTTTCGCTCCTGTGCTCCTGCCGAGGACTTCTGCTGGGAAGCTCGAGTCGGGCAGAAGAAACACCTGCGCATCTGGACTGCTAGGCTGACTACGAATGTTGCAGCGATCCACGACACGATGGGTCAGGTACGATACTCAGCAGATACCCAGAGGGAGGCAGCCGCGTGGTTGCTGTTTGTGCAGGCAGCGCAGAGTCAGCCAGAAGCGTCAGCGATTACCTCCGACAGCGGTGACGAGTTTGCTGGCGGCTTCTTCGACGAGGAGGCCGGCGGCGCGGCTTGGGAGGCGGCAGTCCCAGCTCCAACGCCAAAGCCGGCGCCGCGGCCAGTGCCGCCGAAGAAGGGCAAGAAAGGTGAGGCGCTCGTGTCTATTGGAGGTGGCCCGGTCGTGTCTGGGTGCTGGACACTGCTGCAGCATGCAACAAGAGGCTGTGCACGCAGCCCATCTGTCCCTGCTGCTGTGGCGAAATGACAGTGCAGAGCAAAAATTGTGCGACCAACACCCGAGTTTTGACCTGTCCGAACCTGTACCAATCCCGATTCCGCTAGCTTCTCAAGCTGTTGATCCCGCTTGCCCAGGTGGCAAGGCGGCGCCGCCTCTGGCGGTGCCGCCCAAGCAGCCCAAGGCGGCGCTGCAGCAGCACTGCCAATCCGGCAACCTCGCGCAGCCGCAGTTTTCTCGCCTGGCGCCTGGCGGCGGCCGCCAGGAGGCCGTGTCAGGTCTGCAGACGACCGCCGCCGCCGCTGTGGCAGCTGCGGCGGCAGCGGCCGCGGCGCTCGCGAAAGCCGCCGAGGCCGGCACCGCGACTGCAGCCGACACAGCGGAAGCCGCGGCGCTGCGGCTGGCCAGCGACAAGGCCGCTGCGGCGGCAGCGGCAGCTGGAGATCCGCCTGCGGGCCTGGTCAGATATTCCGTGACGGTGGCGGCGGCCGCCAGCGCCGGCAGGAAGGGTGGCGGTGGCCACGGCGGAGCCGGCAGGCGGGGCGCCCCTGCGCCGCCGCGCTGCTTCCAGCTTCCGGAGCCAGCAGACGGCTGGGCGACCATCAACGTGAGCGCTAACCACAAGCGGACATGGCTGTTCGTATATCTGGTCTGTGCATGCTGCAGCCCAGCGCCTGTTTACGCTGATGCTGATTAGCACACAGCTGTGGGACAGCCACAGCACTACCGCTGCTATATGTATATGTATATGTTCGTATATCTGGTCTGTGCATGCTGCAGCCCAGCGCCTGTTTACGCTGATGCTGATTAGCACACAGCTGTGGGACAGCCACAGCACTACCGCTGCTATATGTATATGTATATGTATATGTATATGTATATGTATATGTATATGTATATGTATATGTATATGTATATGTATATGTATATGTATATGTATATGTATATGTATATACGTAAATGTGTCACATATATGCGCAATGGATATATCGCATTGCAGGACGCCCAGAACGCTGCGGCAACGGTGGCATTGCAAAAGCTACTCGGCGCCGCCGCCGAGATTGGCGGCCGGCTGCCTGATGGCTTCCAGCGCCTATGGTCGGAGCTCGCCACATCAGGTGCGAAGATGGCTGATGGCTGGGAAGATGGAATACATGATTATAACATGATGAAACCTGGCCTTCAGGGCGCATGCTGGCGGCGGCCATCACCAGGCATTGCTCGTACATGCGACTCCTTGACATCGATAACTCAATGATTGAGAATCTGTCTCATTGATTAGTCACCTCTGAAACCCTAAACACACTCTCCGACTTGGTGCAGTAAAAGGAAGTGCGTGATCTTGAACGTGCGCTGCCTCAATTTCTTTTTTATCTTTTTTGAAGTTTGAGGCGGTGCAGGCCCTGCGCCGACGGACGAGTCCAAGCAGTCAGAGCGCGCCGCTTTCATAGAGCGGCTGGCTGCAGACGTGGAGCGGCGGCGGCCAGCAGCAGCGTCGAGGCTCGGCGGCGGGGCGACGGCTCAAAGCGCGGCAGCACGGGCGGGCTCGCAGGTGAGACCAGCAAGACTCAGCATTCCTCAACCTCATTCGTGCAAGACAGACTTCCTCACAGAGGCATGCTGCACCCCAATGCCAGTCATTCCCCGACCGACGTGAAGACCTGCTGGCAACGAAGGCAAGGCCATCGACGGGAGCTTGGTGACGGACCCTGGAGGAACCGTGACCAATCACCAGAAGGCGCTCCTATTGCATTTCCTTTCAGGAACAAAATGCACAACTTCAAATAAGATCATTGCAAAACCAATAAGTCCTGCGCGAGCTACATGAGCTCTTAATAGCTCACCAGAAAGAATTCAATTGGGCACTACCAGCCCACCAAGCAAAACCAGTAGACTCTTGATTTCTTCCACCGACAGTTAATCCACCATTAAAGAACGTTTCCTTGATCATTTCTCCGCAGGCTGGCCGGCGGACAGCCGCCTCGAATTCCTCGGCCGAAGCCGCAGAGTCGCGCCGCCTGGCGGCGGAGCTGGCAGCCTTCCGGGCGTCGACGGACGGCGCAAAATGGACGGCGCAGCGGGCGGGGTTGCCGGTTGCGGAGATCCGGGCGCCGCTGCTGGCGGCGCTCGCCACAGCAGACGTGACGGTTGTCAGTGGTGACACTGGCTGCGGCAAAACTACTCAGGTAGGCTTCAGAACCAAGCAAAGAAAAGGAAACCAAGCAAGAATTGGGGGCGCTGCTGCGGGCCGCGCTCGCCACAGCAGACATGACCGTCGAGCGGCGATACCGACTGCGGCAAGACCACCCAGGTGTGACTCCGGACCGTCAGACATGACTCAATCTGAATTAGTTCGAGCACCAACCTGGGCACCATGGGCGGCGGCACTATCACAGCAGTTGTGTCGGTCGTCAGCGGCAACAATGGCTTGGGCAAGACGACCCGGGGCGTGGGATGGGGCAGCGCCTGCGGCAGCCATGCAGCAGCTGGTGTAACGGATGCGCAAGCCATTCCAGCGCACCAGCTGGAGTGGCTGAACCGACTCACGGCAGGTTTTCACGTTGCTGTTGGGCTGCGATCCTCTGCCGAGGACGCCATTGTACCTGCTGGAGGCGGCAACAAGGGCCGGGCCGGGCGGCGCCTGCAGCGTGTATGGCGCGCAACCAAGCGAGGAAACCCTTTGCACTGACAGGATGAATCGACAATCAACAGGTGCCGCAATACCTGCTGGAGGCGGCGGCGGAGGCCGGCGCCGGCGGCGCCTGCAGCGTAGTGTGCACACAGCCGCGGCGGATTGCGGCAATTTCAGTCGCGGAGCGCGTGGCCGAGGAGCGGGGGGAGCCGCCGCCCGGGCAGCCCGGCGCCAGGGTGCGTGATGTTCTGATAGTTGTCCACACCACCCGTTGATTAGATGATTGCGGATGCACTATGAGCGGCCACCTACAGCAGCTCAACGCCAGGGTTTGTGGTACTCCATCTAGGATGCCAGCCCGAAAGGTGCCAGACGCTTCTTTCTGTCTCGTTTCTTCGGGCAGCGTCCTTTCCCTGGTGCAAGGTGGGTGGATGACACACCACAGGAATTGATTCGGCATTCGACAGTTCCTCTCTCGCGCGGTGTGCAGGTGGGCTACCACGTGCGCCTTGATGCGGCGGCCGGCCGCGACACGCGGCTGCTGTTCTGCACCACCGGCATCCTGCTGCGGCGGCTGGCAGGCGATGCGCTGCTGTCGTCAGTCTCCCACGTCGTCGTGGACGAGGTGAGCTGCAAGCCTGCTCGAAGGAAAGCATCCTGCAGGCGCACCCGGCCGCAAATTCAGTGGTGGCTGCAGTTCTCGTATGCCACATCAGGCTCCCTATCATGTTGCCATGTCAGCCCACCTGTCAAGGCGACTTCACTGGGATCACATGACTGCTGGGGAGGAAGAGGTTTTGGAAGGTTGGAAGTTGGACGTTGGAAGTTGGAAGTTGGAAGGGGTTGTGCGCAAGGAATGCTTGTGACTTATCGATAAGTTGCAAAAGGGTCAGCGCCGCCCCCCATCGCGCATGCACACCCTGTCCCTGTAGCTGACCCGGCTGATGCGTGCTGTCAGGTGCACGAGCGGACACTACAGGGCGACTTCCTGATGGCGCTCATGAAGGACCTGCTGCCCCGCCGCCGCGCCGCCGGCAACCCTCTGAAGGTACGCATTCCTGCATTGATCTGTACAACTCAGATCTGCTCATAGATTCTCTGCTCATAGATTCTGATGGTGCGCTGAAGAGCCCCGCTGCCCTGCCGCCGCGCCGCCGGCAAAACCCCTCAAGGTGAGCAGTGGGGCTGCAGTCTCTTCCAGTTCCAATTGTTGCAGCCCGGTTGCTGCGACTGGGGCTGCTGCAATGTCCACCGCAGCCAGAGCAGGCAATCTGCCCAGGTGCAGAAGAATGGAGTATTTTTCCGAGATTCCCACAGCTGGGGGCGAGCAGATCTCGCCATGAGAGCCTTCGCTGAGGAGCCAGGGCAGTGTCTGCACGATGATGTCAGTGGAGAAGACACGCTTGCCGAAAGCGCAACCCGTGACATGATGACAGGTCATCCTCATGTCTGCGACGCTGGACGCGGCGATGTTTGCGGCATACTTCAGGGACGCGGCTGGCGGCGGCGGGGTGCCCACACTGGCGGCCGGCGGCCGCACCTTCCCTGTGCAGCAGGTGCGACATCACACTGCAGATGTCGTAGTAACACAGCAATTTCAGACGTCGTCAAAACCCGTTGCTCCTTCCTGCATCTAGGGGGCCGAAGCTATTGAGATACGCGTTACCCAAGCTCGCCAATTCGGGGTTGCAACCGCGCTTCCGCATGCCAAGGCCCGCCGCTAGGGCAGGGGTGTGACACGCAAGCAGGAAAAGGGAGTCACAGAGTGAGCACGAGCGGCAATGTCGACTCCTGGCTTGACCGGCATTCGTGCAGCTGTACCTGGAGGATGTGTACCAGGCGACAGGGTACCGCCTGGCGGCTGACTCGGCGGCGGCGCTGCACGTGTCGGGCGGCCGGCGGCGCGGCGGCGGCAGCACCGTGGCGCAGCGCGACCAGCGCCTTGTGCAGGTGGAGAGGTTCCGCAAGTTAGGGTTTAGGTTTTAGGCATGAATTGGGTTCATGAAGACAGCAACTTCAGCGATTGGAATGCATGGTTTGAAGCCGGCAATGCTGCATGTTGCTGGAGGTCACTTGCTGCCTCGATATCTACATATTTCACCACTACACCGAGAATTCCCAGAGGTTTCAAGCTCTGACAGCAGGACTGTCATGCTTGTCATTTTGGTGTTTATGCTGGTGACGGCATCGGCATTTGACAATCATCCCGCGCAGGCTGGCTGGGGCGACGACGAGGCGGACGCGGGGCCGCTCAACCGGCGTTACGACGCCGACGCCTACGCCGCCTACTCCGTTACGACGCGGCAGAACCTGGCGCGACTTGCAGAGGCTGCCATCGACTACGAGCTTCTCGAAGCGGTGGTGCTGCACATTGATGAGAGCCACCCAGAGGGTGCGGTGCTGGTGTTCCTGCCAGGTGCGCAGCGCTGTCCCACAATAATGTGTTCTCGAACAGATCAGTTTTCAGTGTCAGAGCTGCCGCTGCCGCTTTACGCTTACGCAGTTCTACTCGGGGACACACGGCAGAACCTGACATGCCTGCCGGTGGCGGCCATCGATCTGCTTGAAGCAGTTATGCTGCATTCGACGCGCAGTACACCAGGGCGCCATCTTGGTGTGTCTGCCACCTGCGCAGCCCACTCACTTTGGGAGACTGGGCGGCTCGGTCGCTTTCGATGCCCGTGCCGTCCAGCTGCCTGTGTCTGGGGCTGGAAAGCACCTGCAGCCCATGAGGACCTCGGCGAGAGCTGTCAGAGAGCCCGTTGTCGGGCTCAGTTGCGCTGCGATGGCAGTTCGTATTGCAAATCTCGAGCACTTTACTGTGTGGCTGTCTCGGGCATGGTGGATCTCCAGAAGGCGCATGAGGCGGTGGCGGCAATGAATTACAATCAATTGCAATCAATTGCTCCAGTCCCCTGCATCGTGAGAATGAAGGCACTGGCCTAGGGCAGGTGTCCTGCGCATGTCCTGAGCAGCCTACTGGGCAACTGTGCTGCAGGCATGGCGGAGATCCGGAAGGCACACGAGGCGCTGGCGGCGACGAAGAACTTCAGATCCCCGGCGGCCACATCGTGGCTGCTGCCGCTGCACTCCTCGGTGTCTCAACAGCAGCAGCGCCGTGTGTTCCTGGTGCGCTCTTGAATGCTGGGATGTTACCGAGTTCAGCTGACAAGCGACAAGGGACTGGTGGTCTCGGTGGTTCCTTCAGATCTGCGCGGTTTGGCGACTACGCCATAGTGTTCACGTTCCACACAGCAGTGTGCAACTAAGCGCAGCGTGCCAGTCGATGTTGCACACAAGCGTTGCCGACTCCATGAGCTCCCTGCTTTCTGATCCCATGGTTGTCGGCCCTGTTCCGACGAGCACAGGTGCCGCCGCCGGGGGTGCGCAAGGTGGTGCTGGCCACCAACATCGCGGAAACCAGCCTCACCATCTCGGACGTGGTGTACGTCGTGGACGCTGGCAAGCTCAAGGAGAGGCGTCACAGCGCGGCGCGCGGCATGAGCCTGCTTGTCGAGGACTTTGTCTCCCAGGTGCGCGGGGAGGATGCCATCTCTGAGTTCCGAGAACAAGCAGGAGTTGTGGGGCGGCGCCCGCAAGCTCAATGTGCGGCGCCACAGCGCAGCGCGGAGCATGAGCATGCTCGTGGAGGATGCTCGTGGAGGACATTGCCTCCCGTGTACGTCGGCAGAACGCCGCAGCATTTCTGCGGAGACACCCTAATTGGTCTCGACTTTCCACAGCTCACTATGGCGCTGTGTGTCAGCACCCGGCACGCCTCACAACACCAGCAGAGCTTGGCTGGCAGCTGTTGGGCGCCGCGAACCGTACCACTGCCGGTCACAGGCCGAGATGCTGACATAGACAGCAGTCCCTAAACCCTAGAGTGCTGCAACGACCAGCTGACATGTAGCTGCTGACTTTTTTGCCCTCAACTCCCGCAGGCGGCGGCCAGGCAGCGAGCCGGTCGGGCGGGGCGGGTACGTCCTGGCGTGTGCTTCGCGCTCTACACCCGGGACCGCTTCGACAGCATGCGCCCCTTCCAGGTCCGTGCCGAGCTGCACGGTCGACCGTGTCTGCTCGTGTGGGCGCCTCTCGTTTTGATCATCGCTGCATGTCACAGTTCGACGTGGTGCCCACCAGCAAGGGTCCAGGGATAGCGCGAGTGCCGATGGAGGAGCTCGTGCTGCCGAGGCGCTTGCTGCGGGTGAAACCTAAACCCTAAACCCTAAACCCAAACAGGACACAATCACAGACACCGCATAGTGCAGACACCCGTTGGAGATCACGGCACTGTCTGTGACCGCAGGCTCCGGAGATGGTGCGCGTGCCGCTGGAGGAGCTGGTGCTGCAGATCCACCTGCTGGCGCTTGGGCCAGCGGGCGCCTTCCTGCAGACGGTGCTGCAGCCGCCGCCGGCCGCCGCGGTGGAGGCGGCGCTGAAGACCCTGCGCTCCGTGGGCGCGCTCGCAGCCGACGAGCAGCTAACACCGCTAGGTAGGAACGCCCGAAAGGTTTGCCCGAAAGGTTTTTCCGAAAGGAAAGCCTTTCGGGCTTTCCCATGTCAGTTCACGGACCGTCTTGAGCCGGCGCTGTCACAGTGCTGGGCTACGTGCAACATATCGAACACCAAGTGTGTTCTTTTCTGCAGGCCGTCACCTGGTGGCGCTGCCGGTGGACGCCAAGATCGGCAGGCTGCTGGCGCTGGGCTGCGCCCTCGGCTGCCTGCGAATGCACACTCTCATTTCGGGAAGGCAACCTCGTACCTCGTAATCAAGTACATCCTGTGCCTGCTGCAGGCCGGCACCTGGCGGCGCTGCCGGTGGACGCCAAGATCGGCAGGCTGCTGGTGCTGGGCTGCGCCCTCGGCTGCCCTGCGAACGCACACTCTCATTTCGGGAAGGCAACCTCGTACCTCGTAATCAAGTACATCCTGTGCCTGCTGCAGGCCGGCACCTGGCGGCGCTGCCGGTGGACGCCAAAATTGGCAAGCTGCTGGTGCTGGGCTGCGCCCTCGGCTGCCTGGGACCAGTGCTCTCCGCCGCCGCCGCCGCTTCGCACAAGTCGCCATTCTCGGCGCCCTTCGAGCAGCAGGACGCGGCGCAGCGCGCGCGGCAGGCGCTGGCGGCGCCAGGTATGACTTCAGGCACCAGATCTGACCGATCTCATGCATGCTTCAAATACATGCTTTGCCTTTGGCAGCACCCGTCGAGCGGCTAGAAGCGGCTCAGAGCGCGCGGAAGGCGCTGGCAGCGCCAGGTACACTGTTCCCAAGCCGTCATTGACATTGCAGCATCTCGTAGCTTGGCTCGGCGGACATTGTCTGTCCGCAGCAAAGGCTGAGGATCATCTGAAGGTTGATTTCTTCTCATTCGCACCAGAGTGCCACATTGGCTGCACTGCGGTTTGGAACAGGACCCTTTGCGGCTGAGCATTCTCGAGCATCACCCCCACTGATTGCAGTCGCCAAGGAAGCTAGCGGAGGGGCAGCAGTGCGACCATCTGGACGCGGTGCTTGCGGAGTGCTCGGCGCCGTTGCCACACTGGACATCCCCTTCAGCACTCAGCAGTTCTCTCCTGCATTCTTGTGAGTGCGCTTGCACTGTGCACAGGCGCCAAGAACCTGGCGGCGGGGCAGCAGAGTGATCACCTGCTGGATGCGGCAGCGCTTGCGGAGTGGTTGGCGCTGCGCCGACGCAAGGGCGGCGGCGGCCGGCTGGCGGCGCGGGCATTTGCTACCGCCAAGTGAGCCTCGCCTCATCCACGTGATCCTATGTGGCCACCACCTTACTTGTGCTGTTGCACCTTGAACTGCGGCACAGCTCTGTGCCGCACTTCATCTGCACTGCCGACCAGCATCAGTGCAGACGAAGTGCGGCACAGAGCCCCGCCTCTACGTAGGGTTTTAGGGTTTAGGGTTTGTCAGGTATACCTGTCATCCCGGCAGCAGGGACGGCTGCAGCCTGCCGGACTGACTTCGTCTCTGCACACGTGGGAGGTTTCGGGAAACGCTGCTGAGCCTGCTTGCAATAGCTGCTCGAGCAACTGTGAGAAGGGTCTCAGAAGGGTCTACGGCTCTGTACGTTCGTTTTTCAATCGCCAATCGCAAACTGCCTGAACCTGCGCTGCCCGAACACTGCAGGTTCCTGAGCGAGCCGACGCTGGAGATGCTGGCAGACATGCGCGGCCAGTTTGCGCACATGCTGGCTGACGCCGGGCTCGTGGACCGCTCCGCCGCGGCAACTTCTCCAAAAGCCGGTGGCGGCGGCGCAGACGGCTGGGACGACATCTTCGCGCCCTGGAATCGCCATGCCGGCCGCGCCGCTGTGGTGAGTGTCCATTTGTGTCGACATGCAACGGCTCTATATTTCGGTAGTGATCTCGAAGGGCGCGGATGAGCACATCCTCCAGCGAGCCCCTTTTTGCAGGAGTGGCGCAGCGCAAACCTCCACAGAACTGGACTGTCACGTGGACTTGGAGTTCCAAACGCATCACGTTTACCTACGCCATGTCGGTCAAATGTCAGAGCGGCGCTGGCGGGGCCGCTGTACCCAAATGTGGCGGAGGGAGCACAAGCAGGGCCCCCTACTCGAATTTACAGCATTCTGAAGGTGACCTCCAGTGGCTCTTCTTGCTGAACCACCGCAGGTGAAAGCAGCGCTGGCGGGGGCGCTGTACCCGAATGTGGCGGTGATGGAGGAGGGCGCCAAGATGGGGCGCCCCGGGTGGAGCGACGGCGTCGCGGAAGTAGCGCTGCATCCGGCTTCCGTGCTGCACCCGCTGGAGGCGCCGCGCTTCACCCGCCCCTTCCTCGTGTACCTCGAAAAGGTGTTCTTCCAACTTGATTTTCTTTCAACTTGATGTGCCGAAAACCATGGTCACACACTCAGCAGCCCCTGCATGCATCAAACAGCTGGCCGGCTGTGGACAGGTCGCCTGCCTGGGCACTGCAAAATGCAAACGAGGATGTCCCGGGCCGGCTTCTCGGCAGCTGCTTTGCCATCTGCCCCCTGCATGGAGGAAGGAAGGAATGGAAGGAATGGAAGGAATGAGAGGAACGGAAGGAATGGAAGCAGAGGTTTGGCATGTCACATTCGGGGCATCGGTGGAAATCACCACGTGAAGTCTGCGCTCATCACCAGAACGGCTGTCCGCTCTCTCAAACACCGCTGCATCGTGCATCGCCAGGTGAAGACCAGCCGGACGTTCCTGCGGGACGCGACCGCCGCATCGCCGCTGGCGCTGGCGCTGTTCGGCAGCGGGAAGCTGGAAGTGGTGCACGAGGGCGGCTACATGTCCCTGGACGGCTGGCTGCGCTTCCGGGCGCCCGCCCAGGTTGTGATTGCTTTAGTGAAAAAGCAGCTCCCCTGGGTCCACCACGGTTTGACAGCGCCTGCTCGAAGTTTCTCCAGGGACTCAATCAGACTGACGTCTCTATTCATGTGTGCTCATCTGCCGCCTGTGTGGTGTAGCAACGTCTCTGAGCCGCCTATGCGTTTCACCGCAGTCAGACTGTACAACAATCTCGCACGCTTCAGATGGGCTGTGGCTGCGGTGCAGGCGGCAGTGCTGGTGCGGCGGCTACGCGGCAACCTGGAGTCGCACCTGGAGGCGCTCATCGCCGCGTCCGGCGGCGACAGCAGCGGCGGCGGCGGCGGCGGCCCCGAGCTGGTGGATGTGGTTGCGCGGCTGCTAGAGGAGGAGGAGGCGGCGATGCTGCGGGACCGGGGGTGATGGTGCCTGCATAAGGAAGCGACTTGCCGCATTTGCGGACGACGAGGAGCTCACGGCCCTCTTTTGACGCTGGCTCTCCTGGCGCTGGGAATGTTGGGGCGTTTGAACCTCGTGGAGAACTCTGTGGTGAATCGAGGCCGACCTATATGCTGAATGAGGATGAGAAGCGACTGCAGTAGGTCGTTGCAGGAGAGTAGGCGAGGCATTGTGCCAGGGCTTCGATGTCTGATGTGCATACCGTGTACGTTTCAATGAGTGCTTTCTTCAAATGCAACATTGCCTACGCTCTGAACCAGACGCACCCCAGACTCGAGGATTTGCTCGTGTATCAGTTGCCGTCAAGAGGCTCGGCACTTTCTATCGACCAACCATGGCAGCGCTGTTGAGAAGCTGCTAGAGCCGGTTTATGATATATATATATATATATATATATATATACATATATCATAATTGATCACGCACTTATTGATCACGCCCTCTCCATCCTCTCCTGCTTCGCAACGGGTCCTGCCGGCGGCAGCGCGTGCGGCGACGCTGGTCGTCACATGTTTGGCTGGCTCGCTCGCCGCTGCCGCTGCCGCCACCGCTTGAGTGATGGCTGTGCCCTGGCAGGCAGCCGTGCACCCGGCATGATCCGGTATTTTGCCCCTGCATCATTCAACACGCGCATTTGCTTTGACAATCCTCAGCTGCTGTGGCTGTATGGTTCAGATCCCTGTTGATATTGCGAGGTGTAAAATTCTGCTAATCGTAACCTTGTATCAAATCACACCGCGGCACATGCGTTTTCAACTGTGCAGCAGATCCTGCGCATCAGCGATGACCATGCACAAGAACGCAAACTAAAGGTGATGTGTAACGGCATGCTGCGCATAAAAGCAGCGCTCTCAAGGCTACGGAAACGTCGTCGGCAGTGCATCTTGTGCAGCGCAGACTGGCTCTGCATCTGCGCATTTTACCGCTAGGGATCCTGTCTTGCTAGGGATCCAGAGGAATATGGACAAAAAAACGGCAGCTGGCTGGAAGCTTACGTGCGCAGCAGCAGCAGTGTTCCAGGAGCTGACCGTGGCTGATGGCAGGCGCGGGCATTGCATCTGCTCTTAAACACCATTGACATTGGACTGGAAGCCCGGTGACGTCATCAAGGATGAAATGCCGCAATGGCAGGTGTACAAGGGAGTGCGCGGCGGGGTGCAGGAGGTAGCGGTGAAGCAGCTGCGCAACGCCGGCGCCGCCGACCTTGACAAATTCGTCGAGGTGCGAAGACTGATCCAGAGTGGTGCTTCAGCTTGCTGAGCACACATGCAGCCTGTGCGAATCTCATGTGGTACATCCTGGAGACTGAGAGCAGACACCGCGTCCGCAAGACACTATGCCAGCGCCGGTAGCGTCCAGTTTTATCAATGACGGCAGCAGAGTTTGCATGGAGAGAGGTTGCTTGCTTCAAGTCTTGATTGTGGCTGTTCAACATATGTGGCCAATACTTTATGACACATTGACTGAAACTGCGTCACTACCTTGCTTACACGCAGGAGGTGGCGCTGCTGAAGGGGCTGAGCTATGACCGCAACATTGTGCAGTTCTACGGCGTCTGCCCGCAGCCTGACGGCAACGCGCCGCTGCTAGTCCTCGAGTACATGGCCGGTAAGCCAGTGTCTTCACAAAGCCTGGGAAGTGAGACACGCATGTGTTAGCATGCGGCATGTCTGTACTCTGCCATCTGGCAGGCGGTCGCAGGAGGAAGCAGCTGCAGGAAGGCGCTTGCAGGAACGACCTGGCTGGCAAGCGCCTCCCGTCTCAGACTGCGCTGACAGATTGCGCTGACGTCATTCCTACACGTGATACCGTCAGATCAGTCTGCAAGCTTCGTGTTGTGACGGGTTCCAGGCGGAGACTTATGCCAGGCGCTGCCGGAGGATGACCGCCTGGCGTGGTACCACCTGGGTCATAAGCTGGCGATGGATGTGGCGCGCGCCCTCCACTTCCTGCACTCCCACGAGGTTTGAATCTGAGAGGTTTGAAACCTGAGAGTCTGGCCCCTGAAGTTCGAACCTCGTCAATGGCGGATGCCGTCCACTTCCTGCACTGCCACGAGGTGAAGACGGAGGATGAGCTGCTGCGTCTGCTACTAGCTAGTACTATAGTATGGCTAAATAGCTAATACTATAGTACGGCTGCTGTCCTGCATGAGTATGCACGCACAGCAGTGCCGCCGAGTGTTCAGCAGCAGCTGCCAGCTGCTGCACGCCTGCTTCAATTCGTGGTGCGGTCTTAGTGACCGGGAAGCTGTTTGCGGATCCCCTGCCTGCATCGTGACCTCCCCTCGTAGGTGGTGCACAGCGACCTGAAGACATCCAACATCCTGCTCACCAAGGAGCGCGACTGCGCCAAGGTGTGAACCTGGCCGCACTCGGCGCTGTGCCAGTGCGTGCATGACATTTCCTCGCCATGCATCAGCGCGATGTCCTGCAGTGAGGAGCCCCCGCACAGCCCCATCTTCCACACGACCCGAGTGTGGCATGACTCGGATTCTCAGGTGTGGCGACATTCATGTGCAGGTGGCGGACGTGGGGCTGGCGCGGGTGCTGGACAATGCGACCCACATGTCCAACGTCATGGAGTGGACCCTCGCGTACGCGTCGCCGGAGACCATCCTGGGGCAGCAGGTGTCGCCCGCCTCCGACATCTTCAGTCTGGGAGTGGTTCTGCAGGAGGTGACTCATCTGCAGGAGGTGATGCACAGCTCAACCTCCTGATAAGATTGCCGCTGTGCAAGTGACACAGCCTGACAACCTGAAACCTTTCACTTCGTGCCCTGCTGCAGATGTGTCACTGTCGTGTTTGCGGCACGTGCTGCAGCCGCCTGGCCGTTGGTTTGCCGGAGACGTCTCAACGCGGGATGCAGCAAACGCTGTTGTGCTGTATGGCGTACCTGTAGCGTGGCCGACAGCCAGGCAGGTTGCAGTATACATACTTATAAAAGAGTTACGGGGCTGTCGTGTTGACCCACTATGAGCAGGCATCCGAGCTGCACCGATCTGTCGGAAATAAATGGCGCGGACTGGGCGACAGCTGCGCATGGACACATGCAACAGATTGGTGTCAGCGGCGCCTGCGGCACAAGATACCAGTTCCGGTGCTGCGCAGATGGTGACGCGGGAGACGCCAGTGTCACGAGGGCGGCTGGCTACACCGCAGGCCCCGCGCGACTGCCCGTCCGACATCATCCAGCTCATCAACGACTGCACCGTCTTCCACCCGGTGCGGCTGCGTCGGTCTTGAACCTCGCTGTGACTGATACCATCTCTCGGAAGCCATTTCTGAGCATGTGTTTTGCGTCACGCGACGCGCAGATCAAGCATCAGGACTTGGCGATGGAAGTATAGAGCAACATAGGCTCTGCAGGGCTGCCGGTAGCAGCCTTGAGGTGTCAACTGTGCAAGAAACTGCTCAATAACCCAGCGAGTATGCCAAAGGCGTCTGGAAGATTGTCTTGCCCTCGCTGATCCAACAGGGGGAGCGGCCAACAGCCCGCGAGGTCTTCCGCCGCCTGCACGCCTCCTGCGCGGCGCACATCAAGGGCTTCGAGTCCGTCGGCGAGGCGCTGGCGCTGCCGGACACCTCCTCTGACGGCTGCAGGTGCACCACTTTGAGGGAGGCTGCCAATATGCTGCTGTATCGCAGCTAGCTGCAGCGCGCTGATCCTGTTCTGACTCTTGAACGCCAGTTTGAGCGTATTGTCTGCACCTTGCTGACTCAGGATCCAGCGCATTCCGATGTGTTCACATTCCGTATCCAAAAACCTTCGGATTCAAGTCATTGACTATGTACAGTCAATGACTTGAATCCGAAGGTTTTTGAATACGGTTTTTGAATACGGTATACACGTGTGTCTTGCCGCACACATCACATGGCCTCTCGTCCACTACAAGCTTCACACTCTAGTATGCCAACGCATCCTGCCCGCAGCCTTTCTCTCGACAAGGCTGCCGAGGAGCTGGACTCAGCGGCGTCCTCGCACAGGGCAGCCTACTTCAGCGGCCTCGAGTCGGGCACCGCCGACGTCGGGCCGGAGGCAGTCGCCCGTGCGGCTGCGGCCGCGGCGGCCTTTGCGCACCTCGACGGCGAGCGGCGGTGAGAAGTTTGTGCTGTGTGTCCCGCGGCCAACATGTTCCAGGTTGCATTTCTAACTTTGCTGTTGCCGCTGCCCGTGTGGCCTTGCAGCAGCTGCAGCGGGTCATGGTAGTTCCTGATGCATTTCCTGCTGTGAATGAAGTGCATGAAGTGCGAGGTGATCGCTAGCCCACTTGCTGCAGGGATGCGTGTCGGCAGCATAGCGGCCTGCACCTCGTCCATCTGTGTGCGCACTTGTGCTGACGCTGACGGCAACATGGCCACCACTCCCATGTGCGGGACCGTTTTCCCATGTTTAAACGAAATATAATTTAGTTTAACGAGAGACGAATTTGTTCGGACAGGGCGCTGCCGGAGATCAACGTGGGAGACGACTGACGCCGATTCTGCCGCCAGCGCCGCGACCCAGAACCGCACTGTGGACACTGAATCCTGAAGAATCCTGAATCCTGCGCCAATGCCGCCATCACGAACGTGAAGACAAAAGGACAGAGGTCACTTCAACTCGGCGCCAGCGAAAGTGAATTTGCCAAGTGCAATCATGCGGCTTTGTCATTCTGATCACTCGAAAAAATTCCGGGTGCTGAAAAGGTGCACAACAACAAGTCCGCTAGCAGCTATTTTCCACGCCGGCAGGATTCGTGCACAAATGTAAATCAGAACAGCACCTCGATGTTGACCCGTCTTTGTCTCCCCGAGAGCCCCAATTCTAAACAGGCATGCTTCTCGGCGCCTGCCAGGTGCACATGGTCTCTATCTCGTCTCAAGGCAGCTCCGCAGCAGCTCAAGATAGCACCTTCTCGAAGCGGCGGAAAAACTCGCGGCTTCGGCGGCTTCGGCCACCCTGGTGGACCTGGCCGCCGGCGCCACCCTCAAGTCCCCCCTCATCATCTCCATCCTGTGGGCCGCCTACAACATGATCCCGCCGCTCCTGGTGGTGAGCACTGAGCAGGAATCCGCTGCCTTGTTGCACTGTGAGACATCCTCCGTTGATGCTCTGCAACTGTGGCTCTGCCGATTCCTGTGCGTGCAAAGGTTCAAGTGCACCGTCTTGGCCGGTCAGGCAGGCTTCATGCAGGGCAGTTCGATTGGCTGTGGCTCCCCCGCAGGTGTGGTACGGCTGGGTGTCCACCGGCACCTCCCTCCAGTGGCTGTGCCGGTGCGCTTTCATCTCGTGCCCACGTATGCTGTACTTGTCTAATCTACCAAGGCAGCACAGGCCTTGGTGTCTGAATAGCTTCTGCAAATATTTCAGATTGTCAACCCGACATTCACTGACAAGCACGCGTCTGCCCCCGCCAGGATCTGCCTGCCACTGTCCTTCATCACCATGTCCCTCGCCAAAGCTGCCAAAGCTGCCCGAGCCCAGGAGCCAGCCGCTGCCGTCGGCGCGGGTGCAGATGTCCAACTCTTCCGACGCGATGATCCACCCCTTCAGCCGCTGGTCCACTTCTGCCATTGCCCTGTGGCTGCCGCCTGCAGCAACGGGCATGGCTACTCGTCTTCCTGCTTTGGTACGTCCCTTCTGGTAAGCGGTGACAAAATTCAAGGTGCATGGGTTCAGGGTTAAAAAATTAGGGTATATAGCATGATAAAGGTCAAACCAAATGACGGTGCAGCATGCTGTGCCTGTATATATACACTATATAGCAAATCCAGCAGACAGACGTCTTGTACCCGCAAGGGCATTAGTGTGAGTGATGAGCACTTGCGGGAAGTGACGAAAACGGTCACTCAAGCAGTGAGCGCATCACCAGCATGCGTGCCTGCCCGCTGACGCAAGTTTACAGCACATGCCTGCGCAGACGGCCACGGTAATGCCGACAGCCACGATTGCAGTGGCCACAATGATGCCGGCGATGGCGCCGCGTGATAAGCCGGCGCCGCCGCCGCTGCTGGCGGCTCCGGCTGCCGAGACTGCACCGGGCGCCGGCGACAGAGCGGCCCTGCCATCTGGCAGCAGCTTTGTGAGAGAATTGCAGCCGCCGCTGAATATGCGATACCCCACCGCCCTCATGCACCAGACATGACAGACGGAACGCTGCCGGATGCCAGACGTGCAGACGGGGAACAAATGCACGAGAGTGGCTAGAGTTTTGCGCCGGAATGGGCGCACCTGACATAAGGTCGGATGCTGCGGTTGGCCCATCCCCCCGCGGCAGCCTGGGGCAGCTGCAGGAATCCATTTCCAAGGTGCACGACTCCTCAAGTGCGCCGCACCGTCAACATGACATGTGAGCATTCGCAGAATAGGCCGGCTCATCGGGGCTCCCCTCAGAATGCAATCACATCGCGTCCAGAGGCCACTCAACCGAGCAAGACCCTCACCATATCCCAGGGCGACAGCTCGGGTGCCAGGCGCGCTGAGACCAGGCGCACGATCCCGGGAGTGCCGGCGGCGGGCAGGGCGGCCAACGCGGGGCCCAGTGCCGCTTCTAGGTCCTGTCAGATCAGAGATGATACTTGGACAGTGCCGAGAAGATGCCACATCGTGGTTCCGTGAGCTGCATGGTGCTGGCCCCGATGGGTCTTGAATGCAGTTCCTGTCAGAATAAGATATGGGAGCATTTCGTGACTGCCAGGCTGAGGTCACAGTGTATGACTGACGCCGTACAAAGAGCCATTGTATGCATGTCAGGCTGAGGTGACCGTGTGTACTTTGGGCCCCCACGACTTCTGCAGTGGCGCGCCTGCGAGGTGAGGTTGCCAGCGGCGTGGCCCGTGCTGAGCAGCAGCGTGGCGTGCGACGCCGCGCCGTCCGCCGCCACCGAGATGCCAGTCACGTTGGCGGTCACCAGCTGCGGCACGGAGTCCGAAGCCGCAACCAGCAGCGCAGTCTGCGCCGCCACGGGCGGCGGCGCCGGCATGCCGGAGAGCTGCAGCGCAGTCGTGAACGTCCACCTCAGATGGCACCAGAGGCTGTGATGACCACAGATGTGGTTGGGGCTTGGGAAGAGCACTTGTAGAGGATGCTCCATGCTCGGCGTCTCTATCACCAGACGCGGATCAGTGTGACAGGCAGCAGTTCTGTGCGCGTGTGTGCGCGGGCATGCACGGCGGAACTGGGCATGACCAAGGCTGCAGATGACAGGCTGCGACTGAGACGCATCTCGCTGGTTGACACACGCAGCAGAAAGAAGCCGTGGCACCTCCACGACGGCCTGAAAGACGCTCATGTTGGTGTCCAGGTGATTGGCCGGCATGCGCAGCATCAGGATGATGCCGCTGGGCAGCGCTGTCAGGCCCGTCGGCACGAACTTGACCTGCCGCAGCAGTTCGGCGATTCTGAGAAGCACTGTTGCAGGCCAGCAGTGATGAGTGCAGCGGCGACATCACCAGGAGAACGGTGCTTGGCTGACGCATTCAATGCACCTCACACCACGGGCAATGCGACGAACAGTGCCAGCGACGTCCATGGCACAATAACCTTGACGACCCTTCTTGCAGACGAACCTGGAACCCCAGCGCGAGCATGGCAAAAAGAGGCAGCGCCGCTCGCGCTGGCACCAGACCGAGCTGGCCGTTCAGCGTGATGGCCGAATCCAGCCCCGCCAGCATCGTGAAGGTGACGTCCAGCGCGCCGGCATATGCGGCAGCGGATGTGGCATTTGGGGTTCCGGTCGGTGCTGCCGCCGCGGCGGGCGGGGCGGCGGCGCCCTGCAGCAGCCGCCGCCGCTGCATCGGAGCCAGCGCAGCAGCAGCGTCGGCGTCGGCGGCAGGCTGCCTGGCAGGCGGCACGGCGATTGGCTGCCCGGGATGCGTCACAGGCGCGGACGCTGCAGCCGTCACGCTGTCGTCAACCTGCAGCATGCTGGCAGGAGTCAATCATGTTCATGCACATTGTGAACGATCTGCTCTTTGTATGATGTAGGGGGGCTGCATGCAACATCTACTGCAGGAACAACTTAATGTGCCTGACAGCAGACAGGCTTCCAGACAGGTCATACGACTCTACAATTAGCAGGGACTCTACAACTAGCAGGGAATCTCCATGCGGCACAGCTCCTCGCCCCAGCCACAGTACAGTGATGCTGCATCATACTACAGACTGCGCGGCAATGCACGGGGCGCGCCTGCAGCCTGAAGATGCCGAAGGCCTGACCCGCGATCGTCAGCAGTGCCTGCCGTAGCTCAGGGGTGACGTTGCCCATCTGCGGCCCGACCACGCGGTACGAGTCCTGCAGCACACGTTAGACACATGCCTTGTCAACTCTGCCTGCATTGTCAACTGTACAGGGCTGGATGCCTGGGTTCAGAAGTAAAAGTGTTATGTAATCGGGCCCTGTTGCGCGGAAGTTCATGAGCGGAGCGTCGCAACTTTGCTCCTCTGCGGCTGTCATAGATGTGCTGCGACATGTGACATCTGAGAGTAGTTTCTCAGGCAGGCGAGCATGCAGGGGTCGTGCCAAGTGGATGCCGGGCAAATGCTCGCCGTCCTGACCGCATACCTGGAAGATGGGCACAGTCTCACCAACCGTGAGCTCTCCAGGGCGCAGGATGTCTGCCATGGACGTCACATTCCGCTCTGGTGCCGCTGCTGCGGCTGCCGGCGATGACGAAGGTGCGCCTTCGTCACACACAGGCTCGCAGCGGATCAGGCATGTCACGAGGAATGGCGTCATAGGTTTTACCATGGATGTATTCAATGGGACACTTGAACAGCCATGCAGGCTGCAGGTCCTCGCAGCATCATTGCAGCCATAGCTGCAGTGTGCACAAGACAGGCAGATGCAGCAGGACGCTTCAGACATCGATGCATATGACATGACGACAAAGCGCAATTTTCGTTCTCAGTTTCGCACCAGGTGGCGGCGCACGCGCAGGAGCGTGGGACGACGGCGTCACTGCCAGCTGCCGCAACGCTGTTGCTGCAGGTGCTGTCTCAGCTGTGCTCACGACGGCGCTGGCCGACAGCAGAAGCGCCAGCAGCGCCAGCGGCGGCGGCGCCAAGGCAGCGGCTGATGCCCGCCGGCGGCGTGGCGTAGGGCTCATAGTGCCCAGTTGCACACTGCCTGCAGACAGTGCAGCAGTGATGTCACACCACACCCGAAAGTGCCGTCTGCTTTTCAGTTTTCTTGAAATTTTACCATATTGCTGATTTGTAGCATGCTCTGTCTGTGCCGCTGCCGCAGCGCCTGACCCTGCCTCTGATGTCCGATGCTCGAATCTGCATTCGAGATGACGATAGCCCTGTGCGATCAAATACACGAATGGCGTTGCAGATTTTGCAGTATCGAGGCGAGAATGCACCCCAGTCAGGTCTCGTGCTGCCGAGGCTTCGACGACGAGCAAAAGCAATTTCCTTGATTGAAGGATCCCACAGTGTCCAGGAGCAAACATCTAACCGTCGCAGAGGTCAGGCTTCTCGCAGGGATGATTTCTGACTTGCCTGGCCTGCTGTGCGGGCCTGTCCTGTTAACGAATTGATCGCTGATGCCGCCACTTATTCCGCCAGCCCCGGCTGAAGGCGACGTCTTCAAAGACCAAGTGTTGAAGGCCGTAGTGCAGCGCAGAATGGATCCGCTCTGTCGGGCACGAATGGTGGGCGCTGGAGACTCTTGGGTCACGTAGACGTGAATTCCCTGGGGACTGTTCAAGTTCGTGAGAACACTGACCAGCCTGGCTTTAATCGAATCGGCAAAGCTGCAAAGGGCACTTCAAGAGACCAGTACAGCACCTGATAGAGTCGTCAGATCACGCGGCAACGACTCTTCTGACTTCCAAGGAACTGAGCACAAGACAAGCGAGCAGACCCGCACACACACATGCATGCATTGATGTAAAACATCCTCAGCACAGTCTGTCACAGGTCAGCCAACCACACCAGCTTCTACGCAGCAGGACTCCTGCTGCCGTCAACATCCCATGCGCAGCACTTGTCAGAGCCTCCCAGCAGCAAACAGCAACAACTGTCACTCTTCGCCCTTCTGGCGGCAGGCCTTGACGTCGAAAGCGCTGCCGCCGGCGGAGCCGCCGCCGCTGGCAGCAGATCCGAGCCCGGTGCTGTCGGCGAGATCAGCAGCGTAAGCGTTCGTCTCCTCCGGAGCGGCGAGCACATTGATCTCCGGCAGCGCCCTGCTTGTGACAGTACAGAGGCTCGTCAGTCGCAGGCGCAGCAGCAGACTCGACGGCAGGCTATCAGGCAGCAGCGCCACAGCGCAATGGCAGCAGGGCCAAGGATCAAGGTTTTGCGCCAGATTATATGTCTGAAATGAGGCCCCCTGGGACGTCACTGAGACGTCATTTCAGACTCTGGCGGCGCCGGCGGCCCACCGGCGCTCGCTGTCGAGATGCGCGAGGAGAGCGGCTGCGGCCGTCGCTGGCCCCGCATCGGTGCTGGAAGCAGGCGCACTGGATGCGGTGCTGCCTGCCGCCGCAGATCCCTCCTCGTCCCCAGCACCTTCGTCGCATGCGGACAAGCTGCGCGCAGCAAATATCACGGTGAGTTGACCAGAACTGCGGGCGTCATCAAGAAGGCTCGGGCAGTAAGCACCACGTCAGAAACCGGACTGTGAGCCTCAGGGTTTAGGGTGCAGGATTCCGGCCCTCGGTGGCTGCCGCAGCTTGAAGAGAAGCGTGGCACCACAAGGCAGCGCTATGCGCGCCTCTTTGTAGCTCAAGCTGCCAGCAGCATCCTCACAGTGTCTCAATCACTCAATAGTGCTGGGAGGATCGCCTTGGCTAGCACAGCAAACCTCGTGGAGGAGCACGTGCATGCGCGGTGGTCGATACAGCACGGCGACCGTGCTCACCCGTTGACGGAGACGCGGCGGTCAACGGAGCCAGGGTTTCTGTCGGCCAGCGTCAGCGAATCGCTGCCGCCCTCGAAGCCGTCCACGTGCGCCTTGCACGAGGCGTGCAGGCGGCGGAAAACCTCGCGCGCAGTCGGCCGCTCCTCCTGCAGTTTTATGGCACACCGGGATTATCAAACAGTTTTATGGCACACCGGGATTATCAAACAGTTTTATGGCACACCGAGATTATCAAACAGTTTTATGGCACACTGGGATTGCCAAACAGTTTTGTGGCACACTGGGATTATCAAACGGTTTTATGGCACACTGGGATTACCAAACAGTTTAATGGCACACTGGGAGTATCAAACGTGCATACTCCCATGTGTGACAGTTGAGAGTCGAAACGTCGAACCGGGATACGTGGAAGCCTCTTGCAGGTGGCGTGCAGGTGGCCCGTGGCCGTATCTCGAGCGGGCAGCCAGTGCAATGCGGATAGCAGCCTATGTCGGCTGGATGACATTTGCGCAATGTGGAACAAAGTTGAGCAATGAAAGCGACGGCTGTCCTGGACCTTGACGAGCGTATCGTTGCAGGAGCTGCACCTGATTGAACACGGTGCAGTCGTTGATGAGCTTTACGATGTCAGCCGGGCAGTCGCGCGGCGCCTCGGGCACCGCCAGTCGGCCGCGGGAGACCGGCGTCTCCTGCATCACCATCTGCGGGCCCGAGCCATGAACAGGGTCAGAAGCTGACTCATCGAAACCTCAAGACAGCTCCCTCTGCAGAACTCCTGTTGTTTGTGTCTCCCCCAAGTCAAGCACAGTGTGCTCACCATACAGCACGCGGCAGGTATGAGCTACGTCAGAGCCCAGGTCGGCCACCGCAGAGGACAGTGCCGCTCGCTGCGGCGCGATGCTGCGCTGCCCGTTCAGGGTGTTGGCCGAGTTGAGACCCGCTGAATCCATGAGGTCCATCTGCAGCGCGCCCGGATAGGGAGGGTCGCTGCTGCCACTGCCGGTGGCGCCGTGGTCGCCGCTGCTGGCCACCGTCGCAGCGCTCGGGACTACAGCGCTCGGGAGAATGGCGGCCTGCTTCAGGCGGCGACGCAGCGGCAGGGCGGCGGCAGCTGCGGGCGAGGCGGACTGCCCGGCAGGCGTGGCGGGCGCGGAGGCCGCGGGTTTGACGTTGACAATGATCTGCTGGCGCACAATGTCACCCCATTTGGCATGAGCTACTACCTCATGGGAGTCTACGGTAGACTCCCACCAGCTGCAGCAGGACCCTAAGAGATTGTGGCTGACAGCAGTTGCGAGCAGCAGCCCTCACAGCAGCACTTCAGGACGATCCAGCGGCAGGGACCCGCCCTTTGCCGCATCGGCACTGCAGGTGCAGCTCTCTAGTCATCGTACATATGGCCCTGCAGCACAGCAATGACGCGCGCAACAGCTATGAGGGAAGCATCCAGTGCAGGGGCCCGGGCGCACCTGCAGCCGGAACATGCCGAATGCCTCGTTCGCGGCCGCCTGCAGCGCCTGCCGGATGGCAGGGGTGATGGCGCTCAGCTGCGGGCCAACCACACGGTATGTGTCCTGTGCATGTGGGCAGAAGTCAGGATTCGGAAGGTCGGGAAGCTCGTCGACACCACAGTGGATACATCTGCCGAGGGCTGAGGCGTGTTTGGACTAAACTGCATGAAATGCTGGGCTGCAGTGCGCAGCAACCCCGGGGTGAATTCACATTGCCGCATCACTGACAACACAGACAGATGCTGCGATACACTACCCGCGAAGCACTGGGCACGCAGAGGAGGTGGGGGGAGAGCGGCAGCAGCCAGAATCTAGATCGCACAGGCAGCTAAGCTATGGCAACCACACTACAACATTCAGCTGTGTGCGCACCACGAAGATGGGGAGCACTTCGTCGCCGATCAGCTCGCCCGGGCGCAGCAGGCTCGCCAGCGTCGTCACGTTGTGCTGCGGCGGCGCAGGAGCGACTGCCGCAGAACACGGCGCTGTGCCTTGCGACTGCTGCGGCGCGCCTGCATCGAGTGCAGACATCATCACCAGGAATCAGCTCCAGGCTGATGGTCGACACTCTTGGAATTGTGGGGTCGGCTGACCCGCCCTTTGAATGCTCGCAGCAACATGCAGCGCAAATACTGCAGATCCGCAGTACCAGCTGCAACAAGTTTGGCAGAGTGCGGCAATCGACAGAGCAGAGTTGGCAGTGGGCAGGAGCGTCTGCCATGCCACTGATGCTGCTACCTTTGTCAGTGTAGCACCTTGGCAGGTAGCAGCAGCGGGAGACAGCGGCGCTGCTGCCAGCAGCCCTGACGCAGTTGCGTCTGCGACAGCGCTGCCAGCCAGCAGCGGCAGCGCCAGAAGCGCCACAAGAGGCAGAGCAGCGGCAGGAGGCGCCCGCTGGCGACGTGGTGGCAGCATATTGCCACTGGACCGCGGACTGCGGCCAGCTGCTGGCGCTACCATGCTGCGGTCATGTGTTTTGGCGGCGGGCGGCGAAAGTTCTGCAGCGCTAATACAGCGACTGTTGGCGCTTGCGAAAGTGGCCCGGGTGTCTGCTGTGCATGCTCTGTGGGCGGCCTCACTCGCTGGTTGGCTGACTTTCGTCTGCGTGGCTGCTGAATACTCTCGAGCTTAATGTCGGCAAAAACCCGGTTTTTGAGCCTGCATCATCGACCGGCTCAGCCCTGTGGGACTTGCGCAACGAGTGCACTAAGCCATTACGACCGCAAAGCAGATTCTGGCAAGCGACCACACGGCGACGGAAACGTTTGGAGTTGGTGTGAGTGAAGTAATGTGAGTGAAGTAAAAAGACTTCTTTGGCCCCATGAAGACAAATCTGTTCCTTCATGTCCTGAACATGCTCAGCGATGATGATCACAGACGCTCATTCGCGACAAGACTGAGCGCACGCACCTTGTCGCTGCTACTGTAGTTGCTGTGAGTTGAAAGTGGGTAAGAGGACGTCTTCGTTCACTCCCGCCGATTTCATTGAGTGCGGAAGTAGGAAAGCTGAGTGTTCGGAGTCTGTGAAATTTACAAGCGGCCAAAAGAAGCTGTGGATCATGTTCGGGAGGCTTCAAGAATCCAGCTCTGATCAGAACTACGAGTTTCCAATAAATATGTTGAAATCCATCATTTCTTGCCTCGACCAGCAAGCTTGTTATAGACAGAGACGTCATCTGGAATTTGACCAGGCCGGCAGCAACGATCAAACATCACATGGCTGTGTGCAACACCCCTATGGTACACAGAGCCCCCGACAAGCTGGACGGAAAAACATACGGCTCAATGGCATTGCTCAGTGTGCGCTCAACTGCACTTGCCGGCACCCTAAAGGGTTAAACCCTAAACCTCTCCACGCAAAGTGGAACCGTTCGACAATGTAGCGAGCCAGCTGACGGCTCAAGTCAGGTCCACGACATCTGCCTGGCCGCTCTCCCGCCGCCGCTTGCGCAACGCCCGCGCCGCCTGCTTCCCAGCCGCTGTCGTTTCTGATGGTGCATCTCCGGCAATCTGGCTGCCGCCGTCCTTGCCACAGCTGCCGCGGCCGGTGGCAGCCCCCGCGCCGTCGTTCTGCACACTGCGCTGGCTGCTGAGTCCGTCGCCAAAGCCACCAGCGGTGCCGCTGCCGTTGAGGACGATAGAATCTCCCGGCCGCACGTCGTCATCGGAATCTAGCAGCGGCTCCGCCAGGTCCTCCGGGGGGACACCCGCCGGCAGGCCTGCAGGCGGCTGCTGGCTGCTGCCGGCCGCCAGTTGTTGGCTGCTGCCGACGGGCCTTTGCGCCTGGTTGCCGCTAAACAACTGGCGTCGGGGGCCGGCAGCAGGCCGCTGCTGGCTGCCGCCAGCGACTGCGCCGGCCTGGCTGCTGCCGCTGCCGCCGCCGGGATGCTGCGGCGTGTCCTGCAGGCCGCTGCGCCCTGCGGCGTCCCCAGGCGACGCGGCCGCATCGCTCGGCTGCAGAAGCGCCCAGGTGGAGAACCGTGCAGCGCTGCCCATGTTGAGGCCTGCGGCAGTGTGGAAAGCTGAAAGAGAGTGGAGCTTGATGGCACCTGTAGGGTTCGGGTACCTGGCAGTCTGCGGGCCAGACATCATGCAAAGCACAGGCACCGCGGTGGTCTTTTAATTTTCAAATTTTAAAAGCTAAATCAATCTAAATTAATTAATTAAATTTATTTTTCAAGGGGCTGGTCTGGGACAGTGCCCTCGCAAACACTTCACAAAACGCAGACTCATACGCGCACCCGTGGCGGTGCCGGCGAGGTTGCCATCCAGCGTCGAGCCCACCACGTTCAGCTTTGCCCTGCGGCAGTCGTTTCGGAACACGTTGACCGGTTGCCAAGGCTTGGCGGCAGGCGTTGCCATCCATGGCATTCAAAGCTGAAGGACAGAGGCTGGCTGCCCCGCGAGGCTGTGCCAGGTCCACAGACTCTAGAAGGGTGCAAATGGACCGAACAGACAGCGCCGGCGGTGCGTGACGCCAGGGACAATGACAATGACAAGGTGTGCTAGTATAGCCACATGCAGACTAGGGTTTAGAGTAAACCCTACAGTGTGCCACCTGACAACAGGCCACATGATGTCGTCGATGGTGCCCGGCGCATGGAGGTAGTGCACCTGTGTCAGGGGAGGAAGGCCTCAACAGATAATCAGGTCTCTGTACCACCTAATATATCCTAATACCTAATATGTATTGCACAGATGGTGACGATTCACAATCGCTTGTTTTCCCGGTGTACACACGCACCTCGATGCTGCCGACCTGCCCAAGCCGGTGCGCCCGGTCCTCCGCTTGTATGAGCTGCGTCGGCGTCCACACCAGCTCCGCAAAGACCACCGCCTCTGCTTTGGTCAGCGTGATCCCCACCTGCAGCATGAATCTCCAGTTGATTTACATAAGAGGTAAAGCCGGGTCACAGCTGCGTCGGCGTCCACACCAGCTCTGCAAAGACGACCGCCTCCGCATGCGACAGCGTACTGCTCACCTGCGGAAGAGAAGGTTCCTCAAATGCAGATTTCATCAAGACTGGCAGAATTACCGAGCAAAATAGACCAGCACAGGATGAGCTGCGCCGGCGTGCACATCACCTGCGCAGAAGCCACTGCCTCCGCCTTCGTCAGCGTGATGCCCACCCGCGGACAGAAACACCTCTTGTTGGACGTTTTATACACACTGACGAGATTCACTCAGCAGCACGGACCAGTCCAGCAGGATGAGCGATGCGCCGGCATCCTCAACCTATGCAAAGACTACTGCCTCCCTTCATCGAGCGCTTGTTGATGCTAACGCAACACATGTTGCCACATCTTTCCTGGCATGACACCCACTGGTGGCTTCACCGTCTGATACTCACCCCGTCGACCGTCTGAGGTTACTGGTCATAACGGCTTCCAGACAGATTCACTGTGTGAATCTGTGAATTACGAATATACCGTACCCGAAACTCACCCCAGCGGCGGTGATGGACAGCAGAGCCACGCGGCAGCCATCGCTGTTTTGGAATTCGTCGACCCCCTGCTTGCGCGCCGCGGCCGGCGTGCCGCCATCGATGCGCACGCCGCGACGCCCCAACTGCCCTGTCAGACAGGCGCCCTGAATCGCGTCCAGCACCGCGGTGTGATGCGCAAACACCAGCAGCTTCACGCCTGCACAGGGACACAGAACATAGTGAACTGTTTTCTGCAAAGCGCTGAAAGTACGTTTGCAGGAGGAAGTGCTCTTTGCAGCATGCTGCGGCGCCCAGGGTGTGCAAGACGCAGGCGCTCTGAAGGGCCTCCAGCACGTTTTAGGGTTTGTGTTGGCACACGCCGGTGTTCCCCCAAAGAATGCGAATGCATCCAATGCTGTCTGTTGTGCATGGCGAAGCACTGAACGAGGAGTCCTCCACTAGGTGCTGCAGTGCGCTGATGCCGCCATAAGCTAGATGGATTCCCTACATAAATGGTTCCGCTTCCTAGCAGCCGACTGGCACATTCTGTGTGGGTGCATCCTTTGGCACCTCCGCTGCATTTCGCGCTGCAGGGACTCAATGAACAGCTCAGCTTCGACTGTCCCTGTTTCATTAACCGGCAACAGATGCGCTACGACCGTGCAAAAGTTCCGATGTCTTCCTACCTCGGACCGGCAGCTCATCAATGCGATCTGCCGCCTTGCCATCGCGTGGCGTTGCCACCAGCGCCATAAGGCTGCTTGAGCCAGCACAGCTGGTCATCGCTTTCGAATCCCCCAACCAGCGTCGCACCCCGGGTTTAGGGTTTAGGGTTTTAGGGTTTAGGGTACCCCGGTACAGCAGTTGGTTGACATGTTCAGCGGCGTTTCCAGCTCTGGCGTCGCCACCTTCCAACGAGTTCCGCAACCCAGCCATTCCAGGAGCTGTAGAGTGTCTCACCTCGGTCCAGTAGCTCGTTGATGTGTTCTGCGACGGGCACCGCCTTGGCATCTCCAGACGCGCTGTAGAACTTGTTCAGCAGCACCTGTCGCCGCCGGTCCACCTCCTCGGGGCGCAGCGACGTGGTGGACACCGCCGCCATCTCTTTCTGAATTGCCGCCAGGTCCTGGACAAAACAATGGGGATCAATTGCTCTATTTCCTGCGAAATGGGTGAGGAAATGGGTGATTTCCAGGACAGAAATACCATCACCCGAATTGGATCTGCATGGAATGGGTGATGGTATTTCTGCCCAGGAAATGGGTGATGGTATTTCCTGCGAAATGGGTGGCTAAAGTTCACCGGCATTTGCCGCCGGCGGTCCGACTCCTCTGACCGCAGTGAGGTGTTGGACAAGCCTGTGCCTCCACATCCTTCTGCCGCCAGCTCTGCAATCAGTTGCAGTGACCGCAATCATTTGCTCTATCATTCCTGCGGTTGCACTCTTGGCAGCTGTGTTACAGAGTCTCAGCTGTACGAACTGTCATCGATTCGCCTCCTGGGGCCGCATTGCGGAACTGGCAGACACCACCACCACCAACATACGAGTCGCCGCCAGCTCCTGAAGTAGTGAACACACAGATGTCAGAATTTACAGATGTCAGAGTTTGCGAGACTCGTGAATGCAAGTGCAGCAGCCCATGCTGCCGCTGGTCCGCCTCCTCCGGCCGCAGCGGCGACACCGCCGCCGTTTCCCTTTGCATGGAGGTGTGTTCATCAACGATGAACACGTTGAAATCTACGCCTCGCTCCAAGGGTGCGCATCGAGAGAGCGGCCGACACTGCTGCTGATCTCAGGTCAGACATCCCCGATACCGCCGAAAGGTAGCCCAGTAGAGGGACACCAAATTACATGCGGCAGGCCTGAGGACTGTGAGCTTTGAGCAGCAGGGCACATTAGAGTCGCCAGAACTTCGAAAGCGGAAAGGCAGAGGGTTTACGCAAAACCCTAAACCCTAAACTCTTTCCGTCAAAACCCTAAACCCTAAACTTTTTCCGGGTTGTATTCATTGCCTTACCTTGAGATGCGAGGGGTCTGGCAGGATGGGCACGCGGGAGCGGCGCTTGGGCGGCAGGTCGCTCAGCACGTCCGCCTTCAGCCGCCGGATCATGCCCACCGCCTGCATCCAGGACATACACTCGGCGAGATAATTCGGCGAGACAAGAGGCAAGTGCAAGGTTGAAAGGCGCGAAGTTGAAGACCTGTACTCTGCTTGGACTCGAGCACCTGCTCTATCCACTCACAGTTCGATTGCAAATACGAGGTTCGGCGTGCAGCTGCAGAACCATGTGCGGCTCGTGCAGGTTGGCAGGGTCACTGTGTTGGATGCCGTATTCGAAGCATTTTCTAGAGTTCTTGGAACACACCAGGTACGTCGACGATCCCAGTGTCACACTCCCAGGACCGCATTTTGGCTATCGAGCACGCAGGCGGAGCCATTGTACTGCACACCGTAACCCAAAGCCCTATTTGCGGTTTTGACATTCAGCATGACAGGACGGGGCCTTACCTCCAGAACCGCGTGCAGCTCGGGCACATTGGCGGAGCCGCTGTACTGCGTGCCGAAGCCGAAGCGCGCCGGCTGCGGGTCGCAGTAGCGGCCGCCAAAGGTGGACAGCGCGCCCAGGCCGCCGCTCGTCAGCATGTCCAGCTGCATCAGAAAGCTGCGTCAGAGGTGCTCAGACATCCTGCATTGTGGCTGCAGTAGCAGCCGCCCAAGGTAGACAGCACGTCCGGGCCATCGCTCGTGAACCTACCCAGCTGCAAAGAGAAGAGCTCTGGTCCAATGTGTACTGAGAACAGGGGTCTTACCACAAAGCCAGTATGCCTCTAGGTTTTGTTTCTCGGTCATTGACCGGATTGCGGTGCTGCCAATGGTGGACAGTACACCCAGACTGCCGCTCGTCAGCATGGTCGGCTGCAGCATGGGGCACAACAGTAAGTCATCGCACACGTAGTCGTGTTTCCGGAAAGCTTTGCAGAGACTTGTTGACAAGTGCCGTCATGTTGTGCTGCGCAGCTGCATGCACTCTACACAGATTAGGCCATTGTGATCACGATTGGAGGCCCAAGTGCACGTCTGGAGCAGCGCTCCAGTGCGACCACTGCACGAACCAGCCCAGTTGCACGCCTATGAAACCGAGGCGAGAGTGCGGCGGTTGGCGACACTGCGTGCCAGAATGGCCCTCTGCTGACCACACAGGTCGTGTATGTGAGCTTATGCAAGGACGATACGGCACACAAGCTGGGGTTGCTCTATTGCTGTACTCCTGTGTTGTATAAGCGAAAAAACACTTTCCAACACATCAAGCGTTGGAAAATGTGCACCTGAGGGTACAGCTCGATGGGGCGCGACAGCGCCGGCGTGCCAGTGATGAGGATGGCGCGGGTGGCGCCCTTCACCAGCGGCGCCACCGCCTGCAAGAGAGCAGAGAGTGACATCAGCAATCATCACACCGTGCCTGAGTATCGCCATGGGTTGCGCGGCATTGCCTCCTCTGGCGCGTTGCTGCCCTTTCCGACGGCGCTACCGCCCGTAGAGAAGGCAACACAAACATCATCACTGTTGTCGATGTGCTTGATGATTGCCGTACTGCCATGGCTTGCTGCAGCTGACATTGTGTCCTGACATTGTGTCCTGACATTGTGTCACGGGACGCCCTCAGACAGCGGCGCAACCGCTTTGCACTGCAGATTCCAGTATCGTCAATACTGCCCCAACGACTGAGATCTGTTCAAGGGCGTTATCACATGTAGCGCAGCGCCGCCCATGCAGCCTCCGGTGACAAGCTGTCATGGTGCTTGAGCTTCCACAGGCCTCAAGACGACCTAACATGAATGTTACGCAGTTCTGACAAGACCCGCCGCTAGACTAGCACATGCAGGCTCGTCCTGCCTGTGTGGCCTAGGAGGAGGGCGACTTGAGGTGGAACTTTGTCAAACCAGCGGCCTGGCGGGATTGGGGGTTGCTCGCACTGCAGGAGGAGAGAAAAGGCCCTCATCCAGACAGGGAATTACCTGCGTGCATTGGGCGCAGGGGGACTTGAAGACGGCAGGTGGTTCGGTGGTTACACCATCAGCCCGGCAGAATTGGGACTGCTTGGATTGCATAGTGAGGAGAAGAGCCACTCAGTCAGACGCGCACCTTCGTTCGCTGGGCGGTGGGCGACTTAAGGGCGTGGCTCTCGTCCGCTATGATGACGCCAAACTCCGCGGCAAGGTCCTCCGGCAGCTTTTTGATCAGGTCGTCTGCGGCAACGCAGACTGGAAGTTAACAGGCGAGTTACCAGCAGCGGGAAGGCGGTACGCCTCATGTACAATCACTTTTCCCTGCCTGGAGGTGCTCACAGGCACAGGACACTCCAAGGCAGCACAGCCTGCAACCACGAGTGTGTGGCAGGGTTTATCATGGATACGTGGTGGACTGGGAGTTGCGCTTCAGGCCGTACATGACACGATGAGCACACGGCGGCGGTGGCGCCGCCACGATGCCGTCAGCTTCTTGTTGACGTCCTGCAAGAGGAATGAAACTTGGATCGATCCTGGATGTGCACAGCAAACCTGCGTGTGTTCTGCGGGGATTGAAGTGTTGTCAGAATGCATGGCGACTGGCATGAACAGCCGTTCTGCTGTGCCAACGGATGCGCCAATGAGCGACACTGTCAAAATCGCTGTGGAGTCACAAGTGTGCCTGCACAAGCCATCGTGGGTGGCTGCACAAGCACAACACAGCGGCATGGCCGTTCGTCTCGGTGGCATACCTAGTGCACAGTCGAGGAACGCAGCCGTGCAATGCGATTGGCGCGTAGAGAAGATGCAGCTGCCACGTGAAGGAAGCGTGCGTATTGAGCATAACCCAGACATCTTAGGTTACGAGGAAATCTGGCAGGGAACAGGCCCCACCTTGCCGGCAGCGGCGATGGTGATCTGGTCGGACTGCGGCAGCAGCGCAGGCAGGTCCAACCTTAGTTGATTGGGACACGGCCAGAAAGAAAACACCCGCACCTTGCCGGCAGCGACAATGGCGATCTGGTCGGGCGGCGGCGGCAGCGCCGGAAGCGTCCAGCTCAGCAGCACTGTAACCTTTTAGCACCAGACCAAGATTCCAGCATCAAAATAATCAGCAAGTTGAGGAGCCTCCCCACCTTGCCGGCAGCGACAATGGCGATCTGGTCGGGCGCCGACAGCAGCGCCGGCGGCGTCCAGGTCAGCAGCGCGTCATACCACTGCAGCCGCAGCGACGAGGGGCACACCACGACCATCGGCCAGTCGTCCGGGAAGCACGCCGCGATGCAGATGGCCTGCGGGCGAGGAAATGTACCATGATTGGAACTTCAAGGTCCGGTGTACCTGGGGAGCACATGACCAGCAGCGGCCAAATCTCCAGGAAGCACGCCGCGATGCAGATCGCCTGCAGACAGGAGGGAGCTGGACTGTCGAATGAGCGCAGTGCTGAGGGGCAGGTAGGCACACAGCTTCGAAAAGAGAACCACGGAATTGCTCTACGTCACCGGTAGTGGAAAAAGTGATTAAAATCAAGGATCCTTTTCGTCACGCTCAGCACTGCTACGCAGACGGCTGTGCAGTGCCTGGGGCGCGCGACGCCTTTCGGTCCACGTCCTTACCTGCACCGTTTTGCCGAGGCCCATCTCGTCCGCCAGCAGGCACCGCCCACCGAGCTGCACGCCCCGTCGCACGCCCACGCGCTGGAACGGAAACAGCCGCCCCCAGACGTGCGGTGGAATGCCCTCCAGGCGGCTTCGCACGGCGGCTTCATCAACTACGCAACAGTATAAAGTTTGGATTTCGTTGCGAAGTCGAATTGGAGCAGAGCACAGGTATAAGAGCGACATTGACACTCCTGCCAATGGTGTCTTTCATAAGCCCTGGAAGGGGAAACGGCTGAGCGACTGCCGTCTGGGCGTCGCTGTACGGTGGCCTCAAACTGCGCACCGCTGTCAGACCAGAAAGTGAGCGAAACGCTTTGGCACACGGCTACGTAACGGCATAGCTTGGCGGTGCATCTCAGATCACGCCGTCTGAACGCCGCTGTGTGATGACCTCATCGACTGCAGGGCATCGGAGCCTGCGCTGGCAGAGGGCGTTGCTACTTAGACTGCATTTGCAAGCGCGCTCACAAGCTGGTATTCCGTGTCTTGTGCTGACTGTGGATGGCGGCAATGGCGTGATGCATTCAATGCAGCTGACAAGGCATATAACGACAATAGCACGAACCTGAAGGTTGCATGCGCTAGAGGAGTACAAACGTCCGCCAGTAGACTGCTGGGCGTATGCAAAAAGACAGCTCCTTCCTGCAGGTCCTACTCTTGCAGCCTAAACCCAGCAACCTAGAACATGCGGTGGCCGGTCGATGTCAGCGACGGCATGGACAGCTTGGATTGCGATCACAGGAGGAGAATCTGCAGGATGGGCAGCCTCTGCAGGATGGGCAACCTCTGCATGTGTGATACGATGCTGTTGGCTCACCTCGCGGCTCGGCCGAGAGCAGCTTCACGATCTTCTGTGGCGGCTGCTTGACCTCCAAGTCCGGCAGGTTGGCCCGAATCGCCGCCACCACCGCCTTCGTGCCTGCCACCGGGAACTCCCACAGCCGCTCGCGGTTGTTCCAGCGCAGCTCGCCTTGCACCTCCGGCACCGACCTGTGTGCGGGGCAATAATAAAAAGGGGCAAAAAATGGCTATTCCAGGAGCCCCACAGGCGGTCGCTGGCGTTCCAGCGCGGCTCGCCCTGGACCTCTGGCACCAACCTGGGCAGCAGGCAGTGCTGACTTGAATTGTCTTGCAAGACATTAATGTCCTCAATTGAGGCGCTGGCCGAAGTTTCCTCGTGCTGGCCCACGGCGACAAAACGCAGGTAACCTGGTGTGGCTAGCAGGTAACCGGTGGCGTTGCAGGTAAAATATTGAGGTCTTGCAAAAGGCAGCCACGCTGGTGTTGCGACTCACCGCAGCTGCAGGCGATGAACTCAAGGGAGGAAAAATATAGGGTTGTTTAAAGGCACACTTGATGAGGTCGATGAAGGGCTGGCTGTAAGCCGTCTTTGCGCCGGCGAGCCCACCGCCGAGCATCTGGATGGCGACCACGCCGGCAGCGGGAGCAGCGCCGCTGCCGCTGCGCCCGTTCTGCTTGCAGAGTGGGGGGTAGGAGGTTCAACTAAGGGCGGATGCGCCATTAGCAAGAGAGATGATTCAGGCTCCATTGAGCTTTTGACTTGCATATTACCACGGCGGCTCCAACATTGCTGCGCTGCCACGCAGTCAGAAAAGCGTGTCAGCAGCTGTGACGCCTCTCAGCAGCACCCCTCAGCGACTGCCACACACTGCGCAGGATGAGACGTGTCAGCAAGGTCGTGAGCAAGTGGCGAAAGCAAGATATTTTGGCGCACCTCCTGGGATCCTCGGGGTGGGCTGGCGAGGGACGCCGGCAGACGCCTCCCGCCACCTTCGCCGCCGCTTGCGGCGCCACCAGCGCCGCCGCCGCCGCCGCTGGCATGCGGAGTGGGGCAGTCCCGGGACCAGTGCCCCTCCTGCATGCACTTGAAGCACGCGCCCGGCGGCGGCCGCATGCTGCCGGGCGAATGCGCCGGCGGCGGCCCGCCGCCGCCAGGTGACCGCAGCCCGCCTGGGGATGCAGCAGCGGAGCCGCCGCCGCCACGGAGGGAAGCAGCAAGGGCCCTTGCAGGGGTGCGCGGGCTGCCCATGCCGCTGCTGCCGCCGGCAGCTGCGGCACCCCCAGAAATTGTCGCAACGCCACCCTGTTGCCGAGGAGGTGTCGCCGGCATGCCCTGGCTGCCCATCGGCTGCTCTGCGTAGCGCCACTCGCGCTGCGCCGGCTGCGCCGCGGGTGTCATGCGGCCGCCAAAGTTCATGCCCCGTTTGGCGCCCGAGCCTGCGGCGCCACTACCTGAGGACGCGAAAATATGTCTGAAATCCCTCTGGCATGTGCACCACGTGGTCAGCACCTTGCGAGAGCGGATTCCAACATGTATACATAAACAAGCAACTTGCCTGTCCATCATGAACATCTTCGACGCCTAGACTGCCGTGCGTGAACAGTGTGCATGTAGACTACAGTGTGTCCAACAGCAGCATTCTAAGAAAGCCCTCTGGATGGTCAATTCTTGGAGGCCCCCTTGGATAGCCACAGTCTGCACCTACAGGAATGCCACACCTGGTGAGGGGGCGGGCGCGCCGCCGCCACCAGCGTCAGCCCATGCAACGAAGCCGCAGCCGCCAGGCTGTGGCAGCGAGCACATCCATGCCGGCCTGCGCAGCAGGTTGGCGTCGATGGCAAATGCATGGCATACACAAGCCCTCTTTGCACAGAGCTGTGCTCTGCAGTGGAACGGTCGAGAATTGTCGAGGACAGTTCTCGAATGTCCCAGAATTGTCGAGGACTGTTCTCGAATGTCCCACTGCAGAAAGGAGTCAACAGGTGCTGGTCGATCCCCGGCATTTCACCGATTGCCGGGGCGCTGCCGTCTCTGAGCCGAGCGCTGGCCGGAAAAGCACAGCAGCTGGTTTCCGCTCACCTGCCCTCGTTCTTGCCCTTCATCACACTCCGCACGACCGACGGCAACCCGTGCGTCTTGCATGGCGGGCCCCTTCCGCCGGCGCCAGGTGGCGTCTGCATGCCGGCGCTCTTGGTGTTTTTGATTTCAGCTGCTGCAAGTGGTTGCTCAGCCCCCCGAGCAGACGGCGTCGCGAGCGGCAGACGCGCTTTTGTCGGCCCCTGCGTGCCAGCTGCTGCGCCCTTACTGGCTCGGCACTAAAGAGCCGATGCTGCCGCCTACACCTTCCTGCGAATTTGTTGTGGCGCGCCCGCTGCAGGGTGGCGCCTCACCACCATGGCGAGCTTGTGCAGCAGCGCGCGCACGCTTCGGGCCACTGCGTGAGGAGAGTCCAACTCAATTTGATTATGTCAATAGCTGAGTTTGGACAATGGTCTTGTGTTCAACCTGCTGTCTCACAAGGGCAAAGCGCGCTGCGCACATGACCGGCCAGGTCTTAAGGTGCGAATGCGGCTTCGCAGTAGCATATTCCGTAAGTAGACCACTCTGGAATGTCCAGATTTGGTTCGAAACAGACAGACACAGACGTAAGGCCAGAAGGCAGCGAGGCTTCCGGAAGGCATCGGCTCACGACTTGCGCACCTTGGACGTCGGCCCAGGGGCGCTCTGCTCCGGCGGCACCCAGCATGCACAATCCTAATAGCCGATCTGCCTACATAGCTCGTGATCGCCAGGGTCACTCCTTACAAGAACCTCGCGTGATCTGTGTGCTTCGCTTGTCTCGTCGAAGTGGTCCGATCAGCACAGCCATTCGAGAGGCTCACGTGACAGACAAGTGACCAACTCACATACTGTTCTGCAAAGCAACTTGTGGCCTGCGATTGCTGAGCGGAAGCAACTTGATGAAATTTTCACGCAATGATGTAACCTGGCGTTTTGTTCGGCGGCAGCAAGTGGTTCTGCTCGCGAGTGCTTAGAGCTACAGACAACTTCCTGCCGACTACGGCTCGACCGTTGAGGCCATTGGCCATGCCCAGCGTTGCTGCGAAATCCTGCGCACTTAGGGAGGCTAGTTAGCCTACCTCGCACTTGCGTTCGCAGCGGCACCGCCGCTCATGGCTGATGTGGCTTGCTCTACGTTTACAAGGCGCTGTCTATCGCCCTCACTGGTTGCTTAAGCACCACTGCACCAAGAACAAGTTTCGACAGTATGCAAACACCAACATTTGCATCAGGTCAACAACGTGAACCCGGCACGCACGCAGACCCAAAGCAAAGCGCGCACTGCCGCTGCATTAGCTGAGTACTTCGTGGCTGTGAGATCCCGACCGGTCAACTAGCAACACAACGATCACGCTGCGTTCGTGTTGTCATCTTCTGACGATGAACAAAAGTGATCCGAGTGCCGCGCGACAGGTTCACGTCATCCAAACGCTGCTCAGAGCAGCACACGCTACGCAGAACGCCAAAGCTGACCCATGCGTCACGCTACCAGTCTGCGGAGACGGCGGCGGCGGCGGGGGCCCCGACACAACCGCAGTTCCCGGTGCTGACGCGGTGCTGCCAGGGCTCAGACCCCCGCCGGGTTGGAAGACCCCCGGGTCGAATGGACTGGGAGAAGTTTTCACAATCAGTGTTTGGCGCGGCGGCGCGGCAACTGCCGTGCCGTTGTGCAGCGGCGGTGGCTGTCTTGAAGGTGCTAGAACTTGACCTGAGGTTACAGCGGCTGGCACTCCAGCAGCCGGCGAGACTGGCAGAGTGCTGAGCGGTGCATCCGGCTGCGCGGGTGCAGGCGAGGGTGCTGCCGGTGCCTGCACAGAAGGTGCTGTGGCACTCAGCCACACTGATGGGAGCAGCCTCGAAATGGAATGCTTGCAGTTGGGCCACTAATGGAGCTCACCTGGCCTGAGCAGTTCACGTAGTTGCAATTCTCATCGAAGAACAGAGCGCCGCATGGTAGTCCGATGAGCTGACCACGGTAGGTGATCTGGCTCTGCAGTTATGCACATGCAAGTTGACATCAGCACCCTTCCGGTTTCACGATCGTCAGCTTCTGACAGAGAGTGCGAAATTTGCGACCAGGACTGGGATACCGGCAACTATAGTTGCTGACCAAGCAGCTTGCAGAATGAACTGCACTTCGGGGACAGGGCTAGCAGAAGTGAGTTAGAGCACACCTGGCAGTAGAACTGCTCGCATGTGGCGCTGGGGGCAGCTGCGCAGGTGGCGCCTTGGCAAGGGTCCCTGCGAAACGATGGCAGCCTCATATGTTGCTGCCAGGCGGTGCGCTGCCAGCATGCATGCCAGAAACATAAGGCTGTGAACAGCTATGCAGTGTCAGGGCAGCGATATGCTGCAGAAGCACGAAGGCAGAACGGCACATTGCTTCTCACCTGGCACACCGCGCCCCGGGTGCGCCGTCCGGACAAGGTTCACCGCCAGGCGCTGCACCACTTGCGCATGCTCGGGGTCAATGGTGCTCTCAGTCCAGCAGTGACACCTCGGCTCATAACAATGGACGTGCAGGCAGCGCCTTCGTGTCCTTGCAATCGAGTGCTTCCCAAGGCAGCAATGGCACGAAGATCCAGGGTGACAGCGCTCAAGGGGGCGCACGTATGCAGCTGGCGGTTGTGGATTGCTGGCAGCTAGCGAAGGCCAGGAGGCTCGCCAGCAGCACGCATGCTGCTGCTGCGCGTCTCATGTGCGGCTGCGGCTGTGCTCACGTTGCCGCCAGATCGCCCTCGAAGCCTGCACAGTGCGTGTGCGCTTCTGCCACGATGTCGAATGGACTGTCTGACTGCAATCAGTAGCTCGACAAACTTCAAAGACGTTCCATTTGGCGTGCTTCTGCTACCTAGGCAGCGAATGCCTGCTGCTCGAGCACTCGCAGCTACCCAAGCGTCAGACTAACGGAACCCGATGGTGACAGCATGAGACGCCGACGACTGCGATGTCACTGTTGCTGTGGATGCTCCTCAAACGGCGTGCACCCTGCACGACAAGCGGACTACGCACCTTGTTGCGATTCGTGCGTCCCAGAGGCGAGTCAGCGAGGCAGCGTCTGCAGCGGCGCCGGAGTGTGCTGTGCCCTGGCCGTGGCACAACGACGAGTCCCCGAGACGAACAGCGCGGTGCTGTGGTGCTGTATTGTAATGTACTGCGGATCGCCCAATGCTGCTGAATACGAAACGGTGGCGAGGCACAGAGCACAGGTGAGTGCACCGGCGAGCAACGCAGGCTGCTGTTGTCAGCAAGGCCTTCAAGAGCGACTGCAGCTCTGCACTTGCTTACGGTGCCGTCCAGTGACATGTGCACCAAAACCTGCGCCTGGCGCATCCGGATTCCGGACTGCTTCCCGGTCAGGTTTTGAAATTCGCTTCGGCTAGCTGAGGGCTGGCCATACCGGCGAGCAATGCACTAAAGCCTTTCTTTGTACTGCTTACCTTGCCATGAGCAGCGGCCGGGGTCGTTCGTAAAGCTGTTGACAGCATCTCGGCGTCACCCCTAGTCAGGTGGCAGCACAGCTTTAAATGCGTATCAGGCTGCCTCGGACGTCTCGTTACGCGTCCAAGGGGCTGCTACTATGTTTCAGCGTGGCTCAGCGTGAATGAAGCACCGGTCAGCATGGGCGTGGAGCATGTGTCCTGCTGTAGCTCAGCGCTGGTACAGCACAGGTGCAGCTCCAGCTCCACTCCGGTTCAGCTCTGGCTCCGGTTCAGCTCTGGCTAGCTCAGGATTTGCTCAGGATTGGCTCAGCGTTTGCTTACTCTCAGCGCGGCTCCATATAGCTTCGGGGGCGGCTGTGGAACGGCACCGGCTCAGGTAGGTTCAAGTGGGAGCGCTGTGCAAGTTCAGCGCTAGCTCGGATCCACTGTGATGCAGCACTGATACAGTCGAGGCACAGGTCTGTGGTGGTACAGCGTTGACTTTGCTACAGTCCAGCCCCGGTCCTGCTTTGCGCCCAGCATTGTTCTGCGGCAATCCCAGCTCAGCACCATTTCAGCACCATGTCAGCACTCGCTGAGCCCTGGCTCAGCACAGATACAGTTGATGTTCAGTACAACACTGGGAGAGCAGAATTTTCGGTAATGGTCCAGCGCTGCAACTGCACTGGGCCAGCATCGATGCAGCATCAGGCTAGCTATAGCTATCTTGTGTTGCAACGCCGGCCCAGCAGAAGAGTAGCTCGGGTCCAGGTCAGCGTTGAATCCGTACAGTGACAGCGTCGATTTAGCTCAGGTCGACTCCAGTATTGTTCAAGCTCTGCCCCGGGAGTATTGGATGAGCCCAGGTCCTGCTTGTGTGCGGCAGTGGTCCGTTCCCGATCCAACTCAACCTCAGGGCAGCACCGTTCTAGCTTTGAATCAGGTTTGGACGGCAACACTGGTGCCGCTTACATCTAACGCTGCCCAGCACGGTTGTTCTCTGCATCTGGCGCAGCTCATTGTCAGGTACGCAACTAGCTGAGCTTCAGGTTGCCGCCTACGCGGCATCGGTGCGGCATGCGCCCAGCGTTGATGCTGCTCAGGTGCAGCTCGACAGCGCTGCAGTAGCACTCCTAGAGCAGATGGACTCCTGCCTTCGGCGGAAGTTTCCCCGCGCTGGGTGAGGTGTTGTTGGACGTGGCGACCTCGGCGCTGCCGCAAATGCCGCAGCTGCGCGCAGCAGCGCCGCCGCTCTGGTTACCAACGGCCATCGGCTCGGCTGTGCAGGTTCCCGCCTTTCTGTGCCGGCGGAGTACACAGCAGGACTGCGCACGGTCATGGCAGCCATCATCGCGGTGGATGACGCCCAGCTGGTGGTGACGGCACTGCAGTCTGCTTTCGTCCATCCGATCTGCAAGGACCTGTCCTCGGAGCATTGGGCAGGCCACGCTGTGATGACGCTGGTTTTCACGCAATATTCAGTACAGGGTCCAGAGGCGGCGGCTGCGGTCCTGCGCAGCCAGCAGCTGCTGCAGGCGATCGTGTTTCTGGCTCTAGACCACGGTGTGGCTGTGAGAACCACGCTGACAGTGGACCAAGCTGGCCGGGGGCTTGATCCGCGTAATTCAGCACTAGCGCTGACGCTGGCGTTCAGCGACTGCCTGCAGGTCATTCAAAGCTTGGCCGGCAAAGGCGCAGTTTTGCTGCTGTAGCCTGAGGCAGCAGTGGGCTTGTGGGCGGACGCTGGCAGCCTGGTGCATCGCTGCTGCGCGGATGCGGCAGCTACATGCAGCACCGTCGACGTTACAGGGAGAAGTGATCCCGGCAGGCAGCTGGTAACGGATGGGCATCGTCCTCAGGAGAGGTCTAAGCAGGAATTTTGCGCTGCGGCGGCAGCGATGTAACATCTGGATCGTCAACGAACCACCGTTCGCAGTGCCGCACGCAAACACCTCCTAGCTTGCAGCATCGTGGTCGTGACATCTCGCATAGCTCTCTACTGCGCATCGTCCTGAGCAGCACAGACAGGATGGCCTCTGACCCCCGATGATCTGAGACCTGATGGCATGCTTCTCACCCTTGTGCGCGCGCCGCTCGTCACTGCCAGCAGCAGCATTCCAGAAGCCGTCATGCAGCCCTTTGGAGAGCGCCAGGCACATTTGTGCCGACCACGCCATTCGCAGATTGTCAATCGGCAACCTGCACCGGCGGAAGGAGTGCAGGTCCCTCCACCACCTCAGCTTGCGGCCTGCGGTGAGCGCGCTGGTTGCTGGATCCGCCAGGCTCTCTGGCAGCACGTCGGACGCTATCATGTTGGTACATCCGTCGGACACCATGCCAATCTCTTGACGCCCTTCGGCGCAGTCTGCGCTTCATCATGTCGACAGCGGCGGCCCATGGCCCAGCCAGCTGGCCATTGTACAGCAGAGCCCTTCTTTCCAGTCGGCTCTTCATCATGTCGACAGCGGCGGCCCATAGTCAGCTGGCTGGGCCATGGACCAGCTGACCATGGTAGCAGAGCCTTTCTTCCTAGTCTGCCCTTCATCATATCGACACTTGCGCCGTCTGTTCTACCTCATGTCGCAGCGGCCGGCCCATGGCCAAGCCAGCTGACCATGGTATAGCAGAGCCTTTGCACGCAGCCTTCTGCACATACCGTGGAACTCACCGTTCTTCCACACTGCGATCGGTTGGACCGCTGCTTGAGGTGCCGCATTTCGCTTCTGCGAAACGCTTCGCCGAGGGTACTTTGAGTTTCGCGTTTCGCATTTCACGTCTGAGGTTCAAGCACGAAACCTGAGTGGGGCTACAATGTTTGTGGTCTCGCGAGGGGTGGGAGACCGTTGCACTTGCGAAGTGTCAGACTTGTCTATCAGCAACTAGGGGATTTGGGGATCGTGTCGCTTCACGCCTGACGCCCTTCTAGGCGCAGACGGCGTCAGACATACAACTTTCCAATCACCGTCTGCAATGCCGCACTTGCACATTTTCCAGCTCGCAGCGTGATTATCGTGCTATTCGTGGTGCTCTCTCCGCGGCTTCTCACCCAGCAGAACTGGCTGTGACTTGAGTGATCTGAGACCTGATGGCGTGCTGCTCCCCACATATGTGCGCTCAGCGCTCATCGCTGTCAGCAGCAGCAGCCCATAGGTCATCATGCAGCCGTTTGCAGAACACCAGGCGCAGCTGTCCCGACAGCGCTGTTCGCAGAATGCCGATCGGCAGTCTGCACCGGCGCAGTGCATGCAGGTCCTTCTGCCACCTCAGCTCGCGACCTGCGGTGAGAACGCTGGGTGGACCTGCAAGGATCTGTGATAGCACGTTTGGAGGCCAGCTTGATGGCTGCATCCAGCCATGCACTATGTTGCCTCTTGACGCAGTTGCTGTTCTGTGCAGGCTGGCAGATAGCAGCCTCGCACGGCTGTAGCAGCCGCAGTCAACGGTTTAGCCGACGCTGAGAAGGCGTGCGAGCGGTGCGGGGCGAGCTATCCGCTGTTCTACTTCCCGCGCACGGCGTCGCAGCCGGACGGCCACTGGGTGCACTGCTTCGGCTGCCGCTACGCGCTGAAGCTCATCGCCAAGCCGTACCGCCAGTGCGCCGTTTGCATCATGCTTTCATGGACCGCCTTCAGACTCGTATGCCCGCTCTGCTCCACCCACTGCCAGCACCTCGGACCCTGACTGCGAATCAGCACCCTGTTTGCGATCAGCGCCCTGATTCCGGACCAGCATGCGCTCTTCACGGTCACCGCTTGGATCACTGAGCTGTCGCCTTCGACTGCAGGCTGGAAAACAGCGAGCATGCGCCGACGAACGAACCGAGGCTCTGCAAGCGCTGCGGGGAGCGGCTGCCTGCAGCGTTCTTCCAGTTTGATTCTGGGCTGCTTGGCGGCAGGAGGCGTAAGTGCTTGGCGTGCGAGTCCGAGCGCCAGCGAGGCTACGGCACAAGGGAGGTCACAGTCCCGGATGAGAAGCAGTGCAGCAGCTGTCAGGAGACGCTGCTGGCTGCGCAGTTCTCGCGGAGCAGTCACTCCGCCGACGGCCTGTCCTGGAGCTGCAAGCAGTAGTTGCTGAGTCTCCGGTGCCGCTTGTCGCTGTCCCTGTGGCCTCGAAGAAGTGTGGGTCGTGTGGGCTTGCCCTGCCGGCTGCCGCCTTCCATTTGGACTCCAGGTGGGAATCGAAGAAGGGAAGGCTGTGCAATCGTCATCTGCTTGTGAACATGTTGGAGACAGATTGCATGTTTGGGTCAGGTCTTGCAGCAGGTGTTGCCGTGTCTCGTGCCCAGCTGCAATCTTTTTGCATGATGCAGGCGGACGGATCGCCTCAATCATAAGTGCAAAGAGTGCAGACGTGCAAGGCGGGAAAGCAAGTATCAGGAGAAAACCGCTGCAGAGCCTTGACGCAGGCGCTAGCTGGTGCAAGTCCATGCCTCAAAGCCGGCATGTCAGAGCCCACCGGCAGGGCCACGCCGGCGCCCACATCGTTTTTGCAAGGATCATTACACAAACCAAGCTATGTGAGGTCAAGCTTCAGCCGTACAACATGTGAATGAAGCACGACAGCCACATGGAATGGGCAGCAATGCGTGCTCGATTCGACTTTCAACAGTATCCGTCAAATGTTGTCGTCTATTGTTGCGTTATGCTCAGCGGTAGTTTGTAAACGTCAGAGCCGAGTCAAATCATACTGAAAGCTCTGAAGCTGTGCCTCAATTACAATCGAACACTAGCTGAGGCTCCCACGAAAGTGTCGTGATATGCTGCTGACACTTCCGACGGCAATTTGTCTGGCGGCGATGATTTGAGACTTTGTAGGCAGCTAACGATGATGTGCACAAGTAAAGTTTGCACGTGAAAATGGAAAAACTGGCCGGCTTACGAAGGACACCTCACGGAACGTCAGCGGAAACGTCGGAATTCCATCCCACACCTCACAAGCAAGTGTCGAGCGGCGGCAGTGGTGGCGGCGGCGCCCACTCTACAAGGATTTGCTGTGGTATAAGTAGTGGTTTTACTGCAGGTTAGGAAGTTTCGCCATGTGTCAAACAGTCAACCAACTGACATACAAAAAGTCAACCAACTGACATACACAACAACAGAAATTCGAGCGTGAGCACCACTTGCTAGAGGTCAACACGTCCAGCCGCTGCATGCAAGTACTTGCTGCTTTCACCCGTTGCTTTGCCCCCATGGCCATCAGATTGCCGTAGTCCAGAGCTTCACTAGGTACCCGCCGGCCATTGATGAGCCCTTGCCACCTGCAGCACGAAATACTGTCGAAATTCCGTCAGTGTGCATAAAGAATTCGCCTGGCCGCCGCAGTATTCAACACTGAGCTGAGTTGCGGCAAAACGATTGGCAACACTGCCGCATGTTGAGGTTGATCCCGGTTGTGAGCATGAAGAATGAAGGATGCTGGCCGACTGCAATCAAATTGCTGGGGGCCGAGCACCAGCTGGCTCGCATGCGCAGACACGATGTGCAGGGGTTCATGCTCACCCTGGACTGTTGGCCGAAAAGTGATCCGCTCGCGTTGCCCGTGGAACTTGGCGGAGGTTGTCACCCTGCCGAGCATGCACACTTGAGGTCAGATGTGGCAAGGCTGTGATGAGGCCAGCTAGAAGATGCAAAGGGTCAACAATATGTGAGACCATGCCAATACAAACAAGAAGTGACCTCCTAACGCCGAGCCAAAGCGCGCCACCTTCAAGCGGCGGAGGGCGGAGGGCCACTTCGGTGACACCGCTTGCGCTGAGCCTTAGAACTCGGCACCATCTGTAAGCACAGCGTTAATTTGTCTGCACTGGCCGTCTGCCCTCGTTGCCAGCAGGCAGCAGCAGAAGTGACGTCGTGGACAAGTCAACATGCCGCTCTGCCGTGCATGCACGCACACGCGCAAGATCTGTTGACCAACGTCAGGGCGACAGCACTTTGAGACGAGATGCACATGTCATTTGCTCACGTATCCTGTGGAAGCAAGGGTTCCAACGCTGTCTGGGTACTCTGCAAGGGGCGTTGAAGACCCTCTCACCTGAGCCCCTTGCAGCACTGGTTGCACAGCAAGTACGGCTGTGTCCACTGGCCGGCGAGAAGAGCAATGGGAGTTCTTGCAATTCTGCCGCGTTTTGCTGTGAACAGTGTGCTGCGAATCGTGGTGGCCTCAAGGATGATGGGCAGCCTTGCAGGACTGCTTCGCCGGCGCCTTCCCGAGGCGATTTCTTGAGGCAAAGCACGCAACATATTATCGTTCAACGAACTGGCACTCACGCCGTGGGCGGCATGGGCACGATGTACACCGGCCCTGGCATCAGCTGTTTAGGATGGCTGACTTTGCCATCCGCCGGCTGCACACCGCTGATGGCGAGGCAGCACAACAGTGCTTCTCTCCGTTGTGTTGCAGACCGTTGCAAGCTATACTGCCATGGCTGCACATCCGGGCACATCGCAGCAGGTCGCAGAACAAACAGGAACCTACGCTCGACGTTTCGAAGCCGTCCTGAGATTCCCGACGTGACTCTTCCAAGGGGGTCAGCCAAACCGCGAGTCACTGCACCTAGGGTACTATCACTACAAAAGCTTGATTCGGGAACGCTGTAATGTAGTGAGCCCCCAGGAGGGTGTAGGAAGTGCGCGAGAAATATGGGGCGTGGTGGCCAGGGAGGGGGAGCACTTGGCTGTGACATGCAGGTTCCTTGGAGATGTGGAGGTGGATGGCCGGGGGTGTCTTACTGTGAGGTGTGTCCGTCAGCGAACGCCGTTTTGCGCGCGGCACTTCACCATCTCTCCTGGCCTCTGTCACTGGGAAGGGTCGCAAGGTTACGGCACGT
>JAABUL010000492.1_pt1 | contig 83826 bp, 82 predicted proteins | sample 5559151 | NCBI WGS metagenome assembly JAABUL01 (sample SAMN10711876, study PRJNA513368) | rock metagenome | isolation source: Antarctica rocks | place: Antarctica: Victoria Land, Pudding Butte sud
TCCTCTGCGCGTTTCGCTTTGTCGTGTTCATAAAGAGCCATGCTGGCGTCTTCTCCACGCTTGGCCTTGTCGTGTTCATAGAGAGCCATGCTGGCGTCTTCTCCACGCTTGACCTTGTCGTGCTCGTAGAGAGCCATGTTAGCCTCCTCGGCGCGCTTGGCCTTGTCGTGTTCATAGAGAGCCATGCTGGCGTCTTCTCCGCGCTTGGCCTTGTCGTGCTCGTAGAGAGCCATGTTGTCGTAGAGAACCATGCTGGCGTCTTCTCCACGCTTGGCCTTGTCGTGCTCGTAGAGAGCCATGCTGGCCTCCTCGGCGCGCTTGGCCTTGTCGTGCTCGTAGAGAGCCATACTGGCCTCCTCGGCGCGCTTGGCCTTGTCGTGCTCATAGAGAGCCATGCTGGCGTCTTCGCCACGCTTGGCCTTGTCGTGCTCATAGAGAGCCATGCTGGCGTCTTCTCCACGCTTGACCTTGTCGTGCTCGTAGAGAGCCATGCTGGCCTCCTCGGCGCGCTTGGCCTTGTCGTGTTCGTAGAGAGCCATGGTTAGGTCTTCTCCACGTGTGGCAACATCTACAGCAGTGTTAGAACTCTCTAAGCTCATCAAGGAGTAATACAATTGGATGCGCAGACCTTCTGCTACTCGTAACGGAGCGGCTTGAAGAAAGGGGAGAAGCATGGCTGCAAAAGCCAGGATCAGCTTTGTCTGCATGGTGACTTCTGTATGAACAATTTGGTTGCGGTTCTGGAGAAGGTCTGTAATGTGAAATCTCTTGTTTTGAAACTGGCTGACGAAAAAGTGGAAAGTAAGAGCAAACTGATGGCTTTATATCTCACGATAAAGCATGCTCTGGGCCGTGCTTGGCACAATCCGCAATTTGACCTTTACTGCCATGTAAATTCCCTAAAATGACCCTAAAAGTCTCTTGAAAGCTGTCCTGGCATGATGCTAGCCTGAGGTTTCTGCTTTCACGAAGTATTCTATGCATCATGCATTGCAAACATACAGCGAAGCCGTTTCGTTTAGTTCGGCAATATTCTTGCAGGTTGATATCTGAGCGTGCAGCTTGAGTGTGGGAATGCAACTCCCGCGAGACGAACTTTGATCAACTGACCTAGACAATAAATACTTCGCTCGCGTGCATGATGGAGGAAATCCTGCTTTGTGGACCTATCTTCCGATGTGCTTCTGAAAAAGAACCAGTGGTATGCTGTATTCTACCGAACAAGTGAGCCAGTCATGCAAGGGATGTCACACTGGATGATGCCGTGGGACGTAACAAAGGTCTAAAGGATACATCAGATTGGTTGACAGAGGAATCCGCATTTACAGAAGCGACTGCAGACAGAAAGACGGAGGCATGTTTTTAAGCCAAGGGACAACACGGGGGAAGATACAACATGACAAAAGAGGCGAGATTTCGAGTCACTAACATTGAAGTGGAGATGTGTTCTAGCAAAGGTAGGAGTATTCAAGAAATTATCGTGGCTTCTAACGGATCGGCCCATAAACTTCAGCTCTCGTCCACAATGAGAGCACGACGCATTACGCCAGAAGGCAGTATCGTTCTGTACAAGCAAGTAATAGCACTTCCACTGATGCTGAAGAGAAAGATGTAGTGGTTAATATGACCACAAGGGGTATCACTCATTAATCCTCGAACAGGCCTATAGCACAAGCCGAAGCATAAAAACCTGTACAGGGAAGCTCTCTTTGACTTAGCAAGCATTGCAGTTCTCTGGCTAACGTTATCGATTGCTTTGCGGAACACGAGAAGCCAGTAAGTTTTGTTAAGGGACCAGCAAAGGCTGTAACCCAAACACTTTGCGGCTGTTGGTGGTACCTTAGGCGAACAGATTCTGCATGCTAGCGGATTAGAGACGGATCAAGGTAGGCTACAAAATGGAATATTTTCGAACTCGAAAGTCATTCAATTAGGCACCTCAAGATCACCAAATCGTCTCGGCATTGAGGGGTATTATTCGGATCCAGAGTAATAGTCAGCGCCTACCATAAAGCTAAAGTGCAGAAATCTACCTGCATGATGTACGGTAGAGAGCTAGCGGAGTGAGTGCAGCTGCCTCATGCTTGCTAGTACCGAAGACTTGATTACCTCGTCTGCTCGAAGTTTTGCACAAGGTAGTCGATACCTCCCCCGTTTTTATGAACGTCACAGCTTTCCTCATACTCAGCAACAGCAATCATGCCGTCGCTATTCCCTAAGCACTTTAATAAGTCTTTCTTGCAAAGGAATTACAGCCTCGTCGAAGAAAGGTCTCAGGATCCCTTCGACGAGGACTATTCAATCAAAGCTCTACATGATGAAGCCGCCGTTCCTTTGACCTCGAACGAATCACCCGACGCGCCACCGCGCTACGATGATAAGCCCCAGCATCCCCAGAAGCTGATGTACTGTCTCAATATCACCCTCTTTTGCTTCTCCCTCATACTATTCTCGTTCTCAAGATTTGAGTCGCCAAGCCCTCCGGATCAGTTCAATAATACGCTGATCCGAGGGACGTCAAAATACTGTTGGTCTTGCCATTCGGTTAGCCCCTCAACAGGTCAATTGACGCAAAGCAGCACCAATTCTGGATCAAGTCCATATTCCGCTCGTAACTACCAAGAGAAATGGCTCGTTCAGCCCAAGGGATCCGCCCTCTATCTACCGTCAGGATCCAAGCCCCGAAGTAGACCATGCGTGGAAAAAGCTGTCGAACATTGCTACCATACCGATCAGTTCTGCCGATGTTTTGAAGCGAGGTGCAGACCCATCTCAAACAGCTCGGTTCCCAGAGCAATTTGGCTTTGGCCCAGACGCACATATTGGGAGGATAGATGTCTTCCATCAAATTCACTGCTTGGTAATGGAAACATCTCATGTAGAGTTTCATGCTCAAGTCTGACATTACACAGAATGCTTTGAGGATGGAGATGTTCACGAACTTCCCTTATTATTATGGAGGCAAATTCCCGAACGATATTCCGACGCCGTCACACAAGGCGCACGTGACGCATTGTCTCGAGGTGAGTGTGATACCGAACTGGCAAAGCCGCGACAAAATACTGACGGATACTGGAGGTTCTGTTGCAAAACTTAATGTGCAGTGCTAGTGTCGAGCCCATACTCCACTACTGGGTCGATATACAGGAAGTGCCTTTCCCGGATTTTGACGACACCCACGTTTGCCGCGACTTTGACACAATCCTTGATTGGGTCGAGCAAAACTCAGTCCCTAACGAGCTCTTCCTTACGACCGTTCGGAGACCTGAGGATGCTGTCATACACCGAATGTCTCGCGCTTACAAGGACATGAAAGCACAGAATGTTGGAAACACTTATCTTGATCAGCATCAGCGTCTTCATGAACATGACTGAAACTAGCGCGGAGGATGCACATTGTGACAATGTTTGGGGTGGATTGAGTCAAGAGAGGCTTTCCCTAAAAATCACGGGTGATGCAATTTGCTTACACGACATACGGTTGCTCTTCGTCCATAGATATAACCAAGAGCAAATGTTCAGTCTCTTACGAAGCGGACATCATGACGTTGATTTAAGCAACATGCTCAAACAGCAATTTTGTAATCGGCATGGTATGACTGTTAGTAAACCTCATCAATAAACAGTGCTTCGAAAATACAGATTGCAACGTGTGGTAATAGCGCTTGAATGGTATACTAATAGCAGACATCATGCGGAAATCAAGTCTATCTTAAACATTGTTGTGTAGTATATATTATACCTTGGCCTGAATAATCATGTTGATTGATTTCCGCTTGTCATACCTGACAATGGCAAACCATGGGAGAGGGGGATTCGATTCCCCATCGAGAAGATCAATTTTTGGGGATTTCTCTTTTGCTTCTGGAATAAAATAGCGAGAGTACATATATGCACACTATTAATGTTGAGGAAGTCACGCAGTATGGCGTTGAGACCATCCCCAAATTGGATGCGTTCTCACGAAGAGTTCGCGTTCAACGCGTCGCGCTTTTTACATCGCATTCAATACTGTATTAGATGAGACTTCAAGTCTTATCCCACTACAATGGAGACATCGTCATTGACTTCAATACCAACCAGTTCTCCGTTATCCTTTCACTCCACCAAAGATGTCTCCTCGGCCTTCAATGGGCCCAATAGGGCCGATGCTGCGCTCCGTTCATACCGTGAAGTCAAACGTCTGTCTTATGAACTTCGTGAGCATTGCATGATCTATTTCGAAGAAGGACTCTGTATGCTGGTTCTACCAAAACCACTTCCACGTAATCTAACAGTGTCAGACATCCCCGCCATAAATTTTCTGATCTCGCTGTTGACGGCCGGAAATACCCTGAACTCCCCAACGCCAGCTTTTCTACCGCCTGCACAGCATCTTGCCCTAGCGGCTACTTTAGTTGTGCATCCTAATCTTACAACCCGTGCAAAATCTCAAGACCACAGCGAGGCTGCAAATCTCGCCTTGCGGTATCTCCGGTTAGTAGTCCAGCTCGTTGGTCCCGTCAATGGCGATCTGCAGGACGCATTCGCCTTTTCGGGGGTCGGCACGTCTTCTCGTCGCGGTGGTAGCGGGAGAAGAAGGACGGGCGAGGATGTGAGCCCCACAAATGATACGCTGAATAGCATTAACAGTGAGTTGGCGACTACGGGCGCACTTTGGTCAAGGGTGGAGGATTTTTGGCAGGTAGTCGGTTGGGCGTTCAATTGCAGTATACTACATAAAAACCGGTGGGAGAGATGGAGTTTGTGGCTCGAGTATATGATCGAGGTCTTAGAAAAGGACTGGGATATCCGAGGAGAGGAAATAGGGAATTCGGATATGGATAAGGATGACGATCAAAATCCGAGAGAGCAGAGTATGATTGTAATGTATTTGAGTTCTGAAGGTGCGACGACGAATCGAGAAAAGAAGATCCTAAGAGCAGTGTTTGCGGATGCTAGCCCGAGGACATTGGCTGAATTCCCCGAAGTCTGGCGCAATGAGACCAAGGAGTTGAAGAAAGACGGTGCGGTCAAGAAAAGAGAGGCCAGGATTGACATCGAAGAAGATAACTACGGTGATTACGTGGAAGAAGACGAGGACTCCGATCTTGAAGACAATCTCAATTCGCCGCCGACTCCCTCATTTCTCACCTTGGTAAACTCCACCTCGACCACTAACGTTGCCAACCCTCTTGGCGGTATGGACGCCATCATCCTCCGCCTCCGTTTACTTTCCCTTCTTTCGACCGTTTCCGCTTTACTACCCCATATGTTCACCCACCTCGTCACCCTGTACGACATCTACCTGGAACACATCCGCCCCCTACCCCTACCAACATTCTTCCTTATCATGTCTCCATCCAGCCTCAGTCTCTTCACACCTGCCGCCGCGTCCTCTCTCACACAATTCATCTTGCGCTCCATCATCGCCTCCTCCGCGCCTTTACCACCGAAAGATGACCTCGAGCAAGATATACTGGAACGAAGCTATCTGCCTTATGCCGCAAACACTGGCAGCATTTCTGACAATGCCAAAGTCAGTATATGCGTAGAAACCCTACTAAGGTTGTTGGATAAGCATATAGGGCTTGTCTGGAGCGAAGAGTTGCAGAGCGCGATGGAGGCAGGGATTGAAGCTAGGGAAATCAAGGCTAAGAAGGGAGCGAAGAAGAAACAGGATGTCGAGATTAATCGAATGTGGTTGAGGGCCAGTGCTGAGAGGATCAGAGGTGTGGTAGAAATGGCGAGACCATGAGCTGTTGACTTGTCCGATGCGCAGTATTCTCGCGCCGCAAATGGGGTTATAGTCTTCGAACAAATGGTAAAATTCTCGATGAGATACGCTAAGTTGATGTGTTCTTCACATACCCTAAGGAAAACATGAGACCACAATACACAAGCAAGGAACCCTCTCGTACTAACCGTGGCACCCACTATGCGACGCGATAGGGGTCCTCACGTTGCATAGTGAGTGCCACGATCACCGCTAGTTGTTGGCTTAAACAGCAGGAAGCGGTCCTTGCTGCCTGCGCTACGTACCCAGTGTCTCTTCGCCTCCATGACAAGAGCGAGATGTAGGGACAATCAAGAAATTCATGTGAAATGATGAAGATCCCGAAGACCAAAGCAAACGGTCTCTTATGATAATTATCGTTGAGAATCACGTCAAACAGAAGACAACGGTGCCAAACGCGATTGCGAACGGCTGCCGGGATACCATTCCCATGGCATCAGGAAAGACTCGAGGGGTTGGTCCCTGCTGTGTCGCAGAATGCTCCAAACCTCCAACGTTCAGGACTTCCAAAAACCCAATTTGGCTCATCAACATGGACAACAACACTTATCCCCGAGATGCATTAGCAATGACGAGAATTAAGAAACGAGTAACTTCGAGGTGCGCGTTATCAACGACTGTCATCGTTCATTTTTCTTAAGCCCAATACAACGGCCAATGCGCGTTTACTGATTTGCACTTGCTTGGACTCGAATATATTCGGTAAACCCAATTGACTCACTCCTGCATTTTAAGATCCTGCGCGATTTCACGTTCGACTTTGTGCGAATCCCTCACCAATATACCTCTAGCCCTATATTCAAGCCAACAGGGGAAGATACTCCACACAAGCTCTTTCCCATACCCGAACAGCAGAACCAAGCTTTTCAATCCGCAACCTGACCTTCGCCATTCACTTCCAGCACCAGCAAACCTTTTCCGCCCCGTTCCCTCTTCCGTGCAGATGGGGTATATAAGGATCGTTTCCTCGCCGTCTGTTCCCGCTTTATTCTGTCCTTGGAGGTTTGGGTCTTTTTTGGTATGTAGTGCTTGGTGAGTATTTCTGGTGTTGTTTCATGGGATATTGTCTTCATTGTTTGGTGGAGGGGGACTTAAGGGTGGTTTGTAGTGGCTTTTTCATAGGGGTTTGGGTTGGTTGTGAGTTACATTGTTCTCTTGTATAGGGTATTTCTTATCTGTCAAGGACTGGTCGGGTGCTGGCTACTTTCGATTGTAGGCTTGGGGGTTATGTCTTCTCTGAGTGTGTTTCCCATAAAGATAATCATTCGTGAGTGATCTCTTGTTATGGTTCATGGAATTCTTTTCATGATATGCTATCTTATTCATCATCTTCCATGCTTTCGTGTTCGATGTGATGGTGTTTTGTGTATATAGCGGTGGTTTTTGGTTGGAGTGGGAGGAAAGGACTTTGGTGCTCAATAATTCCAGGATGGACGATTGGGAGGGGGAGGCTTTCTGTGTCTATCTAGCGATGACGACGGGTTTGAAAAGAGAATGACAAGATGCTTCTTCGTTCACTGAACGTTTTCTGATCGAGAGTCTTAAGAGATATACAAAGCCGAGGTTTTAATGATAATCCTAAATCCGTTTTAAGTAATAAGAAATCGAAGGATTTGAATATAGTTGCGCTTGATGAACAAGAGGCTAGGGGGTTGGAAATTTTGAGTAGGGTATTTATGTTGGAAAATGATCTGGATGGGCTACGGAAAGTGAGGCGAATGGCGTGACATAAATGGGTGGATATTCGGTAAATTGTTAGGGTTAATGAGGTAATCACGATGTAGATTTGGAGCTCTTTGAAGAAGTTAGCTACTCTCATATTCGTTGTCTCATTCTCGTACACTAGGGGTAATAGAAAGCCGCCACAAGGCCTTTGGGTCGCCAATACAATGGTTGCCAAAGTGTTGCGATGCGCCTTCAGCGGTTTGTATATTGCTCATCCACCCTAAAGGAGAGTTTGATGAACTGAGCTCCATTAGGCAACGGTGTAGCCACAAGAAGGAGAATGTCGCGACGCTGTGTGCACCAACACTCGTTCAGAATCTGAGTCAATCAAGCATGAGAAACAAGATCGATTCGAAAACTGCCACTTTGCGGCCCAGTATTTGCCGGAGTGACAGCTGTTGAGCAAATATGCTATCAAGCGAAGAGATCACCGCCAAAAACTCGTAGGGGATGTTGGAGCAGTTACTGAAGGCGCTCGGCGCCATATTGTCAGTCCAACTTTTCCCCTATCAGCGATACTGCCTCAGCAAATCCTGAATATCCGTAGGAGGACTTGTACCCAGTACGGGGACTACGCCAAGTCCTTAAATTTCTGACCTGACCCGCTCATCAATGAAGCTCTTAATATTTTGCTGATTGAGGGGGACAGATAGGACAAGCTTCAGATGGATGTGCCACTAGGCATTCAATTTCTAAATGATTCTCGAGCTTTCGCACTACTCCATTTTGGCTGTTTATTATGATAGGCTTTGACGCTATCATAGATAATGTATGGTGACTGGGATTCAATATGACAACTCCCTGTCAGAAATAAAGGGCGGATTTACCTAGTCGACGCCATTTTCCGAGACGGATGAGCGGATTTGGATGCTTCTGCCTCTTCATCGGCAATTAAAGACTCGACATCTCGTTCTCTGAGCCAGACCCGCACACTTTCCATTATTTTATCAAGACTGTCTCCGCCCTCGAGGATATCATCAAGGTGGTGTAATGTAATCCCGCTTCGATGATCGGTGACTCTTTGCTGGCTCCAATTGTAAGTCCGTACCTTGTCGCCGCGGCCAGTTTTCCCAACACCGGCCACACTGAGTCTCAGCGCCGCCTTTTCCTCTTCTCTAGCTTCACGTCTTGCCTGCGCGAGCCTTGCTCGTAAGACTTGCCATGCTTTCCTCCGGTTCTGTTGTTGAGACCGGGAGTCTTGCATCGCAACAACAGTATTGGTCGGTATGTGTGTGAGTCGGACCGCAGAGTCTGTCGTGTTTACATGTTGACCACCTGCGCCCCTTGAACGATAGACGTCTATTCTAACATCGCTTGGATTGACGTAGTAATCGCTTTCTGGGTTCTCAAAGTTACTCTCTCCTAGCTCTTCACCCAATTCGGGAACATTAGGTAGTACTACGACGGCTACAGCACTTGTATGGGTTCTCCCTTTATTTTCTGTAGCAGGCACCCTCTGTACCCTGTGCACACCTGCCTCACACCTCAGCAACTCGTATGTGCCCTCTCCTTCAAATTCCAAGACCGCTTCTTGTAGCTCACTATCGGATCCACTTCCGACCGCTACTTCATCAAGCTTTATGACTTTTGCATGCAACCCATGACGTTTGCAGAAAGCTTGGTACATACGTAAAAGCTCACCGGCGAAAAGCGCAGCCTCCGACCCGCCAGCCCCGGGACGGAGTTCGAGGAGGCATGGAAGATTCGCGAACGGATGTGTGGGAGTTAAGCTTGTCCGGAGGCGGTCCGATAGAGAGGTCAGGTCATCGGATGTAGTCTTAAGCTCCTCTACTGCGAGCGAGCGTAACTCTGGATCGGTAAAAGGGTCTTGCAGTAAATTTTGAAGTTCCGTGAGAGACTGTAGCAGTAAACAATGGTACATAGAAGCTTCCAGAGGCTGAAACATACATTGCTGGCCGAGTTCCAGGCATTTAGCGCTTTTGCGGTTGGAGAAAGTTCGCCGACCTTCCTTGCTATCTGCGGGTCATATCCATTTGCAAGCTGCTTGACCAGCTGGTCATGCTCAGCGGCGAGAGATTTGGCCCTTCCAAGTAGAGCGGGCGGGATAGTTCGGAGAGGTGTAGCTTCTATAAGAATCAATTAATTCCACTCGTTATGTCTTCAAGCAAGGAACGAAGTATTACCGGTGCTTTGGTAGCGATTCAGCTTGCTTAATGACTTGATTCTATGAAAGATCTTGTATGTAAACCTCGTCCTAATCATACTACTTACAACAATGAACCTCTTGCGGGATGATTGAATCGCCCTACGGGCCTACTTTCATGTCAACTTTCATGGCTCATGCCGACTTCGAAGTTTCGAAAACGTACTGTGGTATTTTATTCCGGACCCTGCATTAGCGTGACTTTAATTACGCTAGCAAACCTCTGTCTGGCTTGTCAAACTAAATCGCTGAATCTTGAGCAACCGAGGAGACCTTTGAACATACTTATGTTGAATGCTTATCGACCGGTAGAGTTCTTGCATGTTTATCTAATTGAACTCAATGAAAGCATGATCAGACCAGTACCGTCTACAACTCCTTCCATTCCAGACTCTCATACTCATTGAGGCATGACGTGTGATTTTGACTAACCCCACCACGACCAAGTTCACGCTTCCCTTTGAACCCTGCTCCCCCTCGTCCGTACCTTTTACACCTCTCTCCATGCTCACAGCTGAGGACAGCAGTTGAATTTCATAAGAATTGAGTGCAGAGCATCTCAGCCACATCATGCCGCTCAACGCCAACGCCATCTTTCCTTCTTCGGACCCCGAGTTCATCTCCTTTCCGAGTCGCCGGAGTGTTGTCCACAGTACTAATGGCATAGTAACGTGTACGCAGCCTTTGGCTGCGCAAGCAGGTCAAAGAATCCTATGGTCCGGTGGAAATGCTGCAGATGCAGCCGTTGCTGTCGCAGCAGCATTGAATATGACAGAGCCATCCTCGACTGGTATCGGAGGTGATATGTTCTGCCTGTTCTACAATGCAAATACTAAGAAGGTCCACGCATTAAATGGATCTGGCCGGTCATCCCACAATACGACCTTAGTGGGGACGCGGTCTGACCTAGGTCTGGAGGCTGGACAACCTGGCGTCATACCCATGTCGAGTGTACATTCTGTCACTACACCTGGTGCAGCAGCTGGCTGGGTAGATACTGTGGAGAAGTTTGGCAGTGGGAACCTCTCGCTGGAGCAGATCTTAACACCGGCCATTGAACTCGGAGAGGAAGGCTTTCCTGTTTCGGAGCTGGCATCGACATTCGTAAGAATATTGAAGATTTTAAGGTCAATGGTGTGACTGATCGTGTGTAGTGGAGAGCTAGCGAGGAGCTCATTCGTGATGCTTCTCCAAACTTTGGCGAGATGCTGAAATCAGACAGCTCAGCACAAGATGGTAAACGAGCTCCTGGACCTGGTGAAATTTTCGAAAACCCTACTTTGGCCAATACCTTTAGACTGTTAGCAAAACATGGGAAGAAAGGCTTTTACGAAGGCCAAGTAGCGGAAGCCTTGATAAAAGTGGTGCATGACCTAGGGGGCCGCCTGGACATTCATGATCTAAAAAGCCATTGCGAATCTGGAGATGAAGAGGTAGAGGCCATTAGACTCCAATTCAACGGCCAGAATATTGGCAAAGTCCAAAGTAAGGCCGCTGATGGACAGCCTGGCCAAAGCGCCGATGACCAGGGTGTTGACGTTTGGGAGCACCCTCCTAATGGCCAAGGTATTGTCGCACTAATGGCTCTTGGCATATTAGAAGAATTGGAGAAGACAGGAAAGCTAAGGACTTTTGAGGAAAAGGAGCATAACTGTGCCGAATATTTACATGCGGTAATTGAGGCACTTCGGATAGCCTTTGCAGATGCAAGTTGGTGGGTGACTGATCCACACGTCGAGAAAGTCCCCACTCAGGAATTAATCTCACGATCTTACCTTGCTGAACGTGCCAAGCTCTTTGACCCAAAAAAAGCATGTGGTGTATTAGACCACGGTTCACCAGCTCATAACCATTCAGACACGGTCTACTTTGCTGTAACAGACAAACATGGTAACGGCATCTCCTTTATAAACAGCAATTACGGCGGGTTCGGTACTTGTATCATTCCCAAAGGCTGTGGCTTCACCTTACAAAACCGCGGCGCAAACTTCTCGCTTCAGGAAGGTCATCCAAATGTGATTGCTCCAAAGAAGAGGCCGTATCACACCATCATCCCTGCTATGATTACGAACCCAAGCGACCAGAGCCTACACTCAGTATACGGTGTAATGGGCGGCTTTATGCAGCCGCAAGGGCACGTTCAAGTCCTCCTTAATATGCTGACTTTCAAATACAATCCGCAAGCGGCTCTCGACGCGCCGAGAATATGCATCGGTGCAGGCACGCCAGAGATGGGCAAAGTTCTTGACCCTACGGTTTACGTCGAGGACGGTATCAGCGAAGAAGTAGCGAGCGAGTTGAGAAATTTAGGGCACCAGGTGGAGATGGTCAAAGGCTACCAACGAGGGCTCTTCGGCCGCGGTCAAGTAATCAGATGTCATATGGAGGATGGGAGACACGTATACAGCGCTGGCAGTGATCCTAGGGGTGACGGGGCTGCACTACCTGCTTGATTTCCTTGTTCTCGGTTGTCAACCGATCTGATACCAACTGTTCAGCGGAAGAGATTGTGACGTAGAGGGTCAGCACTCATCGATCACCTTCTCAATAGCTAGATACTCTCTATCGGTTAGACTGAAGATAGTGAGTAGTCTTGTAGGTACCTAGTATAAGGGTCAATTGCAGTACAGCATATAAAGTGTAAATCCATGAAAGGCATGTTACATATGTTCTGCCGTTGCACTCGCTTAGAAAACCCCTGTCGCGAACCTGGAATCGCGCTTCACGTCTCCCGTTTGCTTAACTTGATTAACAGCAGCGTAACTTTACCTGGGCCGCGCTCAAAAGCAACATTGAGGCATGGAAATCAAGAGCTTGAGGGGTATCTACGCTTTGAATCAGCTATAAGAGAATTGTTCCTGACCGGAGCTGCTTGTGGAGACCGTCCGCAACAATGACCGAAACACTTCACAACGCTCCAATCGTCCTGGACAATGGCAGCGGAACTATAAGAGCTGGCTTTGCGGGCGAAGACTTGCCCAAATGCACATTTCCTTCATTTGTTGGGAGGCCGAAGCATCTAAGGGTCCTAGCTGGAGCTTTAGAGGGAGACGTCTTTATAGGGCAGAGGGCACAAGAACTACGGGGACTGCTCAAGATACGATACCCATTGGAACACGGAATAGTTACAGACTGGGATGATATGGAGAGGATATGGCAATTTGTGTATACCGAAGAGTTGAAGACGTTGAGTGAGGAGGTACGTCGTCAAGAATTTTAGGATGGCATCTTCTCTGTCGAACCTTGCTTGCCATGATCGAAGTTGACTGACGGTATTGGGTTGATCTGACAGCATCCAGTGTTACTCACGGAACCTCCACTGAATCCACGAACAAACCGAGACACAGCGGCCCAGATCCTCTTTGAAACATTCAATGTGCCGGCCCTCTACACCTCAATCCAAGCTGTTCTATCACTGTACGCTTCCGGGCGGACAACTGGGGTGGTCATGGATGCAGGCGATGGCGTCTCACATGCCGTTCCGGTCTACGAAGGCTTTGCAATGCCAAACAGTATCCGGAGGATAGACGTTGCAGGCAGGGACGTCACAGAACACATGCAGCTTCTCTTTAGAAAGAGCGGATATGTCTTTCACACAAGTGCGGAGAAGGAAGTGGTACGAATGATTAAAGAGAAGACGGGATATGTGGCCGCGGATTTTAAAAAGGAGGAGAGGGAATGGGGCCGACCAGGTTCACTCGATGCGAAGGTGGTGGAGTATACCTTACCCGACGGTAAAAAGATGAAGGTATTCTTGCGTTCTGTTGGTGACGATAGTGTACGTTAACTATTACAGGTTGGGCCCGAGCGATACCGAGCGCCTGAGATATTATTCGACCCTGAGATAATAGGTTTAGAATATCCTGGCATTCACCAGATGGTGGTTGATGCGATCAATCGTGCCGATATGGACCTCCGAAAGTCTCTGTTTGGCAACATTGTGCTGTCAGGCGGGTCAACTGTATGCAAAGGTTTTGGCGACAGATTGTTACACGAGGTGCAACGACTGGCTGTCAAAGACATGCGGATAAAGATATTTGCTCCTCCCGAACGAAAATACAGCACATGGATTGGAGGAAGTATTCTCGCCGGCCTCAGTACATTTCGAAAGGTTGGTCTACATCCGAGCTGTCGACCAATGTCTTTCATGCTGACACGGCTCGCCAGATGTGGGTCAATATTGATGACTGGCATGAGAATCCAGATATTATACACACCAAGTTCGCATAATGAAGTCCAACCAGCTCAGCACGTTGGGCCGTCAGACACTCAACTCGCTATATCCAGCTACATTCATTGCAGCCTGAAGCTGGTTGCTTACCTCGAAGTTTCCCACCTTTCTAGGTTTTTGTCCACCTGGAAGATTCTGCCATTGACGACTACTTGAGAGAATACTGCGCCTCATTGTTGCGACGTCGAGCACGATGCATCAAGGAAGGATATACCCGTTCAGCGCTAGAACAATGTTCCCTTCCCATCGTCGATCTTAGGATGTATCTACCTTACTTTACGCCGGAGGGATCCGGTTAGGCCCAGACCGCCTCCTCTGGCGCAGCACCCCCGAGATCGTGTAACGATGCATGCGTGGCATGGTACCTGTCGGTTGAGAATGCGGGGAAGGCACTAAATTGGGGCTGAATGACCCCCAGAGTTCAGGATGCCAGCACAGCTGGCTCTTCTGAAAGCCCCTTCAATGCAGGTATGGGCTTCACAGCCAGCTCATTCCATCAAAATCTCCCCAGTACCGCAGACAAGCAGTGAGGCGATATCTGAGACATGGCATCTATGCACCGTGCTGCAGACGCTGTGCTGTTGCAAAGCTTCTATGATCATGACATCCAGTTACTTCATCACGTTCCACTCCCGGGCAATATCCTTTTAATTCCGCTGTTGCTATTACCCCCAGAAAACTAGCAATTGCGTTGTTGTTACCCCCAGGAAACTCCCATTTAGGTTGCTATTACCCCCAGGAAACTGCCCCCCCTCAAGGCCGAGCTGAGGCGCACACCGAGCCAGAGTGCAAGTTCCAACATCACGTCGTAGTAAGGTAATTAGTATGGACTTTGGCCGTGACGCCTGTGGTCCAGAGCAAGCATTTGACTGGATGGCACGAAATACCACGTACTCGTTACGTTTTTGGCGGGGCCCAGCGGAGACCACATGACGGACAAAGCGGCGGGGTTGGACTTCCTCTCCGTCATAGACGAATTCTTCTCGCCTCCATCCCCTGAAACATCCCTGCACGTAGTGATTAGTCAGGATCCCGCGGCATGCTGCTTTATGCCATCGGATATAACCTGGAAATACGCTAGCTTCGGTTGCCGTTAACTGCAAAGCGCGTGCCGTTAACTGGAAAGCGCGCTCGTCAGGCGAAGGCGAAGCTACTAACGCTGCGTGACTGAAGAGTTTTCATTCACTTTCCATTATTGTTATTATTGTTATTCCCGCATTACGAAGTGAAGAATGATTTCATTTAACAATCTGAGTCAGGGGGGCGGGACGATTCACCGCTTCAAGAGAATATATATGAGGAGACTGCTCTTTCCTCCCTAATAATATAACCAGATAAATAGTACCACATTCACAAAGCTAGCGACCTACAGCTATCTCCCACCCTTCCAGAAACCGATAGTACCACTTACTACTCTACCACACTGCCGGGCGGCCTACATACAACTCGCAGAGGTGCCAATCCCCGCAACCGTCAAACCAAACTACCACCGACAACAATGACCTTCCCCACCTCCCTCCACATCAGTGAACCCCACCCCTCCTACCCCGCCACCATCCGCGTTGGCCGCGGCGGCGCAGGCAACAAAACCAAACCCACCTACCCAGCTCCCCCTTCCTCCCTCAACACCCCCCTCGCCTCTCAGCAATCCTCCCACAACCCCGCCCGCTTCTCCACCGGCCGCGGCGGCCAAGGAAACTTCCACTCCGGCTCCATGGATGAGCGATGCATGTTCCACTTCGATGAGGAGCTGGAACGGCAGAGGGGGAACAGCGAGGCGGTGCCGGTGTACCATGTCGGCAGGGGTGGCAGCGGGAATGCGGTTGTGGAGAGGAGGAGGGATAGTAGTGGGAGTGAGCGGAGCGAGGGGAGTGGGGTGAGGAAGAGTTTGGACTGGGTAAAAGGGGTGGTGAAGAGGATTTGAGTGTCTACATCCAACGGTGTCGAGCAAGCTTCACGACCTGCGGTCCTCCCTGCTCTATCACACGGTCGATACTCTTCCACACCTCCCTTCCACTTTACGCCTCGCACCTCACGCACGCATTCGACAACGACATTATGACCCCAGCATTCTTCATTTTCGCACCACCTCACATTGCGGCAAAAAGTTCTTCAACAAACATCAACAGCGGGCGTCCCCTTTTATGAACCTTGTTTTTTCCCCTCGGGCTGGTTCCCGGTGAGTACCGTCACGGAGTTTCACTGCGGATTGAGAGAATACCAGATACCCCCTTTGGAAACGGACTCGTTATGTTTTATGGGAGTTGGCGGTTGGCATTTTTAGTTGGGGGGTTGGACATATGCGTGTAATATAGCATCAACACGCGGTTGAACAATCTTTTCTCCATCACCCTCCTGTTCCCGGGTGGGAAAGTTGCCATGATATTTTTGTGTGTGTTGTATAGTATCATTCGCCCCCTCGCCTCCTCCCTCACCTCCTCTCTCACCTCCCCTCCCTTCTTTGCCCCTTTCCCTTCTTTGCCCCTTTCCCTTTCCCTTTCCCTTTCCCTTTCCCTTTCCCTTTCCCTTTCCCTTTCCCTTTCCCTTTCCCTTTCCCTTTCCCTTTCCCTTTCCCTTTCCCTTTCCCTTTCCCTTTCCCTTTCCATCCCTCGCTCCATCCCTCGCTCATCTCATCCCCCACTAAAAAACAAAACCCCATCATTCCTCGCCTCTTCCTCACCAAATCTCACTCTTCCTTTTTCCGGTTTGTCTGTCGCGCAAGTGGGCTGAGTGCTGGTTGGTGAAGGGTTTTTTGTGCAGGGTTGGGAGGGGTGGGGAGGGGCGGTGTTGGTCTGGGAGAAAGAAGGGAAAAGGGCTGGTGGGGGGGGGATGGGGGACAGACAGGTGGGGGGTTTTGTATTTTGAGTGGAGAGTTGAAGATGGGAGTGTTCGTTGGGAGGGTTGATTAGATGAGGTGTGCATTCGTGGTTGGGGTTTCAAGAGCCATGGCGGAAGGGTAGTTAATAAGCCGGTGTGCCGTGGAGATTATCAGTTCATCAACTTAGCGTTATCTAGGTATACATACACCAATCTCCACCAACAACAGGTCTCGGACCCCGCCATGCTCAATGCCCAGACTCCGGTTTTGAAGGGTTTAGAGTATACATAAGCAAGCAGCAAGAAAGCGTCTCTCTCGAAGCCGAAGGGGTGTTCGGACATGGAGGAAAAGATGAGCGCAGGCGAGACTGAAGTACGATTACCGTAGGTGATAAAGTAGAAATAAAAATCAGTTGCTATAGTAGCGTCAGCATGCATCCACTGTACAAGCTTTTCCAGAAAGGGACTCACTAAATTTCCAAAGGCGCCAAACCATCAATACTATACAGCCAATTCCCTCCCTGTTCCTCTCTCATAAGCCTAACCAAACACACCGCACATTAGCATCCCGTCTCTCACTTAACCCCACAACCCCAAAAAAAGGCACTCAAAGACACATTAGAAAACTCACCAATCATAAGGCCAAAGCACCAAATGCCCCTGTGTCATGCCCATCAACTCCTCCGCATCGGCCCTACTGATCATATCATCACTAGCATGAAACTCCCGCCTCGAACTCCTTGTCGTCGCTCTTCGCCTTCTCTTCTGTATACCTGTTGCGCTAGAATTCTTGTTCAGCGCGTCCGAGTACGGAACCGTAGACGGAGAATTCGATCTCTGCAGGGCTTCGGAGCCGAACGTCGTGCTGGCTTTCAAGGGAGCGAAATCTTTGAGGTTGTCGTTGGAGGTGCGGTGCGGGGCTTTTTCATTCATGATGGGGTCGTGGGAAGTGGTGTCTGCTCTTGTGGCTTTGGCGGCTTGAGCTTCCTTTTCGTGACGAGCAAGTTGTGCTTTGTTGGCTTCTTCGGCCCATTCTTCGATCTTGCCGAGGGGCTGGTTGTTGTTGTGGTCTTTGGGGGAGACAACGCTCATGATTTTCTCACCTAATGATCCGGTCTTGCTTTCGGCATTTGCGGCTTTCTCTCCAGCAGGGCCTAGCATACGAATTTTGTCGAGGGCACTGCCTTGTCCAGGAGGCCCACTGCTACCAGGTGTCTCTTGCTGGACTCGGTCCTTACTCTTACCACCACCTTGTGCTTGAGAGAATCGCTCCGCATACGCAACATACTCCTTGTACTCCTTCCAGGTCTTGACTTCATTGTCGGGCATGCAGCGAAAGACCTGGCGGAACAGCTTCGTGTTATTCTCTGCTATAGCGTGCCACGTGTCTAGGAAGAAAGAGTCGTTTAGAGGATCTCGCATACAGTCTTTGTCAACAAATGGCCGTTTCATATCGGCAACGAGAGGGTTACTGACTCCCGCGCTTCTCTGGGACGGAGTACGCTGGATACCAGGACCACCAATATCTGTGTCGTCAGTGTTAGGTAATGGAGGTAGTTGAGACGCCATTGGTAAACCAAGTTGGGCTGTATTGCTTCGAATCAACCTTTGAGGAGGCGGACCAGCGTAGCCAACATCATCTGTAGCGCGGGATGGCGACCGCTTTGGAGATTTCTCCTTTGCTGGTGAGGATGCTCTCGTGGCGATGTCGGCCGCAAGAGGTGAAAGTAAGACTTCCCTATCGCCGCTCAGAGTCGTGTCACGGCCGCACGCTATGCCGGCTAACTCAGCTTCTTTCAAACGATCTTCGCCCTCGCCATCGACATCGTTCTTGTGATCTTGATTGCCGGTGATTCTCGAGTCTTCTGTGACTCTTTTGTTAACTTTGAGATTTGGATTGTTGGCCTGCTCCCAGTCAACGTCATGGTTGAAGCTAAACATCTTCTCGGACTTAGCAAGCAGCTCATCCTGGATCTGGTGCTTCGAACTCAGTAACCTGAGGTCTGACTCGTGGTCCGAAAGGGGTTTGTCGGGCTGTACATCATTGCCATGGAATTTATCCATATCACGTTCCCATTGGGTATCTTTACTGTGTCCCTCTTCTTGCCGCTCTTCTTCCATGACCTCATCAACATCAACGCCAAGATGCTCGCGCATGAGACGCATTCGCAGCGTGTGCGGAAAGCGACCAACCAGGTATGGTTCACCGTTCATGGTTGACCACAACATGTCAGTGTCCCTAACAACGGCAGCACATTCTGAATCCCTAGAGCCGAGCATCGAGCGTTCGTTGATATTGGCAGACCCGATGATGGCGATTTTATCATCCACGACCATGCATTTAGCGTGGATATACAGTTGTTCGGTCACCAGTTGCTTTATCGGTCCTATCTCGCCCCATTTTCGGAGACTGTAGAATTGAATGTAATCTTCTGGTTCTATTCCCTGAGCCCGGACTTTGCCAAATATTGAAGTCGCACCTCGGCAGATACTCCGGAATTGGCACTGCATGATTAATCTGACGCTCGTGCCATCTTGACTGTCGACCGTATTCTGAAAACCAGGCATTAGAGGGATAACTACGACTGCCCGCCAGTCTTCGCCCCTTTGCGAAGCTCGGATTATGCGCTCAACCAGTGCGTCGCCGATGTGGTTTTCTATCCTTGTACCTTCTACCTCACAGCTGCTGATAAAGAACTGGTTCTCAATGTATACAAAGTGTTCGGATTGCTCAATCATTTTGATGTAAGCGTTCATGATGCTGTGCTCTGTTTGATCTGGCGTGCCTATCGACCACCAGGAAGCGGATCGCAAGATTTGTACTTCGCAAGTTCCATCAAGCCCGAGAGCTTCAAGGTCTGCGTGGTTGAAATCTGGCGGAGGGAGTAGGAAAGGAGTAGGTCGAGTTGGCTTCCGCTGACGAAGAATATAATTCCATCGTTGTACAAAGTGACGAGTAAGGTCACGAGCTGGCTGACCGACCACTTGCATAGATATATCATGCCAAGGCATCCGAGGTATTTTCGCTCTATCGTACATTTCCTCATACGGCTTGTCCAATGCATAGAAATCTTGCACCCTTGGGTTTGAGTAATCTTTGCCAGGCCAAAGTTGACAATGGTCAGCATCCTTTGGTATGTCAGATTCTTCGAAACCAGTGAGCTTGTCATCTACAACGGTATGTTGAGGAGTATCCCATCGTCCAAAACACAGATCAATACCTCCCACAAATGCGACCATATGGTCCACGACACAGATTTTCTCGTGGTGAGCCCAGAAAAACGTATTCTGCCTAATTTGATTGGGAGACCTTTGCACAAAGACGTTCGGATGCAGATCGAGAAGTGAGAATTTGGTATATTCCGAGTCGATTGGAATTGCAGAGTTGATATTCCGATACACAATTACAAAGACTTTGACCCCTTCTTGAGCTTTACGCTGGAGTAGTCGATCCAGCCTCCATTTTTGGCTAATTGCAGCAGGTCTTCGCATGTACAGTTCAGGGCTCAACCACCAGTCATGTATATAGATCACGTCTTTTGCCATACTTATAGCTCGCGATACGTTCCACATATAGTCCCTACCATCGACGAGCCACTGTGCAGAAACGCCAGACCTCACGGGAGCAAAACTATCGAATCGGTTCGGCTTCGACCATGTCGTGTTTTGAGCCATAAAATTGAGTGACTCCTGAAATTGGTGCAGCTGCCGTTCATTCTTTGCTAGTAGTTTGAGTTTCCTCTCCGAGTTGCAAAGCTTCAGGCTATGATGTTGCGGATGAGCCGCTGATTCCTTAGCTGTCTTTGCTAAATCTTTCGGCTTTGAGTCTCGAAGACGCTTTTTCTTAGTCTCGATCAAAAATTTCGAATCTACGAGGAAAACGTCGTATATGTTCATTGCTTCAGGCGAATCGACACAAACAACATAGCTGTGACGTACAGAGAACCATTTGGGCCGATGACGATTCTTGATCAAAGGCGGAGTCAAGCCTTTTCTAAAATCCACACCTTTCCCAGATCGTATTATCAGAAGACCTTCCTTGCCATGATAGCTTCCTTCAGCAGCCAAACGTACGCCTAGAGCAGATAGCTCGAGGAATTTGCACAGACGGTTGCTTTCGGGACGAAAAATAAGATAACGGATCATTTGCTGAAGGTATGATTCAAGTTTCTTCCGTTGCCGTTCTGAGTAAGGCTCCCTTCGAACAGATACAACAGTTCCAGCAGCACCGCTCGCATTCTCAGCGCCATTTATAGCATTACCGCTAGATTTCCTTCTTGTTATACCCATAGAAGGACGAGGTCTTTTCTTTTTGTTAGGTCTTTCCGTGCCGCTTATTTCACCGCCACTCGGACCAGTACCATCGCCATCGCCATCGTCGTCTTCTTCGGATTCACTCTCGAGTCCCCTAATACCGCGCAAGTATGGGAATGCACTTCTTGGGAAGTGTGGGAGCTTAGTCCGTGCATCGTCTCCTTTCAGCTGAATGTACTTCTGTGTACCGATCTGCAACTTGTACCGAGCGTGTAGATTTGCAAAATCTCTAAGTGCCCGATGAATCACCCACTTCATTCGTGTGAGACCGTTGCCGTACTCTAACTCGATCCGGAATATCATATGGCGATCCCCAGACTTCGAGTCCACTTGCTTACTGTCTGTCAGTCGCACTTTGAGCTGTTCTAGCAAAATGGGTATTCTCCTGTTCCCGTGCTCGTCCCTTTGAAACATACTAGCCAGGATCAAGGCAGCAGGGACACCAGCGGTCAGCTCCGCAAGTAATTCAGCGGATTTCGCATGATCAACAGTGTTATCAGCCTTCCGTCGTTGACCAATCATCTTTAGCCCGGCCTTTAGCTGTCTCCATCTCGCTGCGCTGACTGACGAAGTGCGATCATTCCGACGAAGCTTCCAAGGCGAGAATGGCGTGGCATCAGGATCATCGGCGGAGCCTCCAAATCCCGTAAAACGTCTGATGTTGCTAGGACGTCGTTCCTCGCCAGGTGACTGCGGGTTTTGCTTCCGGCCACTACTATAACCCAAGCCACGAGGGCCGTGGACCCAACCACTGCCTCTTCGCCATGGGCTCCCACGGCTTAATCTGTCCCGACCTTCGTCTTCAGAGACCCCTTGCCGGCTGTCTTCCGGTACATCATTCATCGTGGCGCGTCTCGGTAAGAAAGTAGGACGGAACTTCTCGCTTGGTGTCATGGAATTGGATGGCATAAAATTTGGCCTACTGTGTCGTGAGAAAGCTGATTTTGGTGTTGTCGGCGCAGTCTGAGCTCCTCCGTCCTGTAGCCGGCGGCTCTTCCGCCTTTGCCTGGGATTAGATAGATCGCGGCCACTGTTCTCCCCTGCGCTATGCTCAGCATCAGCATCAATGTCGCTACCTTCTTCATCTGGTCCATCACGCCAAACTGGCTCGTCAAGACCAGGTGAGAGATAAGCAGCAGGAGACCTTTCATCGATCGATTCTCCGCCGATTGTAAAGCTACTCGGGGTTCTGCTGTGAGAAGGCGTGGAGGAACCAGCTAGAGCTCGTAACCTTGAAAACAACGTCCCTCCACGTCGGTCTTTGCTTGTAGGCTCGCAGGGCTCGTTCCCCGTAACGTCCCATGATTCAGATCTGGGGTTTGCACCATCGAGCTGGTCGCCGTCTACTGTAGGGCGTGCAAATTGAACACTGCGACGATGCCCCGTTGTTATATTGTCCCCACCGCTTAGTCTCTTGCGTGGTCTAACAGATGGCGGATTTTCAACCAAGGCTTTTTCGTCTCTTATCGTTCCGGTATCTCCTCCATCAGCGGTGGTACCTGCACTCTGAAAGGGAAACCCGTCCTGGGGCGACTCAGGCCTTGCTATCTCACTCGGCGAGTTAAGCGGGCCGTTCACGTTCGCTTGTGCACGAAGAGGTGAAGGCATTATGACTGGAGAGGAGTGCCCAACTTCGGATGCCGATCTTCGAAAGACAGGAGCTGTCTGCGGTTGTGTGCTCGACCGGTTCATTTCAGCTCTAGTCCAGCTCTTCGCTTAGCTCCTCGGAACAGACCGGTGTTGTGAAGACCAGAAAGCTCTATAAAATAAGTAGATCTGGATGAGATACTGAGGAAGTGTTATGAGCTGATAATGTGACTCGTATGGGGCCCGTATATGAGTCTCTTCCCTTGTGAAGATAGTGGTGACGCTTCTTGGGCGCAATTTTAGAGCCGTTGAGTAGGGACTCAAGTACTAGTAAAGTACTCAATTGCATGGTGCATGAGCAGCTATCAGGGTGTAAGGAATTTAAAAAGAATTAATTCTCTTATGTTTGGCTAATTAATCCCCCAGACCCGCCAGACCCCTGAGGATCGACGTAATCGCGTAACCCCTGCAACGCCGGGTAGCAGATGTGAATCCACGACCACACGCTGACGTTGCCTTGAATTTCATTCTTCGTACGGACGAGGGGAGAATCCACGTACGAACATTTCCTATACATTGAGTTATATTTGGATTCACTTGCGCATCTAGACACTAATGGCAACACCTAACCCGATGCAGAGGGCATACTCTAGCCCGCCGACCGCGGTTTCTGAACAATCATACTCCATAGCTGGCATACTAACCACTGTATATGGACTTAAAGAACTGGATCCGAGTGTAAAAGATGTAGCATGTCTATGGCTTCTTCATCCACGTTTACAAACCCAAGCTTGTATGACACCCATTGCGGCTTCGGCAATTCAATATTGGAATGAACATTTTCAGCAAAGAGAGGGTAGAAAGCCTGCTGTAGGCCTCATAGCCGCATCGTTCGATCAGAGAAACCATGGTTCGAGAGAAGTTGATAAGCTGGCAAATCAGGCGTGGATTGCTGGTAATAAGAGACACGCACAGGATATGTTTAGCATTTACCGTTTGAAGACCTGCTTCTTTGTATCGTATCATTTTTTAATATTAAAACAGATGGTACATCAGTCGACACTTCCCACCTAATGGATTATATTTCTTCTTATGTATTTCCAATGTCAGAACATACCATAAGTACCAATATGGTCTGTGGCATCAGTCTTGGCGGACACGCAGCCTGGCAATGCCTCATTTCCAACCCTCGTATTACTACTGCAATAGTAATTATAGGGTGTCCTGATTACATTGCTCTGATGTCTGATCGTGCACGACTTTCAAAGCTCTCGACATGGACGAACGGGATTCCACCAGGATCACATTTCCTAGCATCAATGGACTTTCCCACTGGTCTAGTCGAAGCTGTTAAAAAGTACGATCCGGCGGGATTGTTCTTGGGTGAATCTTCAAGCCACAACAAAGATGCTTACAGCCGAGAGCCATCGGAAGCGGAACAGAAAATATTGTTGCCGCTCATGAAAAGCGCTTTGCAAGGGAAAAGAGTTCTGAATCTAGCCGGAGGAGCTGACAAACTAGTCCCGTATAAATGTGGAGAGCCATTCCTTAAATGGCTGAAGAAATCAACTGCGAAAGAAGGGTGGTTTGGCGACGGCGATTTTTCAATAAAAGACATTGTGTTTGAGGGCGTGGGGCACGAAATGAGCCCTGGCATGGCTAAGGAACTGAAAATGTTTGTTGCAGAAACATTGGAGCAGCTGTCATCTGAATCGACTAGGAAAACGTCTAAGATGTGACTGAGTACAGTCTGGGCCATGTTAAACACCGCAAAGGTCTTTAAGATTGTTCCCAGCCTTTTGCCGTTGTTCGACGTGTATCGCATCATGTTATAATTTGCCTCCAGAGTTGTCCAGTGCACCGGTTATACTCAGCAAACTCAAGTACTACCGCTCGGCACAACTAATTCCTTAGAATACTATGAAACATTGAGTCGAAGGAATATAAATCTACGAATAGGTTTGTCATAGCAATATGTGTTGTTCTGGATGGAGAAAGTGATTGCGTTAAAGAATGTTGGTACGCGTTCTGCATGAGAAAAAAAAGGAAGGCGCACTTACCTAGAATGCATTTCTAGCCATGTTTTCTACAAAAGAGCAAGAGCGTTTTATGTTTCATTCAACGATCTTCATCGTTTTATGAAATTACTAAACAGCATCCACTTATTGCAACTATATTCAATATACGTTAACTTCTCTGGTACTTGATATCCCTGTGGGCACTCATGGTAGCCCAATGGCCGCACGACCGTCAAGTACAGGCCATGAAGTGGTCCGTAAGCCGCTGTTTGAAACAGACCTCGAGGTAAAGTGTCTTGCCATAATGTGTAAGAATGTTAATTCCTCAACGGAAATCACATATCACATGAACAAGAGGTTCAAGCACGGCATCAAAGAGTACGTGTTGGTGAGCAAGGTGCGTGCCTTCAAGGCAGAGAGACGTGGTCGTTTCCAGAGCTCATGGCGGGAATATTATGTCCGTCCTAGAGGCGACTGCCAAAGTCTGGAGTACTTAGGAGAAGCACTGAACTTTGACTTCATTGCCGAAGGGGGTTTCCTCTGGGAATGCGGAGAAGTGGATTGCATTGTCAGGCCATTCCATGAAGGTCTGGTAATTAAATGGATAAAGCATCGCCTCGAAGAGTCGTTCGGCCGCCGAAGAAAAACAACCCTACGCTTCATTATTAGCATGTTCTCAGCTTGGAGCCAGTCTGACAACCCTTGTCACGATATATGGTTTAAGTACAGCCTTCCTCGTTCTGGTGATCTCTCTGGCGACAAGCAAAGCATCGACGCCCCACTACACAAACGCTATCTACTGCCAGATGGTATGGGAGAAAATCTAGGAGGTCTCAATCATAGCTTTAACGAGAGAGCGGACTGGCAAAGACCGGAGAGCCTAAAAAATGTCGAACAACGGGATCCTAATAATGGGAGATCGCTGCTCGACTCGATGCCCCATAATGCTGTTTCTGCGATTCTGGAAAGAAGTGGACCAACGGAAGCGAATAGTCCTCAAGTTGCAGAACGCTCGCAAATGGAAACTCCAGAATATGAACTTCGGCCTCCGGCGCCGACATCACTTCCTTCGCATGAAGGTCTGGACCTCTGGAACCAGTTCTTACCCTTTGTGCTCAGTCATTTGAAATCGGATGTTAAACCGCAAGTTACCACTACTACTGGAGTATCCCAGTCGGTTTTGAACAACATAGCCTCTGTCCAGGAGAGTGAGAAACCGAGAAGCACGGTTGTATCACCAAACTCGGAACGTCCACCAAAATCAGCACGTTTGCCAGATTACACACTTGAAGACAAGCTACGGCATCTCCCCCCAATCCTAACATTAACGCAGGCGGATTTCGACAAACTCGAAGAGCTTGTGGAGGAACTCAATGTTTGGGGCTACCTCTTACCCTTTTGGCCGAGCGATCTGAGCCCAGATGATGCACCGCAAGCTACTGCTGAAGTCTCTCACTCGATGGAGAGTGAGAAACCGAACAGTAGTAATGGAAGCCCAACTACAGATCATTTGTCAAATGAGAGACCTCAAGACGACTTACAACCACTCTCGCTAATGCCAACCATCTCGCAGGCGGATTTCGACCAGTTCGATCAATTCATCGAAGACTGGTATGGCTCACGAGTCAAATTTCAACTACCCCACTGGAGCGACGGTGAGTCGACCTTGAAGATAACCAACCTAGAAGCCTGATTCCTTACTATTCAGTTTACATGGGCGTCAAGAGAGCTTCGATATTGAACGGCCAGCTAGTCACAGTATCGATTCGAGGCTCTGCGGGACCTTGGAGATCAGCATTGAGGAGGGCGGATTAGCAACTGGCTAGATTCGATTATGAGCGTGCTAGCCAGCGACTATATCCAGGCGGCCTTTTTTCTGCAAAGTCAAATCGTCACATTCCCTCACAAACTGACAATGCGTCATCCACACCCCCACTGTTAATCTAGCCACACAAATTCAAATCCATATGCGACTCAAAGCTCAATACTTCAGAGCATCGAATAGCCAGCAAACCAAACAAACAGCCCAAAGATCCTTCCTCAAACCTTGACCACATTGCTCACCCGACTACAACCGGGCTTACAGAACACCCACCATACAGATCTCAAGTGCTTCCCAAAATCCGCAGTGGAATGACCAGCCAGCCTCTCACACTCTCACCGTTGTAGTGAGAAGGAAGCACACACTCAAGCTCCCATAACCCTACCCCCAAAGCCGAGCACCAACTACGTCACAATCACCTGCAATCAAACCCCCCTTTGCAGCCTCAGGCCCTCGTTCTTCCAGTCTTTTACTACCACATCCAGTTCCCCCCTCTCCCCCTTTCTTCCAACCCTTATGTACTATCCCATCTAATTTCCCTAATTTCCATTGCTCCCACAGTATTTCCTCAATTTGTGCAACCTGCAAATAGCGATCAACGTGCACCAATGTGTTGTCATTATTCTCCTTTGTGAGCGATAGATTCGTTATTTGCGTACAAAGGATGAAGGGAATAAAATGTCAAGTATCATGCAATGAACAACGGTTACTGAATGTTGAAATGCACAGCATCATTTCGGAGGGAGTGAAATGGGATGCTCTCTGCTACGCACTTATCCTTGCCTAACATACCCTCCCCCCCCGTCCCTCCTTTCCAACCTCATGCAGTCCCAGACTCTTCTTACTTTCTTCCTCTTCCTCTCAACATCCTCTGCCTCAGGATCGTTCGTAAGAATCGTATCGAATACTACATCACATCATCGTCGCAGGACTTCCTTGCAGAAACAAGGGGCCGATGTTGTGAGAGAAGAAATCTGGAAGTATGTAGAGGGGTGTTCGCTTCATATTACCATGGCGTGATTTACAGCATAATATTCTACTTGATGCTGAAATCTAAGCGTATCTACACTCTTTCCCAGCACATCAACTTGTGTGATAGCGTTTACCAGAATCCGACTTTCGAATCTACTTTTCTCGGGATCCCACTACTGCCCGTGAAATTCCCCGTCTGTGTCGTGAAATCACCCAACTGTGTCAGACTGCTGATTCGGCCGAGCAGGAACTCGAGCTGGCGGTATGCGGCGCTAGGGGCGTATTGGGGTACCACTGGCAAGAAAGGTTGGTTATTTTAGTTTGGGGATGTTTTGGAATATTGCAAGACAAGGGTTCCGGGGAGGAAGAGAGACTCACTATGTCCACTCAAGCTGACCTCAACGTAGGTAAGTCCGCGCTCAGTGTGTGTCGTGCCAAAGACGCCCGCACCTGCTAGAGTGCTCAAGCTGAGTTCGCTATGGTAGGGAACGAAAAACTCGTTCGAAGGAGCTTTTTGGAATCCTTGGGCGCCGTTCCAGGTCATGTTCTGGATCATCAAGCGCGTGCCGTTGGCGATGAGAATCATATCCAGCAAGCCGTGGCCGATAATTGTGCGGTTTAGGCGTTCAATTACGTGGGGAAGCACGGAGAGACCGCTCGGAGGGCTGGAATCGCTGCCGTTGCCGGCAAAGACATTGCCAACGGCGCATTCAGCCCAGTTGGTCGGAGGGGCATTGATGGCTTTCTGGACATCGGTCCTGTTGAAGTAGATCTCTGCGCCTTCAGGTAGGTATGGAATTGACCCTGGGAAGCCCAGGACGTCCCAGAGAATGGGGCAGGTGGTGGCGATTTGGTAGATGTCGAAGCAGGGGTTTATCTCGAGCGCAGCGTTGAAGACGGCGGTCCAAAGGTCGCAGCCGGGGACGGTGGCGGGCGGGTCGGGTAGCGGACCTTTGGGAGGGTAGACGAGGTAGTCGTTGAGGAAGGAGGTGTAGCCGCAGGAGTCGGCTTTGGAGTGGAGGGTAGCGAGGAAGGAGGCGTTGAAGGAGAAGAGGTTGAGGTTTGCATCGACCATGGCGACGACGGGGACTGCAGTGATTGGATTAGAACGATTGAGTTGTACCTTTTGCGGGGGAAGAAGGAAAAGGTATAGAGTGGGGGAAGAAACGGGGCGCTTACTCTCTTCTTGCACTTGATTCGTGCTGGTGCTGGGATCGTACATTAGAATTGCTTCAACATCATAGTACTTTGTATCTTTGGTGTTCAGCATAGCATCTGCAATGTACGGGATGTAGTATCCAGCATAGCTCTCTCCGGTGATGAAGATTTTCTTGTGATGCAGATTGAAGGTATCCAGGAAATTCTTGAAGAAACCCAAGAATTGCGAAGCTACATCTGTTTCGCTGGTCGCGGATGGAGTACCTTGAGAAAAGCCAGTGCCGACTGGCTGTTCGACCCAGACCATGTTGGTCAAGTTGACCCAGGTATATGGATTCTTCACCGGCTTGAAGGTTCCGTATTGCCACAGGAATGGTCCGTTTTCCTGGAGCAGTCCTTCGAGAGAGGAGCATCCCGGCCCTCCGTTGAGCCAGATGGTTATTTCGTTCTCGGCGGCTTCATTTTCAGATGGGAAGTACCAGAAGTATAGCTCACGGGTCTCATTCTTGTGTGATGATATTGGCAATAGACCAGCATACGATTCGCCAACGTCAAAGGACACATCAGGGATTTTTGTGCCATCGACAGCAAATTCTAGAGATTGTTAGGGATTTCGCATATAGGGAATTACAGTCGGGAGTACTTTTGGTTTTGGAATTGAGATGTTTCGCGGCACGCTTCACCAATTGATCATCAACCGGAGAATCGAGCTGCCCTCTTGACAAAACTCTGGACGCAACGTTGGGCAGGCTCTTCCCAACGTGCTGTGGACTTCTAGCTGCAACAAAGCAAGCTGTCGCAAGCAGATTGAGAATGGTAAAACCGCGCATGATGCGGGGAGGTAAAGAGAGAAGAAAAATCTGGCGGGAGATGTGAAGCAAAGCAGGCTGAAAGAAACAGTGAAGCCGGGGACAGCTTCCTTTAAGAAGTCCATAGCTAGCATTTCAAGCTCTTGCTGATCCAGACCTCATCATCCGCCATCCACGCCTTCAGGTACTAGCCCTGCGGCGCATCGTATCTCCAGCCCCGGAGTTGGGCTTTCCCTCCTTGCAGGACATCGCTTCCAGTGACGATGCTACGGAGCAGAGGCGGTCATTAAAGGACAACGTATTTGGTCAGGCTGTTTAATTGGCCGACGGTCACTCTATCGGGATATGTATATGCAAAAGGATGTACTACTACGGCTTGTCTCGCGTGCTATCGCCGTTAAAGGAAGCTGGATGTTGAAAAAGGACGAAGCGCCGGGATCAAGGGTGAGACCTTTTAGCGGTTTCTGTTTGGCGATAAGGCAAGGTACTGATGTATTTTACACACAGTACCTCCGTACCTCCGTACTATATCTACTCTACACGTCTGCTCAGAAGTCAACATATCTAGCACATGACATTGAACAGTGGACTTCTACACTCAACAGACGTATCACAGCACGAGCTCACTGGACTTTATGGGACCCATAAAGGTTGCGGCATGTTTACCGAGATAAGTAATCCCTGCCATTCTACAGGCCTCGAAAGTGCTGGGTTTGTATCAATCTACATACAAGTACTGGTTGTCCACACGATGAATACCGTTCACTTGTACTTCTCGGACAGCTTCAGCAGCTCGGGGTAATTTGGTGTGCCGTAGCCTGTTACCGGATCCCATCCCTTCGTTGCATTCCAACTGGCATAAGGGACAAACGGCGTGGGCAGGCCAGAGTAGATGTCTTTGCCAGTGCAGCCTCTGGACCCGCCGTCCACGATGTCTGTCAGCCCTCGGTAACCAACTGAATAGATGAACGGGTTCAAGAATCCTAGGGGCGGCCTGTTCTTGGAGAGACGGGCGCTGTTGAGGAGTGATACAATTCCAGCAAATGTGGGCGACGAGGCACTTGTTCCACCCACACGAATTTCCTTCCCATGATCCACGACTGTGAAGTTGTACGCTTGAGCAGCGACATCGGGGAATCCACGACCGGCTGGGTTGTACAGACCCTTCCACCGAGTTCCCAAGATACCAAGATACTCTGTGACAGCGGCCTCTTGATATGCAGGTCTGGGGAATCTGTCCGAGAACCCTCCTGACGAGAAACCAATGGCCCGCTCCGGAGCAACATGGTAGGTGCCACCAACCGAAGTGACGAATGGGCAGGCAGCTGGGAAGGTGGGAAGGAATCGGGTGGTGTTTTTGCCGTCATTGGTCTGGCAAGCACTGCCAACTCCAGTGTCACCACTCGAGAAGAGGACGGAGACGCCGCGAGCGCCGAGCTGAGCAAACAAACTGCATGTCATGTTCGTATCTGGAACTCCAATGTCAGAAAGCATCGATCAAAGCCAAGAGAACAAACTTACATGGCTCGGGAACACTCTGTTCGTCTTCACCATAGGATGTGGTTAGTGTCGTGGGTAGCATGTGGTCTGGTTGGGCCAGGATGTAATGCAAGAAATCCAAGTATGGCTCGTTCTGGTCCTTGGCTTGAGTTGGTTGATCGAGGTCGGGCACAAGCTCGCCAAGCCCACCAGTGCTGTAGTAGTAACCAGGCGTTGGGTAGGAAAGAGGGTAGGCGTATTGCGCATCAAGATTGGCTTCGACATCGTCATCCACGGTGTCATTCTGGGTTGCCAGTCCGCCATTAACAAGCACGTAGGTGAAATTCTCCGAGGCAGCGTATGGTGCGTATTTGGTGGTGAAAGTTTTAAAGTCGTCAAACTTGGCATACTCCTTTAGATATCCGCAGATACCGATCTTGCCGCCGTTGCGAGTACTTCCTCTGGCGTTTCTTACGTGATAGAGGTCTCGGAGGCATTGCGGTGTGATGGTGGTATTGCAGAATGTCGTGTTCAGGGAGCTTCCTTTGTATTGTTCAACCGAGTTCCTCGCAGGACCAACAACAAAGTGTTCGCTGACCGTCGAATGCTCAGGACGCATCTGACCAAAACGAGTGGTAGGCTGAATCATATGAATATACCGATGCAAGTTGCGTGGTACCGAGTAGTGAAGGGTTCGAATACTCTCAATGTCATTGATCGAATTTGAATAGTAATAGAACCTCGTGTCAAGGATTCGTTCAGCTTCCGTGGCTGGAACGAAGAAATTGATCCAATCCCCGTCGTCTTCAATGTCTGCAGGCTTCACCCCTTCAGCAAGCAGCCAGCCCAGGATGGCTTGAGAGGCATCGGCACTTGGACGTAGCATAGCTTTGATTTCATCACGATGCATGTGCTCACCGTATTGAGGGTGGTCGGGCGTGCTGATAGCGATAACATGCTGCTCAAAGGCAAAAGCGTTTTCCTGCTTGACTGCAATGCGGAAGCGGAGTGGTTTTGACGCTGGCGCAGCACGACCTTGGCGCCATCCTTGCGGAATTTGGGCCAAGCTCTCGAGGACGGTGAGCTCGGAATTTGGAGCTGGAGCCGCCTGAACTCCAGTAATAGCTGTAATAACGGTCAATAGGCAGGGTAGATAAGAGAATGACAGCATCATGGCAGTAGAAATTGCTGAAAGTGGAGATCGTTGGTGAAGAGTAAGAGAGTGCACTGAGTTTGATCAAAGTGGATACGTACTCCGAGAACCTCTCAGATCTTTCAAACAGTGAATGAAAAAACCGGTAACTTCCAAGGGGCGTTCCACGTCTTATGTTCCTGCAGTATCTGCCATGCCCCGTCACCAAGGCAAGGTTTCCTCCACACCACCATCACCAGCAAAGACAGTAGATGGTGAGATCATATCCAAAACCGTCTCATTCGCCTACTGTTGCAGAGAGCGATCGCCTGTGTGGGCTATCTATCCATTGTGAGCTTCCTATTGCAATCTCTAGTACTTATTCCTGCCGCACCAGAATATGTCCATTGTAGTTGACGGGAAACCGGAATATGTCTCTGTCAGGTTGTCCCATATTCAACTTCCTATTGCAGTAGGTCAAGGAGGCGGAGATGGCAGGTTAGATACTCAGGACTACAGATCCGGCAGTCTTGGTACTCCGAACATGTTGGTAGATCTTTGGAATGATGCTAACGCGTTATCCATACTTCATATCGCCTTCCCTTGCGTGGTGCACATGAAGCTAATGCAATCGGATAAGCAATTCTTTCCATATAAAATACCCTAGCCTCCTTACCAAACGCCTCAAGTCTGAGGTATGAACTTCTAATAAGAATTGGGATCTGTTCGTCTTGTCCATCACGAGCTAAGATACATTCCCAGTATACAATTCTCGTCACTCCTGCATCTGCGCAATGGATGAAAGTATCCCTACTTACCATTAGCAACTATTTGTATCCCAAAGAGGGAACGGTTAGGAGTGAGTGATTTGACGGAGCAACCAGATCTTCGATGATGGAGACTCTCATCATCGTGAAAGGGGATCCATAACCAGAGAAGGCTTCAGAAGAGTTTAATAGGTTGCTTCAAGCGCGAGAGCGAAACATGAGATGATTGGACTTCGAGAAGCGCTATCTCGGGTGGATTTGAATCTGATCTTGGGCATTACATCATCTCCGGTGCCTATGACATCGTTGGATGAAATTCACACAATGTAGCTTCATTTGTCAATCCTACCACATTTAACAACTGCTCAATACCTCTTACAAGTGCACCCAAACAGTCACATTCATACGCCCACACACCCCACCAATCATGTCGGTAGAGTACGAAGGCAAGGACCCCCTAGCCCTCGCCCAAGAAGCAGAGCGTGATCTCAATTCCCGTGGAGCCAAGCAAGGCTACAACTCCAGCGACTCCGGTCCGTCAAGCCCCCGGCCTCCTCCAAACTTTCCTCTACTTACCCTTCCCAGCAATCGAATCTGGCGTCGATCAATCCGTAACCGCCAAATTTCCCGGCAGCGAAGTCAAGGTCGGCTCTGCTGCCTCGGGCGCCGGCGACAACCGCGAGATTCCTGTGGATGAGGGTGGAGATCTTGTTTCGAAACCCGGGGAGAAAGGAGGAAGTGGACAGTGAGCTTGCCTTAGGGTCACAAAGATTTTGGAATTGTTTGGATGCTGATATTGAGATAGCCCAACGAAAGCACGAGACTTTGAGGGGCCAGGGGGCCCAGAGACCAAGCAGCAACTGTATGAGGAGGCGAATCCGGGGAATGATGATGTGACGGAGAATATTAGGCAGGGGACTGAGACGAGGAGGCCGGCGGGTGGTTAGAGGACTTGAATAATAGGGGATTTTCTGATGTGGGAGGCAGAAAGTCAGGACGACGGGAAAGGAAAGGTTTTTTCTTTCTCAAGAGTAGAGAACATCTAACTTGATAATACAAAGTCTTGCAAATTTACCTTTGAAAGTTTATTCAACCTGTGATCCCAAGTATGACAGATTGTCGCCCCTTCTTACTCCCATGGATTCGCGGTCGCTTTCGCGGTCGCTTAGCTCACTACTCTCTATTCACACGAGGTGTTCTTCTGGGGAAAAGAAAAATTGCGCCTTTGAAGGGATTGCCAGTAATATAAACATGAAAACAAAGGATACACGTGGGTGGGAAGGGTGTTATATCTGAGGATTCTGAAGGATGATGGAAAGAAGATAGTGGAAGGAGGACGGCACCCATGGATGTAGGGAGCCAAGAGTGATTGCTATCCCATATATCCTCAAACGCTTTTGTTCGCTGCCCAACACCAAGGCAACCTACCTACCTAGCATAGCGCAAGCTGTTAGACAACGTTCAAGCTTTCCCTCCAAATCATCTAACATGTACACCAGAACACGCCAACTCAGTAAAAAAACTAACCCATGGACAGACCAACAACAACCAGGACAAAGCAGTCGTTTGGGGTTGAGGTGATTGATCTGTTCCTTCGTGTTGCTTTTTTCCAGTTTTGAATACCGTACGTGTTTTGCGGTTGGAATGGTATACCGCTGGCTGTTTGCGTGGGTTGTAACCAGGGATTTTTTCGATATATCCAAGTTGTCGAGTGGGATGGTTACCTTAGGCTTTGTTGGTTCCTTGCAAAAGATACGGTCTTTCAACTCGGCACTCCTTTAAGTACACGCCCTCCATACAGAAAATCGAATTGGGCGCATGTGATACCAGTAACCAGTCACGTCATGCTTCAAGAAACTTCAGGCAGTTATTACAACTTCCCTTTTTTTTTTCAAATGTACAATCTTCCCCTAGTATTAATAAAATCATCGCGTGCAGAGAACCGAAGTATCTGGAATCAATAAAGCAACGACCAAACAAACTCCCCCGAAGCCAATCCTCCACTACATATTCGCTCTCCTTTTAATTTTTGGCATGCCGTAGTACTGTGAAACCTACTCGCACCGAGATTGCCGGAAAACTGCGTTAATGTAAAGAGGAAGCGCCCTTAGTTACCACCTCTTGCAAGACCACTGCCCTTCCTTCACCACTACCGTCCTTGGGGTTTGTATCGTTGATAAAAACCTTCTTAGCAAAATCTACCAAACCTTGGGCCGCCATCAGGTGAGAGGTACTTTCAGTCATGAGTGGCTTGCCTCCCCAGATTCCGGCATACACTCCCTTGTCTATCCCCAGCTTTGCTACTGCCCTATCTGCTGCCTTGCTGATCGCAAATGTCATGAAAGATGTCTTCCACAGATACTCGTGCATAGCGTTCCCAGTGTTAACGATTCCAGCTTGGTCAGCGATTGAGTCATATCTCGCAATCACTTCGAGTGCACGTTTTCTGGCGTCAGTGACGGCAGGATCGAAGTAATCGCGCATCCAGGAGTCAGTGAGTTCTCGTTTGCTGGCGGGGAATAGATGCTTGAGAAACGCTAGGGTCACAGACTCCGCAAAGGGGTTAAGTGTTTTGGAGTAGGTCTCCATGCTGATGCCGCGTTCATAGGCCTTTGGTAGCGTCATGGTGGAACGAGACGATCCAGGTGTCGAGACAATGGTCGAACTCGAGTCAAGATTAAGCGAACCACCGGGTGAGGCCCTGTCAGTGTGAATAGCCAGATGTTTTTCCTTAGATTTTTTCTTCGCTAGTTCTTTCCTGATCATGTCAAACTCTTGGGCTACCGCCTTCTCACACGCGGCTTTCACTGTCGTATACATCCACTGTAACATATGCGGCGGCCGGCCATAAGCCGAACACTTGTGCTTCTCATCCCCTGGTTCGGCGATCTCCTCCAAGGCATGTACTGTTGCTGTTGCAACACGAACATTCAGGCGCCCCTTGACCCAGCACATCGCCGAATGCTTTTCAGCATGAGGTGGCACATCTTTTAGGAAATTTTCGAAGACCAAATCGGCGATTTTGTTGGCAGTAGCGTCTTTGCAAAGGCAAGGGTATTGGCGCATAAAAGAGTTACAGTATAAAGCTCCAGGACGCCTAAAGGTATACGGCGGTAAGTCTTGACTCCCTTCTTGTTTTACCGCACCCTCCCTCTCGTCTATCTCTTTAAATGCTTCGTTGCCCGCATTAATTGCTGCGCGATGGAGGAATGCCGCCGCCCACGGCTGCACATGGCTCGAGAATTCTGTACTGCTGTCGCGCTTATTGTGCATGACCACGCCCGTTTGCTTCTCTAATTCTTTCAGAGCTAGTGTCCGCGCGATGGAAATACGGTATCGTATTAAGTCACTCTTCCAGGGGGCAATCGGCACATCTTTAGGGCCGCTTGGGCTCTCGGTAATAACATGGTAATAGGGGATAGCTGTGGAAATTGCAGCCTCGAAAATAGAATGGGCGGCAGTAGAGAGACAGTGGCAAGGGTATTGAGGATTCAATTTTGTCGGCCAACGATCATCAGGCTTAGAGATCTTGAGTCGTGGTAGGTCTTGATGACGGAAGGGCTTGGATGACGCGGGTTTCGTTATAAGAGGAGCACGAGTAGAAACCGCCTCCTTCGCCATTCTCGTAGAGTTTAGTAAGGGCGCCATCAGTTTTACAATGTTGGCTTACAATACCATTATGTGCCGTGTTTTTCGGATAGCGATTTGCCAGGGTCGTGTTTCGATATTTTGTTTCGAGGAAGTTTGTGCACGTTGTGGTTTGACGTTGAAGGTAACCACGTGGTTTCCTCGAGGTTGTTTTCGCGAGGTTGTTTTCGAGGTTGTTTTCTCAAGGTTGTTTGTCAGGGAGGGTTCGAGTCTTATATATTAGTGAGTCAGAGCTTACCAGGAATAAAAAATTTCAAATTGCAAGTTTTCTGCTACCTGCAGCAGTGAATTTGGAAAGCTGCTGATCAGTTAACGAATCTTTGTTAAGAGTCATGAAACCTAGGATTTATAAGATACTTGCGTGAAATAAGAGATAACGGGGCGAATGAAGCAGCGAATAGCCCGTCGAAGTCCGAGTATCCAGATTCTACCTTCTTCCACTATTCAATAATATTCTGAATGAAAGTGTGAATAGCAACCATGACCATGTGGCAGCAGACTAGAGAACTCTGTGATAGAGGATGCCTGCTGGTGAAGGATGCTTTTGTAGTAGAATCATAAGGATTTTCGCTTTCTCATGTGCCCGAGTTTGACATACCTAATTCACAACTCAGATAAAGTGGCTCATGGTAATCATTCCCGAGTTTGCATTTCTCATAGCGCATTAGATAAAACCCATTTTCGTCCATATGCGTGGTGCTATTTTGTGTTTCGAGAAGAACAGAAAGCAAATCAATAGCTAGCAAAGGGACAATGATGTGAAATAAATCATGAAAAGTACCACGCAAGACAACAGTGGAATTTTATTTCTGAGTAAATCTGAGCGAGGCCATTTCTCTATAAGATAAGGTAGCGCTACAGGATTGGATTGGGAACGCCCTTTGTGGAAAAGAAATAGTGGGTAAAAGAATGAGCAGTCTGTATACCAGAAATTTGCAGGCAAGAACATCCGTAACATCTAATTCGCCTAGTAGAACGGTCACTTATTGGCCAGCACCGTAAGCCCTCAAAAGACGCTGGAGATCCGGAACCGACGAAGCTGACAACTAAGTAAGAAGTCAGGTCCCATAACAAAACACCTATCCATACCGATTTCCAACGTTCGTACGACTCAGGCAAAGAGAGCCTCGGACACCGGGCACTCCGCCCGAACACCGTCGGGATCATCTGGCAAGGCTAAATCAAGTTGGAAGCCAGGGCAGTGCTTGGCTCCAAGCGCAAAGATCCCCTGAGAGATGGATGGTAATGTTCACCAAATACAGTCAAAAGATTTTGAACAGGGAGCCAGGCTCTGCATTGACCAGCAACTTTAATATAACCTAGCCAGATGACCACGATGGGCATGATCGGAGAGCCCGGCGGCAAAAGCTAGAAAGTGCATGGGTCACATTAACTCGCATGGCGCTTCAATTCTGGGGTTGGGATCATCAACATTACCAGTGTGCCGCTGTCCTCTCCATCTCAAGAGGCTCTCAGACCCAATTTCTCCATGACTTTCTTGACGTCATCCATACCACTGTCAAGATATACAGCTCCAAGGACTGCCTCAACGGTAGCGGTCATGGTGATCGGCGAAATAGTACGACCCTGCGCCGGGTTTGTATTGATATACATATCAAGCCCGTTCTCTCGACCAACTCTGTCAAGATTTGTGTTGGATCCCACGTAGGAGACCATTTGACCCGCTCTTCCTAAGGCGCACTTTAGTGACTTCCTCTGCCACGCTGCCCGGATCGAGTCTCATTACCCCTGGGCTCTCCACCATTGTACCATTCTTCCACAAGCGCGAGCTTAAGAATGGTATCCCCAACAACGGCAAGGCGCTTGTTACCATCAGGAATGCGTCTGTCGCCAATCAAGAACACTCCAGAGCCGGCGGCTTGCATTGCCTCCCATACGATGGACGAGTCTTTAAATTTGTAGCCGATTGTGCTTTCAACGCCAAGTATTGTGTTTTTCATGATGACTGAGGCCATAGTATCGGAAGGTCCTGAAAGTTTGTCCTTGACGTTTACAATGTCCAGGAGTTGGAACAGGAGAGAAGTAACCCCTGGACCAAACCCCGCCATGCCCGCTTCGGCCTAGCCAGCCCTGTGCCTTACGCTGGCGGAGAGCTTCCTTTGTGTTTCGAAATGGATAGGGATTTCGAATTTCTCAGGCCCACAACCTTGAGTCAGCTTCAACCGTGCTCCACCAGCTCTACTGTGTAGAAGACACCGTATCTGTATTCTTGAACTTTCTTTTTCTAACATCAGCGAGGTGCTTCCGGGAATTGCAGGAAAAGTAATCACCCGATGTCCGAGCTTCTGAGGCTTTTATCGGTGTCTCGCGCGGCGGGCTGGCCGACCTTCCACCGCCGTTGAGCTACGGTACTTTAGCCAGCTGGTCGGACTGATCCTTTGGAGCTGCACCATCATGTACAAGACTCCATGAAGCAAACTACATGAGTAAAAGACGGTAACGCGATAATGGAGCATCTTGAAATCCATTCGTAAGCTCTTTCTCAGTTCATTGCATATTACTTGCCTTGAAGCTGACCTTTACCGCAGAAGGTCATATCTCGTCCGCTGGGTGGAGGTTGAAGCCGAACACACAATCTTCTTCAACATTGAACCACAGAAAAAGTCCATTAACTTTGGTATCTTCAAGCACCCTGGCCATGGCAGCGCGCCGACTCTCAAATTTCCTTCATTAACTTTCGAACCACCACCAACTCCTGCTATACGTCCTGATGACACGCTGAATGAGTCGCATACATCACGAAACGCGTCCTCTACAGCTACCGAGAAGCTGAGGAGCATTGGACTAAGACCCGTGTTCTGGTATGGAATTTGCGATGCCAACAAGGTGTCCAAGGGGAAATATGAAGTACCCAAAGGCGAAGGCGGCATGTACGCACTTGTGTTTGACAATACTTTTGCAAAACAACTCTCAAAGTCGGTGACCGTCGTTCTTCTGACATATCCAACCAACTCTCCTCCACAAACAAACCACCATATGCACCACGTACAAGGATCGTCTGCTGCGACTACTATCACTCGCAGGCATAGGTCCGCATCTAGAGTACTGCAGTATGAATCTTCGGACTCAACAAACCGAAATGACTCAAATACAACGGAGATGTTAGACGGTTGCATGGAATCGCGGCCTCGAAATCCTGGAGCCACTGAAAGTAGTACAACATCGAACTTTTTTACTGGAATGTTACAGAAAAGACGCCGGAAACGCCACCAAGGATACGCTCGAAGGTTCTTCTCTCTTGACTACAACACATCAACGCTCTCATACTACCACAATCGAAACACCTTAGCTTTGAGAGGAGCTGTACCACTGTCTCTGGCCGCTATAGGAGCGAACGCTGCAACCAGACAGATTTCTATTGATTCGGGGGCGGAAATATGGCATCTACGAGCTATCAATCAAAAGGACTTTGAGGCTTGGAAAAACGCTTTGGAGATTGCAAGGACAAACTTTAACTCTATGTCAGGCGCATTCCGGCCGCAAATAGATGTGCCTGGTTCGCGGCAGTCTTTGATACGTCTTGACGTAGGAGAAGGGCTCGACCTGGCGAAGGTCCAAAGCTTGGCAGATAGGATACAGGGTTCACGAGATGCAGCCCGGAGCATAGCTCAGGAAACAGACCCAAAACATGCTCCGCCGGCTACCCTTAAGCCTACAAACTCCGACCCAGGCTCTATGGCCTCGAGTGCATCCGAAAGTCCCCCAGAGCAGACTCAAAGTGCCGGATACTTCAATGATGGCGAACGGAGACCGTTCTGGAAGCGCAAACCAAGCAGTGAAAGGACCATGCCAGGCATGTTCAGGCGCAGCTTTTCCTCACAACCTTCGACACCTTCGGGTACAAGTAACACACCTCCTCAACCTTGCAAGATGGCCTCTCTAGCTCCAGAAAGCGCCACGCTGCCAAGCCACCAGGAGGAAAGTTTACACGACCACTGCATGGCTTTACTGAGAGACCTTGACTCCATTGTATCCGACTTTGCAGTGCTCATTGAGGAAAGCAAGCGAAGGCAATCTCCCGTTCAAATATCGGCTGTCTCCCGACACAGCATGGATTCACAAGGGACTCAGGAATTCTTTGATGCTGATGGGGGAAGTGCTTCGCAATTATTGGCAATACATCAGGAAACCGACGACGAAAGCGAACCAAGCGCGAATGGTCTGGTTAGCGACGGAGAGGATTCGGCATCTGCAAGTGATGTGGACGGGCCAGCAAACCTGAATATAACCAACGATACCCCAGAATCGAAAACTTCAGCCTTCCCTTCGAAGCCGAAAACCCTCACACCATTGCCAATATCAAACATAATCCAACGAAGAACCGCTGTACCCTCTCCCACAGTCAGTCCTCCCAGTCTTATCGGCTTCCTTCGCAAAAACGTCGGCAAAGACCTCTCCACCATATCTATGCCGGTATCTGCCAACGAGCCCCTCTCCTTCCTTCAACGCGCCTCTGAACAACTCGAATACTCCACCCTGCTTGACGAAGCCGCAAACCCCTCCAAGACGAGCGTCGAACGTCTGCTATATATTATCGCCTTCGCCATCTCCAACCTTTCCAATTCCCGTGTCAAGGAGCGCGCTATCCGCAAACCCTTCAACCCCATGCTTGGCGAAACCTTTGAGCTCGTCCGCGAAGATCGCGGCTTCCGCTTCATTGCAGAAAAAGTGTCCCATCGCCCGGTCCGCATGGCCTGCCAAGCCGAGTCCAATTCATGGTCGTTTACACAGTCCCCTATGCCTACCCAAAAGTTCTGGGGCAAGTCCGCGGAACTCGTAACCGAAGGCCGTGTAAGCGTCGTCCTCCACACCACAGGCGACCGCTTCAGCTTCGCCCCTCCCACAAGCTTCCTGCGCAACATTATCGCCGGAGAAAAATACATCGAGCCCGTCGGCGCCATGACGATCACTAACGAGAAAACCGGCGAGCACGCTACGACCACCTTCAAATCCCGCGGCATGTTCTCAGGTCGCAGCGAAGACGTCGTCGTCCAAACCTACTCCCCCGCCGGCGACGAACTTCCCATTGGCCTCGCAGGCAAATGGACTACCTCCCTCTCCATCACCGACCCCGCTAACCCCAAAGCCTCCGAAACCCCGATCTGGCAAGTCTCCCCCCTCGCCCCAGACGTCTCGAAACGCTACGGCCTCACCCCATTCGCCGCCTCCCTGAATGAAATCACGCTCGTTGAGAAAGACAATTTGTCCCCAACAGACAGCCGGCTCCGGCCCGACCAGCGCGCGCTGGAGGAGAACGATTTCGGCAGCGCGGAGGAGCTGAAGACAAAACTCGAAGAGGCGCAGCGGAGTCGGAGGAAGGTGATGGAGGAGGAAGGGAGGGAGTGGGTTCCTAGGTTTTTCACGAGGATCGAGGCGGATGCGGGTGGGGAGGAGGTATGGAAATTGAAGAGTGGAAAGGAGGGATATTGGGAGGAGAGGGTCAGAGGGACGTGGGAGGGGGTGGAAAGGGTTTTTGAGGTGGAGAGGTGAAAGTGGGGCCGGGAAGGAGTTCTCAATGATAGTATAAGCGGTTGAATCTATGGACAATCCACAGCGCAAAATCCAGAGAAATACTCTTGATCATTCACTACCTCTGACCCCCCCCCGGAATTCCCTCCCCTTCATGCATAGATCGTCCCTACTGACGACTCTCTCGAAAGCCCCCACCGGGAACTAGATGCGGCATTATGTAGAAGCTTGAGCGATGAAACATGGGGGTTCTTTACAGGAAGCGAGGGTGAGCCATTCGAATGTATAAGTGAGTATTCGAGACCCGGAATATCGAAAATATTGGAAACCCTCCAAAGGAGGACATTCAAGATGAAGCCGATACGTAGGGATAACATGTAAAAGCTCAGCAGCTTGGTATATCCGTATTTTCTTGGAGTGCCTGTGACTTCCTCCGATAGCATGCTATTCATCCAACTTGAACCTCCGATGCGGCACACGACCCCACCGAAAATGAATGCCCATGATGCTTTGCCCACCAGCCGATCACTGCCGGTTAACTCCCATTTCATTGCTACGTTCCAGCATAGCCATCACGCCTATTTTCCTCCCTTCCTCTCATTCACAATCATAATTGGCAGACTCTCAAACACAACCTCATTCCTCTCATAATGCCCCAGAAAACCCCCCTGCAACACCCTCCTCAACGCCTGCAACCGATGCAACTTCCACCACTTGTCAATACGCATGACGCCATCTTGGTGGATGCGCACTACCATCCTCGAGCCATAGGTCTTGCCCTCTTTGCTGACAGCGTTGCGGTAGCGTGGTCCGCGGGCGGGATATTCGACGCTGTTGAGGATGTCGGAGAAGTTGGCGCGGAGGGATTTCTGGTCTTTTTTGGAGAGGCGGTGGGTGCTTTTTGCGGCAAGGGCGGCGAGGGTGGTGAGGAGGGTGTCGGTGCGGCGGTAGGCGGTGTAGATGCGAGCGAGCTTCGGCAGGGTGGTATCCTCGTCAGGATCGGAGACAATGTCGGTGTCGGGGTAGTCGACGAGAGTATCTTCGTCCGTGAGGAGCTTGTAGGATTTCTCGTAGAGGAGGGCGATGTTTTCGCCAGCGGCGATCTGGACTTCAGGGTGAGTGCTGTTTAGCTGCTCAGCGATGGTCTCGACGGCTTCTTCACTGTCCTCGGAGAGGTCGTCGATGAGGGTGGCTAGGAAACCCCATTCTTCAAGGGCGGCGGTGACCGGATCAGGCTCATCGGGAGCGTTGATGAAGTGGCCGTCCGAAGCAATGATTGTGAGAAGATATGCCATATTGTCTAGAATCTCATGGTCTGAGGCGCCGCCGTAGAAGGTGCAGGTACCGAGGGCATGGATTGCCGCTGTTTTGCTGGCAACGGATGAAGATTCGGATATTGTTCGTTCGAGAGGAGTGCAAGCGGCTTCGTAGATCTGGTCAGATGGGGAGGTAATGAATGTCATTGCAAGAGCTTTTTGAAAGACGTTAGCTACAAGCATAGACTTGGTGCTTGCGCCGTGTTTTGCTCGCCTTTTATGGCCAGGACTGTCTCCTTCTCACTAGACTCGGCCTTGATGCTCTTAAAAAATGCCGTTGCAAGCTCAGCCTCCTTCCCACGGATCTCCTCTTCAGCGTAATGTGCAGTCAGAATTCGGACATATGCTGTAAGACATGTCTCGCGGCCCTGGACGCTGCTACGCTTTCGGTCAATAACCTCTTGAATCCGGTCTCCAAGCTCCGTCCTCCACGCCTCTGTCGAAACCTCTGTGTTCTCGGCACTAAGCATTTCATCGATGGAGTTGACGCTAGACACGCGGTCAGCCTTCAATTCTGCAACTACAGCTCGCAAAGCAAGCGTCACGCCTTCTAGATGGGGCAAGGACTGCGCAGCAGAAGTCTTACCTGAATGACGTCTCGTCACTGACATCGCCTCCCTCTTCCTCATCGGATCCATGTCTACTGGCGGCCCTGCTGGCGCTGCGCGAGGGCGGGGCAGAGCTGGGTCGCGAATTGGCAGGCGAGGACTGCCCCGATCGCGCCTTCGCCTTGCGCGAAACGGTCTTGTTGCTCTCAAGAGCTTGTCGCCGTAGATCGTGCATAGTGAAGGTCGTACGCGCTGCGTATTACTAAGGTAATTCTAGAAGAAAGATGACTTGAAAGTAGTATCTGTGATTGTGGCACTCGGGTTTGTGGGTTAAGGATCTGGTAATGAAGATCTATACAGTTCTGAAGGTAAGAGGTACAGTCGTAGTTCCATAAGGTGGATATGAGTCACGTTGGAGCGCAAGGCTAGAGTAATGTCGAGGGAGTCACACGGTCAATAAAAGTGATGTGAATAGAAAGTAAGGTTGAAGACTGGTTACTATTGTAGTTTTGCTATTTGTACCCGTGGTTTTGCATTGTGTGCCATACCTATTCAGAAGTCGCCTAGCGCCAAAATGCCAACGCACTCTGGACGGAACCGGCCTTTTACCGAGCTTGCCCTGAATTCAAGAGAGTAGACATTTGTCTTATTCCATGAGACAGTGGTGTAAATTGTGCATTGAAAGACCATCTAGTCAAATGCCGCTGATATGTATGGTACATGCAATTTCTCGAAGCCGAGTAAAGTAATCCGCGTCTCTCCTGCCAACGCCTACGCTTGCCCTGATCCTAATGCAGCTCCTTTTCGGTTGATGTCGTACAAGTCATGCTGCCCCTATGTTCGAACGACAAAGTTCTTTCCCTGCCCCAATACAAAAGTCAAACCATCGCCAGCCCCTGCTCCTTTGAAGGATCCGCCTTGCAAATGCCTCTTGAATCCATGCGCACCTGTCACGGTGCCAGTGTGACCTCGTTGAGGCATGTTGTGGCCCTAGATATCAATCTCAATACCAAGGTCCATTGCAGCCATGATCTCATCGTCCATGTAGCGAGTGCCGATCTTAGGCAGCTGGCCCTTGATAGAAGGTGGGCTACGTGTCGCAGATTGCACAGGAGTGACAGAGCGCACGCTTGATGGAGTTCCTGCTCGGCTGTTGTCCTTACTCTTGTCCTCGAACAAATCGTCCACAGCACGGGTTGCCTTTGGCGGAGCGAGATTAGTTCCATTGACATCATAGTGAATCTTCGCCCTAGTCTTGACACGAGCAAAGGGGTTCTGTACTGCCTCTCCGCGCTCAATCGCCTTACGGGCGAGGGCTTCGGCCTTTCTCTCAGCATGCTGCGCTTTACGGACATCGTGGGTGTTGGCTTTGCGATTCGCACGATTCAACTCTGCCAGACGGTCTTGCTGGCTAGGGCCAGTCGTTGAAGGCTTGGGTGGCGCTTTTAGGAGAGTGGTGCCAAATGCAAGCTTCGGTCCGTCCAAGTCTGCGAGTTCGGCGTCCAGTTTGGCAATCTCTGCTTCATCACCACGGGCTTCGGCGCTCTTGCGACGGTTGATGAGGGCAGGGCGCTCTATGGAGGCAAATTTGGTTTGCAGAACACCTGCTCGCCTAAGCTTCTCTTCGATTTCCGCATTAGTAAAGCGGTGATTGATCAGCCCATTGATGTCCGCAATCTTAGAGAGCAAGTAAGGTTTCGTAGGAAGAGGCATATTTTCGTCCGCCATAGTCCTTTTGTAGTGCTCAACCTCCGTCTACAGAGGTCAGTAAAGTACGATTGGAAGACCTCAAGGTTAACTTGCCGTAGTAAACTTCGAATTGGAGCAAGCCAAGAATGGCCATTCCTTCTCAGCTTTTCCGTGAGTGACCAAGGCGTACTGGCTTGTAACGAAGGGTTTACCGTTAACGCCCTCCAATGCGTACGGCTTCCCCTCAGTGAAACCTAGCGAACGTCAGATATACTCATTTACTACATCAGGATCGGCATACCTTTGATATGCGCCATACGATAAACCGTTTCTCCAGTGTTCTTGTCAGTTCCAATGCAGATGCGAACGTAGCAAGTCTTGATAGCTTCTTCAAATCCAGGATAGAAACAGACTTTGGCAAAATTTTCGCGACCGATACGCACATGCTCGTAGTCGATTTGATCTGCGGGTTGTGCGTCGCGAAACCCAGGGGAGCTCGCCTTAGGCTTAGAGTTGTCCCATTCGACGTCACTCTCGCCCTCAGCGTCTGCGTCTGAGAATGTATCCTCAATGGAGCCACGAATCTTACGCTCCTTGCGTGCTTCTCCTTCACGACGTCTCTGTTCGTCACGCGCACCTTTTTGCTCACGCTGCCGCTTATACGCCTCTATGGCATCTGAGGTCTCGCCAACCTTACGACCGCCAAGGGTCGTCTTCTGACGAGAACTCTTTCTATTGCCGTCTTCTAGATCCGCGCTACCAGCCTTACGCTTCTTCTTGTCGTCTGTCTTCTCTGCGTTTCCACGTGCTTGAAGGAGACGACGGAGGTGTTGGTCCTGCAGCTTGCGCTCAAGGATCTGGGCACGCTCGGCAAGAATGGATTCGCGCTGGACTTCAGAGAGTGCCATGATATAATCTTTATCCTTTTGGGAATGGAACTTATTCTCGAGAGGAAACATGGGCCCGTCATCGTCAACAGGGGAGCCAGGAGAGACATCAGAGTCGGATTCAGACATCGGAGCAGACTGGAGTGAGTTTGGTGACGCTGGCGTCGATGAACTGAGATGTAGTGTAAGTACTGTGTTGATATTTCTGAAAGGTGGATGTAGTCTGAAAGAAGGCTTACGCTTCTCCTTCCTCCTCTGACTCGTCTTTCCGACCTTTCTTAGCCTTCGTAGCGTTACCATTAACTTTGGTGGTGCCTTTTGCTGCCATATTGGACTTGTTCGCTGGAGTGTCGCTGAGCTTGGCTGTGGAAGGGCCAGCTGCGGAAGGTGGAGGAGTTGCCTCTGTAGTAGTGTTGGTGGGCTTAGAGGTTTCTTCACCAGAAGAATCATCACCCGCGAGCGCGAGGAGTTCTGCGTCAAGGTCCGCCATTTCTGCGCTAGAAATGATGCCTATTCAGTTGCTGCTTTATTAGAGGTATGTAGTTTGTGATGAGCAACGAAGCCTGCTTCGTAAGCCCGGTATGTGGTATAGATATGGGAAAAGCTATAAGTGTAAGGTAGTCGTAGATATACAAGAAGTTGTTCGCAGATAATGTGTTGTATTGCAGAGTTTTCAAAGCCCAAAGTGAAGCAGTATTAGGCCAAAGCTAAGAGAATGGGGAGGCTGGAGAGTTAGTGCAGTGCTTTGGCATTATTGTTTTCGGTCTAATGTCATTCATTGACTGAAAGGGAGCGCGAAGTGTTGAGCCTCAATTAGTTACGGCGCTAATTGCGCTGAACGCGCTTGACTTTCCGGCAGCTCCCGCTCCGGCTAATCTGCTGATGATCTCATGTGATAGCAATGGAAATCTAAGGTACCCAACAATTTCGGAATCGCAGAATCGATGAAACCAGGAGCGCAATTATAATGAGTACAGCCAGTGCCCTACGCTCTATTTACAAGCCAGCTTTCCGATCCAATCTTCCAATCTCGGATTTTCTCCTTCCGCGGCTGGCCCTCAGCCGCCATCATATCCATTATGCACCCATCACCACCTCCTCCGCTCCTCCCTCCACCGAACCCACCCCAGACTCGCTTAACTCCTCCTCGAAAGCCAAACGCCGGCGTCCCTTATCAAGAGAACAGCATCAATTCCTTGAAAGCGCTCTACGCGTCAATCAAGCCGGAGAGCTAGCCGCAACCCTGATCTACACGGCTCAAACCCCTCGCATCATATCTTCCCATCCACATCTCCGCCCCTTAATGCAACACATGTATGCTCAAGAAGCGGGCCACTTTTCCACTTTCAACGCCCTCCTAGCCCGCCACCGTATCCGTCCCACGGCCATGTACCCCGTCTGGAGTATAGCCGCTACTGCGCTTGGATGGGGTACCGCGATGCTAGGTCGCGAAGCAGCGATGGCATGCACGGAGGCTGTGGAGACGGAGATTGGGGGGCATTATAATGGGCAGGTGCGGGTATTGTTGCAATGGATGCGGGATATGGAGGAGAGGGGGGAGGAAATCGGAGAGGAGGTGAGGGAATTGGCGGGGACGCTGAAGAGAATTAGGGATGAGGAGTTGGAGCATTTGGATGAGGCGGTTGGGGAAGGGGCGAAGGAGGCGGAGGGTTATGGAATCTTGAATAAAGTTATCAGAGGGGGATGTAGGGGTGCTATTTGGATCAGCGAGAGGGTTTAGGAGACTGGTAGTGGGGGTTGGCGTTGCATGGTAATAGAGCGAGAGATTTCTCCAAAGCAGCCCTATAATCCAACTAGCACTGCTTGATTGATGCCATGGCATCCAGTGCAAAAAATTCATTCTATTGAATATTTGAGAATCAGGCATCCTTGGAGCTACAGCTATCATACAGCAACTAAGGGAAGAATTTTGTTGCGTGTTTGTGCAACTCGAACCTATGCATTAGCATAAGGTAAACCCAAACATGAGCGCCGAGCAAGTGCCGCTATGTTAATGCTTCATTAGAACGCCCTTTATGCCCTTGGATGGTGCTCTGCAGCACATGCTAAACGGGATTGTGGGCCCCTCGAGATCAGAATTGAGACAGGAGGCTAGGAAGGCAGTTCTAATCGTGTAGGAACGTGCACTCATCGCCCTTTCTACACTTTCCTTCTTGCCAGAACTTGCAAGGTAATCGGGGGACGCCATAAAACTGTCATCCAACCTTGTGTCAGCTAAATTCACCACTTGTTGGAAAATTTCAAGCTTACCTTTTTTTTCTCTGGAACACTCTTCTGACGTTTGCCCTTATTGTAGCCATAATCTCCGTTCTGGTCATCGTAATCCATCTGACGTTTTCGATCGTTCTCACCCTGATATGTGCTTTGATAGCCGTAGCCTTGTGTCTGGGTAGGTGCCTTTCCATATTGTGCCAGGATAGACTGCAAATCTACACCATGGGGCGGTGGTGGAGGTACGCCATACCCTTGCGGAGCCTGACCCCGCTGTGCTATCGCTGCCAATGTGGCTTGGAGGTCAAATCCGGATGTGTTCGGCTGTTGGGGCATTAACACTTGGGGGACTTGATTATTATTGTTGGCAAACTGAGCAAAGATGGCTTCCAGTCCAGTCGATTGAGGCTGAGCCACTGGTTGTTGTTGCTGTTGCTGTTGCTGTTGAGGTGGTTGAGGTTGAGGTTGCTGTTGCTGTTGCTGTTGACCATTAATGATCTTTAGCAATGCGGCAATATCAGGCACTGGAGGTACTGGCTGCTGCACTTGTGGTTTTGCAACCATTGTTGGTGTGTTAGGAGAACGATATTGGTGGTTCTGGGCAGCATAGAACTGAGCTTCTCGGCTCTACAAATAATATCAGTACAGTTTCATGTTAGCTGAATCGGGCCAGAAATTACCTTTGTCTCGTCACTAGGCATACCGAATGTTTGCTCAATGACTGGTTCACCTGAGTAAGGATCGGAAGGTTCTCTAGGAGACGGTGGAATGTCAGAAGATGTAGTGTAGATGACCATCAATGTTGTTAGCTCCCGTTGCTCTTGGACTTCACGCTCTCGGCTTTTAATTTCGACTTTGCCGCCACGCGTAGTGTAATTGCGCTCAAGCTCTTCCAGGGCAACAACGCTGAAATCAACCACTGGATAGATGTGAGTAAAGGATCGGATTGCCAGTACCGAGGATACTCACGTGATGGGGAAACCCAGGGTGCTAAAGTTTCCTCAGCCGGTGAACTATCTTCATCTTCATCCATAACGTCGAGGTCTTTGTGCATCTTAAGCATCTGGCCTTCACCCCTGCTATCACCGACATCGCGGACCATGCTATCCTCATGTCCCATTTCCTCCTCGGGATCGTGGACGAACTCGCGTATTGAAACTAGACTGTGGTCTGGTTTGAACGAGACCCGCAATTTACGACGTTCTTCTTTGCGAAGGCGTTTTCGCTTCTCCTCCAGTGATTCGGGTGGTCGAGCCTCCTCAAATTTTGATGGTGTTGCTTCTTTTGGTTTGCTCAAATTCGCCATCGTCTCGGCAAATATTAAAGAGGGTTTAGCCGCAGCCGCAGAGCCCTCTATGGCTGTTGCTCTGCTTTCTAACAAGTTCCTATTAAGATGTCAAGAATGATCCATTTTGGTTGATAAAAACGGGATAACTTACGTCAGCTTAGCATCTTTTGACTTTGTGGATTGAAGAGCAGCGTTTGAGGTTCCCGGTTTTTTGGACGCTGACTGCAGACTGGAGAAGAATGCTGAAGGTTTTGCAACTACATGGTTGGTTTTCACTTTAGGCGCTGGGACAGCAGAAGCGGTGGCTTTGGCTACTACTTTTGCATCTACCTTAACGGGTTGATGCTTGTTACCAAGAATTCCTGACACCTTTGTTATTGTGGTAGTAGCTTGCCCCGATTGTGTAGTTGAAGTTGCCTGCTTCTTAAGCGACTGTATTCCTGAAGCTTCATCTACCCGCAGTCTCTTCGTTCCAGAGACAGCATCTGAAGACCGAGAATTGCTTGTCGATGGTCTGATCATGGCGGTGCCTTTAAACTCTTGGGGTTGCGGAGGCGTTCCATCTGCCGCCTTCTTCTTCGTGGCTGCTTCCGCGCTGTCCAACACTTTTTGCGCAAGGAGTTTGCCTTGATCATCACCTCTCTTCACGATTCTTGGAAGTACCTTGTCTAGCTTAGTCTTCTCTAATATTGCCTGATCTATGGTTACACAACGTGTCAAAAGCTAGAAAACGTTAGCAGTCCCACCGTTTCTATGTGTCTTCATTGCTTACCTCGAGCATGCTCGCTATGAACGGCCCTGTGTATTCGCTAGACTTGAAGCGATCAAGGATAAATTGATAACAGATCAAGCTAACCGTGGGGTTTTCTCCAAGTCTAATGACAAGTTAGTACCACTTTTTTCATAAAGAAAGTTCAAGCCTAAATATGTCTCCAGAATCCCAAAGCGCACGATTCTTGAGATGAGCATTGATTCAATGAGAGGGGAGAGGAAACCACTCGTTGGGAGGCATCATAGAAGAGCGTGAGGGCTTCCCCGCTCGCTCTTGTTTCATTTGCCACCAGCATGACTTGGCTGAAAGAATATTTCAGCGCTTCTATCGTGAATATTGCGCGAAGAAGACATAATTTCATGACCGTGCCTGTTATGGCGTACTACATCGCCAGCACTTTGTAAGGCTGCAGATTGCAGGGCCTTTCAATTTGTACTATTCCGGTATAATTCGGGTTGTTTGCATTTGTACAACTGTATCCCACGTATGTGAATAAGAAAGGAGGATAAAGCATCACATAAAGTGGTGCAAATCGTCATAACAAAGGCGTGCACACGCTGTAAAGGATACTGAATGAGACGGCTAAGGGAAGGTACGTACTTCTCAACAATATCTCGATGGCCGTATTTTAGAGTGAGCCGCACGCAAGATTCCAAGAGTCGGCGTTGATTTAAAGCCCGGCGTTCGTGCTCGACCACTCTTGTGTGGTTCTTCTTTTCCTCTGCTTGCCCTAGTGCCGTCATCTCTAACTTCCATTTGTCGCGGACAGCTTTGAGGATGGCCCAGTATTCGCCAAGAGCAGCACGTATTATTGTGCTTGACAGAGCCACGCTACGCTTGGCCCATACTGCTTTAATAATGTCGTACTCCGTAGCTTTACTAGGGTCATTGGGACGATTTGCCGGCAACGGTGATACTTCCTCCGGCTCAACCTCTTCTTCAGACCCGGAGTCATAGTCAGAGTCCTCTTCAGGCTCTGATTCACTCGTTGGCTCAGCCGATGACTCGGAACCTGCAAGAGATTGGTGACGGAGACCCGCTAGAGGCGTAATATTACGTGTACCCGACGACCTCGAACCCGATAGCTTAAGCTTTTTCACCAAAGGCTCACGAGCAGGGTCCCAAGGCCCACTTCCTTTTTCTGCATTTTGATTCAGTTAAAGTTTATAACTGTTGGATGCAATAATTACTTACCCTGAAGAAGCAAGCGTCTGATCTCATTTCTAGATGACCGCTTGGTATACTTGGGAATGGTTGCTGTACATTTATTAATATAAATAATAGGCATAGTATTGGGATATGCAACACTACCTTTAGTAGTAGCTAACTCTAAACTGTTTGCTCCTACAAAGGTGTAGCCAATGAGATGCTTAGAGTTAGTACGGCTAGAAAATTCTGCTGGAGCCTTGACAAGAAAGTCTCCCTGGATGTCCCCCTTCGGCACAGCAACAACTACTGAGTTCCATTCTTGCCGAGTGACATGCGGAGGAAGATCCCCTTTTGTGGAAGGTCCTCTTAAAGCTAACGCAGGGTCAAGTTTCGATTGCTGTGTCTGCGGAAGAATCAACATCAATTCAACACCGAAGTACAGGTGTATCGCTGGATAGTCAACTTACTTGTCGTTGATGCTGGGCATCCTGCGTGAAGGAAGTGGGGTAATTTTGGAGTGCCTGGGGAGAAATGGTTTGGGACTGGTTCGATGTCCGTTGAAACGATTGAGGTCGGCTATAGTCGAATTGGGACTCCTCGTTTAGTGGAAGATGACCATATCCCAGGGAAGTATCGTATGATGGCGTTGCTAACGTATGACCGGGATGTGACTGGAAACCAGAATAATTGAACGAAGCAGGGCTTCGTGAATACGTTTGATCGAAAGGTCTCGAGTGCACTCCATGATTCGAGACAGGTAGCAAGTTTGAAGGTTGAATGGGATTCTGATGCCAGCCATGGTTTCCTTGATTGAAGCCATTGATTGATTCGTGGGGATTGGAGAAAGCTTCTGCGTCCCACGGAGCGTTGAAAGACGGTTCTTGGTCAGGCTGAAGGAAAGAGTTGAAGGAATCATTTTGAGCAAAATTATAGCCATAATTTCCAGTCATGGACTGGTTATCTTGATTATTGCCATTCTCATGATTCTGGTGTCTTGGATCCATTATTACTACGTTTGTTTTGAACCAGGCGTAAAAGGGCCACGCGCTAGCTTAAAGTTGACGCGTTACCTGAAGCAGTAAGGCGGCAGGTTTTGCTTGCGCACAGGGTGAAGGCCCGGAAATAGCCGAAAAAACGTGATGTGTCTGAAACGGGTTCTGCAGGTTTGGTGGAAGTGGCTGGCCGTAGCTATGCTGCAAACGTTGGTAATATCGCTGCTTGAGGTAACGTATCGAAATGCAGTCAAGTATCTCAGGTTGTGGACTTGACAGAACGATAGCCGACTCCAACTGTTCCCTGGCAGCTCACAGATTTAATCAAGAACCCCGGTATGCCAATGAACTTGATTCCATCCACAGGAACGACAGCGTGGAATCACAGATCAGAAGCGTGCACCCCCACAGATCACCACCAGTCCACCACCACAATCACAACCTTACCTCCACCGAGCAACCTTCAAAAACACGTCCTTTCAGTACTTCACGATGTATTTAGTAATCAGCAAACAGTCTAGTCGGTTCACGATGGGGTTATGTGGATGAACAATAGGCAGCATGATTGTTGAGGAAGGATGTAGGTTGGAACAAAACTGCGCGACAGTCAACTTTTTGTACCACGCTAAAGTCTATGTTTAGCGCCATTACCGAAGCTAGTAAACTTCACTACAATCAAAACACACGAACATGACAGATTGGAGCTTCGATGTAACAGGACAACGTTAACGACACCGTATTAATTGTTTCTGGAAGCTCTGATTACGGAGTATAACTGTGATGAACATGGACAGGCCTTGGACCTAAAATTTAGGGTTCTCAAAAACCATGGTAGCTCATCAGCAATCACTCCGAGACCGGCAAGTAGGTAGGCCTACCATGTACAAAGCAAGACTTCAGCTACGAGACTAATGATACTGCTACAGCATCGCTTGAGAGGATATTAAACCTCAATCATGCTTCAGTCGTGACGTCCACAACACAGCATGATCCAACTGCTGCCAACGGGCTTATACCTCAGGCAACCCCCATCTTGAACTCGGATGGAGATCCGATATGGAAAGTTCTTGTGTTTGACAACTTGGGTCGAGATGTGATAAGCAGCGTATTGCGCGTTAATGACCTACGCGGATGGGGTGTCACAATACACTTGTGGGTTTTTCTTAAGACACAGCAGTAGTGCATAGCCTGTGAGACCAAGCCAAGCTGATGTTGCTTCTAAGGAATATCAATTCATCCCGCCATTCAATTCCGGATGTGCCTGTGCTATATTTGGTTGAGCCTACAGTCATGAACTTGAACCTGATCAGCCAAGACTTAAGTCGAAGTCTGTACTCCGATACATACATCAATTTTCTGTCTTCGATACCGCGGCCGTTGATGGAAGATTTTGCGGCGCAAATAGTTGAGGCAGCAACCGCTGAGAGTATAGCGCAAGTATACGATCAATATCTGAACTTCATTGTCGGTGAGCCGGATTTATTCAGCTTGGCGATGGGGAAAGAGATATATTGGGCTCTCAATAGTGCCCAGACGAAAGATGAAGAGATAGATGCCGTGGTCGACAGAACAGTCAGCGGTCTTTTCAGTGTAGTAGTAACAATGGGTGAGTTCAACTAGTACCAAGACCAGCAAGGAGAGTCAACTCACAGTAGCTGTAGGTTCGATACCGATTATCCGTTGTCCGCGAGGTGCAGCCGCAGAAGTGATAGCAGCGAAGCTCGATCGCAAGCTTCGAGATCACATCCTTAACTCGAAAGATAACTTGTTCTCGAATCACGGTCAGCGCCAGACAACAGGCACAGGAACGCCCTCTTCAAGACCTGTGCTCGTCATTGTAGATCGTAATGTCGATCTAATCCCTATGCTCTCCCACTCATGGACATATCAGAGTCTTGTCCACGATGTACTCAAGATGCACTTGAATCGGATTACAGTCGAGACGCCGATTGATGAGAATAATCTAGCCAAAGGTACCACGAAAAGATCATATGACCTAAACTCAAATGATTTCTTCTGGTCTCGAAACGCTGGCATGTCTTTCCCGCAAGTTGCAGAAGACATTGATACTGAGCTCAAGAAATACAAAGAAGACGCCGCTGAGATTACGAAGAAGACCGGTGCTTCCTCAATCGAAGACTTGCAAAATGACTCCAGCTCATCGGCCTCGCATCTCAAAGCCGCCATCACCCTGCTGCCTGAGCTGCGTGAGCGGAAAGCAATACTGGACATGCACATGAACATTGCTACTGCCTTATTGAAAGGCATCAAGGACCGCCAATTAGACAACTTCTTCGAAATCGAAGAAAACATAACGAAACAAACCAAAGCCCAAATCCTAGACCTTCTAAGTGACCCTGATAAAGGCAAAGAGCCCCTCGACAAACTCCGCCTGTTCGTAATCTGGTACCTAAGCACCGAATCCGAAATCTCCCGCGCTGAAATGGACCGCTTCGAAGAAGCCCTCTCCAAGTCTGGCTCCGACACTACCGCCTTAGCTTACGTAAAACGCGTCCGCGAGATCACCCGCATGACCATGATGACCTCGACCACCGCCCCCACTAACCAGTCCTCTGGGGGCAACGACATCTTCCGCGGCTTCTCCACCCTCAGCAGCCGCCTTACCGACCACCTCGCCGGCGCAGGCGCCTTGGGGGCTAATTTCGAGAACCTGCTTAGCGGCGTGAAAAACTTCCTCCCAGCAAATAAAGACATCACCCTCACCAAAATTGTCGAATCCCTGATGGACCCCGCCAGCGCCTCCTCCTCCGCTATCGCAAAAACAGAAGACTATCTCTACTTCGACCCCCGCTCCGCAAATGCACGGGGTACCATGCCCTCCGCCGGTCGCCCCGGCCAGCAACATGCCAGTGCCTCCCTAGCACAAAGAGGCGTAGAAGCGAGCTTCGGACAGAGGAGGCAGGGTTTTAGTGAAGCGATTGTGTTTACGGTAGGGGGGGGCAGTATGGACGAGTATGGGAATCTGCAGGAGTGGGCGAAGAGAACGAGTACGGCAGGGGGGCAGGGTGGTGTGAGGAGAAGAGTGGTGTATGGGAGCACGGATTTGGTGAATGCGGAGGAGTTTATGCAGGGGGAGTTGGCGAGGTTGGGAAGGGAGAGTGGGTGAGGTAATGGGGGGTGTGGTAATGGTGATACTAGCTTTCTTGAAAGTGCAAATTTGTGGTGGTTTTCTCAACCCTTTCACCTTCTTGAGATATCTCTCGGCTATTCCTCGTTGCTGCTTGTAAATTGCTTAAAACCCCAAACACCCAGGTCTTCCAGCAATAACGCTTTCTCCACACTTTCACAGGGACGTTTTCGTGCACGCTTTCCAACACCACCCCCTCATCTTCCATTCACTCCCATCCCTTCTTAACCCCTATCTCCCTTTCACTTCCATTCCCCTTCACTACCGCGCTTACATCCAAATCCATCATTCATAACACAAAACTCTCTGATAAGAGATTGCCTAAATCAACAGTGAATATCAGATAGTGTTAAGACGGAAGACCTTTCCCCCCCTTTATATGCACCGCCTCCTTTCAACCACGTCTTTGTACACACCATCCTCGTTGTTCAAACCACGTCTTCATACCAACCACATCCAGACATCTTCCGAACTCGTGCATTTCGAACCTGCTTTGTCTACGTGATCATTCGTACAGCTTGGTGGTAAGAACGAGACAGAAGCGCGATTGCTGAGTGTAAGTTCTCTGAGCCGTGCGTTTCTGAGCGGAAATTGAGCGTGGCTCTGAAGCAAGTTTTCAAGCGGTTGATCTTCCGTCTGTAACTTCAGCGGTCAGCGAAAGATCGAGTGGTGGCGCTGATGTTCCGGTTGAGAGTCTGGCTGATATTCTTCTGGTTCACGATAGCAGCTCACGACGCACGTCTTACGTCTAGGCCTCTAACGAGACAGCTAGTCACGTGGATCCATCTTCTCCTTCTACTATCCAGCTCGCCTCTTTCTTCCTCTGATTTGCCACACCGCCATCATGCCCTCCTACCCCTGCCCCCAATGCGGTGCCAAATTCGCCTCCATCAACAACCGCGACACCCACGTCCACTACATTCATTCCAGACCAACCTCCGCACCAGCATCAGCACCCCGCGGCGGGGGAGGCTTCTTGGCGACGGTCAAAGCAGCTCGCCAACAGGGAGAGGGGACGCCGGATGACAGTGCCGGTGGGATTGAGAATATTCCACCTCGTCAAGAAGCCCGGCCTGCGCTTTGGGATGATAGCTATGCACCTCCGCCCTCGGAGATGGCGGGGATGATGGGGTCATTTTCTGTGCAGCTCGGTGATCTGGAGTCGTCGAATACGCCAGTTGGCCAGGAAGCTCGACGAACAGGTGGAAAGACCATGCCTGAACCCAGCGGCGTGAAAACGTTCACGCTAATCTTCGAAGGCACGGCTCAGAACGCAAGCGCCAGCATGAAAGTCCCTCACAACGAACAATTTGACGACTTCATGGAGCGTATGAGACAAGCGTCGATCCCAATTGCTGGTGCGTACATATCTGGACGAACAACAGGGTTCACGTTGGCGGACGGGCCGTGGCGATATGCTCTGGTTGATAAGAAGCGCATGAGGGGCGTGAGGAACGAGTTGACAAGTAAATTGCTGTATCTGGCCATGGTCAGTGAACTGGTGAAGGTGTGGACACCGTGGGATCATGTCGTTATTTGGCATGTTAGTGGTTTATTCTGGCTATCGGCTCTTTTTTTTCTTAATCACTAACGTCGCGGTCAGGAAAAACAGAAGGCGGTCACGTCGATGCCGGTGAGCGAGCCGGCTATGGCGCAAGCTCAGGTAATCGTTCTCTCTCCCTCTAGCCTCAGAGCACTGTTAACGTTTATAAGACCCAGCTTCCTGGTCAATTTCCAGCCCAGAGCACAAACCTTCCTGGTCCGATCTCGACAGTAGTAGCTCGTCAACCAGTCAGCATTCTGGATAGCAAGACCGAATACTCAACGACAAGATATTTGGTGCAGTGGATGGATGGGCCGAACACATGGGAGTTGGCCAGTGTGCTTGGAGACGACTACCAATGGCTAATTGACGCCTACCACACAGAAGTAAATAGAGGAACCCACTAAAAGTGTAAATATCCCCATATCAAGCTGAATTACAATGCATGGTGGCGCTTTTTGAAACTTTTTCTTACCTTCTTGTTGAAGAGCTAAGGACGAGGGCGAACAAAGGGCGAACAATATGGATGCATTTGATAGATAGGGGGATTGGAGCAAATGAAATAGCTATCAAGTGCCAGATTTAGTGGCTACAAAACAAACAATTTCAAGCTTCTTCCAATTAGCAACATAGACGCAGATAGTCACATACGAAGATTTAACGTTAATAAGAAATGAAATTCTACTATTTGGATATCCTTGCAGGGAATATTACCGATATAGAAGCCTTTCCATTAGAAACGTCCCATTAGCAAGATGTCCAGACAGAAGCTCTTAAATTGCCATGTCTCTAATACAATAGCAAACCTTCCAAGCTAGAACTGTGGAAGCAGAAGTTCTGCGTAAGAGCCGGTTTAAACCCCACAAGAGACACCTATCTAATAGGAGATATCCTATGAGATGATCTCAGCCCTGACAAGTATCGGAATCGTAGACCCCGTGACGATTTTGAAATTCCTGTGGCCAAGAACCCGGAGAAGCGCCATAATTGCTAGAGCGTGGCTTGTAAACGAGATGAAGGTACTATCATCATGACTGAATACATCGTCAAGAAGCACTTTCATGCGAGCTTCTACTGCGATATTTGATTCGCGCGTGTTCGGCGACCATAGCTCATCGTCTATCGTAAAGCCAGCCTCGCATCGAAAGGAAGGGTACTCCATGTTGATGGCTACCTTTGAGCGTCGCCAATCACAAGTGTGGACTCCAATGACCTCTCGAAGAAACTATACGAATTAGCGAAATACATACCTTGTACCTTCGGAAAAACAGAAGGAAACAAAGAGAACAAGAGATGCCTACCTCCTTCACCACGGCAACGACCGGCGGATTAGAGGGATGAGGGAGGTTAGAAAACGTGATTTTAGCGGTTTCCAAAGCTCGTGTGAGGGGGCTAGTGTAGTATGTCTGGGGCAGCGACATCTTCTGTTCTACCACTTGTGCTGCCCAAGCAGTGCGTGCAGTCTCGGCTTGCTGATGACCGAGCTCTGTGAGCTCGGCATCGGCCCATTTGAGATCTTCGTCCCCTTCGAGCTTTGACCAGTAGGCCTATTTGGAAGTGGATGAGCCTTAACTTACGAGCTATGAAAACAAGATTGATGAACGTACATTCCATGCAGACCTAGTGTGTTTTCTTTCTGCGACGTTGTGCACGCCCTGTCCATGACGAGCTATGTATAGTACTTTGTACTGCACATCAGGAGGGCTCGCCTCGTTGAGACGCTTGACCTCGTTCTCGAAACGCTGCCACTGCGTCTTCTCACATCTAGGATCAAAATGCACATCTCCCGCGAATGCACTGTTCATCAATCCAAAATTCACCGATCCCTACGCTTTATGTTAGCGGTCAAAGCAAGCTTCAAGCCGAACAATGCATACGTAGTCAAATTTATCATAATCAGGAGTGGTAGGTTCGTCTTGCAGGAAGTAACCCTTGACGGTGGAGTAATTAAAACTCTTCCTCATGGTATGGTCGTCCATGATGACGGATGCGACCAAAGAGTCCTTGAATTGGAATGTAGAAGCAGTGGTAGACAGCCTATTTCGCTGGCCAAGCATAGGCAGCGAGTGGGGGCTGTGCCCGTTAAAATAGGTTGCTTCATTGTCTCACAAGACTCCTGGTACTATTCCCCGAACAATGACTTGACTATTGTGCAATGCAGATTTTGTGAAGTCTTTGAAACCGACGGAAGCAGTGGTGGCGTTTGCATGTGTAACGCCAGATTAGCCGCATTGGCCAATCAGAAGAACGGCAGTGGGTATTTACCGCTAAGGAACTCTCACTACCAAAATATATCAGTATCGGACAGGAATACTGAGAAATGCCTGAAGGTAAACTCTGCTCTATCTACAGTGAACGCCAGAAGTGAATCAGTTGTCCAAATTCCTAGTGTTCTAGAGGTTCCTATACCGGCACATAAAACCTGCACCCAGCTCCTGACGACTGAGCGGCTTGCTCGTCTTACAATATTTACCTTTCCAAATCCTCATACCCAAACTGGTGGTACTTGAACTGGACATCATCAGGCCAAAGCTTGCTCAGTCACCTAAATATCAAGGAATAGTAGGCCATTTCAAGACTCCATAGAAATATCATGATGGGAGCGGCATATATCGATCAGTTTATGTATGGTCTCTCTTCACCCCTTCTATCAACAAACACTTAAGCTTTTGATGGTATCTCCCAATATAATCCTAGCGCCATTGTTGAATATGCTTAGAGGTCACGTTGAGCCACCCCTCCCCGCCGAGCACGTTGAAAGTATGTTGAAGAAATAGAGCATGATGTGAACTTAGAATAAGCCATCAATCTCGCCGGTCTCGGGATCAATATCGACGTTGAGATAGCCGGGGGCAGTTGGCAAGCCAGGGATTGTCTGGATATCAGCAGCAAGGGCGTATCTATGTGAATTAGCCCAGCTGCTAATGTTGTATCAGCAACCTTGACCTACAGGTAACCAGCTCCAACAGCCAACCGAACATCCCTGATAGGCACTGTGAAGCCCGTCGGCGCACCTTTTAACGCGGGATCATGACTGAGGGAGTATTGTGTCTTCGCTATACATATAGGCAGGTTGCCAAATCCTTGTCTTTCGTAGGTATCGACCTTCTTTTGCGCCAGGTCGCTGAACTCAACCTTGTCCGCACCGTACATGAGCTTGCCGATTTTTTCGATCCGGTCTTGAACGCTTCCGTGAAGATCGTAGAGGAGCTTGAAGTCCTTATCCTTTGCACTTGCAGCAACGACACCTTTAGCCAAATCCACAGCGCCTTTGCCTCCCTCAGCCCAGTGGTTGGCCGGGATTGCATCATCTGCGCCGGCTTCGAGGGCTTCCTCTCGGATCACAGCAATCTCCGCTTCGGTATCCGTTTCGAATTTGTTGATGGCTACGACGACAGGTATGCCATACTGCTTGGCATTTGAGATGTGCTTCTTAAGGTTGATACACCCTTTCCTGAGAATGTCAATATTTTCTGTCCGGTAAACCTCATGAAGCGCTCCTCCGGGGGTAATCTCTGGTCCACCACCGTGTACTTTGAGAGCTCGTACAGTGGCCACGACGACGACGACATCAGGTATGAGGCCCGAAGAACGGCACTTGATGTTGAAAAACCGCTCGCCACCCATTGTAAAGTCGAAGCCAGCCTCCGTAATGACAAAGCCTGTCTTTTCGTCATGATTCTCGTCAGCTTCCGTCCCAGCCAACTTCAAGGCTAGTTTGTCTGCAAGGACCGAGCTGGCTCCAATGCTGATATTAGCGAATGGCCCAGCGTGTACAAAAACCGGAGTCCCTTCAAGCGTCTGCATTAGGTTCGGCTTGATGGCGTCCTTCATAAGTGCGGCAAGAGCACCACCAGCGCCAATGTCGTCACACGTAACAGGATCGCCACCCCTTGAGGTTGCAACTACCATACGTCCTAATCTTTCTCGCATGTCTCGGAGATCGCTGCTGAGGGCAAGTATCGCCATACATTCACTAGCGACAGAGATATCGAATCCTGTTTCTCTTGTCGTACCCTTCTCCGTCGGCGCCATGCCAACGGTGATACCCCTCAAATGACGATCATTAACATCCAACACTCGCCTCCAAGTGATTGTGTCCGGATCGATGTCTAGTCTTGCGAACCTGTGGATCTCCTCTTCTGTAAGCTCGTCCGGATTCGTCTTGGTAATGCCAACCTTCTTGAGACGACGAAACATAATGGGCTGAAATTGGCGCTTCCCCTTCTTCGCTGGCACTAGGCGCTTGTAAAGAGGACCATCCTTCTGGGTAGACTCATGAAACATCCTGGTTTCGATTGCTGCTGCAAGAAGATTATTTGCTGCAGTGATGGCATGAATGTCACCCGTCAAATGGAGGTTGAACTCTTCCATAGGGATGACCTGACTAAACCCACCACCGGCAGCACCCCCCTTGATCCCGAAAGTTGGCCCTTGACTTGGCTGCCGTACGTTGGCGAATGCTATCCGGTTCAGATGTCCAGCGAGTGCCTGACTCAGGCCTACCGTGGTCGTAGATTTGCCCTCGCCCAAAGGGGTAGGAGTAATACCTGCAACAAGGATATATCGACCATTTCTGCGATGGCCTAGCCGTTCCAACAGCTTCAAATCCACTTTCGCTTTGGAAGCGCCATATGGCTCGAGCTCGTGGGGTGCTATGCCAACCTCGTCTGCCACCATCGTGATTGGTTTTGGGCGCTGCGATCTTGATACTGCTATATCCGAGGGTACGGGAGATTGGAGTTTTAGAGGGAGAGGTGTAATGTGTCTTGCCTTTTGACGTTCGAAGTAGGTAGTGGAGGCAATGATCACATTCTGGAGAAGCATCGCAACAGTCATCGGTCCAACGCCGCCCGGCACCGGAGTGATCATCGAAGCAACCTCCGCCGCTGACTCGTACTCAACATCACCAACCAGCCTCTGCCCAGATTTCTTCGAGTCGTCAGGGATATAGTTCGTGCCAACATCAATAACCACCGCTCCAGGCTTTAGCCAACTGCCTTTCACAAAGCCCGGCTTCCCTATTGCTGCGACTAGTATATCCGCATTCTTCACATAGTCTTCTAGATTTTGCGTCCTTGAATGGCACACAGTGACCGTGGCGTCTGCATTTCTTAGGAGAGAGCTAACGGGACTACCAACAATATCGCTACGTCCGAGTACTACCGCATTTTTCCCCTTAAGCTCCACTCCACTCTCCTTCAGCAGCACCATCACGCCTTTTGGGGTACATGGCGTGAATAGCGGGTGCCCTCCACGTTTTGAAAGCTCTCCTATATTGCTGGCTCCGAACCCATCCACATCCTTCTCTTCGGCAACAGCCGATGTAATTGCATGCTCTGATATGTGTTTTGGAACAGGTAGTTGAACCAAGATGCCATGTATTGAAGGGTCGTTGTTAAATTGAGTGATATGCTGTAGGAGCTCAGGTTCGGTGATTGATTCCGGATAGTGTACAAGGTTGCAAATGATGTTGGCTTCTTCGGCAGCTTTAAGCTTCATGCGAACATAGGTGCTAGAGTCTGATCTATCCCCCACCTGCACTATCGTCAAGGAGGGTTTGTACCGCGGGTTAGTTTTTTGTATTTCCTTGATATCAACATTAATCTTCTCCCGGATACCTTTGGCAATGGCGTTGCCGTCAATCTTCATTGCGATCATGGTTGGAGCACTGCTTGAGAACTGCCTCCTACTTGGAGCCCAAACGTCGTGATTAAGTGCTGGTCGTGGAATCTGTCGGTAATTGGTTGTGGTTCTTTGGCTCCGTATTGATCGACGGAGCAGCGTAGAGCCCTGTAAAATGGAAGAGATATCGGGAGTTGATGCGGTTGGTAGAGGACGAGCTGCGGTAGTAAAAGGGTGGGGTGATACACGGCGAATAAAATCGTGTGAAGAACAAACGGTCTTGCCAATTCGATTAAGAGTATGCTCCGGAGATCTAGCAGACCTGCAGCTTAGCATTATAACTTTCCTCTGGGCCCTCCCAGCTGCTATACAATCAGAGTAAATTTTGATACTCTATCATCGTGATTCTAAACTTCCGCCTCCGCCTACATAAAATGGCCGTTGGGAATTTTCTTTAACAGCGATGGCGGGGCGTGTTTGTGGGGGGCAGGGGTCTATGATTTTAAACATTTTCTGACATGCGGAAGCGAAGCGCACGACTCATTGCTGCGAAAGGTTGTAGGATTTTCCACAACAACAAACACATTACAAGATGAGGCCGATATTGCTGCAGGGCCATGTAAGATGTACAGTCTATCTCTATGAATTCATTTATGTACTGACTCTCCTGCTCCTAGGAACGGTCCTTGACCCAAATAAAGTCAGCCTCTACTTCGAGCTCCTACATGCGTGCGGCTTCGCTAAATGTAATTTAGATACACAAAAGACGGAGACATTCTTTTCTCCACAGCCAAGGATCAAGTCATCTGCGCCTGGTTCTCTGCAAACGGCGAACGCCTTGGTACATACCACGGCCATCAAGGAGCCCTGTGGACTGTCGACGTTGACCCCTCCACCACCCTCCTTGCAAGTGGCGCCGCAGACAACACGGTCCGGCTATGGGACATCAGATCAGGGAAATGTGTAAAAGTCTGGGATTTTAATACCGCAGTGAAACGAGTGGAGTTTTCAGAAGATGGTAACCAGCTATTAGCAGTGACGGAAAAGCGAATGGGTTTCCTTGGGACGATCGTGGTGCTTCCTATCAAGGTCGACGTCAACGCCGAACAGAGCGATGAGAGAACTATGACCATAACCTGCGAGGAGAGCAAGGCAACTGTCGCGGGGTGGAGCTACCTTTCAAAATACATCATCGCTGGGCACGAAGACGGGCGGGTATCTCAATACGACGGAAAGACCGGCGAACTACTGGACAGCATCGAAGCTCACGAGGACGGAATGCAAGTCACGGACCTGCAATGCGCGCCTGATCGAACCTATTTCATCACCGCATCCAAAGACAAGAGCGCTAAGGTAATCCCCCCTATCCACCCTCTTGCTTCTCAAACCTAACATACACTACTAGATCATTTCCGCCCGCAACCTCGACATCCTAAAAACCTACGTCTCCGACACCCCCCTCAACACCGCCGCCATCACCCCAAAAAAGGACTTTGTAATCCTCGGCGGCGGGCAGGCAGCCATGGACGTCACCACGACCTCCTCCCGCCAAGGCAAATTCGAAGCACGCTTCTACCACCGCATCTTCGAGGACGAGATTGGGCGCGTAAAAGGGCATTTCGGACCGCTGAATACGATTGCGGTGGATCCGCAGGGGAGGGGGTATGCCAGTGGTGGGGAGGATGGGTATGTGCGGGTGCATCATTTTGATAAGGGGTATTTTGATTTTATGTATGAGGTGGAGAAGGAGCAGGTGAAGAGGTAGAGAAGGGGGAGAGGGGCGTTTTTTGGCTGGGAGTTGGGAGCGGCTTGTAGATGAATTAGAAAAACGGGGTTACGAGGATTCTGCTTGTTGGGTCAGTACTATAACGATGCACAAGCGTCATGGCTGATTGCATGAAATGACGTTGCATTCGATGTGCGAAAGGTGGTGACTCCTTTCCGTTTGACGCATGCTTCATTCTGGTGAAAGAACGATTTAAGGAAGATACGTTCGTGTTCAAAGGGTGTGCTCCAAAAGCCGTTATTATTATTGATATCCCAACGTCTCATATATCCTATCCACTATATACATCTATATACAAAAAACTGCTAGTTACCTTCCACTACTCCTCCTTCTAGGATCATCACCTCTATCTGTCACAGCCTCTCCTTCAAATTGCCCTTCATCCGCCTCTCCACCGCATCCAAATACTCCGTCGTCGTCACATAATCCGCTCTCTCCATCTTCCCACACGCCAGCGCCAAGTCCTTTGTCATTACCCCATCCGCATCCACTGTATCCACACACGCCTTCTCCAAGCTCTCCGCGAACGCCACCACCTCGGGCGTCTCATCTAGTACACCCCTCTGCACAAGTCCCCTCGTCCAGGCAAAGATACTCGCAATGGGGTTTGTGGAGGTTTCGTTGCCCTTTTGGTGTTCGCGGAAGTGCCGCGTTACGGTGCCGTGCGCGGCTTCGGATTCAAATGTTTTGCCGTCCGGGGTGATGAGGACGGAGGTCATGAGGCCGAGAGAGCCGAAACCCTGGGCGACGATATCGGATTGCACGTCGCCGTCGTAGTTTTTGAGGGCCATGATGTAGCCGCCGGAAGACTTCATCATTTGAGCGACCATGTCGTCGATGAGGCGATGCTCGTACCAGATTTTCTTTTCTTCAAACTGGGCTTTGTATTCGGCGTCGTAGATTTCTTGGAAAAGGTCTTTGAAGCGGCCGTCGTATTTTTTGAGAATGGTGTTTTTGGTGCTCAGGTAGAGGGGGAGGGATTTGCTGAGGGCGAGCTTGAAGCTTGCATGGGCAAAGCCCCGGATGGATTCGTCGGTGTTGTATTGTGTTTGTGCTACTCCCCCGCCGTCTTTGAACTCGTAGACCTTGATGCGCTCGGGTTGGCCGCCAGCGGGGGTGAATACCATCTCAAGCGTCCCTGGGCCATGGGCAACGTAGTCCTTGGCCCGATACTGATCTCCAAAAGCATGTCTACCAATGATAATCGGCTTTTTCCACCCAGGCACCAGCCTTGGTATCCTGGGGATAACAATTGGTTCCCTAAACACGGTTCCACCCAAGGCGTTCCTAATTGTGCCATTTGGACTCAGCCACATCTGCTTCAAGTGGAACTCCTTGACTCGTGCCTCATCGGGAGTGATAGTTGCGCATTTTACGCCCACGGAATATTTTTTGATCGCTTCAGCAGCATCGATGGTGACTTGATCGTTAGTTTTGTCGCGGTAGGGAAGGCCGAGGTCATAGTACTTAAGATCGATGTCGAGGTATGGGTGGATGAACTTGTCCTTTATTTGTTGCCAGATGATGCGGGTCATCTCATCGCCATCAAGCTCAACCACCGGGTTCTTTACTGTGATTTTCCTGATTGAAGCCATTGTTCTAGAGTATAAGGGTGTTGTGCGGGGCAATTGACTGCTGTAGAGGTTGGGTCTGGAAAGAGGTGTAAGCGGTGTTGCCTGGATGCGGGATGATAGTCCTGTTCGACAAGTGGCGGATGCCCAAAGGGCATTCATGGTTGATAACAATAATGTTAGTACCTACTGTAGAAAAGATTCACAGGCGCCATCTCCAAAAAGCATCGGGAGGGTTCGTCATTGGTCTTCCCCACGTACTGTACCTCGGCAAGCCGTTGAATTAGATAGGGCTAGGGTTAGCAGGGAAGTGGTGATGCTTCCGAAGGCGGAAGATGCACCCCACGCCAGCGACATCCTCTCTGTACATCAACACCTTCCACCAGCGAATTTGATTCAAAGCCTGTACAAAGATTACAAGGCAACAAATTACAGAAGAGAGAGGAACTACATATTGCAGATCCGTATTGTTTATTCTACCCTGACACCTGCAGCATGTTCTGTTCCACCCATATAGAACCGTATGCACGTGATAGTGGAGAAAAGCAATTGCGTTTTCCAATTTTTTACGCGTCTGCCCGGAGGTATTCGTTATGTTTAAGCGGACGCAAGATTAAGATGCTTCATACCTTCCTTCCGCTGGTTGCTTGTCGCATCTCTACCTAAGGATCTGGAGTAGTATGAATCCGAGACAGCGGAAGAGGTTGATATGGAAAGCTCTTATATAGAAAGACCAGTTGTCGTCTTTTTTTACGTGTCTCCCTTCTCCATCTTATTTTTTTAATAATGCTCCTTAGTAGATTGTCTCCTATTCGGTTTCTACATATTGCCCTTGGACTGACAGCAGTGCCCCCTATCAAGATCGGGCCCGATCAAGCCTCGAATCAGTTATCTCCAAGGTATCCCCTATCGCATATACCACCTCGTTTCCCACAAGTCTCACATTCACCCCAGCCTCAACATCAACTCCATCACCAATACTCGAACCATCCGCTTTCCTGTTCCCAATACTCCAACGACACTCATCTTTAGCGACCTCAACCGGGCTGCCGTCCTCCCCCGCAATGGTGCCTTTCTCTGCCTCACGGAGGCACTGTCCTCCATAACCGCCCGCATCATCTCCGTCCCTGGCGACGCCCCCGTTCCGGATGGCTTCGCAGCATATTACTATGGACAAGTCAACATCGTTACCGAAAGTACGATACCAGATCACATAAGATTGACGTACGGAGTTGCGAGTAACGTACTGAGGGGGATAGGTTTATTTATAGCAAAGTATGGATTTAGGATGTGCGACTTTACGATACTGCAGGCGCCATGGGGGTAGGTGGGGTTAGGAAATATAGGGGATCATAGGATTTTGCCTAGCTTGTTGGGGGCTACAAATGCGACAAGTTAAGATTTCTTGCGCACGTCTAGCTTTTTTGCCTGAGGGACTATGGATTGGACTTCAGGTGGTGTAATGTCTATCACGTGGAACTACAAGTATTAAATGTAAAGGCAAGCAAATAGTCTATATATCGAATTTTGGAAGTCAACGAGGTCATTGGTGAGAGAAATGGGTGGTCTAAAAGCCTTCAATTGATCATGAGAGTCTATCGAGCCTGGGCCTTGGACATTCGCTATCTATCGCATGCAAACAATCACTCGAGTAGCCTTCAAACTCCTCAAACCCCGCCCAAATGAGGAGCTTTTCCCGTCGTCTCTCGTCAGCCCATTTGAATCTCCGTCAATCCTCTTTCAAAGCTCTACTCCTCGCCCGGCAACGGCTTTCCGCTCTTTGACGAGATCTTTAGCACCCTCGCAACTCGATTCAGCAATCCCTGGTTCTTGATCGCGGCCCCGCTCTCCAACAGTTTGATATCATTCGCCTGCGCATTCACTTTCTTTGCCAACTCTGCCTGGGTCATTTTGTACTTTTCTTGGCCGCGACGGTTTCGGATCGCGGCGCCGATTTCCGGGTCAACTTTTTGGGGGGCGACAATGTCGTCGGAGCGGTCGACTTTTGTTAGACGTTGACCTTCAGAGCCAGCCTTGTTGATCTATAGGAGTAGGATGTTAGGGACAGGGATTCTGAAGGGGACGGGAAATTGGGACGTGGATAGCATTACTGTGTTGCCAGTGGCAAACTTCTTTTCTGTGCCAATAATTGCGCCGGTACGTTGAGCCTGATTTAATGCTCCCTTTCCACGGACGACGGTTTCTCGTTGTGATGATCCGCCGCCGGTCTTGCTTCCGATCTTGGTGACGTTGTCCCAGTCATCCATCTTGATGATACTTTAGTGCTTGAGGTCTAGATTATGCAGTCGTGATTGCTGCAAATGTAGATTTATAGTACGCGTGGTCAAGGACGGTTTTTGAAGGGAGGAAGATATAGGTACAATTGGGGGTGCTTTGAAGTGCAGAGTACTTTTACGAAACTCAGAGAGACAAATGAAGTATCATGAATCGCCTTGCAGGGTTGGCGATGATTCATTTTAAGAATCACGCTAGCGCTTGTCAGATAAGCGATTTCTCGAGTCTTCGGATTCTTTACTCTCTACGGACAATGGCCTTCAGTCTTCATCCAGTGGCGAAGGAACGAGAAATGGCTGAATTCCCATTGCAAATTGGTCGGAAAGCAATCGGAAAATATTCTTCCGCTTGGTCGTAGTTGCAACGCGTTGTTATTGTTTTCCAAATTGGCCACTTTAATGGACGAACGTTTCACGGTCATTTTGGCCAATGCTGCAATTTGGTCGTTCAGGTTTTGGTACGATGGATCAGGAGCAAAACGTGATTTCCTGTTGACCTTTCCTTTTGGGTTGTGGACTTTCTGGCTACATTTGTTTCCTTTGTTCACATACATCATACCTACTGCTGCCACCGTTTTCGCCTTCGGTGCAGCTTTTCTTCTTCTCCATAACAGACATGATTTGGCAAAGCTAAGGCCCGGAAAGGAGCATCAGGATCACGGTGCCCTCTCATATTCGCAAGCAATGAGGCCCCTCGTCTTTCCATGTCGAACTACCCATACACGTATGTTCCCTAAGAAGCATTCGTTTTCGTATTCGTATCTCCTTGTCGGCATTCCAGTCGGTTGGCAAGGTTCTGTTGGATCTTTCCTCTCCGCAGATCTTGAGTCTATGCCTAGACAGACGCCAAATCCCAGGCCCGCTGCAAAGCCATGGTTCACCGTAGAGGCCGAGGATCATCTCAGTCGGGGGACTCATATTGATGGGCTCAGGGGAAAACTTGAAGCATACCTCAAATCCGAGGTGGGTTCTTGAATCAAAAGCTGTTCGATACTCAAAGCTGAAAAAACCACATAGGGGGAAAATCTAGAGAATTATGCCTCTACATACTTAATCACCGCACCCCGGTTTCTTGGTCATTCTTTCAATCCTGTATCGTTTTGGTATCTCTACACTGAAAAGAGAGAGCTGAAAGCAATGATACTGGAGGTAAATAATACCTTTGACGAAAGGCGGATGTACTTTCTCAAAGATACCGGCACTGGAGTTCCAGACTCGCTGTCTGCCACCAACGAAGATAAGTCCAATGAGCGAAGGACCACCGATGGATCAAGCGCCCTAGATCCTCTCGTTGGTGAAAAGAGAGCTCGTTCCAAATTTGTTAAGTCATGGGCCAAAGACTTCCACGTCTCCCCCTTCAACTCCCGCAAAGGCTCCTACTCGCTCATGGCCGAGGACCCTCTATCCCGCCTCGAAAACAGCAACAAACCAGTCAACAATACCATCACCCTCATCTCCTCTCAGTCCCATGCCAAACTTGTGGCGCGTGTCTTCTCAACCACAAACAGCATCGACCCTTCCTCACTCACCCGCTGGGAGACATTCAAATTCCTCGCATCTTGGTGGTGGGTCGGTTTTGTAACATTCCCCAGGATCGTAAACGAAGCCGGCAAGCTCTTTTTCAAACGGAAACTGCCTGTCTTTTACAGACCCGAGGTTCTCCAAGCTAGTATAGGACGTCACGAAACCAGTGATGAAAGAGCAATCGCCTACTCCTTCCGCTCCCTGCTCCACTCCTTGGTCTCACGCTCAGACCTCTCCGTCCCCGTCCTTTTCGAATCCGGCATTTCCACCAGCTCTAGCCCAGAACTCATTATCCCTAATCACCTCCGCCAATCCCCAGCTCCAGATCCGATCCATCTCAAAATCACCACACCCCTATTCTACGCCCGCCTTGCGCGCCACTCGCACATTGCCGAACTGATGACTTCTGAGATCCGAAATCAGGATGACAAAACCCGAACCCTCCACGTCTCCAGAAACCCCGAGGCGATCCTCCGCTTGTTCGACCATAACGCCTCACCTACTAAATCAACAAACGCCTCATTTACCAAACCCCCAGGCTCGAACACTTCCACCCCCCCACCACTTACCCATCACCCCTTCCTCCATCGCCTCCGCTGGTCCCTCTTCCTCTTCTTCAAAAAGTTCAACCTGAACAAGGACTCCGCACAACGTCTTCCCTTCTCTCTCCTAGACGAACACGTTATACTTCATGAAGACGCGAGTGGTGCAACAAATTACAGGAGAGCAGTGACCAAGCTACTCGCGAGCGATGTTCTTGCGTTCGGGATACCGGAGATTATAGATGCGGTATCTTGGTTGGTCAAGATGATGTTTTGTTATTTGCATGTGACGGTGTTAAAGGCGGCGCTTGTGCAGGTGGGTTGGCTGGAGTGTGGTGGAATGGATGGATCAGGCACGTGGGGAATAGGGCTCGGGGGGTTTGGTGTGCATATTTGGTGGTTGCTTGGAGAAAGCCTATAAAGGAGAGAATGTACTTGTTGGATAATCATAAAAGAATGGTGCATTAGAGATATAAGTCCCTTTGCGTGGCTCCGAGCTGTGAACAACGCCTCCTATCCAACCTGTACCCCCACTCCAAGCATCTTCCAAAATCACTCAGGCGATATATCCAAGCCACACCACCATCAAAGCAACACCCACCAATCCTCCACCACACCCCTCACAAATCCCCCAAAGTCTCCGCAATCCTCCTCTCCACCTCCTCCCTCCCACACCTTCCCCCTTCCCTCATCGTAACCCCCACAAGTCTCCCAACCTCCCTAACACCCACCCATTCCGGCACCACCTCCGCCAAAACACGCACGCACCTCACCGCTTCCTCCTTGCTAATCGGATTCCGGAGCGACATCTGCAAATGCTGCACCAGCGTCGGCATTGTGAAGGAGTGAATTTGTAAAGCCTTCGGCTCGGTTTGTGTTTGCGTGTCTGTGTCGGAGTCCGAGGCTTGACTATTCGGGAGGGAGCGTGCTGTGGAGGCTGTAAGGATATCCAGCACGGGGATGACTTCCTGGAGGCGCTGGAGGGCGGATTTCCGGGCGAGCGTTTCGGAAGATTGGGGGGCGGGAAGGGTGGATTGATGGAGTTGTTTAGCGAGAATGCGGGAGAGGAGGTTGGAGGAGCGGGAGGTTATGGGGACTTTTGTGGCGCAGGATGAAGCGTCATGGGGAGGGTTGTTATTTCGGGTGTTCGATCTCTGTTGGGCTTTGATAGCGCCAGCTTTGAGATCGTAGAGGCGGAGTTGGCCTTTGGCCAGAAGGGGACCGGTTTTTGTAAGGGAGGAACAGCGGGTTATTGGAGCAAGGGGCAGAGCGGCGATGAAGATTCTGGGATCGAGAGTCGGTATGTGGGTGGAGGTGAAGAAGGACCATTGCTGTGAAAGGTTTTTGGAGAATTGGGCATTGAGGTACTCCTCATTTATGAGGCGCCTTTGGATCCCTTGATGTTTTCGGTTGTCCGCTATCTCAATGCAGATCTTTCCCGTTCCGTAGTCTGATAGCGAGAGCACGCCAGGGATCCGTGGGGGATCATCGGTCGCCAATCCTTCTTGGATGGCTAGTAATCTCCTCACATCTTCCAAGGAGACCCTCCTTTTCCTCCACGACCTTTCGATGCTAGGCTTTAGTATGCGTAAATCTGCTGGCGTCAATGACCCATGGTGTGCGTAGTGGAGGGACAAAGCTGTGAGGAAAGAGGAGTGTAGATTTATGAGATCCTGTAATTCATCTGGTAATTCCTGCGGATCTCCAGAGCTGGGGCAGGGGCTGCATTCAGGTATAGGAGAGGACGGAGGTGTATCTGTGCTTTTTGAACACGGGGACGAGCATCGGGTTGAAGACAATTGGGACTGGAGGATGAATGATTCGAGAAGTGTTCGATCCCCTTTGCTCGGGGTGTTATTTGTCGTCAAGCGTAATACTGCTTTCTTCCGGCGCGCGATAGGTTTTGTAGCATTTGAAGGCAACAAAGCTGACGGTACAGCAGTCGAAGTGATCGAGCCATCGCAGTCTCTATGGCTTTGCGCTTTCGCTGATAGAATGCGGACTTTATTGGATGTTTCTGCTAGCACCGGTTCCTGTACCAAGACTAACTTTCTCTTCTTGGGATTTTTGTTGAGAGCAGGGTTTTCCGGCTTCAAGTTTGAGTAATTTCCCTGGTCGAGCTTGCTCTTTTCATGTGGACGGGGTTCCACTTGCGATTTCGAGATCTTGCCAAAAGCTCGGATATCAGGAGTAGGTGCGTTGGAAGCTTCCTTTGTGAATGCCTTTGCATTGCATTTCTTTATAGCAGGAGCCATTGTGGTCACCTTTAACGGTAGCGATTTCCTTTGAAAGTGTGAACATATAAGCAGTAGTTTGACGCGTGACGAGAGTCGCGTTTGACGGGTAACGCGACAGATTATTGGGCATCCTATTCGACATCGCTTTCTTGTATCTTATTCCACAAAACCTTAGGCATTATTATACGATAGCTTACTTCCCCTACTTCGGACGCAATATACTGGCAGCACGGACCCTATCGCGCAGTTGCACATTGTCTTTGTAGATTACTGGGGAAAAGCTATGTGCCTAATGCCATCGATCATGTCTATAAGGGGAGCAGAATAATCGGGTTGCCATGACATATTCCATTTATTCAAGTCTAAACCTATAACTCCCATAGCTTCTCTGACGCTTCCCTGGGCTTACAGGAAGATAATCTGCACACTTCACACGGGCCCCGCAGCACCGTTTCATACAGATCACTACCATAGTTCCTTTTATTGACATACGAATCCCTGATGTTCTCCCTCGCCTCAGCCCATTCCGGCACTTCGGAGTTTTCCTGTATGTACTCGTATACCGGATCAAAAGGCTGGTCGTAGTCCCAAATGCCTAGCTTCTCCGAGTACTCCAGGTCAACCACCTCGCACAGCCAGAATGTTAAATCCCACGTTATGTACGCTTCCACGAGGCTCATGCGTGTGAGCGTAGCATCACAGCTCTCACGCAACGAGGGGGAGAAATAGGAGAGTGTGTAGAGCTTGGCGAAATACCAGCAGTGGATCAGTCTTTGGCGTTCGTGGAGAAGGAGATGTGGTGGATGAACACCGCAATTGTGCTTAGCACGTGCAGGGGTGACACGTTCCGTGGCAAGAGAGCAGACATAGTCAGCTTCGCGAGCGTTGGCGCGAAGTCGGGAATATAGGATCTGGGTGGACGACTGAGGAAGAGGTCGCAACGTTTGCGACCATGGTAATGGTGACACTTTGTCGGGCAACACTGTACGAACAATAGCTTTTTGGGTCCCGATCAAACCAAATGTCCTTTGTGCCTCGGCCAGCCTCAAAGCGTCCTGATAGCAAGTAATCTCCTGGGGGAGGATCGCATTTAACATAGTCTCCAATTCCGACTGCCATATCTCGTGGAGATATTTGCAGGTGCTACAGAGGTGCAGGACATCTATCACGGTATCCTGAAATTTAAAGATGCTCAGAAGGAGTTCGGGCGGCAATCCAACAAGGCTCTGTGACCTATTTGATGCAGTTGACGACGTCTCTACTGCTCTCGTAACCTGGTTTAACGGTGGTACGGTCGATGGCATGATGCTTCTTGAAGAAAGCAAGCCGTAGGATTTGTTTTGCCTCCAGTGTTAAAATTGTGTTTTTTGCACCTCTTGGAAGAGCGTCTATGAACTAGTGAAAGCAAAGGTTGCGACCTCTCAGGCCGTTATGAGTCGAGGATCTTACGTTAATCAAGGATTACACCTCAGAATCTTAGATACAAATAAGTAGACTACAGAGACCAGAGTACGAAGAGATCTTTGGATGATATACCATGCACAAGACACTCTCCTGAAAGCGCCGCATGAAGCTCATTTGTGGATGCTCGCGTCCATCTTTAGACGGATGCGCTAAATCTATTAGGCCGGCGGGTATATTCGCGTTACCTTGAGCAGCGAATTTCTATCAGTGTTGTACACATTATCCCTCTGTAACGATTAGATCACGAAAATACAATGGATCGGAAGGTGGTAATATCTTGACACCCCACCATACCAAGTCAAACATCCTATAAGACCACAATGTCAGCAGCCATGGCCAGCTTAGTGCGGCGATTCATTATATACTTACTAGAAAAGAGTGGAATATAACTTTCGACTTTCATGTCTTTTTCCTTTCAGTGATTCTTCTTTGATTTCCAGGTGTCCATGATTTCTCTTCGGAGAAGGATAATGGTATACCTTAATTGAAGAGGAGTGGAATGATATAACCGCTTGTTATATAAGATGATAAGAAGATAGACTACTTTATGGAATGCTAGTTTTTGATTCTTCGTATTCGAGAGTTAGGTCTATCGGTAAGTCTCTATGAACTGCCATCTTGTGGCGCCAACTAGCATCGGTTGACCCTTTCTCTCACAATTGGTTTGGCCCTCGAAAAAGCGCGGCAGAGGCCAAGAGGCTTGGTCTTACCACCTAATTTTCCTGTCATTGGTCCCAATGCTGGCTTACAGCCCCACTGTGCAGAGCACATGTTCTTTACCTTATAGTGCTAATGTCCAGTGCCGTACTGAGTGCCTATTTGTAAATTAAGGAGTCTTTATCATAGGCGAGTGGGATTGTTGGTGTACAAGAGGTATTGGGGGGAAGGTGGCAATCACATAGCTTTTCATGCTTATATATGGACATTCGCTTCTTCTTTTGTGTCCATGTAGCTTATTCTATTCCAACAGTCACTCGTTTAACCTTGCATCTGTTCTTGATTGCTAGGTGTCGTTACAGGATTTGACGGTGATGATACGAATATCCAGTTCCAGGTTACCATTTTTCTGGTTGATTGTCCTTCTAAGTTTCGCCGTTCATGTCATTACGATCGATCCAGGACAACTCGGGCTTAAAATCGATGTAGATTTCGCTCGGAATGGAAAATATTTCTATAGTGCAATCGCTCAATTCCAGGATGATGTGCTCGCTACATGGCAAGTAATCTGAGAACCCCTCTAACGAGTGACACACTGATAGTGATAATACATAGGACGAACGAACAGATCGTCGGCATCGTTGAGCAAGCTCACAAAGATATGACCGCCGCCAGACTAGAGGACCGAAATAATTTCCCTCATATGAAGTTCCCCAATGTCATGAGCGCTATTGTCGTTGGGCATAGCGTCTAACTCTCGTCTACGTTCATGGGCGGGGGCTCGATGTTATACATCCCCAACGCAAATACTACGAACCCGAGACAGAGATAGATCCCCGGTATACTGAATTAAGCGAACGCTGTGGGTGCCGTCGAGCACGCGTTGATAGCTTGTCAGGCCAGATCCACGAACAACGCCGGTCATAGTCATAGAGGAAACTATAGTGAGCCTATAGCAGCTCTGGCCATTATTCAGACGAGTTCCGCAGCCCCATTGAAAGGAGCCAAAGTTGTCACATGGGGAAGATTCAAGGATAGGAACAACGGCAATAATGCTTGGGTGACCGGAGTTATGAACCCTTGTGGAGGCGGATTTGAGCTGGACGATACCGACGTTTGGGGTTGCGCACGATTTACTGGGCCCGAGGGTTTAGACATGATTGTGATTCCGGCAGGAACACAATCTACCAATACCCCAATTGACTACAACCCAACCATTAGCTATCCCTGTATTAGTCAAAAGATACCCTCACGGCCGTCATCATAGGCGCCACGCGTAGACTTATCGAATGATCATTAGATTCTCCATATTTCGTTGTTGTGATTGATCTTCTGTTAGCGGATTCCAATGCTCGGGTATGGGACGGACGATAATTACTCGTTCACGACTCGAGCTGCAGAATCCTGACAGAGCACCCTAGGGAACTGAACTCCGAAGTAAAGAGTATAGTGGCCTGTATGAGGTTGCAAGGCAAAAGATTGTGCACTATAGTAGGCAGGGAGAGGGCATGCTGCTGAGCGTGTGCATCAGCTACTAACACAAGTCTGCATCAAGCAACACACGAATGAAACAGTACGACCGCTAGATCGACGAAGAGTTTCAACATATCAAATGCTCGGGGTCATTCCGTAAAACAATACCGTACTCGTGCCGCTGCAGACTGTATGGAAATCTCAATAATATTATTAGAGAATCTAGATATGAAGTATCTGTTGTCAATTCTAACTTATGGTACTTCGGCCAATCGGATCTGCAGATCCTCAGCCCTATCACCCAATATCTAAGGTATTTTTACCTTAGCCTTCCGTCTACTCCGTAAGGTGTTCTCACTCAAGCATAAGATAAACTACCTAATCCGTTAATACTCACCTTTCTTACTTCATCCATCCTTCAATGAAATTGCAAGATAGAACAACAACTTCATCCACCAATAAGACCAGGTCGTACTTTCACTATGACCTGATCCGTATGCATCCAGGAACATATGGCGGATCCTGGCGGCACGATACTGCCCTTGGCAATTTACTTTACACAACCCGTTTTTCGTGTCTTCATTCCGTGTACCTTGCTGTGGTCGACACAGCCTTCTGCTTTCGCTCTTAGCCTCTAATCTCTTTTAAATCCATCTTCTTTGAACGCTCAATATCTCAGTCATTCCTTTAGCGTTGCTCCCTCGCTGTATCACATATTATCTTCCATCCCTGGCTGGCTGGCAGCCCAGTTGCACAATTTATCCGTCTTCTTGATCTCCAGGAACACCAATTATGACATCCATAAATTATGCTATCTTATTGATTCTCTTAGCGTTCAGCCTGCACCTCCAAGACATCAGCTCAACCAGTGATCCAGATGATCTTACCTTCATCAGTAAGTGGGCTGCAATTAAGTCGCCCCCAACCTCGCCTGCCGGTGTATCACCTATCGGCGATTCAGCGCTGAGAGCCAGCATATTTTGGTCGTAGTGTCTGGCACCCAATCAATCCTAGCCACAACCGATTCCAATGGGCGTAACAGCTACTGAAATTTCCGAGTGACATATTTACGCTGCAGGCATTGGAGCGGGCAACCCCCTTGATCACGGTTGTTCACGGTACGGCAGTGCATACCCTAACCTTATAAACGTTCAGTTAGGGAAAGATACAAAGGATGTTGACTTCGCATTCATCGCTTGTTCTGGGGCTAAGATACCTGCCATAACCGATCAAGCCGCTTCCCTCGACGGCGGTCAACAGATGATCACCATCTCGGCTGGAGGTAACGATGCTGGTCTTATTGATGCCCTCAACAACTGCGTCTTCACATTTAAAGGATTTTTAAGTAGCAATTGCGACAAGACGCTCGATAATATTCAAACTTTCATCGACGGCGGGAATTTTGCTTCAAGCATGGACGGCCTCATCACGGCAGCAAAGTCAAAGTTGGCCCCTGGCGGCACGATGTGAGTAGTTATCATGTTACTTTGTGCGTACATGACTGGACTAACGTCACATGACTGAAAGATATTACACCGGCTATGCACAATTTATGGATGCATCCACAAACAATTGTGACGGCGTTTCCTGGCACATCTGCATCAATCTTTTCTAGACAGTATCTTACTTAAACTCGACGGCAAAGGATGAATGATCTGGTCAACGATATGAACAGCAAAATTCAAGCAGCTGTGCAGCGGGGTGGGGACCAAGTTGTTTTCATTGACTATGATGCATATGTTGATCTACTAGGAGGCCTGTACTGCCTACCCGGCGTGGATGAGGACAAAGGCAACGGTGCCAGCCGGAAGGTTCTCTTTTTCTACCAGATGAAAACAAAGGACACGCCTTTCATGCCAAAAAATGACGATCCTTACCACGATGAGTTGAAACGGCGAGAAAATCCCACCGTAGCAGCACAAGACACTATAGATGGAGAAATGGGCTCCTGGATACAGCAAACTTTGCAGCAAAACTTGAACGCGCAGCTTAACGATGAAGTTGCAAATTCAGATCTCGATTCGGCTGTTGCTAGCGAAGTACATTCCCTCCAGAAAGCCAAGAAGCGCGGTCCATCCCCAAAGCCCGTCAAGTCAAGAGATGCTAGACATTTGGAAGATCGAGAAGATTCGAATCACTATCTATGGCTTCAACCGGCACGGCAATTAGTCAAATGTTGGATAGTAAACGGCACAAGCTCAACTCTCTCAAGCACCACATCTGGCTCTTCCAACTACGTAACGGGCGCTTCGGCCCCCTACCCCACGAGGCCATCTGTTGCGACAGGTGCTCGTTCTTGGTCTTTGGCCGTTGAGACATCCGGAGCACATAGCCCAATAGCTCGCTCCTCAGGTGCACATTTATCAATTATGCATTCCGTGGTAGCATACTCGTCAGGATACGGCTATTATCCAACAGGTTCGGGGAGTCCGACTGGGACAGCTTCCAACAGCACATACCAAAATGCCACTTCGCAAATTCACCCGGTAGAGAATGCAGCCATATTTGGCTTTTTCGTACCAGATTCCGTCGGCCGAGTGTTCCATCCTCAGCAAGGGGGTCATGCCATGATTGCAAACATAATCATGTATGGAATGACTGCAAGAAATGCTGCCTCAATTGCGGTTCCAGTACCGCCGCAAAATCTAACTAATATGGGTGGTAGCTTCCCTTTGCCTCCCAGCCTTGACTGCAATGGGTCTTCCTCAGACACGTGGTTGTCGAGAGATGCTGCTATGTCTGCAGTCTCATCTTTCTGCTAAAACTACCAAAATCTAGCAGGATCGACTGGGTAGACTACGCTACATTTAATCGCAACTCTCTAGATTACCTGAGCATCTCAATCGGATGGGATGACAACTTCTCTATCGGCGAAAACCAATGCAATGATTGGTTTGATACCGTTATCGACGGCTGTGATACCTCTTTCAACACGTTGAGGATGCATTGAATTTGCAACCCTAAGTGTCGATCCCTTAGTTATCCGGCAGGAATGGGACAAGGGCCAAGGTGCCAAGTAACAAACCCTAATTGCAATGGCATTGACAACAACAACTACGTTACTCAGCCGACTCTCGCGAGCAATATTCGGGATTTCTGTTCCAAATCAGCTCAGCAGAACGTGGCGAACAGTCAGATCACGTAACATTGACCACTACATGGCCCAAGGGCCCTTTCAACTTCCAAATCTTTCAAGATGAATGCAATTACTGCCTCGGTGCCATCATGGACGGCTGCGATGTCCCCAGTGGTTACACGAACTTTATGAATTGGAAGCACGGCGGCAGTATGCAAGATAAGAACGGGGTCAACTACATCGTTCAACCCAAAGCCAACCGAGCGCCGCCACCTACCACCGGTCTTAGCAGCTGCACGTCCTGGTACAAAGGTTTCTACGCAACTTTCGACGTATATGGAGGCGGCTGGGCGGATAGTGATTTTGGCCAGGCGAACGGTGGCTTGCAGGCGCAGATCAGAGGTTGTGGCGTTATCACGGGTTGGGCTTTTGAGTACTACAATTTACCAACGTCGGACGGAACCGAGTGGCATGCTTCGGCAAGCTTCCCATCGGGACGAGGCGATTCGTGGGACGCGCGGTGACATCTGCCGGGGGTATTGATAAAGGTTGCGGAGGGAATGGATAAGTATTATCTTGCAATTGTTGTTCATGGCGACAGTGGGGCAGGACGGCGAGTTCCAGCGCAGCAGAAAATATAGACGCTGCCTGAGTGTAGAAAGGTGACTACTTGCACTAACAAGACCTAGAAAAGGTTTTTCTGGTAGCTTACATAAAAACAAAATTATGGGACACCAGTTGGTGCAAGAGGTCAATTGGAAATGACTGGTCTCTGTAGATATATCCAAATGGACAGATAGACTCCCTGTTTATTCGAACTAGTATTATCCTAGACTCAGGCTCAATCGCAAAGTTTGTATGGCAAGAAGAATTGGGCAATGGAGCATATGGAATCAGTCAAATATGACTTGGCTTTCCATGATCAAAAGCCACTCAATGGTGGTCTGATAATGACGGTTGCTGTTTACTGTTTTTAAAATCTCCTCGCGGGAGACTGCTCCAGGCCATCAGGAAAGACAGAGCATTGAAGTGAGTAGATGTGCTAGTGTATGTGTACATATTGAGATACAGTCCGCTGGGTCTTGATGCCAAATCTTGAAGGAGGAGTCAATAATCCAGAAGGGTACAGCTGATGACAACTCTGCGTTACTTGCCCCCAAAGCCAAACCAACTAGAAATCCCGTTCTTCGCTTCGACCGTTTTCCTCTCAACCGTCTTGTCGAAATTCTCAACTGTCTTGTGGAGATCTTTTTGTGTCTCTTTCCCAATTTGTTCAAGCTTAGCCTTTGAATCATGCGCGACTTCGTGAAGTTTTCCATTGGCTTCGCTTGCCTTATGGAGGAGCTTGGCATCAGCTTCGTGCAGCGACTTACGAGCATCATCGACCTAGAGGCACTCATTAGTTTGTGAGACAGGTCAGATCCAGACCATATGCAGGCACGAACAGTGTGGTCGATCTTGGAGCCAGCTATTTGAGCCCATTCCTCTCCCTGCTTCTGAGCCTCCTTGGCGGAGTAGTTCTGTCCTCTCAATCTAGCAGCAGCGGCTTCCGCATCGTCTACCGAAACGTCAGTAGAGTCCGCATTGGGACTGTGGTAGACTTGCGTTCGACTTTCTTTTCAGCAACTTTAATGTCTCCTCCAGCAGCGTACAGGTAGTATCCACCAGCACCAGCTACCGTGAGCCCAAGCAGCAGAGGTATCCTGGATCTTGGTTGAGCCATGACGAAAGATTAGAGTGCAGTGCGAAATAGGATAGGAATTTTTCAGATAGGTTTGGCAGAGACTCCGTGTGTGGTACTGATTGAAATGCCTCTATGGCGGCAGAAAGCCGGGAAGTAATGATTCGCGGAGGACCCTATGACGTTGCCCCGCAATGTTTTACTAGCGTACTGTCGATAGGCCTAGAACGAGAACTCGGAGCTCCTAACAACGTTGACTGGCAATGAATATATGAACGATCACCTTCATTCACGAATCACATTATATATGACCGAAGCCCAGTGGCTTCCAACAAGCCGCGGAGAGCGCATCGTTAGCAGTATGGGAAAAGAACGATAATGATATCCTTAATTACCTGCAAGTCTCGAGATGTCAATCTCTGGACTTACTGCAGCAGCCCGGACCAGTACCCACGCTGCAGAAGATTCTGACCATACCATCAACCTTATCGACACTACCAAACCCCCAGTCGAGCCAGACCGAAGTGCTGGAGAATCTGTCCTATCGGTACCCACTGACACACCTTTGGGTCAGCGAGGCACCAAGGTGACACTGAGAGAAGAATTAGCCCGCCGAAAATATGCAAAGTGGCAGGAAGAAAAGACGAAGAATGGCGAAGATCCGGCAGCATTAGGTGACGAAGATAGCAAGAATAGCAAAGATAGTGTGACTGTGCGTACCGGTCGCTTACGAGACAGAATACCTTTTAGATCCAGAAAAGGGGAAATTGCATCCAAGGGAGAGGGAGATTACACCATCGATATACTCTATGAAAACCAGCGAGGCTCGTTCCTTTGTGGCATTCCTCTATATTCTGCAAAGTCATTACTCAACTTTGATCCTGCGCCTTGGCAAACCTCCACTTTCATGGACAGTGCTGTCAACATCACCAATGCTCAAGTGCCGGACCCCAGCTGGGCATGGGCTTGGAGATCATGGTATGCTGACATGTCGCACGACGTAGACGAAGAGGGTTGGGAATATTCTTTTAGTTTTAATAAAGGCTTTGCTTGGCACGGTTCTCATCCGTGGTTTCATTCGTTCGTCAGACGGAGGAGATGGCTAAGGAAACGTATCAAGATACACCCTTTGAGATCACATGGAAACAAAGGCGTTATTAAGGACTCCCATATGCTAAATGCGGACTACTTTACTATCCATGCCAAACAGGACCCGAGTAGAGAATCTAGCGTGGACAGGACTACGAATCACCATTCGAATTATTTAAGCAATACTGGCTACAATGGAGACAACAGCGATAGTGACGTGGAATTTGGAGAAATTGGTGATCTCGCAGCCCTCATGGCTGTCCTCAAGAGAGCAAGAGTTGACCGTGAGAAGATTGCAGCAGTCAAGAATTTTGTAGAGCACGGAGGCGATGAATTATATTATCTTGAAGACCGAATGTCGGATATCATGGCTGGTCTCATTTACCAAACCTCCCGTCAGAACCTTCAAGCTTACCTTCGGCAAACCCTCGAAGATGCTACGGAAAAGCAAGACGGCCACGAAGGAGACGATGAGTCTGAAATGGAGGCATCCACTCGGAAGGTCAACAATTTACGAAAAGCTGTTGATGCGGCAGATGAGCACATCAACAATCTGGAGTATTGGAGTGACCTGAGAGCGAAGACCACCAACAACAGCCCCACACATGCCAGTTGGGATCAGGCACCAGTTACTACTGCCGAAAATGTTGGTGAAATAGAGAAACAAGCTGGTGAAGAAAGTGCCGAAGTTGAGAACGAGATCAAAGGCATACCAGAAGACGCCGGGATTTCGGAAGAGCCTGGTATAAGATGGGATACCTCGCAAGATGATGTCCATCGAACGGCTTCAAATACGCAGGCAAAGGGGAAGGGAAAGGCCTAGGATTGGGTATGGACAGAGGCTCGCAATCTGCGCACGTAAAATATGAAGATATGATTTTGCATAGCGACGGCGCAATGGTATGGTGTGTTGAGGGGATGATTCTCGGCCTACCTACCGGTCCAGGGGGTTGCATACCCCAGCTACAAGCGTACTACCAAGGGTACCTAAAGGTTTGTAGTAAGGTAGTATTATCATACATATATTTATCCAAGTTACCCATTGCTTTAGCCTTTCGATGTGGCCACTTAGAGCCTTGGATAAGGGGCAATTGAAAACTGCCTAGGTCCTTATGAATAACCCTAATCGATAAGCGGCGGGATCGAGGGGACAAAGTGTAGGTACTCGAGTGATTTTGAACCTCTCCCTAGACTAGACACGCAGCAGCTGTAGCTCCAATGAGCAGGCGGCAGCAGCCAAACATCTTCAATATATGGCATCATGGTGGTTTTACTTGATCTTGATGAGGATGGATGTGATCCACACGCTGGTCATAGAGAACCCGCCGGATTTG
>JAABUL010000494.1_pt1 | contig 83749 bp, 83 predicted proteins | sample 5559151 | NCBI WGS metagenome assembly JAABUL01 (sample SAMN10711876, study PRJNA513368) | rock metagenome | isolation source: Antarctica rocks | place: Antarctica: Victoria Land, Pudding Butte sud
TCTCCTTCCGGGCCGCCCGCCACGCCGGCCAAGACGCTCGCCCCTCCGGGGCTCCCGTCCTGACCGGCCGGGCAGCCAGCCGCTGGTCGATCACCACGACCACACACACTTCATCGGACAGACCCGACGGTCTTGATCATCCGCACCCCGATCGAGTACTGCCAGCCCGCCCGTTCCAAGCGCTCGAACACCTTGGTGTTCCAGAACCCCGAGTCGGCCCGCAGCAGCTTGATGCCGCTGGCGCCGGCGCGGTCCACGCGCGCGATCAGTTCGTCGCAGAAGCGCTTGATCCCTTTCTGCGTGTTGGCCGACCCCTTCCTGAGGCGGATGTGCAGCGCCTCGCGCGTGTCGGCCCGCGTGGCCAGGAGCGGGTGGTAGCCCAGCAGATGCGTGTAGCCGTAGGCGGCGCCCTGCTTGAGCCGGCCGCAGACCTCGCCGACGAAGCTGTCGACGTCGACGACGAGCCTGCCGTCGCCGGGTCCGGCGCCCGCCGCCCAGGCACGCTCAAGCACCCGCCCGAGCAGAGCGTCGAGCTGGCGGACGTCCGCGAAGGTGAACGCTCGCAGGAACGTCCCCAGCGTCGAGGGCGCTGGGATCCAGCCGCCCAGCAGCCGGCCGGTCCTGCCCGTGCGCAGCACGCCTGTGTCGTCGATGCTGTCGCCGCCGAGCACCATCGCGTAGATCAGCGCCACCACCTTGCGACCAGCGTTGGCCGCGCCCGGCCGGTCACGGCGCAACCGCACCAGCTGCTGCGCGAGCGCCTCGACACCCAGCCGCCGCACGAGCGTCGCGACGAGCATCACCCCCGCGTCGGAAACGACCTTCTTATCGTCGAAATGCGACCCGCACACCGTCCAGTCCGACCGGCTTGTCATCCTGCACCACGAAGGTGACCTCCTGACGCAGGGCACGGCCGCCCGATACGGCCGCTTTCTCCCTGCACAGGAGGTCATTCTTCTTCTCAGACCAGACGGAACGCGCCCACCGCTCCGGTGGATTCAGGCTAAGGCGCTCGGGTGAGCAGGTGAACCCGGCTGATCACCGTCGTGAGCGTCGCCGCGCGAACCGAGCCTCGGCGGCGGACCAGCCGTTCCCGGCCCACCGCTCGCACCTGATAGGGCTGTGCGTAGGACACGTCGCTCAGGCCGCCCTCCGGCGGGTCGATGCGCGTGTCGAGCGCCGTCCGGTTGGTGCGCGTGATGGGAACCACGATGGCGAGCTCGCTCGGCCCCTTGCCGAACTGATCTACGGAGATCACCAGGCACGGCCGCCGACCGGCCTGCTCGTGGCCTGCGACGGGATTGAGCTGGCAGTCCCAGACCTCTCCCTGTCCGGCGGTGGGAACGCTCAACCGTCGCCGTTCACGTCACCGCTCATGTCGCCGCTCGTGGCATCCCAGAGAGCGGTTTCCGCCTTGAACTCCGCCCAGGCGACCTGGTCTCGGCGCAGACGCTCGAAGTCGTCGTTCATGGCTCGCAGCAGCTGCGCGTGCTCCTCCTGTGTCACCAGACGGTCAAGCAGCTCGGGTGCGGTCACGCGCTCCGCCCGGGCCAAGCGGCTGAGGCGATCACGGGTATCCGGTCGGACCCGCAGGGTTGTACTCGCGGCCATGTGCAAAGCGTATACGGAGATGTATACGTTTGAGCACGCCGCTCGGCCCTCCGCCTAACCCACCTCGTCCTCGGCCTCCTCCGCCTCCTCGCCGGCGTCGACGATGTCGCCGTCCGTGAAGAGAATCTTCTGCAGCGCGATCCGCCACTTCGGCATGCGCCGCAGGAGATACTCGAGGTCCATCCCGAAGTGCTTGAACTCCTCCTGCTGGGCGTTCTGCATGATCGCCCGCGCCTCGTCGTCAGGCTCGATGGCGATGCGCTGCTGATACCAGTTGATCGCCTCGGCCTCCTCGGTGAGCGAGGCGATCATCCTCGTGAACGTCCGGGTCTCGGCGTCCAGCTCCTCCGGCGGCTCGTGGTACTGGTCGAATCCCATGGGCCGTTCGTGCCCGGCCCCCCGGGGGCGAAACGAGGTAGTGCGACGGACCATCCCGCTCGACCCCGCCGGCGCCTGGGCCCGCCTCGACGCGCTCCTCGAGCGGGACGACGCCGTCGGCGAGACCCGTAGCGAGACCCCGGGCGTCGTCCGGCGCCTGACGTACCACATGCCGGGCTGGCCCGCGCCCGCCACGCTGCAGCTCCGCGTCATGCCCACCGCCACGGGAAGCACGCTCGCCGTGCACCTCGAGCAGCTCCCGGACGCCGCGGCCCGGGACGCGATGCGGGACCGCTGGAAGGAGGCCCTCGAGGGCCTCGCCGAAGTCCGACCATCACGCTAGGATTTACCGGCGTGATCTTCTCATCCCGAGCGGAGTACGGCGTGCGGCTCATGGTCGAGCTCGGACGCCAGCGGCCTGAGCAGGCGGTGTCGCTCAAGGCGCTCGCCGAGGCCGAGGGCCTTCCCCTCGCCTACCTCGAGCAGGTCGTCGCCCGGCTGCGCAAGGCGGGGCTCGTCGCCTCGGCGCGCGGGGCCCACGGCGGCTACTGGCTCGCCCGCCCCCCCGACGAGATCACGATGGACGAGGTCGTCCTCGCCCTCGAGGGAGCCATCGCTCCGATGGGCTGCTTCTCGCCAGCCGAGGACACCGGCCGCGTCGTCTGCAACCACGAGGACGACGCCGGGCGCTGCGCCACGAAGCTCCTGTGGACGCGCGTCCAGCACGGCATCGTCTCCTCCCTGAGAACCACCACTCTGGCCGAGCTCGTCGAATTCTCGCACGAGCCCGACCCCGTCCCCGCCTAGGAACCCTCCTCACACATGCTCGAGATCCAGAACCTGCACGTCCGCGCCGGCGAGAAGGAGATCCTCAAGGGGGTCGACCTCTCCGTGGGCCGCGGCGAGATCCACGCCCTGATGGGCCCCAACGGCTCGGGCAAGTCCACGCTCGCCAACGCGATCATGGGCCACCCGAACCTCGAGGTGACCGAGGGCCGCATCCTCTTCCAGGGTGAGGACATCACCGCGGCCGCGCCCGACGAGCGCGCCCACCTCGGGCTCTTCATGGCCTTCCAGTACCCCGTGGCCGTCCCCGGCGTGACCGTCACCAAGTACCTCCGGACCGTGATGAACTCCCACCGCGACGCCAGGGGCGAGGAGCCCGTCTCGCTGAAGGACTTCGCCAAGACGGTGCGCGAGGCCATGCAGCTCACCGAGGTGCCCGAGGACTTCTCCAAGCGCTACCTCAACGACGGCTTCTCCGGCGGGGAGAAGAAGCGCATGGAGATCCTCCAGCTCGCGCTGCAGAAGCCCGAGCTCGCCGTGCTCGACGAGACCGACTCCGGCCTGGACATCGACGCCCTGCGCGTGGTCGCCCACGGCGTCAACGCCGTCGCCGGCGAGCACATGGGGGTGCTCATCATCACCCACTACCAGCGGATCCTGCACCTGGTGGAGCCCACCGACGTCCACGTCCTCTACCAGGGGCGGATCGTCAAGCAGGGCGGCCCCGAGCTCGTGACCACGCTCGAGGCCAGGGGCTACGGCTGGATCGGCGAGGAGGTCGAGGCGGCCGCATGAGCGCCACGGCGTCGCAGCTCGGGCAGGGCGTGGCCGAGCAGTTCCCCTTCCTTGCGCGCGACCTCGTCTACCTCGACTCGGCCGCCACGGCGCAGAAGCCGCAGGTCGTCCTGGACTCGGTCCAGGCCTCCCTCGCGCTCCACAACGCGAACATCCACCGCGGCGTCTATCCGCTCGCGGTGGAGGCGACGGACCGCTTCGAGCACGCCCGAGAGATCATCGCCGCGCACCTCGGCGCCACTCCCAAGGAGACGCTCTTCACGAAGAACGTCACCGAGGCGTTCAACCTCGTCGCCTACTCCTGGGGCCGGCGCAACGTCGGCCCGGGCGACCTCGTGCTCCTCACCCCGATGGAGCACCACTCGAACCTCGTGCCCTGGCAGCTCCTCGTGCAGGAGGTCGGCGCCGAGCTCGCCTACGTCGACATGACCGACGACGGACGCCTCGACCTCGACTCGCTCGACCGCCTGCTCGCGCGCGGCCCCAAGCTCCTCGCCGTCGCCCACATCTCCAACGTCCTCGGGACGGTCAACCCGATCGAGGACATCTGCGCGCGCGCCCGCGCCGCGGGAACGGTCACCGTCGTCGACGGCGCCCAGGCCGTCCCCCACCGCGCCGTCGACGTGCGCGCCCTCGGCGCCGACTTCTACGGCTTCACGGGCCACAAGGTCTACGCCCCCACCGGGATCGGAGTGCTGTTCGGGCGCCGCGAGCTGCTCGAGGACATGCCGCCGTTCATGGGCGGCGGGGACATGATCTCCTCGGTCGACTTCTTCTCCTCGCGTTGGAACGAGCTGCCCTGGAAGTTCGAGGCGGGTACCTCGCCGTTCATGGAGGCCACCGCGCTCGGGGTGGCCGTCGAGTGGCTCCAGGGCCTCGGGCTCGACGCCGTCGAGGCCCACGAGGCCGAGCTCACCGGCCACCTGCTCGAGCGCCTCGAGGAGCTGCCCCACGTCACGGTCCAGGGTCCGCCCGCCGGCCATCGCGGCGCGCTGGTCTCCTTCGTCGTCGAGGGCGCGCACCCGCACGACGTCGCCGAGATCCTCGCCCGCGACGGGGTGTGCATCCGCGCCGGCCATCACTGCGCCCAGCCGCTCATGCGCCGCCTCGGCCTCGCGGCGACGACGCGCGCCTCCTTCGGCGTGCACAACACCCGCGAGGACGCCGACGCACTGGTCGCCGGCCTCGAGCGCGTGCGGACGACCCTGCAGCTCTAGCGATGGACGACCTCTACCGCGAGTACATCCTCGAGCACTACAAGCGGCCGCATAACTGGGGAGAGCTCGAGGCTCCCGACCTCGAGTACGAGGACACGAACCCGCTCTGCGGGGACGAGCTCAAGGTGCAACTGGCGGTCGACGGCGAGGGCCGCATCGCGGACGTGCGCTTCTCCGGGCACGGCTGCGCGATCTCCCAGGCCTCGGCGTCGATGGCTTCCGACGAGGTCAAGGGGATGAAGGTCGACGAGCTCCTGCGCCTGGACAAGTCCTTCGTGCTCGACCTGCTCGGGATCGACATCTCCGCCACGCGCATGAAGTGCGCGCTGCTCTCGCTCAAGGTGCTCAAGTCCGCCTCGCTCGGCGCCGCCGTCGGGTGGGACGCGGCCTGAGCGCCGCGCGCGAGCGCGCCGGGCCGGGACCGCGACCGCGATCTCCACTACACTTCAATACCTACCGTGCCAGTAGGACTTATGCCCGAGATCATCGACGTCTGCCCTCTCTCCGAGCTGCCCCCGGGCGAGCGCCGTCGCGTGGTCTGGGAGGACATCGGCATCGGCGTCTTCAACTGCGGCGGAACCCTCTACGCCATCGAGGATCGCTGCTCCCATGACAACGGCCCGCTCGCCGAGGGTGACCTCGACGAGGACGCGTGCTCGGTCGAGTGCCCGCGCCACGGGTCGCTGTTCGATCTCAAGACGGGGAAGCCGCTGAACCTCCCCGCGTACGTACCCGTCGACACTTTCCCCGTCCTCGTCGAGGACGACCTGATCAAGCTGGAGGTCGAGTAGCCACCGTGAGCACATCCGAAGTCATCGCCGAGCAGCAGGGCCTCCAGGGCATCAACTCCGACTACAAGGAGAAGTTCGGGTTCCACGACGCCGAGAACTATCTGTTCAAGGCGCCCAAGGGCCTGAGCCGTGAGCTCGTGGAGCAGATCTCCGCGTACAAGAACGAGCCCGACTGGATGCTCGAGTTCCGCCTCAAGGCGCTCGACTACTTCCTCGCGCGGCCCATGCCCAAGTGGGGCTCGCCGTTCCTCGCCGGGATCGACTTCGACAACATCCACTACTTCGTCCGCGCCTCCGAGCGCGCGGAGACCTCCTGGGACGATGTCCCCGAGGACATCAAGAACACGTTCGAGCGCCTGGGGATCCCCGAGGCCGAGCGCAAGTTCCTCTCCGGCGTCGGCGCCCAGTACGAGTCTGAAGTCGTATATCACCAGGTCAGGAAGGACCTGGAGGACCAGGGCGTGATCTTCATGGACATGGACACGGGCCTGCGCGAGCACGAGGATCTCGTCCGCGAGCACTTCGCCTCGATCATCCCGGCCAACGACAACAAGCTCGCCGCGCTGAACTCCGCGGTGTGGTCGGGCGGCTCGTTCGTCTACGTGCCCCCGGGCGTGCACGTCGAGATGCCCCTCCAGGCCTACTTCCGCATCAACACGGAGAACATGGGCCAGTTCGAGCGGACCCTCATCATCGCCGACGAGGGCTCCTACGTGCACTACGTCGAGGGCTGCACCGCTCCCGTGTGGACGTCTGACTCGCTGCACTCCGCGGTGGTCGAGCTCCTGGCCAAGCCCGGCGCGCGCATCCGTTACACGACCGTGCAGAACTGGTCGCAGAACGTCTACAACCTCGTCACGAAGCGGGCGGTGGCCGAGGCGCGCGCGACGGTCGAGTGGGTCGACTGCAACCTGGGCTCCAAGCTCACGATGAAGTACCCGAGTGTCTACCTCATGGGCGAGGAGGCGCACGGCGAGATCCTCTCGATCGCCTTCGCGGGCGCCGGCCAGCACCAGGACGCGGGCGGGAAGATCATCCATGCCGCCCCGCGCACGACGTCGAACATCTTCGCCAAGTCGATCTCCAAGGACGGCGGGCGGTCCTCCTACCGCGGGCTGCTCGAGGTCGCCAAGGGGGCGACGGGGTCGCGCTCGAAGGTGGTCTGCGACGCGCTGCTGCTCGACGAGGACTCCCGCTCGGACACCTACCCGACCATCCGCATCAACGAGGACAAGGTGGACATCGGCCACGAGGCGACGGTGTCCAAGGTCGGCGACGACCAGCTCTTCTACCTCCAGTGCCACGGGATCTCCGAGGAGGAGGCCTCCAAGCTCATCGTCAACGGCTTCATCGAGCCGATCACGAAGGAGCTCCCGATGGAGTACGCGGTCGAGATGAACCGGCTGATCGAGCTCCAGATGGAGGGCTCGATCGGCTAGAGCCCAACCGGCTCCTCCGCCCCGCACATGAGTTCCTCCGCCCCCACCGACTTCCCCGCCGTCCCCGAGTTCAAGGGGGTCAAGGGCTGGGAGTTCACGGACATCTCCCGGCTCGACGTCGACTCCTACGCCGTGGCGACGACCGCTGGCAGCGGCGCGCCCGACCCGCTGTGGGCCGAGGTCGAGCCGGTGGCGCGGATGCTCCAGGTCGACTCCGCCGCCGCCGTGCTCGAGGGCGAGCTGCCCGCGGGCGTCGTCGTCGGCGCGCTCGAGACCGCCGAGCACACCGCGATCGGCGCACACCTCGGCCGGGTCGTCACGCGCGAGGACGCGTTCACCGCGCGCAACCGCGCGCTCTACCGCGGCGGCGCCTTCGTCTACGTCCCGAAGGACGTCAAGGTGGACGGGCCCATCCTGCTCTCGGCGGTCCAGAGCGTCGCCGGCTCGGCGATGCACTGGCGGGTCCTCGTCGTCCTCGAGGAGGGCGCGGAGGCGGAGATCTGGGAGGAGTACCTCTCCGACGACGAGGGGCTGTTCACCACGGTCGTCGAGCTCGTGGTCGGCGCCAACGCGAAGCTCCGCTTCGTCTCGGGCCAGGCCCTGAGCGAGAAGGGGTGGCTCTTCGGCTCCCAGCGCGCGGTGGTCGAGCGCGACGGCTCCCTGGACTGGGTGGCCCTGGGCTTCGGCGGCGCGCGCGGCAAGGTCTTCATGGAGACGAAGCTCGCCGGGGCGGGCGCGCACGCGAAGGTCACGGGCGCCTACGCGTCCCACGGCCGCCAGCACCTCGACTTCGACACGCTCCAGGAGCATGCCGCGCCCGACACGACGTCGGACCTCGCCTTCCGTGGCGTCCTGCAGGGCCGCGCCTCCTCGGTGTGGCGGGGGATGATCAAGGTCGACCCCGGCGCGCAGAAGACCGACGCCTTCCAGGAGTCGCGCAACCTGCTGCTGTCAGACAAGGCCCACGCCGACGCGATCCCGGGCCTGGAGATCCTCGCCAACGACGTCCGCTGCACCCACGCGGCCGCGATCGCCCAGGTCGACCCCGAGCAGATCTTCTACCTGCGCTCGCGCGGGCTGCCGACTCCGACGGCCCAGCGCCTGGTCATCGAGGGCTTCCTCGAGGCCCTGGTCGAGCGCTTCGAGGAGGGCCCGGTCCGCCAGGTCCTCGCGGACGCTCTCGAGCGCCGGCTGCAGACCGTCCTGGGCTGAACGTAGAGAAGTTGCGCCGCCGTGACGGTCTCGTCACGGCGAGGTGGTGATGTGCGTGCCCCGTTCCGGCACGATCGCCTCGTGCCCATCGCGATCGTCGTCCCCGCCTCGCCCGGCGACCCGCGCGAGCCAGTCGCGGTGCCGGACGGAGCCCTTCTTCGTCACTGCCCACCGCTGCATCCCGACGACGTGGACATCGTCGACGGCGTGCCGGTCACCTCGCCTTCGCGGACGCTCATCGACCTGGCCGAGGAGCTCGATGCCGACGAGCTGAAGTCCTGCTTCGAGCGCGCGCGGGCGCGGGGATTGCTGGATCCCGTCGCGCTGCGGGCGGCCCGCGCGCGGGTGGAGTGGCGGCCCTCGCTCGACGTGCTCGACCGGCTCATCGAGGTGTTCTGTCCCTGATCCGCCGCGCCTAGACTCGTCCTCGTGGTCCCGGCGACGGTTCCTGTTCACCGCCTCACCTATGAGGACGTGGTGCGCATGTTCGAGACGGGGATCCTCGACGAGTACGACCGCGTTGAGCTGGTGGACGGGGTGCTCGTCGAGATGAGCCCGATCAGCATCGAGCACGACGGCGCGCTGGCGTGGCTCACCAACTACCTCGCGCGCGTCGGAGAGGGGACCTGGGAGGTGCGCGTCCAGAGCACCTTCCTCACTCCCGGCGGGTTCCTCCTCCCCGACCTCATGCTCGTCGAGCCGACGCGGGAGCGGCAACCAGAGACCGCGTTCCTGGTCGTCGAGGTGGCGCAGACCTCGCACGCCCGGGATCGGGAGAAGGCCCTCGTCTACGCCCGGGCGAGAGTCCCGGACTACTGGATCGCCGACCTTCCGGCACGAACCCTGACCGTCCTACGGGAGCCCACATCCTCCGGCTACGCCTCGGAGCAGACCTTCGCGGACGGCGACACCGTCACGCCACTCGCTCCGGCCGCGCCCGCGGTCGCCGTCTCCGAGCTGATGGGCTGAAGGCAGCCCGGACGCGGGCGGGCTGACCCCCGCCCGGTCGTCGCCTTCATCCCGTCCCGCCGTTAGGGTCCCGGCGATGGCGGGCCGCTACGACCTCCTGATCGTCGGGATGGGGTCGGGCGGCATGACCGCGGCGGAGTTCGGCTCCTCGCTCGGACTCAAGGTGGGGGTCGCCGAGCGCGGCCGGGTGGGCGGGGACTGCCTGTGGACCGGGTGCGTGCCCTCCAAGGCGCTGCTCGCCTCGGCCAAGGCGGCGCACACCATGCGCCACGCCGACCACTACGGCATCGAGCCGTGCGAGCCGCGGATCGACACCGCCCGCGTCTTCGCGCGCATCCGCTCCGTCCAGCAGGCGATCGCGACGTCCGACGACTCACCCGCGCGCTTCGAGTCAGAGCTCGGCGTGGAGATCCTCCGGGGCGACGCCCGGCTCACCGGCTCGCACTCCGCGAAGGTGGGCGACGAGGACATCGAGGCGCGATTCATCCTGCTGTGCACGGGCTCGCGGCCGGTCGAGCCGCCGATCCCCGGGCTGCCGGAAGCGGGCTTTCTCACCTCGGAGACCGTGTGGGACATCCCCCGGGCGCCCGACTCGCTCGTCCTCATCGGCGGCGGGCCCATCGCGGTGGAGATGGCGCAGGCCTTCGCCCGGCTCGGGGTGGGAGTCACCGTTCTGCAGAAGGGCCCGGGGATCCTGCCGCGCGACGAGCCCGAGCTCGTGGCGACGCTGACGGCCCGCCTGCGCTCCGAGGGCGTCGACCTCCGGCTCGGCGTCGAGGCGACCCGCGTCGTGGTGGAGGACGGGAGGAAGGTGGTCCACGGCACCGAGGGCGGCGTCGAGCGCTCCTGGGCGGCCCACGAGATCATCCTCGGGGCGGGACGCCGCCCGAACATCGAGGGGCTGGGGCTCGAGGAGCTCGGCATCGCCGTCGGCCGCCGCGGGATCGAGACCGACGACCGCCTGCGCACGAGCGTCGACTCCGTCTACGCCGCCGGCGACGTCGCGGGCCGCTACCTCTTCACCCACTCGGCCGGGTACGAGGCCGCGCGCGCGGTGCGCAACATGTTCTTCCCGGGCTCGAGCAAGGGCGCCTACGCCGTGCCCTGGTGCACGTTCACCGACCCCGAGCTCGCCCATGCCGGGCTCACGGAGGCCGGGGCCCGCGAGCGCCACGACTCCGACGATGTCGAGATCCACGTCCAGGAGCTCTCGCACTCCGACCGCGCCCGCGCCGAGGGCGCCGAGGACGGGGCGATCAAGCTCGTCACCGCGAAGGGGAAGCTCGTCGGGGCGCACATCCTCGCGCCCGCCGCGGGCGAGCTCATCCACGAGCTCGCGCTGGCCATCCACCAAGGACTGAAGCTCGCCGACCTCGCCGACGTCATCCACGTCTACCCGACGCTGTCGAGCGGGGTCCAGCAGCTCGCCGCCGAGGCCGCCTACGAGAAGGCGGAGCGCCTGAAGTTCCTCATCCGCTCCGGGCGCTGAGCGGCGTATCTGCCCGGGGCGACCGTCGTGGCCGCCATGCTCAGGGAGGCCCAGCCAACTACGCTGCGGCCATGGGCCGCCGCTCGCGCAAGCGCTCCGCGGCCGGCACGCCCCCGGGGCCCGTCTCCCGGCCCGCCCGTCCGGCCGTCGCGCCGGCCGCGGAGCGCCCCCGGGCGCCGTGGCACCCCGTCCCCGTCACCGAGGTCGGCCTCGGCCTCGGCCTCCTCGCGGCGCTCGTCGGGTTCATCCGCGGGCCGAAGGGGACCGTGCCCATGCTCGTCGGCCTCGGCGTGTGCACCGTCCTCGCCTTCGAGCTCGCCGCGCGCGAGCACTTCGCCGGCTTCCGCGCCCACGCGCTCATGCTCGCCGCCGGCCCCACCGTCGTGCTCGAGGCGCTGCTCTACGGCGTCGGGATGCGCGGCCCCTTCCTCCTGGCTGTCGCCGCCCCCGTCTTCGTGGCGCTCGCCTTCCTGTTCCGCTCGCGCTGGCGCGAGGCGAGCGAGCTGCGTTCGCTGCGCCGCTAGGGGGTAGCTTCTCGCCATGCTCGCGGGACTCGTCCAGGACGATCATCAGCTCACGCTCCAGCATGTCCTCGACCGCATGCGCCGCGTCAACGGCCGCGCGAAGGTCGTCACGCTGCGGACCGCCGGGGGGGAGACCACGGAGGCGACCCACGCCGAGGTCGCCGCCCGCGCCGAGCGCCTCGCGGCCGGCCTCGCCCGGCTCGGGATCACGGAGGGCGACCGCGTCGCCACGTTCTGCTGGAACACCCAGGAGCACCTCGAGGCCTACCTGGCCGTGCCGTGCATGGGCGCGGTGCTCCACACCCTTAACCTCCGGCTGTTTCCCGATCAGCTCACCTACATCGCCAACCACGCGCAGGACAAGGTCATCATCGTCGACGCCTCGCTCGTGCCGCTGCTCGAGCAGGTCGCCGAGACGTTCGAGCACGTGGAGCGCTACATCGTCATCGGGGAGGGGGACACGGGTGGTCTCGACCCCGTGATCCCCTACGAGGAGCTGCTCGGCGGTTCGGGCGACGAGCCCTTCGACTGGCCCGAGCTCGACGAGCGGATGGCCGCGGGACTCTGCTACACGAGCGGTACGACCGGCAACCCGAAGGGCGCGCTCTACTCGCACAAGTCCAACGTGCTCCACGCGCTCGCCGCCTCCACCGCGGACGCGCTCGGCGTCTCCGCGCGCGACCGGGTCCTCCCCGTCGTCCCCATGTTCCACGTCAACGCGTGGGGCATGCCCTACGCGGGCGCGCTGGCGGGCTCGGACCTGATCTTCCCGGGGCCGTTCCTGAAGGGGGAGAACCTCGCGAAGCTCATCGAGGCCGAGCGCGTGACCCTCGCCGGCGCGGTTCCCACCCTGTGGATGGACCTGCTGTCCTACGCCGACGAGAACCATCCCGACCTCTCGAGCGTGCGCATCGTGGTGTGCGGCGGTGCCGCGGTGCCGCGCTCGCTCATGGAGGCCTTCCAGGAGCGCCACGACATGCCGATCGTGCAGGCCTGGGGCATGACGGAGACAAGCCCGCTGGCCGCCGTCGCCCACCCGCCGCGCGACACCGAGGGCGAGGAGCGCTGGCGCTACCGCGCGGCGACCGGCCGGCTGTTCCCGCTGCTCGACTTCCGCCTCAGGGGCGAGGACGGCGAGGAGGTGCCCTGGGACGGCGAGTCCACCGGCGAGGTCCAGGTGCGCGGCCCGTGGATCGCCTCCGCCTACTACGAGGACGACTCGGCCGAGGACAAGTTCGACGACGGCTGGCTGGCCACCGGGGACATCGCCTCGATCGACGGCGAGGGCTACATGCGCATCACCGACCGCGCGAAGGACGTCATCAAGTCCGGGGGCGAGTGGATCTCCTCCGTGGAGCTCGAGAACGAGCTCATGGCCCACCCGGCGGTGGCCGAGGCGGCGGTGGTGGCGATGGCGCACGAGCGCTTCACGGAACGGCCGCTCGCGTGCGTGGTGATGCGCGAGGGGGAGGAAGCGTCGGTCGACGAGCTGCGCGCCCACCTAGAGCCCCGGGTGGCGAAGTGGTGGCTGCCCGACGCCTTCGCGTTCATCGACGAGGTGCCGAAGACCTCGACGGGCAAGTTCGACAAGAAGGTCCTGCGCCGGCGGCTGTCCGACGGGGACCTCGAGGTTCACTCCGTGGAGAAGGCCAAGGCCTGAGGCGGCCGCGCGACCAGGTGCTCCTCACCGTCCCCCTACGACCTGGGGCCACGCGGACCGGGGGATGGGCGCGGGGCCGGCGGCGATCGCGCCCCACGCCGAGCGCGTCGAGCTTGCCGAGAACCCGGGCAACGAAATCGGCGCGTGCTTCGCCCTGGCCCGCACCCTGGCCGGTCGTGTGCGGGAGGGCGACGTCGTGGTGTCCGGAACTGCCAGGTCGGCCAGGGGGCGGTCACCGCGCTCGGGCCCGAGGACCTCGGCGTCCTGTGGCTCGACGCCCACGGTGACTTCGAGACGCCCGACACGACCCTGAGCGGGTTCTTCGACGGGTGTGCCCTGGCTCTCGTGTGCGGTCGGGGCTGAAGGGCGCTATCGGAGGGCTTCGCGGCGGTGGACGCCGGGCGCGTGGTCCATGTGGGTGGGCGGGACTTCAACCCGGGCGAGCGCGAGCGGATGGAGGACGCGGGGGTGCGGTTCGGCCCCGAGGGGATCGCGGAGGTGGGGGCGGAGCGCTGGTAGGTCCACCTCGACCTCGACGTGCTCGACCCCGACGCCGTGGGTCGAGCGAACGCCTACGCGGCTCCCGGAGGCCTCACCGTCGCCGAGGTCGTTGACCTTCTCGCCCGCCTCCCCGGCCGCGTGGTCGCGGCCGCGGTGACCGCCTACGACCCGCCGTGCGACCCCGAGGGCGCCGTCCGCGCCGCCGGGCGCGAGCTGCTCTCCGTGCTCGCCCATGCGCCCTCACGAACTTCGCGCCGGTCGTCATAGGCTGACGCTGCTGGCCCTGGTGTGGCCGGGCTTGCAGCTCACCGCTGTTCCGGAACCTCGGGCATTACCTGGGGCGGTAGGCGTGGGCGCGGTGGGCGATTTTGACCACGGTGACGACGCGGCTGGTCTGGTCGATCTCGTAGATGATTCGGAACGGGCCGCGTCGGGCGACCCAGAGGCCTTCGAGCTCGAAGCGCAGTTGCTCGCCGAGACGAGGGGGTTGCCCTCGATCGCCACCAGCGTGTCCAGCACCGCGTCGATGTGCCGGGGAGGAATCCGCTCCAGGTCGCGGCGGGCGGGTCCTGCGACTTGAAGTCGCCAGCCCAGGGGCGTTCACCGGGCCCGATGGGCGAGGGCATTGCGAAGGTCCTCGAGCGAGGTGACGTCTCCGGCCCTCGCCGCGTCCTGTCCCTCACGGATCCCGGCGAGAAGATCGGCGTCGCTGAGAACCTGGAGCGTCTCTTCCAGGCCTTCGAGATCCTCGATCGAGAGAAGCACGGCGGCCGGCTGCCCGTTCCGCGTGACGACCACGCGCTCGTCCTGTGAGGACACGCGATCGATGATCTCCGAGAACCGGGCTTTCACGTGAGCCAACGGCAGGGTCTCGCTCATGACCACGATCGTAGTCACGTTGCGTTGCTTCAGGTTCCTCCCCGCTGGCCGCCGCGCTCACGTCCGCACGGGCCGGGCCACGGGTCGCTCGCCCGGGAAGCCGCCCTCGGGGTCGACGAGGATCGCCCCCTCGCCCGAGGCGTAGGCCTCCTCGCCGTGGCTCACGACGTCCATCCCGATCGCCTCCTCGCGCTCTGAGACCCGTAGGGGCATGAGCCGCCCGAGGAGCTTCAGGATGACGAAGGTCGCCCCGAAGGCGTAGGCGGGGGCGGCCAGCGCGGCGAGCGCCTGCTTGCCGAGCTGCGCCGCGTCGCCGTAGAGCAGGCCGTTCGCCACGCCGTTCCATCCGACCTGGGCGACGAACCCGATGAAGAGGATGCCGGTGAAGCCCGCCACGCCGTGGGCGGCGAGCACGTCGAGCGTCTCGTCCACCCGCGTGCGCGGACGCCAGAGGATCGCCGCGTAGCTCGGCAGCGCGGCGACGACCCCGAGCGCCATCGCCCAGCCGGGGCTGATGAAGCCCGCCGCCGGCGTGATCCCCACGCAGCCGACGATGATCGCGGTCGCGGCGCCGATCGCCGTCACCTGGCGCTGGCGGACGAGATCGAGGACGAACCACGTGGCGAGCGCGCACGCCGGGGTGAGCAGGGTGTTCGTGAAGGCGAGGACCGCGGGCCTCCCCGCCGAGAGGCCGCTGCCGCCGTTGAAGCCGAACCAGCCGAACCAGAGCAGGCCGGCGCCCACGAGCACGTACACCGCGTTGTGGGGCAGGAGCGCCTGGCGCCCGTAGTCCTTCCGCGCCCCGACCACGAGCGCGGCGGCGAGCGCCGAGAACCCGGAGCCCATCTCGACCGGGACGCCGCCGGCGAAGTCGAGCGTCCCCTGGTGCTGCAGCCACCCGCCGCCGAAGGCCCAGTGCGCGAGCACCGCGTAGACGAGCACGGACCACAGGCCGGCGAAGACAAGGAACGCGCCGAAGCGCATCCGCTCGACCACGGCGCCGGACACGAGCGCGGTGGTGACGATGCAGAAGGTCGCCTGGAAGGCGAAGAAGAGGACATGCGGGATGGTCGTGCCGGGGCGCGGAGCGAGCGTCACGCCGTGGAGGAAGACGTTGTGCAGGCCGCCGACCAGGCCGTTGCCGTGATCGAAGGCGAGCGAGTAGCCGACCACCGCCCACGCCACCGTGGCGACGGCGAGGGCGGCGACGGACATCATGAACGTGTTCAGCGTGTTCTTCGCGCGCACGAGCCCCGCGTAGAAGAGCCCGAGCGCCGGGGTCATGAGCAGGACGAGGGCCGTCGCGGCGAGCATCCATGCGGTGTCGCCGGCGTTGACGGCGGTGGCCGCGATCACTTGCCCACGGGAGTGACCGCGCCGCGGTCGGTCTCCCCGGTGCGGATGCGGACCACCCGCTCGAGCGGCACGACGAAGATCTTCCCGTCGCCGACCTCGCCGGTGCACGCGCCGGCGCAGAGCGCGTCGATCGTCGGTCCGACGAAGTCCTCGGAGACGGCGACCTCGAAGCGGACCTTCTCCGACAGACCCATCCGCACGGTCGTGCCCCGGTAGGTCTCGACGCGGTCGAGCTCACCGCCGTGGCCCTGGACCCGGCTCATCGACAGCCCGCGCACCTCGGCGCGGTACAGCGCTTCCAGGACATCGTTCGTCTTCTCGGGGCGGACGATGCCGATCACGAGCTTCATGAGACGCTCCTTCTTTCGGGCGAGGACGGGAGCGCGGGGCACGTTGCCGCCCGGGCGGAGCCACGGCTATCGCCCAGTGGCCAAAGATCCCCCCCCGCCTTTGTCCAGAGGGCGGTTCCCGTGGCCGTAGCGCCGCGCGGGCACGCCCTCGAGGCGCCCCACCTCGTCGGCGAGGTACTACTTGGGGTGCCCGCTACCGGCCGGGGCCGGGCGAACCGGGGCCGTCGGGCAGCGCGAAGTGCGGGTTCTCGATGATCCCGACGACGTTTCCCGACAGGTCGGTCACGGAAGCGACGCGGATCCCGCCGCCGACATCCGGACGGGCTCGCGCGCGGTGGCGCCGGCATCGAGCAGCCGGTCCCAGGCCCCGTCGCAGTCGGGCACGCCCCAGTACGTCACCGGACCATCCCCGGCAGACCCGTCGGGGTCCAGCGCGAGCTCGTAGCCGGCGACGGAGAAGCCCACGTAGAACGGCTCGTCGAAGTACGGCCCGAAGCCGAGCAGGCCCGTGTACCAGGCCTTGGCGGCGTCCAGGTCCGGGGCGGGGTAGATGACGGTGCGCAGTCCGAGGAACATGCCGCACACAATGACGGCTCTGGGCGCGGGGCGGGAGGATCAGGCCGCGACAGGCGCGGGCAGGGGGAAGAGACCGAGGAAGCGCGCCGCGGCTTGCTCGTCCGTGTCGATCACCACATCGGGGACTCGGACTCCCCCCAGGCGTACCGTCACCGCTCGCTCGGCGCGGTGTCCTCGAGGCGCTGGATCAGGGGGCGCAGGCGCTCGTCGATCTCGTGCTCGCCGAGCCGCACGTGGTGCTGGCGCGCGCCCGACCTGACCGTGAGGTCGTACTGGTAGCGATCGGGCGCGCCGGCGATCGCTCCCTGCGCCGCCGGGCGCCGGAGCAACGCGTCCACGCCCGCGCGCTCGTGGGGGGTCAGCGCTTCGGTGGGGAGGTCGGCGCGCAGCGGCACGTTCACGAAGCCTCCGCTGCGCTCGAGCGCGATCCGCTCCGGCTCGTCGCCCATCAGTGGAGGTCGATCCCCACGCCCTTCCAGCCGTCCTGCACGGCGCTGGCCTCGGCACCCGCGCCGTGGAGCCGGCGGGCGGTGGCGAGCGTGAGCCGGGCGAACGCGCGGAAGCCGGCGTTCGGCGTCAGGTGGGGATCGCTGAGGGACTCGTACCAGATGCGCCCCGCCTTCTCCCATGAGTGGCCGCCGATCTTCATGGCGACGTCGTGGAAGGCCTTGTTGGGGATACCGGAGTTGGTGTGCACCCCACCGTTGTCGCTCATGGTGTGCACGTAGTCCTTCATCGTGGCCGGCTGGTCGTCACGCTCCCAGGCGGTGCCGGGCGCCGCCAGCGAGCGCAGCGCCTTGCCGGGGAACCCGGGCTTGACGATGTCCGCGCCGATCAGCCAGTCGGCCTGCTCCACCGTCTGGCCGAGCTTGAACTGCTTGACCTGGACTCCGAACACGTCGGAGATCGACTCGTTCAGCGCCCCGGACTGGTTGAGGTACTGGAGGGCCACTTCGCGTTCTGTGACGCCGTGCGTGAGCTCGTGGCCGATGACGTCGAGCGACTTGGTGAAGCGGTCGAACATCTTGCCGTCGCCGAACACCATCTCGGTGCCGTCCCAGAACGCGTTGTCGTAGTCCCGACCGTAGTGCACCCAGCCGTGCAGCGGCATGCCCTGGTCGTCGATCGAGTCACGGTGAAACTGCGCCCAGTAGAACGCGTAGGTGTCGCCCAGCCCGTCGTAGGCCTCGTCGACCGTCACGTCCTGTACGGGCGGGTCGCCCTCCGCCCGCACGCGGGTCGGATCGGTGGCCGGCATCTTGCCGTGGCAGTCGAAGATCGTGCGCGCGGGTCGCCCCGGGGTGGGGCTCTGGAGCACCGTCGCCGGGTTGGCGGGAGTGCCCACGAGCGAGTTGTGGACCCGGGTGGTGCGCAGCGTGGTGTCGACCGAGAGCGTGCGCAGGACGGCGTCGCGCTCCTCGTCGGTGCCACGCCGCGCGAGCTCCTCGAGCAGGACGGGCGGAACGATGCATGCGATCGAGCAGCGATGGTGCACGTGCGCCCTCCAGGCGTCCCGGGTGAGGGCGACGCTATCGCAGTTGCGCGGCGAGGAGAGCCCGGTCCGCGTCCCGTCGAAGCCCGCCGTCGGAGTCCTGCCCGACGATCTCACGGGGCGCGTGTTCGAGCACTGCGGTGCGCGCCGGCGCGTGAGGCGGCGTATGAGATGCCTCGCAGCCGGCTCGGGCCCGCGTTCGGACCGCTCACGCCGCCACTTCGGCCACGCTCGCCCGCGCGCGCTCGATCAGGTCGACCGGCGCGATCGCGAAGACGTGGTGGGGCGTGCCCGCCGCGCCCCAGATGTCGGGGTGCGCCGTCGCCCAGCGCACGCGCGCCCAGACCGCCGCGGCGGGGCGCTGGGCCGGGGTCATGCCCCTGCCGCGGGAAGCTGCGGCATCGCCTGCATCAGGCTCTCCAGGGGCGCGAAGAGGTCACCGTGCTCCTCGACGCGGCCCAGCACTGTGTCGGCCTCGAAGCGCAGCAGATCGGGGTCGTGGGCGGCGTGGCAGGCCTCGACCTCCTCCCAGGTGACCGGGGTGGAGACCGTCGGCGCCTCGCGGGCGCGCAGCGAGTAGACCGCCACGGTGGTCTTGTGCTCGTCGTTCTGGCTCCAGTCGACGAACACCTTGCCGGGCCGCAGTGACTTCGTCATCCGCGAGACGATCCGGTTGGGGGCGCGGGCCTCGAGCAGTCCGGCCACTCCCTTCGCGAAGGGCTTGGTCCGCGCGTAGGACGCCGCCCCGTCGAGCGGGGCGTAGACCTGGAGGCCCTTGGAGCCCGAGGTCTTCGCGAAGCACTCGACGCCCAGCTCGGCCAGCAGCGCGCGGACCTCGAGACCCACCCCGCAGCAGTCCACGACGTCCGCGGGCGCGCCGGGGTCGAGGTCGAACACGAGGAGCGTCGGATGCGCCATGTCTTCCACCTCCGACAGCGACGTGTGCAGCTCGAGCGAGGCGAGGTTCGCGACCCACACGAGCGTGGGCAGGTCGTCGCAGACGACGAACTCCGTGTCGCCCACGCGTGCCGTGCGCACCCAGTCGGGGCGGTAACCCGGCGCGTTCTTCTCGAAGAAGTGACCGGCCTCGACGCCGTCGGGGTAGCGCTTGCGGGTCAGCGGCCGGTCGCGCAGGTGGGGCAGCAGCACCGGGGCGATCCGGATGTAGAAGTCAAGCATCTGCCCCTTTGTGAAGCCCGTGGACCACAGCGGCTTCTCGAGGTTGGAGATCTTCAGCCGGCGGCCGTCGATCTCGAGCTCGTGGGAGCTCGGCTTCGCGGTCCGGCGCTTCGCCGGGGCGGCGGGCGGAGGCGCAGGCGGGGGCGGGGGCGACTCGTCCACCGGCTCCTCGCCCTCGCGGACCACGCTCGCGGGATCGGCGTCGTCGCGCATCCCCTTGTAGGACGGATGGCGGATCTGCCCGGCCCGGGTCCACTCCGTGAACGCCACCTCGGCCACGAGCTCGGGCTCCACCCACTGCGCCCCCTTGGGTAGCCGGCCGCCGGTGAACGGGGAGGACCCTCGCTCGCGCGCGGCGAGCTCGCGGCCCACCCGCGTGAGCTCGGCCTGGGTGAAGCCCGTCCCCACCCGTCCGGCGTAGCGCAGCGCCCCCTCGTCGTGGTACCCGATGAGCAGCGCACCGATCCGCTCACGCCGCCTGCCCTCCCCGGGCAGCCACCCGCCCACGACGAATTCCTGGCGGCGGACGTGCTTGACCTTGACCCAGCAGCCCGTGCGCCGACCCGGCTCATAGCACGAGGAGCGCTTCTTGGCCACAAGCCCCTCGAAGCCGCCCTCGCGCGTGACGCGCGTGACCGCCTCGGGGTCGCCGGCGAGCACCGCTGGGGTCTTCCAGTGCGGACCGTCCAGGCCCAAGCCCTCGAGCGCCGCGCGGCGCTCGGTCCACGGGCGATCCATCAGCGAGCGCCCGTCGAGGTGCAGGACGTCGAAGACCATGAGGGCGACCGGGGTGTCGCGCCGGCGGCGCTGGACCGCGGCCTCCGAGCCCACGTGCATCCGGCCCTGGAGGCGCTCGAAGCTCGGCCGGCCCTGCGCGTCGGGGGCGATGACCTCCCCGTCGAGCAACGCGGGGCGGGAGCCGAGCGCGCGGCCCAGCCCTCCGAGCTCCGGGTACTGCGCGGTGATGTCGCGGCCGTTGCGCGACTCGAGCCGCACCTGTCCTGAGTCGACCCAGACGAGCGCGCGGACCCCGTCCCACTTGACCTCGTAGGCCCACGCACCGCCGTCGCGTGGGAGCTCACCGGCCCGGGCGAGCATGGGCGCGACCTTCTCCGGCAGCGGCTCGGCCCCGGGGTCGGCGGCCGGGTCCATCCGGTGCAGCATCCAGTCCTTCCCCTTGGTGCGGAACAGGACGTAGCGGCCGCGGACGCGCTCGCCGTGGAAGGTGACCATCACCTCGTCCTCGCGCCACTTGTGCTGCTCGTAGGTGCCCGTGTCCCAGATCCCCATGGTCCCCGCGCCGTAGTTGCCCTTGGGGATGTCGCCCGAGAACTCGAGGTACTCGAGCGGATGGTCCTCGGTGTGGACCGCGAGGCGGTCGTCCTCGGGGCGCTCGGGGATCCCGCGCGGCACCGCCCAGGAGGCCAGCACGCCGTCGTGCTCGAGGCGCAGGTCCCAGTGCAGGCGGCGCGCGTGGTGCTCCTGCACCACGAAGCGCAGACGCTCCGCAGGAGCGCGAGCGCCGTCTCCCGCGGGCTCGGGCGTCCCCTCTAGATCGCGCTTGGCGCGGTAGGCGCGGAGGCGGTCGGCCATCCGGGGAGTGTGCCCGCGAGCGCCGTCGCGATCGCGCGCTCGAGCTCGGCCCGGGTGAAGGGCTTGAGCAGGTGCGCGACGGGGTCGAGCCGCGCCGGCGCGGGGCCGGGCGGGTAGATCGAGAGGGCGACGACGGGGAGGTCAGGCCGCTCGGTGCGCAGTCGCTCCCCGCAGGCCAGGGCACGGTCGTCGTCCGTGTCGACGAGCAGGAGCTCGGCGGTATCGGAGTCCCCACGGCAGGGCAGTTGCTCGTGGCCGAGCCGGGACACCGCGCGCTCGAGGAGGTGGAGCACCTCGCGATGCGGCTCGCAGATGAGGACCCGGGCGATGGGGGCAGCCTCGCCGCCCCGAGGTTCCTCTCCCGGCGGTATCTGGTATGAACTTGGTATGAAACGCTCGTCGGTGCTCGTGGTGGATGACGAGGAGGACGTCCGCGGCCTCATCCGGCTCCTGCTCGAGCGTGCCGGCCTGGACGTGACCGAGGCCGGCTCGGGGCGCGAGGCCCTGCGCCGCCTGCACCAGGTCCACCCCGACCTCGTGGTCCTCGACGTCACGATGCCCGAGCTCGACGGCTGGCAGGCCCTCGAGCGCATCCGCGACCTCTCCGACGTGCCCGTGCTCATGCTCACCGCCCGCGCGGCCGAGCTCGACAAGGTGCGCGGTCTCAAGGCGGGCGCCGACGACTACGTGACCAAGCCCTTCGGCCGCCAGGAGCTCCTCGCGCGCGTGGAGGCGCTGCTGCGCCGCTCGGCCGGCCCGCCGGAGGTGCGCGAGGCCTACGCCGACGGCGCCGTGCAGATCGACTTCGCCTCCCGGGAGGTCCAGATCCTCGAGCCGCGCCCCCACGCGGTGCAGCTCACCCCGCTGGAGTTCCGCCTCCTCGGCGCGTTCGTCCGCCACCCCAACCAGGTGCTGGGTCGCGACCAGCTCCTCGAGCTCGTGTGGGGCGACGCGGAGACCGTCGCGGCCGACCAGGTCAAGCTCTACGTGGGCTACCTGCGGCGTAAGCTCGCGTGGGACGTGGCCGAGCGCTCCCCGCTCGAGACCGTGCGCGGCTTCGGCTACCGCTACCGCCCGTCCACGGAGGACGCCCTCCGCGAGCAGGCGTCCCGGGCGGCGTTGCCGACCTCCCCCTAGACCACCGGCCGGGCCGGCAGCTCCACCCGGAACGTCGTCCCCTCGCCCACCGCGGAGGCCACCTCCACCGTGCCGCCGTGCGCCTCGGTGATCGCCCTGACGATCGTCAGCCCGAGGCCCACGCCGGGCACCGCCTGGCGCACCGCGGAGTCCGCCCGGAAGAAGCGCTCGAAGAGCCGGCCCTGGTCCGCGAGAGCGATCCCGGGGCCGGTGTCCTCGACCTCGAGCACCATGCACCCGTCCTCCCGCCCGAGGCGCACGACGACCGCCCCGTCGCTCGGCGTGAACTTCAGCGCGTTGGTGACGAGGTTGTCGAGCACCTGGCCGAGGCGGTCGCGGTCGCCCCATACCGGCCCGATGTCGGCGATCTCCGCGCTCAGGGCGATGGAGCGGCTCTCGGCCCGTGGGCGGGCGGCGTCCACCGCCTCGGCCGTCACCGCGGCGAGGTCGACGGGACCGGGATCGAGGGCGAGCGTCCCCGCCTCGACCTGCGCGACGAAGAGCAGGTCGCCGACGAGGCGCAGCAACCGCGTGGCGTTGCGCTGGACGATTTCGAGGTAGTGGCGGTGGTCCTCGGCGAGGGGCTCCTCGTCGTCGAGGACGAGCTCGAGGTAGCCGATGACCGAGGTCAGGGGGGTGCGGAGCTCATGGGAGACGAGGGCGAAGAACTCGTCCTTCAGCCGGTCGGCGCGGATGACGCTCGCCCGCCGGCGCGTGGAGGCCAGGGCGGTGACGTTGGAGAGCATCGCGGCGGCCGGGGGGAAGAGGTCGGCGAGCTCGTCCTGGGTTCCCGCCGGTTGTTCGCCGCTCCAGGCGAGGACGAGGAGGCCCACGGTCGCACCAGCGTGCACGAGGGGGACGGCGAGCTCCGCGCCGGCCCGGGTGAGGAGGCGGCCGGGCGCCCCGGAGGCCAGCGCGACCGGCGTGCCCGCGGCGAGCGCGCCGGCCGCGGGACCGGTCTCAGGGAGCTCGGGCGGGGGATCCGCGACTCCCACGGCGGCGAGCACCGTCGGCCACGCGTCCTCCTCGGCGGCGTAGAGGACGGCGGCGCGCGCTCCCGAGAGCTCGGCGAGCTCGGTGGCGATCGTCCGCGCCAGCTCCCCGCGCTCGATCTGGGTGGCGATGCGGCGTCCGAACGCGCCGTAGCGGGCGACCCGCGCCTTCTCGACCTCGAGTCGCTCCCTCGCGCGGGCGAGCTCCTCCCGCCGGACGCCGAGCGCCTTGTTCTGCTCCCTGGCGAGCACGGCGGCCAGCGCCGCGCTCGCGAGCGCCGTCCGTGCGCTCAAACTCCGCATCGGGGGGGAAACTACTCCCGTGTCCGCCCGCCTCTCCATCCGCGTCGAGCACGACGGGATCCTCGATGCGGTCGCCGTCGAGGAGCCGCTGGAGATCCGGGTCGACGGCGAGGCGCTCGCGGTGACCATGCGCACCCCGGGCCATGACGAGGAGCTCGCCCTCGGGTTCCTGCACGGCGAGGGGCTCATCGGCCCCGCGCCGCGGGCGGTGGGCCTCCCCGCGGATCTCGCTCAGAACACGGTGGAGGTCGCGGGCCCGCTGGATCGCCCGCCCGGTACGCGGCGCTTCTACACGTCCTCCTCGTGCGGGGTGTGCGGGAAGGGCGCGCTGGAGGAGGTGGCGGTCCATGCCGCCCCGCTGCCCGCGGGCCCGGTGGTGGCCCGGGAGCTCCTGGCCGGGTTGCCCGACCGCCTCCGCCAGCCCGGGTTCGAGCGCACGGGCGGTCTGCACGCCACCGGGCTGTTCTCCGCGGAGGGGGAGCTGCTGAGCGTCCGCGAGGACGTGGGACGCCACAACGCGATGGACAAGGTGGTGGGCCGCGCGCTGCTCGACGGTGGGCTGCCCCTCCACGACCGCCTGCTGTGCGTGAGCGGCCGCCTCTCCTTCGAGCTCGTGCAGAAGGCCACCGTCGCGGGCGCGCCGATCCTCGTCGGGGTGGGCGCGCCGACCTCGCTGGCGGTCTCGCTGGCCCGCGACCGGGGGCTGACCCTCGGCGGCTTCGCGCGCGCGGGGCGCGTGAACGTCTACGCGGGCGCCGAGCGGGTGGGTTGACCGGCCCGGGGGCCGAGGCGCTGGCCCTCGTGCTGCTGGCGGGGATCCTCGGGTGGGCGGTGGTCCGCCCGCGGGGGATCCCCGAGGCGGTGCCCGCGCTGGCCGGGGCGGCGCTGCTCGTGGCGCTCGGGGCGCTGGGCTCCGGCGACGTGGGTGACCGCTGGGAGGAGCTCGCGCCGACGCTCGCGCTGCTCGCCGGCCTGCTCGTGCTCGGGGAGGGCTGCGCGCGGGCGGGACTCTTCGCCTGGGCCGGGGATCGGTTGGCGGCCGGCGCCCGCGGACGGCCCCGCCGGTTGCTCGCGCTGACGTTCGCGGCCGCCGCCGCGTGCACCGCCGTGCTCTCGCTCGACGCGACGGTCGTGCTGCTCACGCCGGCGGTCGTGGCCGCCGCCGCCGCGGCCCGGATGCGCACCACCCCGCACGTCTTCGCGGCCGGCCACCTCGCCAACTCGGCCTCGCTCCTGCTGCCGGTCTCCAACCTCACCAACCTCCTCGCGTTCTCCGCGGTGGGGGTCTCCTTCGCCCACTTCGGGGCGCTCATGGCGCTGCCGTGGCTCGCGGCGCTCGCGGTGGAGTGGGTCGTGCTGCGGCTCATGTTCGCCGCCGACCTGCGCGGCCCGGGGCGCGAGGTTCCGCCACCGGGGCCGCCCCCGGCCTTCGCCGTCGTGGTCGTGCTGGCCGCGCTTGCCGGGTTCGCAGCGGCGTCGCCCCTCGGGGTCGACCCGGCGTGGGTGGCCGGGCTCGCCGCCGTGGTGCTCGCCGCGCGGGTGCGGCTGGATCCGCGCGCGCTCGTGGCCGCGGCCGGGCCGGGACTCCTGCTCTTCGTCCTCGGCCTCGCGGTCGTCGTCGACGCGGCCCAGCGCAACGGCCTCGGCCATCAGGTGGCGGCGCTCGTGCCCGCGGGGGCCGGACTCGGCGCGCTGCTCCTCGTCGCCGGGCTCGCCGCCGCGCTCGCGAACCTCGCCAACAACCTCCCGGCCACGCTGATCCTCCTGCCCGCCCTGCACGGGACGGGGCCCGTACTCGCCGCGCTCGTCGGCCTGGGGGTGGGACCCAACCTGACCTACACCGGCTCGCTGGCGACGGTCCTGTGGCGCCGGGTGCTGCGCGATGAGGCCGCCGAGCCGGGGTTCGGTCAGTTCCTGCGCCTGGGCGTCCTCACCGTTCCGCCCACGCTCGTGCTCGCGACGATCGGGTTGTGGTTGAGTCTCCGCTTCTAGCTCGGCCCGCCCCGGGGTAGCTTCCACCGTATGCCCTGGACCGCTGCGGACATCCCTGACCAGACCGGCCGGCGCGTCGTCGTCACCGGCGCGAACTCGGGGATCGGCTGGGTGGCGGCGCGGGAGCTCGCCCGGGCCGGCGCCGATGTCGTCCTCGCCGTCCGTGACATCGACAAGGGTCGGGCGGCGGCGACGCGCATCTCCGACGCGACGGCGGGGGCGGACCCGGAGGTCCGCCCGCTCGACCTCGCCGACCTCGCCTCCGTGCGCGCGTTCGCGGGCGACTGGACGGGCCCGCTCGACCTCCTCGTCAACAACGCGGGCGTCATGGCGACCCCGTACCGCAAGACGCAGGACGGGTTCGAGCTCCAGTTCGGCACGAACCACCTCGGGCACTTCGCGCTGACCGGGCTCCTGCTCGCCTCCCTGCTCGAGGCCGACGATCCGCGCGTCGTGGCCGTGTCCTCGGGCGCGCACCGGATGGGGAAGATGCGCTGGGACGACCTGCAGGGGGAGAGGAGCTACCGGCGCTGGCGCGCCTACGGCCAGTCCAAGCTCGCCAACCTGCTCTTCACGCTGGAGCTCGGGCGGCGGGCGGCCGCCCGCGGGATCCCGCTGCGCGCCGTCGCCGCGCATCCGGGCTACGCCGACACGAACCTCCAGGTCCGCGGGGCGCAGATGGAGGGCTCCTCGCTCAAGGAGCGCCTCGGCCGCCTCGGCAACGTGGTCCTCGCCCAGTCCGCCGACATGGGTGCCCTGCCCACGCTCTTCGCCGCGACCGCGCCCGGCCTGCCCAGCGGGACCTACGCGGGACCGGGCGGCCCGGGGGAGGCGCGCGGCCACCCGAAGGTCGTGGGCACGTCCCGCGCCGCGCGCGACGCGGCGGACGCGACGCGCCTGTGGGCGATCTCCGAGTCGCTCACCGGCGTGACCTACGCCTGGCCCGAGACACGGGTGGCCGCATGAGGCTCGCCACCGTCCGCTCGCCCGGCGGCCTGGCTCGCGCCGTCGAGATCCGGGGGCAGGAGGTCGTCGCCTTCCCGGTGGGCACCACCACGCACGACCTGCTGGCGCTCGACGCGCCCGCCCCGGCCGACGGCGGGGAGACGTGGGGCCTCACCGAGGTCGAGCTCCTCGCGCCCGTGCCGCGTCCCCGGGCGATCTTCGGGATCGGCCTGAACTACGCCAACCACGCGCGGGAGACGGGCCAGGAGCTGCCCGAGCGCCCGATCGTCTTCATGAAGCTCCCCGCGAGCTCCGCGCCACCGGGCGCGCCGGTCCGGGTGCCCGAGGCCGCGGCGGCCCGGCTGGACTACGAGGGCGAGCTCGTCGCGGTACTCGGGCCCGCGGGCCGCGTCGCGGGCTACGCGGTCGGCGACGACCTCTCGGCCCGCGACCTCCAGGGCGCCGAGCCCCAGTGGACGCGGGCGAAGGCCTTCGACGCCTCGTGCCCCTGGGGCCCGTGGATCACCACGGTCGACGAGGTCGGCGACCCCGAGGCCCTGCACCTGCGCACCTGGGTCAACGGCGACCTCCGCCAGGACTCGCCCACCTCCGAGCTGGTCTTCGGCCCGCAGGCCTGCGCGGACTTCATCGCCGAGACGTGCACGCTGGAGCCCGGCGACCTCATCCTCACGGGGACACCGGCCGGCGTCGGGCAGGGCCGCGACCCCCGCACGTGGCTCGCTCCGGGCGACGTGATCCGGATCGAGATCGAGGGCCTGGGGACGATCGAGCACGCGATCGCCTGATCCCGACGCTGCGGGCGGCATGGCGCCCGCCCTGACGCTCAGTGCTTCTCGATCACCCGGTCGATGAGGCCGTACTCCACCGCCTGCTCGGGCTTGAAGAACCGGTCGCGCTCCATGTCGACGTGAACCTGGTCGACGGGCTGGCCCGTGTGGTGGGCGTAGATCTCGTCGATCCGCCGGCGGGTGTTGAGGATCTCCCGGGCGTGGATCTCGATGTCGGTGGACTGCCCCTCGAACCCGGCGCTCGGCTGATGGATGAGGATCCGCGAGTTGGGCAGGCACATCCGCTTGCCCTTCGCCCCGCCCATGAGCAGCAGCGAGCCCATCGACATGGCGATCCCCACGCACATCGTGGACACGTCGGGCTTGATGAACTGCATCGTGTCGTACACCGCCATGCCGGCGTAGATCGATCCGCCCGGCGAGTTGATGTAGATCGAGATGTCCTTGTCGGGGTCCTCGGACTCCAGGTGCAGGAGCTGGGCGACGATGAGGTTCGCGATCTGGTCGTCGATCGGCGTGCCGAGGAAGATGATCCGCTCGTTGAGCAGCCGGGAGTAGATGTCGAACTCGCGCTCGCCGCGGGCGGTGCGCTCGATGACCATGGGAACGAGGGGCATGACGTCCAGTCAAGCACCCCGCCGGCCCGGACGCCCTGCGTCGTCTAGCTTGCGCCGAATGACGCGGTACCTCCTCGGCGTCGACGTGGGGACGGGCTCGACGAAGGGCGTCCTCGTCGGGCCGGACGGCACCGTCGTCGCGACCGCGTCGCGCCCGCACGCGATGTCGCTGCCGCGCCCGCGGTGGGCGGAGATGGACGCCGAGGCCGACTGGTGGGGCGACGCGGTCGCGGTGATCGCCGAGCTCGCCCACGGGGTGGACGCGGCGACGATCGGCGGGGTCTGCGTGTCGGGCCTCGGGCCGTGCCTGCTCATGGGCGACGCCGCGGACCGGCCCCTGCGCCCGGGGATCCTCTACGGGATCGACATGCGCGCGACCGAGGAGATCGCCGAGCTGACCGAGCGCTACGGGGCGGAGGCGATCCTCGCCCGCTGCGGCAAGGAGCTCTCCACCCAGGCCGTCGGGCCCAAGCTGCTCTGGGTGCGCCGGCACGAGCCCGAGGTGTGGGAACGCGCCCGGCGCTGGTACTCCTCGCACTCCTTCGTGGTCGCGCGGCTGACCGGCGAGTACGTGCTCGACCATCACACGGCGAGCCAGAACGACCCGCTCTACGACCTCGACGCCAACGACTGGGCCGAGGACTGGGCCGACGACGTCGCCCCGGGCCTGGAGCGCCCGCGCCTGGTCTGGCCGACCGAGGTGGTGGGAGAGGTGACCCCCGCGGCGGCCGAGCAGACGGGGCTCCGGGCCGGCACCCCGGTGTGCGCGGGCACCGTGGACGCGTGGGCGGAGAGCTTCTCGGCCGGGGTCCGGGCGCCCGGCGAGCTCATGCTCATGTACGGATCGACGATGTTCCTCGTCCAGGTCGCGGCCTCCTCGCGCGCGCACCCGGGGCTGTGGACCACCGCGGGGGTGGAGGCGGGCTCCCACACGCTAGCCGCGGGCATGGCGACGTCGGGCAGCCTGACGGCCTGGGTGCAGGAGCTCACGGGTGGCGCGCCGTTCGCGCAGCTCGTGGCCGAGGCGGCGCAGACGCCGGCGGGGGCCGACGGGTTGGTCGTGCTGCCCTACTTCGCGGGGGAGCGGACGCCGATCTTCGATCCCGAGGCGCGGGGCGTGGTGGCCGGGCTCACGCTCCGCCACCGCCGCGGGCACGTGCTCCGGGCCGTCTACGAGGGCATCGCCTACGGCATCCGGCAGATCCTCGGGCTGCTCGAGGAGGCCGCGGGGCCGGCGTCGCGGGTCGTGGCGGTGGGCGGGGGGACGCAGGGCGGGCTGTGGACCCAGATCGTCACCGACGTGACGGGGCGCGAGCAGCTTCTGCCCGCGGAGACCATCGGCGCGAGCTACGGCGACGCGCTGATGGCGGCCATCGGCACGGGGATGGTCGCGCCGGAGACGGACTGGTCGCGGGTGTCGGACCGGCTCGTGCCCGACCCAGGGCCGCGCGGGCTCTACGACGAGCTCTACGAGACCTACTGCGACCTCTATCCGGCGATTAAGGAGCAGCTCCACCGCCTCGCGGCCGTCCAGGAGCTCACGGGCGCGCCGGATCCGGGCGCAGCGCCCTGAGCGCGGCCCGCGGAGCCGGCACGCTGGCGGGGCTCGCGCTCCTGGCCGTGGTCGCGGCGCTCGCCCTGCCCTCCGGCGATCGCCGCGCACCCGGTCCCCGTGGCGCCGCCGATCTGCCCACCGGGGGCGTCGCCTTCCGCGACGGACGGGTGTCGGTCCCCGGGGCAGAGCTGCACTACGTCCGGGGCGGGCACGGTCCCGGTGTCGTCCTGCTCCCGGGCTTCCCCGAGACCTGGTACGCGTGGCGCAAGGTGATGGGCGCGCTCGCGCGTCGCCACACGGTGGTCGCCGTGGATCCGCCCGGCGTCGGCGCGTCCTCCCCGGCGCGGGGGAGCGCCTCGGCGCGCGCCACGGCGGCGCGGATCGCCGCGCTCGTAGAGCGGCTCGGCCTACGCCGGGTGACCGTGGTCGGCCACGACCTCGGGGGCTGGACGGCCTACGCCCTCGCGCGCTTCCACCCGTCGCTCGTGACCCGGCTCGCGGTCCTCGGCGCGGGGCTGCCGGGGTGGGGGCTCGAGCGACGCCGGGACTTCTCCCGGCGACCCCGGGCGGGGGACGGCCTGGTCGCTCGCTACCTCGGCCCCGACCGGCAGCCGGCGGCGACGTTCGACGGGGGGGCGCTCGCGGAGTACCTCCGTGCGTACTCGCGGCCAGGCCGGCTCCGGGCCGCCCTGCGGCCCTACCGGGCGTTCGCCGCGGACGTCGCCGCCAACCGCGGCGGCCGGCGGCTGACCCTGCCGGTTCTCGTGCTTGACGCCGACACGGCCGAGGGCCGTGCGGACGCGACCGACGTCCGGCGCGCGGCCTGGCGCGTCGAGGGAGGCGTGGTGCCCGGCGCGAGCCACTACCTCCCGGAGGAACGCCCGCGGCTCGTCGTCGATCGGCTGCTCTCGTTCTTGTCGCGGTGAAGCCGCTCCGGGACGTCATCGCGGGCGACCTCCACACGCTGTTCGTGGGCATCAACCCCTCGCTGCTGTCCGCGCAGCGCGGTCACCACTTCGCGCGCCCGGGCAACCGCTTCTGGCCGGCGCTGCACCTCGCGGGCTTCACACCGCGGCGGCTGCGTCCGGACGAGGACGCCGAGTTGCTCGTCTACGGCGTCGGGGTGACCAACCTCGTCGCCCGACCCACCCGCGCCGCCGACGAGCTCTCGCGCGACGAGCTCCGCGCCGGGGCGGTGGCGCTCGCCGCGCTCTGTGGGCGGTACGCCCCCCGGCTCGTGGCCTGCGTCGGTCTCGGCGCCTACCGCTCCGCCTTCGCGCGCCCGCGCGCGGGAATCGGGCTCCAGAGCGAGCGCCTCGGTGGTCGCCCGGTCTGGCTCCTGCCCAACCCGAGCGGGCTGAACGCCAACCACCAGCTTCCCGACCTGGCGCGGCTCTACGGCGAGGCCCGCGCCTACGCGGGTCGCGCCAATCCTCCCGTCCCTGGTTGGGGCGATGGGGCCAGGGGTACGGGGCGACGCATGACCTTCGCCGAGACGCAGCCCAACGACGCCGACGCCGCCGGGGCCGAGAACGAGGACTCCGAGGCCGCCGACAAGCTGCCCGCCGCCCCCGACGACGACGACTCCGATATGGGCGACACGGACCAGCACTCCTCCTCGGACTCCTAGTCCGTCCCTAGTCTCCCGGGGCCGCGATGGTCCCGCTCAACGTCCCCAACGTCCTCACGGTCGCGCGGATCCTCCTCGTGCCCGTGCTCGTGGTCGCGCTGGTCGACCGGACGCGAAACGGGGACGTGCTCGCCGCCGTGGTCTTCGCCGTCGCATCGCTGACCGACTACGTCGACGGGGAGATCGCCCGCCGGCGCGGGGCGGTGACGACGTTCGGCAAGCTCATGGACCCGCTCGCCGACAAGCTGCTCATCGTCGCCGCGCTGATCGCGCTCGTCTCGCTGCACCGCCTCGCGGCCTGGGTGGCGATGGTCATCATCGCCCGTGAGCTCGTGGTGACGATCCTGCGCACCGCGGCCTCCGCCCAGGGGATCGTCACCCCCGCGGCGACCCTCGGCAAGCTCAAGACCGTCGTGCAGGTCGCGATGGTCATGGCCCTGATCGCGGTGGGCTCCGCGCCGTGGGTCGACGTCCTCGTCTACCTCACGGTCGCGCTGACGATCGCCAGCGGCGCGGACTTCGTGTTCGGGCTGCGCCGCCGGCTGGCTACGCGCCCAGCCAGTCCTGCCTAGTCACGTGTGACGCGGCGCGCTCGCCCGTGGCGAGCTCGTGGCGGATCTCCCCGAGCAGGCCGAAGCGCTCGGCGACCACGTCGTGCTGGTGGATCGTCTCGAGGTTCTCCTGGCGGGCGGAGACCCACGAGTCGTCCCCGAGTCGGGGGAAGCGCTCGACCACGCCGCGGATCATCTCGCGCACGCAGTCCTCGACGAAGCGGGGGCGCCGATGCGCCTTCTCCACCACCGCGGCCTCGTCGGCGCGCTTCATGAGCTCGTAGATCTCGCTCGACATGGAGCCCTCGACGATCGCCAGCAGCTCGCGCGCGTCGATGTCCTCATCGCAGGTCTCCGGGCAGCCGATGTGGAGGGTCCCCAGGCCGCGCTGGTTGTGGGTGGCGACGGGGACGGCCTCGAGGATCCGCTCGATCTCGTCGGCGTCGAAGCCCTCCTCCTCCAGGCGCTCGCGCGCGGAGGCGGCGACGAGACCCTGGGCACACGGACAGGCGGTCATCCCCTGGGCGGCGACGCCGATGATCCGCCGGGTGCCGCGCGTCGAGGCGGTGGCCGAGCCGAAGAGGGTGTAGATCTCCTGCGTGGGGATCCGGGAGACCGGCGCCGGCTTGTGCTCGGGATACCGCGCCGCGATCGTCACCTCGGCGCGGTGAGCGCCCTGGGCCTCGCGCACGCGGTGGGCGATGCGTCCCGCCAGCGCCTCGGCGCGGAAGCCGACCTCACCGAGGATGACCTCTCCGATCGCCGCGTTGACCGTTTCCTCGAAGCGCGACATGTGCGCGCCCTTCTGGGCGGCGCCGAGGTCGACGACGCACTCGAGGCGCGCGGAGAAGAGCTGCTCGGCCCCCTCGTGGACGATGCGGATGATCTTCTCCACACCGGTGACCCCGACGCGCGAGAGGCTCACCGCGGTGGCGGGCGCGAGCGCCTGGACGTCGGGGAGGGTGGGGGCGAGGCGGTCGGCCATGACGGTATGCCTTTGGTATGCGGAGCGTAGCGGTGGCCCCGCGCACAGCTCCGGGTGCGGCGCCTGGTATCAATTGCCACGTGAATGACACAGCGCTGCTGGGGGGCGAGGCCCCGATCGCCGAGCGGGACGGGCTCTCAGAGCTCATCGCCGAGGGGCAGGAGAAGGGATGCGTCTCGTTCGAGGCCGTCGCGCGGGCCCTGGAGGAGGTGGAGGTCACCAAGGAGCAGGTCTCCGAGCTCCACGGGTACCTCGAGGAGCAGGGGATCGACGTCGTGGGGGCCGACGGTCGGGTGGCCGAGGGCGAGAGCCGGCGGGTCGAGGCCGCCGCCGAGGCCCGCCGCGCCGAGCGGCTCGCGCCGAAGCAGGCGCAGATCGACCTGACCGTCGAGCCGTCGCTGGATTCGCTGCGGCTCTACCTCCGCTCGATCGGCCGGGTGCCGCTGCTGACCGCGACCCAGGAGGTCGAGCTCGCACGGCGGATCGAGCGGGGGGACATGAGCGCCAAGCAGCACATGACCGAGGCGAACCTGCGGCTCGTGGTGTCGATCGCCAAGGGCTACCTCGGACGGGGGCTGACGTTCCTCGACCTGATCCAGGAGGGGTCGCTGGGGCTGATCCGCGCGGTGGAGAAGTTCGACCACCGCCGGGGCTACAAGTTCTCCACCTACGCGACGTGGTGGATCCGTCAGGCGGTGTCCCGCGCCGCGGCCGACAAGGGCCGGACGATCCGCCTGCCCGTCCACATGGTCGAGAAGCTCAACAAGGTCGTGCACGCGGAGCGCCAGCTCGTGCAGTCACTGGGGCGTGAGCCGGTGCCCGAGGAGATCGCGCGCGAGCTCGGGATCGCCGTGGGCGAGGTGCGGGACATCCTGCGCCTGGCCCAGCAGCCGGTGTCGCTGGAGAAGCCGGTCGGCGAGGAGGACGAGTCCGAGCTCGGCGACTTCGTCGAGGACGTCGGCGCGGCGTCGCCCTTCGAGCTCGCGTCCGGGAACCTGCGGACCGACAACCTCCACCGCGCCCTCGCGGCCCTGCCCACGCGCGAGCGCGAGGTGATCGAGCTGCGGTTCGGGCTCACGGGAGGGAGGCCACAGACCCTGGAGGAGGTCGGCCGGGCGTTCAACGTCACGCGGGAGCGCATCCGCCAGATCGAAACGCACACGCTGAAGAAGCTCGAGGCGCTGCCCGAGGCGCAGCGCCTGCGGAGCGCGTAGCAGGCCGCGCAGCTTCTAGACTGTCGGCGGTCGCGGCGGGATTCCCGAGCGGTCAAAGGGGACGCGCTGTAAACGCGTTGGCTACGCCTTCGCAGGTTCGAATCCTGCTCCCGCCACTCACGCCTCCTCCCCCCTCCGAGTGCCCCGACTCGTCGGAAGCAGACCCGGAGGAGGGACCCTCACGGCTACTCCGTACGCTCCTCGAGGTCCTCGGGCACGCCGACGTCGTCGGCCGGCGCGGGGGACTGCGTCTGACCGGGCACGCCGCCGCCTGCGATCCGCTCGGTGCCGGTCGCCGGGTTCGTGCCCTCGGTGCCCGTCGCCGCCTCGTCCAGCGTGTCGCCCGTGCCGACGTTCTCGGTCCCGCCCTCGGGACCCTGCTCGCGGTCGTTGGCTTCCAACATCGTTCTGCCTCCCGTGTGGTGGACAGGGGAAGCCTTCCCTTTCGTGGCGATCGCCATACACCCGTCCCCGACCTGCTCGCCCGTCGCCCCCAACGCTCCCGGTGATCCACCGGTCGGCGACGTCCGCACCACATGTGTGATGCCGCCCGCCCGACTGGGCAGACTGATCCGACGATGAACGCCGACCGGGCCAACTCCTACACCCAGCTCGTGGATCTCATGCGCGACGTGGGGCAGGTCAAGTTCCACGCCGACGAGCAGGAGCGCGTCCGCAGCGCGGCCGACATCCTCGTGTTCGCCGAGGTGTGGGACGACGAAGCGCGCGACGCCCTCGAGGACGTCGAGGCCCTCGCCGACCACCTCGTGGACTCCGGTCGCTGGGAGCTCGAGGCGGCGGAGCGCCTGGTCGAGGTCGTCCGGGCCTGCGGGCCCGAGGCCGTGCCCGCCGGGCTGTCGTACTGAGAAACCGTCCCCGGCGACCACGAGGCGGTCTTCCCACCCACAATCGGGTTCGAGACAGGTTCTAAGCCCGTAATCACCGCGCCGGATCTCCCGGCTCTACTGGAGAGATGACGCCGCGCGGGACCGACTGGAGCCTGGCCGCGCTCGTCGCGTTGCTCGGGGTGACAGGCGCGCTGGTGGTCTGGGCGGGGTCGCCCGGCCGCGGCTGGGTCTTCGCGGCGCACGATGCCGGCGGCTTCGCACTGGGAGGCGTGCTCGTGTGGAAGCTGCGCCGCGTGCTGCCGTTGCGGCGCGCGTCGGCTCCCTCGCTGGGCGCGCTCGGCTTCGTGCTCCTCGCGCTCCTGGCGGGCTGGCTGTGGTCGAGCGCCGGCCCCGTCGCGCTGGCGGGCTTCTCCCTCCTGGTCTGGCACACCGCGCTCGGGGCGGTGCTCGTGGTCGTCGTGCTCGTCCACGCGCTGGGTCGCGCGAAGCGGTTGCGGCGCCGCGACCTCGCCGGGCGGCGGCAGTTCCTCGCGTGGGGCGGGACGGCGCTGGGTGCGGTGGTGGCGTGGCGGGTACAGGCCCTCCTCCGTCCCGACCGGCGCTTCACCGGCTCCTACGAGCAGGCGAGCGGCGAGGGCAACGCGTTCCCGACGACGTCATGGGTGGCCGACGCGCCGCGGGAGCTCGGGGCGGACCACCGGGTGACGGTCACCGGGCTCGTCTCCTCGCCCGTTTCGTTGAGCGTGGCCGACCTCGATGCCGGCGACGAGCTTGAGGCCGTGCTCGACTGCACGGGCGGCTTCTGGTCGCGCCAGCGCTGGCGCGGGGTGCGGCTCGACAGGCTCCTCGCGCGCGCGGGCGTGCGAGACGGCGCCGACCACGTCCGCATCGTCTCCCACACGGGCTACCGCTGGTCTTTCGCGCTGCACGACGCAGACCGGTTGCTGCTCGCCACGCATGTCAGCGGCGAGGCGCTGTCCCACGGCCACGGCGCACCCGTCCGCCTCGTCGCGCCGGGGCGCCGCGGCTTTCAGTGGGTGAAGTGGGTGGAGCGGGTCGAGCTCCACGCCGGGCCGGACCCGGGCGCGGGGCCATCGACCGTCTGGAGCTCGTTCACCGCGGCCGGGCGGGGAGCAGCGTGAGCACCGCCCCCGCGTAGCGGCCGGGAGAGTGGACCGCCCGCGGGAGCTCCACGACGAACGCCGTCGCGCCCGGCAGCCGATGGTCCTCCCAACTCGCGACGCTGCCCGGGTAGCGCGTGAGGCGCCGCAGCGGCAGCCCCGCGGCGTGTGCGAAGCGCCGCTCCACCGCCAACCGTCCTCCGGACTCGTCGACGACGCCGAGCGGCTGGTGGAACCAGACGGTGATCTGCGGACGCACACGGAGGATGAAGGCCCGGGCCGCGCGGGCCTCGGGCTCGGAGAGGGGATGCGGGCCCGAGTACTGCTGGTCGCCCCGGCGCCCGAGCGGGCGCCAGGCGTAGGGGAAGTTGCGGTTGAGGTCGACGCCGTGGGCATTCTGCCGCGTGCGCGCGGCGACGCCGTCGGGGTTGAGATCCCCGAGCAGCCAGAGTGCGGTGCCGGCCGGGGGATGGACGGCGCGGAGACGGCGGACGATCGCGATGCCGGCGGCCTCGTCTCCGTGGATGCAGCCGACGACGAGGACCTTCCTGGTCGCGGCCGGGTTGCCGAGGACGCGCGCCACGAGCGGACGCCCCATGCGGGAGCGGCCGATCACGACGCGACGCGGGATCGGCGGTCCGGCGCGGCGTGCGGACGACCGTGGTGTGGCTCGGGTGGTGTGTTGGTCGTGGTCGGACAGCAGGACCACCGCCGCGACGGCCACCAGGAGACCGGCGAGGAGGAGTCCTCGGACCACGCTCGCCGGAGCCTCCCGCCAGCGGCGTGAACGACTCCTGAACGCGCGATGCGGCGATGCTTGGGCGGGGCATACGGGAAGGCATGCGCGCAGCCATCCTCAAGCAGTACGGCACGACCCCCGAGGTGGGGGAGTGGGACGAGCCCACGGCCCAGGACGGCCAGGCGGCCGTGGAGGTCCTCGCGGCGGGGATGAACCCGGTGGACCGCCTCATGGCCACGGGTTCGTATCCGCGCGGCGCACCGCCGGTGCCCTCCGTCGTCGGTCGCGAGGGGATCGCCCGCCTCGAGGACGGGACGTCCACCTACTTCAACTCGTCGATCGCGCCCTTCGGGTCGTTCGCCGAGCGCACCCTGATAGACCCCGAGCGCGCCTTCCCGCTCCCCGCGGGCCTGGATCCGGGGCTCGCGGTCTGCTTCGGGATCGCCGGCATGGCGGCGTGGCTCGCGCTCGAGTGGCGGGCGAAGCTGCGGGAGGGCGAGACCGTGTTGGTCCTCGGCGCGAGCGGCGTGGTGGGGCAGATCGGCGTGCAGGCGGCACGGCTGCTCGGCGCGCGGCGCGTGGTCGCCGCGGCCCGTCATCCGGAGAGCCTCGAGCGCGCACGGGAGCTCGGCGCCGACGCGGTGGTGAAGCTCGACGCCGAGGACGACCTGCCCGGCGCGTTGCGCGAGGCCGCGGGGGGCGACGGGCCGGACGTGATCATCGATCCGCTGTGGGGAGACCCGGCGCAGGCCGCGATCGCCGCCGCGGCGGAGGGCGCGCGCTTCGTCCAGATCGGCTCCTCCGCAGCACAGGAGATGTCACTCGCGGCGCCCGCGTTCCGCAACAAGATGCTCGTGCTGATGGGACACACGAACTTCGCCGCCCCGCCCGAGGTGCAGCGCGACGCGTTCACGAAGATGGCCGGGCACGGGGCGAAGGGCGAGCTGGTGGTCGACATCGAGCGGCTGGCGCTCGACGACGCGCCCGCGGCGTGGGAGCGCCAGGGCGACTCACCGCGGCGCAAGCTGGTGATCGTGCCCTAAGGATTGCGCAGGACGTCGCGCAGCGCGGCCTGCGTCGACCAGAAGGCGAGCTCGTCCCAGGGCAGGGCGTCGGGTGGGAACGCCGCGACCTCCGTCGCCTCGTCGGTGGTGCGCGGCTCGCCGAGCGCGGTCGCGGCGAAGACGATGAGGACGACCCGCTCGACCGAGCGCGAGTAGACGCCGACGAGCCTCCCCAGCTCCACGTCGATCTCGAGCTCCTCGCGGACCTCGCGACGGGCCGCGTCCTCCACCGACTCGCCCAGGTCCACGAACCCGCCGGGGAAGGTCCACAGCCCGGCGCCGGGATCGAAGGCGCGGCGGAGCAGGACGAGGTTCCCGTCCGCGTCGAAGGGGATCGCGCCCGAGACCGGCTTGGGGTTGTAGTAGGCGCCGTAGCCGCAGTGCGGGCAGAGGATGCGCTGGGGGAAGTCGACCTGGGCATCGCGCCCGCATCGCGGGCAGAACGAGACCTCCTCGAGCGCGGGGTTGAGGCTCGCGCCATGTTGCGCCGGGTTATGCAGAGGCGGGTGGCTCCCCCGCGTCCGGGATGCCGGGCTGGCGCTCCTCACCCGGCGGCGCGGCGTCGGGGTCGTGCTCGCCGGGCCCGAGCGGCTCGTCCTCCGGCGCGTCGTCGGGAAGCCCCGAGGGGACGTCGTCGGCGGGGTCCAGGTCCTCCGAGTCGGGGCGCTCGGGCATGACCGTCCGCGTACCCCGCGGGCCCTGGCCCCACGCCTCCAACGCGGCTTTCAGGCGCGCCTCGAGCGCGGCCGGCTCCTGCTGCTCGTAGTCGAAGCCCACGTACGCGGAATGCCCTTCGGCGATGGTCTTCTCGCCGACGCACATCTCGAAGCGAAGCCGGAACGACCTGTCGCCGATTTCCTCGGGCCAGAGCCGCACGAGGACCTCGTCCTCCCAGGAGGCCTGAGCCCGGTAGTCGATCTCGTTGCGCGCGAGGATGAGGTCGCGGACCTGGGGTCGGGTCGGCTCGTAGCCCACGCCGAGAGCCTTGAGAAACGCCTGCCGCGCGGCCTCCACGAGGGCCAGGAAGGCCACGTTGTTGAGATGCCCACGGGCGTCGAGATCGGCAAACCGAACGCGCTCGCGAAAGCGAAACGCGGCCCGCTCGCCGTCCGCCACCGACCCGCTACGCTCCATCAAACCCGCCCTCTTAGCTCAGTTGGTAGAGCACTTCCATGGTAAGGAAGGGGTCTCCGGTTCGAGTCCGGAAGAGGGCTTGGTCGGACTCCCCGCTGCGGCGGGCTTTTCGTTTCCACGCCGCTTCGCCCTCTGTTGAGCCGTCTGCGCGACACGCCCCTCGCGGGCAGCTACCCGGCGGCCGTGGCGCTGGCGTTGCTGGCGCTGTGTCCGTTCATCGTGCTCACGACAGCGGCGTCCCTGTTTCAGGCGCCGCTCGTGAAGGACCTGGGGACGAGCGCGTTCGGCGCGCAGCTGGCCAACGCCGCCTACGCCTTCGGAGCGGTCGCGTCCGCGGATCTGATCCAGCGCATCCCGGGGCGGCGCCTGCTGGTGACGTGCGAGGTCGGGTTCCTGGCCGGGTCGTTGCTGGCGGGCCTGGCGAGCGGGGTCGTCGTCTTCACCATCGGCCGGTTCGTGGAGGGACTGGCCACCGGGATGCTGCTCGTGGCCGCGCTGCCGCCGCTGGTCACCAAGCACGGCGTTGAGCGCCTGCCCTCCACCGCGGCCTACGTGAACCTCGGGCTGTTCGGGATGGTCACCCTGGGTCCGGTGCTGGGAGGGCTCGCGGGTGAGCTCGACGCCTGGCGTATCGTCTTCCTGGCCGCTGGCGCCTTGGGCGCCGTCGGCGCCGTCGTCGGCCTGCTGGCGTTCGAGCACGACGAGGCCCCGCGCCGCGGCATGGACTTCGACTGGCTGGCGATCCCGCTGGCGATCGGCGCGACCGTGCTGCCGTTCTTCGGCGTGGCCTGGCTCTCTCGAGGCGGGTTCGCCTCGGCACCGTTCCTGGTCCCCGTGGCGGCCGGACTCGCGATCCTCCTCGTGCTCGTCGTCAGCCAGTACCGCAAACGGGAGCCGCTCATGCCCGTCCGTCCCATCACCAGCACGCTCCCGGTGGTCGGCACGGCGGGCGCGATGCTCGTCGGCGCGGCGTTCACGACGCTCGTCGAGTTGATGGAGGTCCAGCTGCTCATGGTCGAACACCACGGCCCGCTCGCCGTGGGTGCTCTCCTCTCCAGCCAGGTCGCCGGAATCGTCCTGGCGGCCTGGATCTTCAAGCGCGTGCTGCCCACGAAGTGGACGCCGGTCCTCGCGCTCTCGGGGCTGGTGAGCGTCGCGGTCGCGGCGACGTTACTGCTCGTCGCACCCACGCCCACCTCCGCCGGGAGGGTCGTGCCGATCGCCGGCGTCCTGCTCGGATTCGGCGCCGGCGCCGGGGTTGCCCCCGGCCTGTTTCTCGCCGGTTTCAGCGTCCCGTCGACGAAGCTCGGACCGACCTTCGCGCTCGTTGAGCTGCTGCGCTCGGAGGCGGCGTTCCTCGTTGGTCCCGTGTTGCTGACGCTGGCGGTGAGCGTCGGGCTGCCGGGCGGGATCCGGCTGGCGATCGGCCTCACGCTCGCGTTCGTGGTCCTCGGCGGCCTGGCGCTCGTCGCGCCGTCTACCTCCTGGGCGGCGCTCGCACGCACGAACCCGACCTCAACGGCTGGCTCGCCGGCGAGGGGACAGCCTACGACTCCCCGCCGACGCTCGCCCGCGTGCGCGAACCTACACGCCCCGGCCTGCGCCCTTGACGTCGTCGCCGCATCTTCACGCGCTCGGCGGGCGAGGTCACCGAACGACAACACGCGGGGGCACGGTTCCCGTGGAGACTCGTCGACCGGGGCCCCCTGGCCCTCCGGATCCACCCGACGACCCCAGGAGGCACGCCGTGGCGCGCACTCGGCCACTCATCGCGGCGACGACGATATTCCTGCTGTTCGTCGGTGCCCCGGCTGCGCTGGGGGCCGAACTGCCACTCGGCCGCGGCAGCCTGCGAGAGATCCGCCACTCCCAGGCGCTGGCCCCGGGGGTGACCTATACGGACATCGCGCGAGGGACCACCACGAGCGACGAGTACTTCGTGGTCGACGTCGACTTCACGCTCGACCCGGCCGAGGCCGCCCGGACCTCTGCGCGGATCGCCGCCGCGGGCGATCGGGCGCAGGTGATATCGGTGGACGACCACGCGCCCGACTCGCCGTCACCGGGCCCGACCGCGTACATGGTCCGCGTCGGTCACTACGCGACCAGCGCGGAAGCCCAGCCCGTTGCCGATCGCCTCGCCGGCGAGGGCTATCCCCGCGTGCACGTGGACTACACCGGTGACGACGGCAGGCCGACCGGCGGACCGTGGCGACTCCACGTGATCGACATCGATCCGCGGCGGTTCCGCGGCTCGGTGCAGCCGGTGCTGGGCACCGGCATCGTGCCCGGACGCGAGACCGTCTCGAGCATCGACGCGCGCACCGGTGCCCTGGCCGGCGTCAACGGCGGATACTTCGTGATCGGCTCGGGCGATGGGACGCCCGGAGATCTCGCCGGGATCTCGGCGCTCTCGGGCGATCTCGTGAGCGAGGCGGTGAACGGCCGCACCGACCTGGTCATGCCCCGGCCGAACGGCCGCGGCGCGTTCGTGGCCCCGCTGAGCACCGCGCTCTCGGCTCGCGCCGCCGACGGATCCAGGCACGTGGTCAACGGGCGCAACCGGGCCCTGGGGCTCATCCGCTCGTGTGGCGAGCCCGGTGACCTGCCCACCGAGCGGCCGTTGCATGACGTGACGTGCACGAACCCCTCCGAGCTCCTGCAGTTCACGCCCGCGTTCGGCCCGGTGAGCGATCCGAGCTCGCAGATCGAAGCGGTGCTCGATCGCAACGGCAGGGTCGTCGCGCTGCGGGCGCCCGGCGGCGCCATCCCGCCCCGCGGATCGGTGCTCGGCGGCACGGGCGAGGGCGCTGCCTGGCTGCGGGCGCACGCGCGGCCCGGCTCGAGGCTCCGGGTGCGAGTGCGGGTCGCGGTCACCGCCGACCGCGGCGACGGGTCCTGCCCGCGCCATCGCGGTCGGCGTCCTGGCCGGGCACACCGCGACCGCGCGCAGCGTGCCCCGCGCCTTCGGGGCTGCCACGAGCACCGTCACCCCGGCCCGCGGCCGGCGCAGGAGGGGGAGCCCCTCGGGGTCGGGCCCTCACTCGGGATCATCAACGGCGGGCCGCGCCTGCTCGGGGGCGGCGCGCCGATGATCGACGCGGCGGCCGAGGGCTTCACCCATCCCGACGACCCGGAGTTCTACTACCGCTTCGGGGTGCGGCGGAACCCGCGGACGATCGCGGGCGTGACTCCCGCCGGACATCTGCTGCTGGTCGCGGTGGACGGGCGCGCGCCCGGCTACAGCAACGGCCTGAGCTTCGCCGAGGAGGCGTCGGTCATGCGTGCGCTCGGCGCCTCGGACGCGCTGAACCTCGACGGCGGCGGCTCGACGACCATGGCGCTCGGGCCCGCGCTGGTCACCCGTCCCTCCGACTCCACCGGCGAGCGGCCGGTGGGCGACGCGATCGTGGTTCTGCCCGGCCGCGGCACGCCCGCGGCGGCGCATCGTCCGGGCTGAGCGGCTCGGGCGGCGCGGGCGCGGGCGCGGGCGCCGGAAACCATGGCCTGACGGGCGACCGCGCGACGCCGCGCGCGCCGTACTGTGACCATTGCGCGGGTGGAGGTCGTCGACATCGGACACGAGGACCCCGCGTCGCGCGACTTCGCCCATGACGCGGCGCTGCTGACCGACGTCCTCGACGAGGTCATCCGCAGCAGCGACGGCGACGGCGCCCTCGAGCTCCTCGAGCGCACGGTCGCGCTCGGTCGCGCCACGCGCGCGGGCGACGACGGGGCCGCCGACCGGCTGGCCGCGCTGATCTCCGAGCTCGACCTCGACCAGACCGAGGTGCTGGTGCGCTCGCTGACGCGGTGGTTCCAGCTCGTCAACCTGGCCGAGGACAACGAGCGCGTGCGCCGTGTGCGCCGCCGCGAGGCCCGCGAGGCACCGGCCCCGCGCCGGGGCTCGCTGCGCGATGCGGTGACGGTGCTGGCCCGGAGCGGGACCACCGCCTCAGAGCTCCAGGCGTTGCTCGATCGCGGCGAGCTGCGCCTGGTCATGACCGCGCACCCGACCGAGGCGCGGCGTCGGACGACGATCGAGAAGCTCGCGCGCGTCTTCCGGGTGCTGCGCGAGCTCGACGAGCGCACCGACGGGGACACCACCGAGGCCCGCCGCCGGCTCCTGGCCACCGTGCAGGAGCTGTGGGGCTCGGACGAGCTGCGGGCGATGACGCTGACCGTGCTCGATGAGGTCCGCGGAGGCCTGGTCCATTTCACGGCGACGCTCGCCGACGCGATCCCGCGCGTCTACCGCGACCTCGAGCAGGCGATCGCGGAGCTCTATCCGGACGCCGGGATCGAGGTCCCACCGCTCTTGAGCTTCGGCTCGTGGATCGGCGGCGATCGCGACGGCAACCCGTACGTGACCCCCGGGACCACGGTCGCCGCGCTCGAGCTGATGCGCGAGCAGTGCCTCCGCTTTCTCGAGGGCCGCCTCGAGCTCCTCGCCCATCGCCTGTCGCTGTCGGACCGCGTCAGCGGCCCGGCGGAGGGTCTCGACCCGATCCTCGACGTGGGCGCCGAGCACTTCCCGGCTCTCGCCGCGGAGCTCGGCTCGCTCAACCCCGAGGAGCCCTACCGCCGGGCGTTGACGTTCGTCTCGGAGCGCGTGCGGGCCACGGCGCGCTACGCGCTCCCCGAGGGCTACGCCGAGCCCGCCGAGCTCCTGGCCGACCTGCGCCGCGTGGAGCGATCGCTGCTGGAGGGCGCGGGCGCGTTCACCGCCGCCGGCGACCTGCGCGGGGTGATCAGGCAGGTCGAGGTCTTCGGCTTTCACTTCGCGCGGCTCGACATCCGACAGCACGCCCGGGTCCACCGGCAGTCGGTGGGCGAGATCTACGCGGCGCTCGGGATCTGCGACGACTACCCCTCGCTCCCCGAGGACGAGCGGATCGCGCTCCTGTGCCGGGACATCGCCGATCGCCGGCCGCTGATCCCGGCGGACATCGCCCGCTTCTCGACCGGCACGCGGGAGACGATCGAGACCTTCCGGAAGATCCGCAGCGTGCTGTCCGGCCCGCACCGCGGCGCGATCCAGACGTACATCGTGTCCGGCACCGAGAGCCCCGCCGACCTGCTCGAGGTGCTCCTGCTGATGAAGGAGGCGAGCCTCACCCGGGCCGGGGGCGAGGGCGCGGTGCTGCGGATCGTGCCGCTGTTCGAGGCGGGCGCGACGCTCGCCGCCGCCTCGGCGACGATGGACGCGCTGGTCTCGTTGCCGGTCTACCGCGCCGCCCTGCGTGCCGTCGGCGACGAGCAGGAGGTGATGATCGGCTACTCCGATTCCAACAAGGACGTCGGCTACGTCGCCTCGGCGTGGGGGGCGTATCGGGCCCAGACGCAGATCGCCGAGGTGTTGCGCGGCCACGGGGTGAGCTGGGTGTTCTTCCATGGGCGCGGAGGCGCTCTCGGGCGCGGGGGCGGACCGACGAACCGCGCGATCGTCGCCCTCCCGCCGCAGACCGTCGAGGGGCGGCTGAAGATGACCGAGCAGGGAGAGGTCCTCGCCGCGAAGTACGCGGTTCCCGAGATCGCGCATCGCGAGCTCGAGCTCGCCGCGAGCGCGACCCTCGCCGCCGGAGTCCTCGGCGCCGTGGACCCCGAGCGGCGCGCGGCGTTCGAGCCGGTGGTCGAGCAGATGGCCGAGAGCTCCGCCGCGATCTACCGGGCGCTCGTCCACGAGGACCCCGACTTCGGGCGGTTCTTCGCCGCCGCGACGCCCGTCGAGGAGATCTCGCGCCTCCGGCTCGGGTCGCGCCCGACCAAGCGACGCGCAGAGGGCGGCATCGACGATCTCCGCGCGATCCCGTGGGTGTTCTCCTGGACCCAGTCGCGGATCGTGCTTCCCGCCTGGCTCGGCCTGGGCACCGCGCTCGCGGCGGCGCGCGAGCGCCACGGTCTCGCGATCCTGCGGGAGATGGTCGAGGCGTGGCCGTTCTTCGCCGGCCTGCTCGCGAACGCCGAGATGGCCTGCGCCAAGGCCGATCCCCGGATCGCGCAGCGCTACACGGAGCTCTGGGACGACGACTCCGCGCGCGAGCGGATCTGGGGCGCGCTCGAGGCCGAGCTCGAGCGCACGCGGTCGGAGCTCACGCGGGTCCGCGGCGGTGTGCGGCTGCTCGACTCGGAGCCGGTGCTGCAGGCCTCCATCGATCGCCGCAATCCGTACGTCGACCCGCTCTCGTTCGTCCAGATCGAGCTCCTGCGCCGCCGGCGCGCGACCGGGGGCGACGCCGAGGATCGGCTCGGGCGGGTGAGCCTGCTGGCGATCAACGGCATCGCGAGCGGGCTCCGCAATACGGGCTGACGTCGGACCGCGCGGTCTGACCGGGGGTCGGCCGCGGCGCGTCAGGCGTCCGCGGGCGGTGGCGCGTCAGGCGTCGCCGGTCCCCCCGCCGCGGGCGCAGCCGTCTCCAGGTGTGCGTCGAAGCGCTCGATCCGCCCGTCCTGCCCGATCACCCAGACGCTGTCGTCGGCGACGAACGCTTCCTCGGCCGGCGAGCCGAGTGCGGCGGCGGCGAGCAGGGTCCCTCCGATCCGGTACACGTTGCGCACGGCGCCGATCTGGAACAGGGCGCGCGTCTCGTCCACGACATCGCCGCTGCCGGCGCGCAGGACGGTGCGCAGGTCCTCGCGGATCGCCAGCGCGGCCATGGCGGCCGAGATGTTCTCGATCTCGTCGGAGGCGACGGCGGCGAGCGCACGGGCGCGCGCGAGCGACAGGCGCCCCAGCACGGCGCGGCTGTTGCCCCGGCCGATCACGACCGGGATGCCGTACCGCTTGGCGCGTCTGATGTTGTCGGCGTCGGGGTTGCTCTCGACCGCCACGACGGGGATGCCCAGCCCGCGGAGCATCATGCACAGCCGCAACCCGACCTGCCCGAGGCCCACGACGACGACGTGGTCGGAGCGGGGCATCGCGCGCGGGCCGAGGATCGCGACGAGGCGACGCTCCAGCAGCCGCTCGATGAGACCCGCGGTGAAGACGGCGGTGAAGGCGAGGGCGGCGAGCATCATGGTCGCGGAGAAGAGCTTCAGCCCGGCGGGTCCGTCCTCGACCCCGGTGCCGGGACCGACGGTGACGATCGTCTTCACCGCCGAGTAGACGGCGTCGACGACGGGCTCGTGCAGGGCCAGGGAGAGAACGGTGGAGTCGGCGACGAGGATGAGAAGGAAGCCCAGCAGGCCCGCCAGGAGCGTCTTGGCGCTCAGCTCGAAGGGATGCAGCAGCGAGGTCAGGTTCGCCAGGAGGCGGTCGCCCGGATTGGGACGGTGCACCGCCAGCGGTGCGGTGACGGGACCGTCCGCCCCGAGTCGTATGCCGAGCGCCGGGTCCCCGCGCCGCCGGACCGAGATCAGGTCGTCGCCCAGGCACGCGGCCGCCAGCGACGGAGCCACGATGTCCGCCATCGACATGACCCGCAGGTTGCGCACCGCGCGGCGCAGCTGCGCGCCGAGGTCGCGGTTGTAGATCGTCACGATCAGGCGCACCCCCGGTCGCAGACCCTCGACGACGAGCGCGTAGCGCAGCAGGGCGCGGTCGTCGCGGCCGATGACCATCACCGCGACGACATCCGGGGTCAGCTCCCGCCGGATCTGGCGGTCGGTCGGCTCGCGCAGGTGGACGACCTGGGCACCGGCGTCGTCCAGAGCGCGGCGGACGACATCGGTCAGGCGCCCCTGCCCGATGACCAGGACGCCCCGGCGCGGAGCGTCGTCGTCTGCCGGTCGCTCAGCCATGCGACGCGCGAGTATCCGGCACGGGTCGGTCGCTGCCGCCCCTACGCCTACCGCACCGCGCTCACCGGCCGGCTCCGACGCGCTCTGGACGCGATCCTCACCACGCTGCGGCCGACCGCGCGCCTCGCGCCCCTACCCGGTGTCGGGATCGAGATCGCCCCGATCCCCGCGGTCCGCGCCGCCCAGCAGCGACTGCTCGAGCTGCTCGACCTCCCGGCCAAGCTCCACGAGCGCTCCGAACTGCGCACGCTCGTCGTCTTCGACGAGTTCCAGGAGGTGCTCACCGCCGGCACCACCATCGATCGGCTCATCCGCTCGCGCATCCAGCACCACGGGCCGGCCGCCGCCTACATCTTCGCGGGCTCGCACCCCGGCCTGATGGCCGAGCTGTTTCACAATCGCGAGCCGGCGCTCTTCGGGCAGGCCCGCCCCGTCGAGCTCGCCCCACTCCCCGAGGCCGAGCTCATCGGTTACGTCGGCTCGCGTTTCGAGGCCACCGGGCGCGACCCCGGACCCACGCTCCCCCCGCTCGCCAACCTGGCCCAGGGGCATCCACAGCGCGCGATGCTGCTCGCCCACCACCTGTGGGAGGCGACTCCCGTCGGGGAGCAATCGGTGTTTGCCCGCGCGACCCTCGAGCGCTTCCAGCTCACCAAGGGCGGCGCCCAGCAGGCCCGTACCGCCCTGCTCAACGGGGGCGCCCTCGCGGGTCAGGGCAGTCGCCTGACGATCATCGACCCGCTCTTCGCCGCCTGGATCGCCGCGGGCCGCCGCAGCCCGTGAGCTCTCTGTTCCGAAGCGTGCTCGCCGAGCGGCTGCGTACGACACTCCCCGCGCGTTCAGCGGGTGGGTAGCGCGAGCCCACCGCCTGGCTCCGCTCCGTCGCCCGCGGCGGCCGCGGCGAGGAAGCGGTGGGTGAAGTCCTCGGCGAGCTTGCGCGAGTCGCAGAACACGAGCGGAACCGAGGGGTAGCGGACCGCCAGGCGGGCGACGACCTCGGCGAGCCAGCCGGGCTGTACGCGCGGCTCGGCGAGGAGCTTCGAGTAGCGCGTCTCGGCGGCGACGGCGGCGTGCGGTAGTCCGGAGAGCTCCGCGAGGGCGAACGCGAGCGAGCCGTCGAGCAGCGATCTGACGAGGTCCTCGTGGGTCTTGCGCTCGATCGCGGCGTGGACCTCCTCGCCCGCCCACACCGCGTAGTCGCCGCAGGCGAGGGTCGCGCCGCGCCGCGCCACCGCTCGCCCGGCGAACTTGTAGGCGTAGCGCTCGCGGCTGTCGACCACGATCTCGAGCTCTCCCGCGCCGGGAGCCCGGCGGGTCGGTGCGCGCTGGCCCGGCCGCGCCCCGCGGGCGGTCTTGGCGGTCTGCCAGAAGACCATCGGCCGCCCGCCGGCCCGGCCGGGGTGCGGCGCGGTGAAGACGAACTGCGAGCGGAAGTTCCGTCCACGGTCGAGCACGAGGTCGATGGCCGCCCCGCGCCGCGCACAGGCGCGCACCGCGACCTCCTCGAGCACCTCGACGTCCTCGGGCCACGCGTCCAGGGGATGGCAGTACACGCGGGAGGTCACGGGCCAGGGCTCGCGGACCTTGAGGACGAGACCGTCCTCGAGCGGCAGGCGCACGAGGTAGGGCAGCGAGGAGTCCTCCTCGGGGTTGCGCGCGACGACGAAGGCGTCGGCCCGGGGCACGGCCCGGAGCGTAGTCCGGCGCGCGGCACGTCCTCGCCGGTCGAGCTCGTCATCGAGAAGAAGACGATCGGCGCCTCCTGGCCTTGGAACTTGTCCGGCGCCCCCGCGGGCGCCGGGTGGCAGGTGCTCTCCCAGGCAGCGCACCTGCGCGTTGTAGGGCGCGACGACGAGAACGACGAGGATGTCGTCGAGGGTGAGGGCGCGCTCGGCCGATCGCCCGCTCGCACGCCGCCACCGCGAGCAGGCGGTCGACCGCGGCGGCGATTGAGCTGGTCGTGCTCGAGCACGCCTTGGTTCGCGTGACCGTCGGAGAGCAGGAGGAGCGTGGCACCTCGCTCGCCGGCCGCGCGGCGGGCCTCGCGGAGGCCGCGGAGGTAGCCGGCGGAGAGGTTGGTCGTCCCGCGCGGATACACACCGGCGACGGCGGCCCGCACGGCGTTCTTGGTCGCTCAGCGGGGCGGTGGGCACCGTCACCTCGACCCGACCGTCCAAGGACACGAGCCCGAAGGAATCGGACGGGTCGAGCCGCGTGAGCAGCCGATCGAGCCCCTCCTGCGCGGCGGTCAGCGCACCGCCCCGCATCGAGCCCGAGCGGCCGAGCACGACCTGCAGGGTCGAGGGGGCGCTGTGCGCTCGCGTCGCGCGCCGGCGCGGCGAGCTCGAGGAGAACGGTGAGCTGGTCTTGTGCAAGCGGACGGTGGGGCGGCGGGGAGGACGGAAGGTGATGACTACGGAGCATGTCGCACATCTGCGTCAGGAGATAACATGCTGTCACGATGGTCCGGACGCAGATCCAGCTCAGTGAGCAACAGGCCCGGCGCCTGCGCCGGCTCTCACTGGAGCGGGGTGAGTCCATGGCCGCGATCGTCCGTGCGGCGATCGACCGTCATCTCGACGAGGGCGGTGGTGGCGCGCGCGAGCGTGCTCTCGGAGCCATGGGTCGCTTCCGTGGGGATGGCGCCCCCGTGAGCGAGGAGCACGACGCCTTCCTCGCCGATGCTTTCGGCGCTTGACCGTCTTCGTAGACACTTCGGCGCTCTACGCGCTGGTGGACGCCGCCGATCCACGCCATGTCGCGACCGTCCAGGCCTTTCGGGGACTGGCCGACGAGCATCTGCTCGCGCATTCGTACGTCGCGCTGGAGGCGACCGCGCTCGTGCAGAATCGGCTCGGCCTGGAGGCGGTCCAGGCGCTGCGGCGGGACATCCTTCCCGCGATCGAAGTGATCTGGGTCGACGCCGAGCTCGACGCCACCGCGGTGACGGCTCTGCTGGCCGCCGGCCGACGCGACGTCTCCCTGGTCGACCGGGTGAGCTTCGAGCTCATGCGCCGTCGCGGCATCACTCGCGCTCTCGCCATCGACGCCGACTTCGTCCGGGAGGGCTTCACGACGCTGCCCTGACCCTGAGAGACGGTCGGCGCGCCGGCGTCAGCGGGGATCCGGGCGATACGCGACGGAGCGGTGTCGGATCGCGGCGACGCGCACCGACCTCCGAGGAGCTGGTAGATGATGCGGTAGGAGCCCACGCGAAGGGAGCGGAGGCCTCGCAACCGACCCCTCAGGCTGTGTCCCGCTTCGGGCTCTCGCTCGAGTAGACCCAGCGCGCCTCCTCGACGGCGTCGATGAGGGCCAGTCGAGCTCGAGCAGCTCAAGCCGGGCGCGCCGCCCGAGGACGACGCGGCTCACCGGTCATCGACTGCGTCGACGGACGGCCAACTCGTCTCGCAGCTCCTCGAGCGTGACGGTCTCCCCGCGCTGGAGCTCGGCCAGACCGGCCTCGAGCGCCGCGATCGCATCAGGATCGGAGAGGATCTCCGCGGTCTCCTCGAGCGCCTCGTACTCGTCGACCGGCACGCGCGCGGCCGCCGGCCGTCCGTTCCGGGTCACGAGGACATGGTCACGACGGTCAGCGACATCGTCGAGCAGTCGTCCGAGGTTGGAGCGGAGCTCGTGGACGGGGACGGTCTTGGCCATCGCAATCGCATGAGAAGTGTACGTAAACGTGTACAGCCTCCGTCAGGCGTCCCGGGCGGGACTCGCGGATGAGGCGGAGCACTATCGGCAGCGGGGATGGCAGCAGCTGCGCGCAGCGCGCTGAGGTTCACGCGACCGCGACGACGCTCGGAACCAGGCCGAGCGCCCCGACCGTCCGGCACGGAGCAGCGCGGCTAACGATCGGGCTCTTGGGAGGGCGCGACGGCACCGAACAGCTCCTCGGTCATGAACTGCACGCGCGGGGGCAGCGGACCGGGGTACGCCTCTCGCACCAGCTCGAGGCCCTGCTCGGCGCGGTCAAAGCCACAGGCGGCATAGAGCACGCGGATGTCCTCCACGTCCTCGGGGCGCGCGGCGCGCAGCTTCATCGCCAGCAGGTAGCGCGGCGAGGCGACATCGACGCGCAGCCCATCGTTCTCGAACACCGCTCGGGCACCCGGGTCGGGGCCGTGCAGGTAGCCCTTCACGGCGTCGTTCAGCCAGTCCGCGCCGATCCCCTGCCGCTCACCGACGACGGCTGCGGCCTCATAGACCACCTGCTTGGGCTCGAAGACGGCGTCCACGTCACGGGTCGCTCGCCGTGTGTTGTAGGCCAGGGCCATCGCTGCGCCCCCGACCAGGAAGAGATCGGCCTTGACGCCGCGCTCGCACAGCTCGACCGACAACTCGCCCAGCAGAGCGTGGATGTCGGCGCCGGAAAGCGTCGTCACACGCGGGTCAGCGCGCCGTCGCAGATGAACACGCCGCGCTTGCGAAACGCCGCGGGAGATTCGACAAGCGCGGTCGCGCGCAGCGACTCCAGTCCGTCGACGAACCACCACGGCTGGGCATAGCGGTGCGGCTCGAACGCCCAAGGGGGCGGTGTCCAGCTGTCGCGGCGCGCCAGGTGCTCGGCCAGCGCCGCCAGCGCCGCGTCGAACTGGCAGCTTCCGCTGGGTGGTGGTGAGTCCGCGAACAGCCGCGCGGCGGCGTCTTGGCCGTCGTGGCGGAGTGCCGTCTCGTAGTCGTCGACGAGCTGCTTGAGCCCGAAGCGCCAGGCGTCGAGTAGCGACCCCCGCTCTTCTGAGAGGAGCGCCTCGGCGGTGCGGGCCGCGCCCGCGGCGTCGAGCTGCGGGAAGGTCTGGGCCACCGCCCCGCGAGCGTATCCCATCCCCATACAGATGGACACCACCCAGGACGCCAAGCACCTGGGTCAGCGCGGCAAACCCGCCGCCCGCAAGCAGTGGACATTCCAGGCCACGGTCCACAACCTGCTCAAGCTGCACCGCAACGGCGGGATGGCCCTCATCCCCAGCGGATGAGAGCCCTCGGCGGCCACGACCGGGCCGTCGGAGCCCCTCAGACGCGCCCGCAGGACCCACCGGCCGCAGCCCAGCGCCCCACCCCCAACACCGACGCGCGTCGCGGCACCCGCCCGACCGGCACGCCCGCGCCGCTCACCAGAGCCAGCGACCTTACGGACCCACGCTCCTAGCCTCTCCCCATGCCCGACCCGACCTTCCCCACCCGCACCCTCGGCCCCGACGGCCCGGCCGTCGGCGCCATCGGCCTCGGGTGCATGGGGATGTCGTGGGCCTACAACCCCGAGGACCGCGACGACGAGCGGTCGATCTCGGTCATCCGCCGGGCGCTCGACCTCGGCGTGACGCTGATCGACACGGCCGACGTCTACGGGCCGTTCACCAACGAGGAGCTGGTTGGCCGGGCGCTCGCGGGCCGGCGCGACGAGGCCGTGCTGGCCACGAAGTGCGGACTCGAGGTGCGCTCGCTCGATCCGCTCGAGCTCGCCCGCAACGGGCGGGCGGAGCATGTGCACGAGGCGGTCGACGCGTCGCTCGAGCGGCTGGGGACCGACCATATCGACCTCTACCAGCTACATCGCACCGACCCCGACGTACAGCTCGAGGAGACGTGGGGCGCGATGGCCGAGGTCGTGGCCGCGGGCAAGGCGCGCGCCATCGGGATGTCGGAGGCGACGGTCGAGGAGCTCGACGCCGCGCAGGCCATCCACCCCGTCGCCTCGCTGCAGTCCGAGTTCTCGCTGTGGGAGCGCGGGCCGGTCGAGAACGGCGTGCTCGCCTGGTGTGAGGACCATGGCGCGGCCTTCATCCCCTTCGCCCCCCTGGGCCGCGGCTTCCTCACCGGCCAGGTCACCCGCGAGACGATCACCGCGGGCGACATGCGCGGCGCGAACCCGCGCTTCACCCCGGAGGCGATGGAGCAGAACCTCGCGCTCGTCGACCGCGTCCGCGCGGTGGCCGAGCGCCACGACGCGACGCCCGGTCAGGTCGCGCTGGCCTGGCTGCTCGCCCAGTACGAGGCGATGGTGCCGATCCCGGGCACGCGTCGCGTCGAGCGGCTGACGGAGAACGCGGCGGCCGCGAAGCTCGTGCTGCCGGACGACGACCTGACCGAGCTCGACGCGCTGCCCGCGCCGGCCGGCGCGCGCTACGGCGCGTAGCGGCCGGCCCCCCTCAGAACAGCGGCTCGTCCTCGTCCTCCTCGACGTCCCCCTCGGACCAGACCGGCCGCTCCATCCCGGGCTCGAGGCGCCGGGTAGAGGACCCGGCCGGCGCGCCGCAGGCCCTCCCGCAGGCAGGGGCGCGGGCGGCGCGCCGGCGCAACCGGCAGCGGTGAGGGCGGGCGGAGCTTCCGGTAGAGAGTCAGGTCCGGCGGAGTCCAGTCGCCCCGGAGTGGTGCTCACGCGCCCGGCCTTCCGTGTCGCCCAGGGCGGGCGACAGGCCGGAGTACCGAAGTTATACGACTTCACAGATCCTTGTGTTGTCCTGTGAACTTCCATACGCTCCGCGCCGATGGCCAAGAACCCCTACAAGCCCGGCGTCGGGACACGCCCCCCGTACCTCGCGGGTCGCGACGAGCAGCTCCGGCGCTTTCGCCGCCTATCCCGAGAAGCGGTCCAATCTCCGCGTCACCGGCCTCCGCGGCGTCGGCAAGACCGTCCTGCTCAAGGAGTTCGAACGAATGGCCAAGCGGGAGGGGTGGGTTGTCGTGCGGCGGGATCTCAGCGCGCGGCTGTGCGACGAGGACGCGTTCGCCACCGCCATCGCCGACCACCTGCTCGACGCCGTCGAGCAGCTCTCCCTCCTGGCCAAGCTCAAGCATCGCATCCTCAGCGCCGCGCAGGAGGCCATCGGGCAGATCAGCCTCGATCGCGGCGGCGGGGTGACCGTGGCGCTGGGCAACCCCTCTCGAAGCTCGCGTTCGGTCCTCGAGGATCGCCTCCGGGTCGCCCTCAACCACGTCGGCGAGCTGGCCCAAGGCCGCGGGGTCGCCTTCCTCTTCGACGAGGCCCACACGATGCACGATTCCCCGCGCAAGGGGCAGTTTCCGCTCGGCGCCCTGCTCTCCGCCTTCGTAGCGGCCCAGGACGACGACGACGATCCGCTGCCGGTGATGCTCGTGCTGTGCGGCCTGCCGCCGCTCGTGGCCAACATCCACCGCGCTCGATCCAACGCCGAGCGCCTGTTCAAAGCCGAGCAGATCGCCAACCTCCGACTCGAACCTGACGACGGCGGTCTGAGCGACGCTGCGCTCGCTCTCGTCCGGCCTGCCCATGATTCCGGCGAGATCCTGTTCTCCGACGCCGCCGCCGAGGGCATCGCCCGTGACGTCGATGGCTACCCCTTCTTCATCCAATGGTTCGGCGAGGCGCTGTGGGACGCCGCCGACTTCGCGGATCAGACCGAGATCGACGTCTCCCTCTACGAGACGCAACGGACACTCGTGCAGCGCGCGCTGGACGACGAGTTCTTCGAGCCGCGCTACCGCGACGCCCGCCGGGCGGACCAGGGCACTCTCCGCGTCGCCGCCGCGCTTGGCGACGAGCGCTTCGAGAAGAACGCGATCGACGCGGCTACGGATAAGACCTCCGGCGCGATCGCCCAGAGCCTCAACCGCCTCATCATTGACAACCTCCTCTTCCGCGACGACCATGGGGTCTACGCCTATACGGCTCCCCTGTTCGGCGACTTCGTGCGACGCCGCCACCCCCGGATGACCGACGACGTGTAAGCGGCGCAGGGCCGCGCGGAGGGGAAGGAACGGGTGGAGGGCGAGGGTGAGGGTGGGGCACGATGAGGTTCCCTGCTCGCACGCGCCGGGCGCAGCGCTCGCACGTGAGCAACTTCTCGGGCTCCTACTCGTAGTAGCGGAGGTGTCGCGCCATCCAACCGTGGGTCGCGCTCCGGGGCGCGGGGCCTGACCGCGGACCGACCCGAGCATGAGCGCCGTGGACCGCGATCCGACGTGCACACGGCGGGATCACGCCCAGCCGCACAGGGTGGGCTGGTGGCTGCCGTTGACGGGGCCGTGGCGCGGTGATCCCCGGGTCGCCCCCCTCGCGCTCCGGGCCTGAGCCTCAGCCGCCGGGGCCGAGGAACAGCGCGTCGACCTCGGGGTCGTCGGGCTCCTCCGACGCGGGCGCAGGAGGGGCCAAGGCCGCGTCGGCGGTCGCCGCCGTGCGCGCGAACACCGCACCGGCCGCGCCCGTCGCGGGGCCGGCCGCCCCCGCCGCGGCACGCGCCGCCTCCGCCGAGCGCCCGAGCAGCTCCCCCAGGGCGCTCCAGACCCTCGCCGAGACTCCCGTGGGCTCGAGCTGTCCCGACTCGAGCTGGTGGTAGCGGCGCCGCACGGCGGGCTCGCACTCGCCGAGCCCGAGCGCCTGCGCCAGCCCGGCGACGAGCTTCGAGCGGGGGATCTCCGCCGCGTTGCGCAGCTTGACGAGGCTCTCCTCCGGCCCGGTGGCCCGCGCGACGCGCGCGATGGCCGCCTTCCCGTGGCCGGACTCCCGCCACGCGGCGAAGCGCGCGGGGTCGAAGGGCGGGTCGGGCGCGAGCTCCAAGGCCACGTCGAGCAGCGCGGCGAGCTCGGCCCGCTCGGCCCCCTGCACCTGCGATAGGTACACCCGCGGGTCGGCCTCACCGGTGCGGCGGAGCTCCGCCTGGAAGCGCTCGAGCAACTCGTCCACGCTCATATCTCCTCCTGAACAAAGCGCCGCAGGTCGCGGCGGTAGCGCGTGCAGATCTGGTCCACGTTCGCGGCCGACGTCCCGTGCTCGGCGGCGACCTCGCGCGAGGGGCGGTCCGAGAACAGGGCGGCCTCGACGATCTCGGCGTGCCCGGCGTTGCGCTCGCCCAGGCGCCCGAGGACGACCCGGGCGCCATCGAGGCGCAGCGAGCGGTCCAGCGCCTCGGCGAGATCCTCCCCGCCGGTGTGCAGGCGCTCGAGCAGGTCGTGGCCCTCGGGATCCTCGAAGGAGCGCTGGTGCAGGGCGGCTTCGCCCTTCCGAGTCCGGAAGAACTCGCTCACCTTGCCGTGGACGATCGTCTGCGACCACGCGCGAAACGAGCCGATCTGGTCCCCGCGCCAAGCGCCCGCCATGGTGTCGTCGACGGCCTTGCCGGTGATCTCCTCGTGCACCCAGTCGGGCGCCGAGGGGCAGGCGCGCCGGACGCGGGCGCGGATACGCGGCTCCTCGCGGAAGGCGAGGACGGCCTGGGCCAGCGCGTCCTGGTCGGAGTCACCGGCGGCGCGGGCGGCGCGGAGGTGGGCGAGGAGCTGCTCGACGGGCATCGTGTAGAGATCGTGCTCGCGGCGCGGGAAGAAGGGCGGCACCGGGGGCGGACCGTACCTCAGCCCTCGGCCTCGAACTGGGCGGCGAAGAGCCCGAGGAGGATCCCGAGCAGGACGGGCGCGCCGCGGTCCTCCCAGCCCAGGCGGCCGAGGCGTGCGCGCAGGGCGAGCCGCTCGAGCTCCCGCACGCCGGCGGCGGACTGCAACCGGTTGATCGGCCCGAGGTCCCCGCGCGCGAGGGGACGCTGGACCGCGAGGAAGTCGTCCAGGCGATCGCAGGCGAGGTGCAGCGAGTCGGCGTTTACGGCCGTCCGATGTCAAGGCCACTTTGCGCGGTTCCGCCTCCTCAGCGGACTTCGCGGGCTTCGAGCGAACGCGCGGCGAGTATGAGCAGGAGGACGGTGCCGAGCACTGCCACGCCCAGCGCGGCCGCCGGTCCGAGCACGCGTGCGTGCTCGACCCCTGAGAGTGGCCATCCACCCAGCAGGCCGTCGACGACGCGGCCGGGACTGAAGCGCGCGAGGCCGGGCATCCGCTGGGCGAGGATCGGCTCGATCACGCCGAGCAACGCGACCTCGAGGGCGATGCCCGCGGCCACGGAGCGGAGGAGAACGCCGGTGGCGACGCCGGCGGGACCGGCCAGCACGCAGGCCCCGGCCCCGCCGGCAAGCAGCCCGAGGAGACGGCCGCCCGACAGCGAGACCGCGACACCGCGATCGTGAAGCGCGAGGACGGCGACGAGGAGCCCGCCGGCGGCCGCCAGAGCGGCGAGCACGAGACCCAGCGCGGCGCAGGCCAGGGCCTTCCCGACGACGACGCGCCGGCGGCGCGGCTCCGCGAGGAGCAGCGCGGCGAGCGTGCCACGTTGCTGCTCGCCCGCGCCCACCAGGATGCCGAGGGCGGCGACGAGCAGCGCGGCGACCGACCAGGCCGAGAGCGCGCTCCGCTTCGCCTGCCGCTCCGCGCTCTGGGAGGAATGAACGACGACGCCCGGTGTGCGGAAGCCCTCCTGAGGCGTATTGCGCCGACCGAGGTCGGCCTGGTGCACGGTCACCCCGGTCATAGCGGCGGGTAAGAGCAGGGCGGCGACGAGGTACTGGGCGAGCACGCGGGTCGTGCGCAGCTTGAGGACCTCCGCGCGGAGGAGACGGGTCATCCGGCGGCTCCGGTGACGCGTACGTACAGCTCCTCGAGGGAGTCCCTGCGCCGCCCGAGCCCCCAGATCGGGACCCCGTGCTCAGCGGCCAGGTTCCCCACCGTCTCGGGCTCGGCGCCCTTGACGAGCAGGACCTCCGATCCGTCCTCGGTCACGTCGATCCCCTCCGCTCGCAGCCGGGGGGCGAGGTCCCGCGGCCGGGGAGTGCGAACCTCGACCACGTCCTCCCCGAGCAGGGCGTCGATCGGGCCGGTCGCGACGGCTCGGCCGCGAGCGAGGATGACGACGTGGTCGACCGAGTGGGCCAGCTCGGCCAGCCCGTGCGAGGAGACGAGTACGGCGGCACCCCGCGCGGCGCGGCTCCGCAGGAGGCCCCGCAACCACAGCACGCCGTCGGGATCCAGGCCGGTGGTGGGCTCGTCGAGGATCAGAGCGGCCGGATCGGGGAGGAGCGCGGCGGCCAGCGCGAGCCGCTGTCTCTGGCCGAGCGAGTAGCCACCGGCCGGTCGCCGTGCCGCCTCCTCGAGCTCGACCTCGCGGAGCACGTCGTCCACGTCCAGCGCAGCCTCCCCAGCGAGCTCGGCGACGATCCGGAGATGGTCGCGTCCGGTCCGGTTGGGATGGAAGCGCGGCGCCTCGAGCACGGCGCCGACGTGCCGGAGCGGGTCGGTCAGGTCCCGATAGCGCCGCCCGTCGACGGTCGCCTTCCCGGCGTCCGGCGCGACGAGCCCCAGCAGGATCCGCAGGGTGGTGGACTTCCCGGCGCCGTTGGGGCCGACGAACGCGGTGATGACTCCCGGCGGGACGCCGAAGCTGAGGTCGTCGACTGCGCGGACGCCGCCGTAGCTCTTGCCCAGGCCGCTGACCGCGAGGACGGAACTTCGATCGGCGTCGGCGCTCATGGCTTGGGATCGGTCGACACGAGGTGGACTAGCCCGCAGGCACGTTGACGTAGCGACTGACGGCTTGCCGTCAAGCGCTGCGCGCGTACAAGGGTTGACACAGGGAGTCTTATGTCTCCTCCTGAAAGAAGCGTCGCAGGTCGCGGCGCTAGCGCGTGCAGATCTGGTCCACGTTCGCGGGACGGCCCGGGCCAGCGCGTCCTGGGCGGAGTGCGGAGGTGAAGGAGCTGCTCGACGGGCATCGTGTAGAGATCGTGCTCGCGGCGCGGGAAGAAGGGCGGCACCGGGACGGACCGCACCTCAGGCCTCGGCCTCGAACTGCGCGGTGAAAAGCCCGAGGAGGATTCCGAGCAGGACGGGCGCGGCGCGGTCCTCCCAGCCCAGGCGGCCGAGGCGCACGCGCAGCGCGAGGCGCTCGAGCTCCCGCACGCCCGCGGCGGACTGCAACCGGTTGATCGGCGCGAGGTCCCTGCGCGCGAGGGGACGCTGGACCGCGAGGAAGTCGTCCAGGCGATCGAAGGCGAGATGCAGCGAGTCGGCGATCATGGCCTCGGGGTCGAAGCGGCGTCCGGGTTCCTGACGCGTGATTACGATCCGTGGTGTGCTGGAGGAGGCCGAGCGGGCGGCGGCGGAGGTGCTCGCGGCGGTGCCGCGCTGGCTGTGGAACGGCGAGACCCTGCCCGTGCCGGTGGAGGAGATCGCCGACTCCTACTTCGGTCTCCACGTCCGCGAGGTCGAGGATCTGGCCGGCGCGCCGGGGGCGCCGCGTCTCTCCGACGGGCAGGCGCTGTCGGGTCTGCTGCTCGCCGGGCCGCGGGAGATCTGGATCAACGCGGGGGAGGCGGTGGCGTGGCCGCCGCGGCGGCGCTTCACGATCGGCCACGAGCTCGGCCATTGGGTGCTCCATCGTGAGCGGGCGGCCGAGGCGGGCGGCGTGTTCTGCCGTCACACCGCGGTCGAGGCCGAGGTCGTCCGCCCCGCGCTGGCGCCCGAGGAGCAGGCGGCCAACGCGTTCGCGGCCGAGCTCCTCATGCCCGCGGCGATGGTGCGGCGCTGCTATGAGGTCCTCAAGGCGCGGGGCGAGGACCCCTTCGCCGTGCTCTGCCACCTGTTCGGGTCCTCCCAGGCGGCGATGGGCCGGCGGCTGCACCGAGCCGTCCCGCGGGGCGTCGGCGGCTGACCTCTCAGGCCGTCACGCGGCCAGCGCGGCGCTCGCCCCCGCGACGACGCCGTCGTCGTGCAGCCTGCCGATCTCGGTCTCGCTGAGGCCGAGCTCCTCGCCGAGGATCTGGTCGGTGTGCTCGCCCAGGAGCGGGGCGCGCCTGGGTGGGAGGCGCTCCAGCGCCGAGAAGACCAGCGGCGAGCCGGGCGTCAGATACGTGCCGATCCCCGGCTGGTCGAGCTCCTGAAACATCGGGTTCGCCGTCGAGCAGCGCGGGTCCTCGTTCACCGCTTCACGGAACGTGTAGTACGGGCCCCAGGAGACCTCGTGGCGGTCGAAGATCTCGGCGATCTCCCCCCCCGTGCGCACGATCGTCCACTCCTTGAGCACGGCCCCGATCACCTCGCGCGCGCGCCAGCGGTCCCCCTCCTTGCGCAGGTCGACGTCCATCATCTTCTCGAGGGTGGCGAAGGCCTCGTGCAGCCCGGTGGCCTCGACGAGGCTCTTCCACTGCTTGAGGGTCAGCGCCACGACCATGATCCGGCGGCCCTCCTTGGTCGTGAAGTCGCGCCCGAACGCGCCGTAGAGGTAGTTCTGGTCCTTGACGCGGTCGCGCCCGAGCACCTGCGCCTCGGCGATCTTGCCGAGGTTGCCGACCATGGCGAACGCGACGTCCGACAGCGCGATGCTTGCCAGCTGGCCCTCTCCGGTGAGGCGGCGGTGGCGCTCGGCGGCGAGCAGCCCGGCGACCGCCATCTGCCCCGTGATGCAGTCCCACGCGGGCAGCAGGTGGTTGAACGGCGCGTTGAGGTGGCGCGGGCCGGTGGCCCACGGGAAGCCCGTCGCGGGGTTGACCGTGTAGTCCACCGCCGAGGAGCCGTCGTGGTTGCCGATGATGTTGACCATCACGAGGTCCGGACGCTTCTCGGCCAGCGCGTCGAAGCCCAGCCAGCCGCGGGCCGGGAAGTTGGTCAGGAAGAGGCCGTTGCTCTCGCCCGGCTGGGTGATCAGCGCCGTGAGCAGCTCGCGGCCCTGCGGATTGCGCAGGTCGACCTGGATCGAGCGCTTGCCCTTGTTCAGGCCGTGCCAGAACAGCGACACCTCGTCGTCGTTCACGGGCCAGCGGTGGTAGTCCAGGCCACCCCCGATGGGGTCGAAGCGGATGACGTCGGCCCCCATCAGGGCGAGGGTCATGCCGCCGAGCGGGGCGGCCACGAAGGCCGACCCCTCGACCACCCGCATTCCTTCCAGGATGCCTTTCATCGTGTCCTCCGTCTTGTCGTGGCCGGACTCAAGGCATGAGGCCCACGAAGCGCCAGTCGAGCACCGGGGCGGGCTCGTCGGCGCCGACCCGATGCGCGTGCACCACCGCGCGCAGGTCGAGCAGCACGCACGCGTCGTCGGACAGCTCGACGGGGTGGACGGCGTCGAGCGTCAGCTCCGTGCTCAGGATGTCGCCCTCGAAGACCGGGCCGGTGTGGTCACAGCCGCGCCAGGCCAGGATCGTGAGCAGGTTGGGCAGCGCCCGCGTGGCCTGGGCCGCGGCGACGGCGATCGTGTAGCCGCCGTAGACGAGGCGGCTGCCGTGGGCGCTCCCGCCCGCGTCGGTGTGGGTCTTGGCGACGTTGAGGGTCAGGCGCGCGAGCTCGGGCCCCGCGGTGACGCTGTCGCGCCCCTCGATCTCGTAGACGGTCCCCGCGGTGAGCTCGTCCGCATGCGGGCCCGGCATCTGCTCGCGCGCGGCGCGGAATGACCAGTCGCCCGGCACCGCCGCGCGCACGGCCGCCGGGTCGAGCTCCTCAGGGATCGAGTCGAACCGGTCCGCGTGGCCGGTCTGCCGCTCGGGGTCGCGCAGCGGGATCATCGGGCAGCGCCAGTAGTCGAGCACCGGCCGGTCGTGCTGGTCGACCGTGCGGATGCGCAGCGCGACGAGCCCCGTGGTGGTGCCGTCGGGGCGCGGGCGGTTCTGCTTGAGGCCGACGACCTGAGTGGTGGTGCGCAGCGTGTCGCCGATGTGCGCGGGGCGCTGGAGGACGAGCCCGCGGTAGAAGAGGTTGCCGCGCACGCGGAACGTCGGCTCGGTGGATTGGCCGATCGAGACGTCGCAGACGAGGTTGGGATGCGCCAGCGGCTCGTCGCGGCGGGTCACCGCCGAGCTCAGGGAGGCGTCGAGCGGGAGTCGCATCCGGTCGCCGACGATCGCCTGGTGCAGTGCGGCGTGGCCGTCGGTCAGGGTCATCGCCGGGCCGGTGAAGACCTGCCCGAGCTCGAAGTCCTCGAAGTGGGGGCCGCCGACGTGCACCCGCTCTCCCGCCTGCAGCATCCCATCTCCTCGGTAAGGCCTCGGTGGACTCGGACGGGCGCCGCGGCCGCTCGGCGCTGCGTGGAAGGGGTATCAGAGCGCACCGCGTCGTGCGCTGCCGGTAGGTTCGCCGCGTGTCCGCGCGACGCTCCTGCCTGTCGGTCCCCGGGTCCTCGGAGAAGATGCTGGCGAAGGCGCGCACGCTCGCTCCGGACGAGGTGGTGATCGATCTCGAGGACTCGGTCGCCGCGCCGGCCAAGGCGCAGGCGCGGGCCGCCGTGACGGCGACGGTCGCGCGGGGCGACTGGGGCGAGCGTGCGGTCGCCGTGCGCATCAACGGCCCGGCCACGCGCTGGTGCCATCGCGACGTGATCGACGTCATCGCGGGCGCCGGCGACGTGCTGGCATCCCTCGTCGTTCCCAAGGTGGAGTCGCCCGGCGAGCTGGAGTTCGTCGCGCGCCTCGCCGGGATGGTCGAGCAGGAGGCGGGCCGCACCACGCCCGTGGGGCTCCAGGCGCTGATCGAGACCGCGACCGGCCTGCGCCACATCCACGCCATCGCCCACGCCAGTCCGCGCCTGGAGGCGCTGATCGTGGGCTATGCCGACCTCTCGGCGTCGCTCGGCCTGCCGTCCGGGGGCGCCTACCCCGGCGACCGCTGGCACCACGTGCTGGAGACCGTGCTGGTCGCGGCGCGCGACGCGGGCCTCCAGGCGATCGACGGGCCGTATCTCGCGATCGCCGACCGCGACGGCTTCCGGGCCGCCGCGCAGCGCGCGCACGCCCTGGGCTACGACGGCAAGTGGGCGCTGCACCCCACACAGATCGAGGTGCTCAACGACCTCTTCGCCCCCAGCGCCGACGAGCTCGCCCGGGCTCGCGCGGTGCTCGACGCGCTCGCGGCGGCCGAGCGTGACGAGAGCCGCGGGGCGGTGATGCTCGACGGGGCGATGATCGACGAGGCCAGCCGCAAGCTCGCGGCGCAGGTCGTCGGGCGGGGCGCGGCGGCGGGGGTGGGCGAGGCGGCGTGATCGTTCCGGGCCGAGGAGCTCGCCGGAAGGTGGTTGAATCATGGAGATGACGCTGCCGAGGCTGACCAGACTCACGGCCGGCGTTCTGCCGGCCACGACCGCGGTCCTCCTCGTGTCCGCGGCGAGCGCGCAGGCGCGGGCCGGTGGCGGCAGCGGGGGCTTCGGGGGAGGGGGACGGGGCGGCGGCGGCCACGGCGGTGGCTTCTTCGTCTTCTACTTCCTCTTCTCCCATCCGATCCTGCTCGTGCTCGTCGCCGTGGCCATCGTCGGCTCGATGCTCTTCAGCGCCGCCCAGAGCGCCCGCTACCGCGCGCGGCGCCAGGCGCGCGTCCGGCGGGTCGAGCTCGCGGCCGCCGAGGCGTCCGAGGACGATCCCGCCTTCGCTCCGGACGCCGTACGCGAGCGCGCGGTGGCGCTCTTCCGCGCGATCCAGGTCGCCTGGGACCGGCGCGACCGGGCAGACCTCGCCGACCTCGTCGGGCCCGATCTCCTGGTCGAGTGGCACCGCCGGCTGGACGACTTCGAGCGCCGCGGGTGGCACAACCGGGTCGCCGTCGCCGCGGGACCGGCGGTCGAGTACGTCGGTCTCGTCAACCGCGAGGACGACCGCGACGACCGGACCGTCGTCCGGGTCGAGGCGGTGCTCCGCGACTATGTGCAGGACCGCGCCGGGCGCCGGATCACCCGCAATGACTCCGAGTCCGACACCCGCGAGCTCGCGGAGTACTGGACCCTCGGCAAGCACGAGCGTGACGGGAGCTGGATGCTCCTGTCCATCGAGCAGCGGGCCGAGGGCGACCACCAGCTCGACGAGGGGCTCGTCGCGACGCCGTGGGGCGACACCGAGCGTCTGCACGACGAGGCACTCGTGGAGGGAGCCGCGGCCGACAAGCTGCCCGCGGGCGTGACGACGGCCGAGGTCGCCTCGGTGAGCTACGAGGACGACGCCCGCGCCGCGGCGCTGGACCTCTCGCTCGCCGACGGCCGCTTCGCCCCCGCGGTGCTCGAGGTCGCCGTCCGCCGCGCGATCGCCGCCTGGGCCGAGGCCGTCGACGGAAGCGACCGCGACCTCGCCGCGCTCGCCTCGCCCGCCGCGCTGCGCGAGCTTCTCCATCCCGGCGATGCGAGCGGCCGCACGCGGCTGGTGGTGCGGGGTCCGCGGCTGCTCGAGGTGACGATCGTCGATCTCGACGCGAACGTCGAGCCGCCCCGGATGACGATCGCCTTCGCGGCCGAGGGTCGCCGCTACGTCGAGGACCGGGACACGACGGTCGTGGTCTCCGGCAACCCGTCGACCCCGACGCGCTTCTCCGAGCGCTGGACGTTTGCCCTCGACGGCCCGGACGAGAACCCGTGGCGGATCGTCGACGCCGCGGCGAGCGCCACGGCGCAGCGCGCATAGCGGCCGGGTGAACCCCTCAGCCCGACGGCTCGCCCCGTCCGCGAGCTGTGCAGCGCCGCCCAGACGTGATGATTGGCGGGCTGGGGCGTGTGCTTCGCGGCACCGATGAGACGACCGACGGTGTCGACATCTGTCCCTCGCTGCGCGGCGAGAACCTCCAGCGCCTCGACCGTGCGCCGGAGTGGTAAGGAAGGGTTCTCCGGTTCGAGTCCGGAAGAGGGCTCTCGGAGGTTCCTGTGCCACTCTGGATTCCACTCTCTGCCAGCCTCCGAACCACGCTCGATGAGAGCGAGATCGTCAGCCGACGAACGGACGAAGCGGGGCCAGTTGAGACCGTCGCAGTGGGGCCAGTTCAAACATCGTTCCTACGCACTGCGTGCTTCAGGGGGCGATCCCGCGCGGAACGGGGTCCCCGTCGTCGGGAGAGGTAGGGGGCCCGCTATCCCTGAACCGCCGTGGGGACGGCGGAGGCGTTGCGATCAATGAGGTCGCGGAGAGCGGCGACGCACGCCGGCTCGGAGGCGGGGAGGCGTACGAAGTCGACCAGCTGTCGCGACTGGGTGCGCCAGGGGGCAAACAGGGCTGCTGTGGCCTGGTCGTCGGGGGATGGCGGGTAGGCGAGGGCGCCGTAGCCCACGGCGTGACCGGCGAGGTAGGCCGCGAGTTGGTAGAGGTCTCCGCGGTCGACGCCGTGGGGCCGCTCTCGTCGGTCGCGAAGGCGCTTGTACTTTGCGTCGATCACGGCGAGCGGCCGCTGCGCCCGGTCGTGGATGAGGAGGTCGGGCTTGAGGCGACCGATGCGCCTGGCCGGGTCGCGGTCGGCGTGCAGGAGGAACGCGGTGGTGGCCGTCGCGGTCCCGTGCTCGATGCGAGCGTGGCCGAAGGCGCGGCGGGCGCAGTGCACGAGGAAGAGCTCCCAGAGGTCGGCGACGTCGATGAGGACGCCGCTGGTGTCGTCGCGCGCGGCGGAGGTCAGCGCTCCACGCCGTTTGGCGATCTCCAGCGACAAGCGGGCAACGGGCTCAAAGCGGCGAGTGATCGGCGTGTAGCGCACACGGCGCAGCTCATGACCTCCGGGCAGTGCGGGAGCGCTGCCGAGCTCGACGCGTAGCTGGGCGAGCACTTCGTTTGCGAGGTCGGGGCGCCATGGCGCCGCGCGACCGACGAGGGCCCCAAGGGTCCGGTCGGCGAGCACGATGACCCGTGAGACGGGGTTCTCGAGCGTCCGCGTCTGCGTGAAAGACGCGATGACGGGTCGGGCCGCGGCGCGGTGGCGCACCGTGGCGGGGACGTCGAGGCGCCCGCGGAGATACGGCCCTTCGTGGATCTGAGAGCGGCGAAAGCGCGGTGGCCCGTGTCTCGCGGCGTCCGCGAGCGCTGCTGACCACATGCGATCGACGAGAAGGGCGATGAGCGGTCCGCTGCCGGCTCGGGTGGCGGCCTTGGGGACGGTTCGAAGGTTGAGCGCATGTGCGAGCCACGCTCCGACGACGTTGATCCCGAGGCGAGGCGAGATTCGCAGCTCGCGTCCCTCGAATCTGATCTCGCCGATGAAGCGCCCGGCCCACCAGCGCCCGTCAGCCCCGCGCGAGAGCGCCGGCTCGTCCTCGTCATCCTCACGTGCTCGGCCGGTGAGGCGAAGGACGTGATCGTGCTCTGAGAGCTTGTCGGCCAGCCGGGCAAGCCACGCGTCCTCTTCGAGATCGGTGGGCGTGCGAGGGGAGAGGTCGTCGAACTCGACGACGCTCACGTCGACTGGCCGGTCATCAGCACGGCGCGGAGCCGCGCGAGCTCCTTACGGGCGGCGTCGGCATCGATGCCTTCCAGGTATTGGGCGAGCACCGGCTCGAGCGACAGGGTCCAGAGATCCTCGAGCGGCGGGTGGGGCCGGCCGCGGCCGTTCCAGAGCACCCCGCCGGAGAGGTACTTGCGGCCTTGAAGCCAGCGTCCGGCGAAGTAGGCGGCGTCGAAGTAGTAGGTGTGCCCGAGCGCGTACTGACTGCCAAGGTGCGTGGAGAGCTCGATCTCGCGGTTGAGCTCCTCGGCGCGATCGGCGAGCTGCTCGATGTCCGCGGCGGCGCGATCCCACCCGTAGCGCGCTGGGGCGTGCTGGGCCCAGCGGTCGTGGTTGACGTCGATGATCGGACTGCGCTCAAAGCCGCACGGCCGCCAGAAGAAGCGGCGCCGGAGGGCGAAGTCGAGCTGCTCGACGGACTGGTCGATCAAGTTCATCGTCCCGATCACATAGAGGTCCTCGGGTAGCGCGAGCTCCACCGCCTCGTCGCCGGGATTGACGCCGGGCAGGCGAGCCGGCCGCTCGCGATTCTCGAGCAGGCTGAAGGCCTCCCCGAACATGCGGCTGAGGTCAGTGCGGTTGATCTCATCGAGCACCAGCACGATCGGCAGCCCGTCGCCGTCCTGCTCGGACCGGATTCGATCGACGAGACGCGGGAGCAGGCCAGGGACGTAGACCGTGGAATCGCCGTCGAGTCGCAACCCGCGGATGAACTCTTCGTAGCCGTAGCCGGGATGCAGCTGCACCCACTCCACGTGGCGATCAAGCGCCTCGGTGAGCTGGGCCTGGTCGGCGAAGAAGCGCCGCGCGCCCCAGCGCTCCAGAGCCAGGCGGCGGATCAGCGCATGGGCGAGCTCGCTGGTCCGGTGCGTCTTGCTCGTGCCCGGCGGCCCATAGAAGACCAACTGCTTTTTGTACAACAGCAGATCCATGTCGCTCGCTCCCTCCTCCACTTGGGAGCCCGGAGCCCAGATGCCGCGAAGCGGGGGCCAGTAGAAGTCAAGGACGCCCTTGTGCGCGTCGGGCTGCGCATCGAGCGCTACGAGCTGCCTGCGGATGTGCAGCAATTGCTCGTCGAGATCTTCGGGCGCGTCTGGGTCCTGGTCGAGGAACTCGCCGCGAAACGCCTCGACGATCTGCGCCTTGTGCGTGCGGCTGGACATCCGCTCGAACTCGTCGGGACGCAAGAGATGCAGCAGGATGTGGCGCATCTCGCGCACCGGCATGTCGTTGCCCGGCTGATCGGCGAAGTCCCCCAGCGCCCAAGGGTCGCCGAGGAGACGGTGCTGCTCGTCGGCACCGAGTGCCTTCCACCGCAGCGCGAAATCGAGCAGATAGCCGACCTGGAGGTCGCGCCGGATGTTGTAGCCGCTGCCCGGGTTGCCGATCCCCTCGTGCATCGCATGCAGGAGCCGTTTCCAGCCCGGAGGGCGCTCGCCGTCGATCGGCCCGACGATGGTCTCGAGGACCTTGAGCTTGCCCTCGCCGCTGATCGCGTTGCGAGCGAACAGGAAGTGAACCGCGACCAGCTCGCAGGCCAGCCATCGCACGTCCGTCTCCGCCGTCTCAAGCTGGGTCGAAAGCTTCTGCTCGAAGTCCCGCTCGGTTCCATGCAGCAGGTTGCCGAGGAAGCGGTCACGGAAGTCCTGGAGGTGCCCGGCCGTCCAGATCGCGCGATCGTCGAAGAGCAACGAGCCGTCGGCGAGCAGACACCGTTGCTTCCACAGCTCGACCAGCTCATCGATCTGCGACCGACTGCCGCCGGGATCAACGAAACGTGCCATGCCAACCGCATCCTAAGCCGGCTCGGGATGACGTGGATCTTGCGGTCGCACTCGACGGCCGGTGTTGTCGACCGAAGCAACCGATGGGCGTTGACGACTTGAGCGGCTGACGTCAGATTCGCGGCCCGTGGAGCTACTTCTTCCGTATGAACGCTCCGCGGCTCTACCTGAACTTCATCGCCGACCTCGACTGGTTGATCGCGTTGGAGTTCGGCCGGGTCGATGACGCACAGCCGCCAGAGAACTGGCGCGGCGTCAGCGAGTCCTTCGGGTTTCTGCACGACGCGCCGGGCGGTCCCGAGGTCGGCTTCAAGATCCTCGACTTCTCGCAGTTTGATTCCGAGGATTCCGACGTCGCCGAGATCTGGGAAGCACCGCGCTTCGACGCTCCCGTCTTAGGTCTTCGCGCCGTGACGGCGGGCGAGATCGTGCTCGCGGCCCGCGCGCTGTTCGACGAGCAGAACTCGATCAATCGCCAGTTCTTCAGCGCCGCCATCGATGCCTCGGGCGAAGAAGCCCTTGGCCTGTGGCTCGCCTGCCTCCAGGCCGGCGACGCCATGGCGCACTTCGGGCTCGGCTACACGCTGTACGAGCTCGGCCGCTTTCCGGAGGCCTACCGACATCTGCGCCACTACACCGAGATCGCGCCCTGCGGAAGCTGGAACTGGTGCTGGCTCGGCAAAGCGGCAGAGGCGGTCGGGGAAACCGCGGAGGCACGCACCGCGTACGAGCGCGCGCTCGAGCTCGAGAACGACGGTGACCGGGAAACCGACGCGCAGGAGCTGCTGGAGCGACTCCACTGGCCCGCATCTAAGGAGGGCAGCACTACGTCCGCCAGGCAGCTGAACTACTGGGACTACGACCCGGATGCCGCAGTCACCTGCCCCTCCTGCGGGTGGATCGGGCGCGGCGGCGGGAACGAGAGCCATTTCGAGGAGCTCCTCGACGTCAGTTGCCCGCGGTGCGACCGCATGCTGCTCATCGTCGCCTTCACGACCAGCGAGGAGACGCGCGCCGCTGCCGCCGCGGGCGACCCCCGCGCCCAGGCCGAGCCTCGATGCTCGCGACAGGTTCTTCGAGCGCGCGCAGCAGCTCGAGCTCAGAGAGGCCGGCCAGCTGCCGCCTCTCGAAGGTGACAGGCTCCTGATCGAGTGGGACTTTGAGGAGCGCGGCGAAGAGCGCAGGACCGTCCTACGCCACGACGGTCAGGAGATCTGGCGCGAGCTCGCCTACTACGAGGGCTACGAGCGCTACGCCGCCGTCTTCGCGATCCTGCGTGAGCGCTACGGCTGGCGGCTGGCTGAGGTCCGGCCCACACGGGCGAGTGAGGTCTATCTGTACGGAGACAAGCCGTCGGCGCCGCTGACGATCGACGAGCTGAACGCCGGGCTCAAGCGGTCGTAGCCACCCTACGCGGTTGCGTACCTTTGGTGCGCGTCGATCTCGGAATGTCGAAGGCGGAGCTCGCGCGGAGCATCGATCGCAACGCCTCGAGCATCCGCCGGCTCTTCACCGCAAATCACGCCAGTCCGGTACTGCCGCTCGTCGCCGCGATCGCCGACGCGCTGGGGGCCGAGGTTCGCGTCGTGCCGAAGACGGGCACTGCGGAAAGGGCGGCGTCCCGCGCCGACAAAGGTCGGGGGCCGGCGGCCGCGTAAAGTGGCCGATCGCTCCATAGCTCGCGCGGGTGGCTCGGCGTCGCAAGAACGACAAGCGCCGCGACTCGACCGGCGGCGCAGTCGATCCCCGCGCGCCGTGGGCGATCGTCTATTACGCGGCGCCCGACGGATCGACGCCCGCACTTGAGTTCCTCGACGCCTGCCCCGGCAAGGTCGACGCCGAGTTCACGGCCGTGCTCGATGCGGTTGCGGAAGCACCACCGCCGCAGTTCTCCGGCGGCGGCAAGTGGGAGGCGATGCACGGCGCGATGGCGGGGTGGTACGAGATTCGCCTCACCGGGCCGCGTCGTGAGCAGTTCCGGCTCTTCTGTCTAGCCGACGCGGACGCACCGGACACATCAGCCCGCGCAGCGCGACTACGGCGGGTCGACGCGTCGGAGTCGAAGAGAGTCGTTTGCAGGCCGAAGCGCCTTCCAGCGTACGCTCGTGGTCGTCCGTCTCGGCCTCAGCGCGGCATGGTGAGGACGGGGACCGTCGTTCTAGGCGGAGCTCCTGGAGGAGGCGGAGCTCTGCCGCAAGGAGGAGCCGCTACCGATCCCGGAGCGGCGGGTGGTGCGACTGCTGCGGCTGCATTGGCGGTGAATCGCGTCGGGCAGCGGCCCACTGCACCCGGCGAACCGTCCGTGTCAGGTACAACCCTCGTCCCCCGACGTAAGAAGACGATGCCGCCCATCTACATCCCGAGCGCCGGACCCGACGACTGGCGCTGGCTCCTCGCGAAGCCCGGCCTCCAGTGGAAGCAGGACGCGTCGGCGAAGTCCCTCGCGGACACCTGGGAGTCCGCGGCGCCGTGGCCACCCAAGGTGGAGGTGGCTCTGGCGGGAGCGGGGTTCGTCGACCTGGAGATGCTGCTCGCCCTGCCCGAGCACGAAGTCCCGCTCCCTGGCGGTCGGCGCGCGTCGCAGACCGACCTGTTCGTGCTGGCCCGCGGTTCCGGCGGCTTGCTCGCGATCGCCGTCGAGGGGAAGGCCGAGGAACCATTCGGCGTCGAGACGGTCGCCGAATGGCGCCACGAGGGCAGCGCCGGCAAGGAGAAGCGCCTGGCCTACCTCCTGGGATTGCTCGGCCTCGCCGACGACGAGCGAACCGGCGGCCTTCACTACCAACTGCTCCATCGCACGGCATCCGCGTTGATCGAGGCCAACCGCTTCGGTGCGCCCGACGCGCTCATGCTCGTCCACTCCTTCAGCCCGACCTCCGCTCACTTCGAGGCCTTCGCGGCCTTTTCCGAGGCGATCGGCGCCGCCCCTCGGAGAGACGGGATCGTGCCCGCCGCGACTCCGGGCGACGTCCGGCTGCACCTCGGCTGGGTGTCCGACACGCCGCCTCCCTTGTCCCCCGAGCTCCCGGTCCTCGGCCCGCGCTTCGACCGCGCGGTCGCGGTGGCACGGGACCTGCACAAGGCCCAGATGCGCAAGGGCACGAGCATCCCGTACGTCGCCCACCTGCTTGCCGTCGCCTCGCTCGTCGCCGAGGACGGAGGAACCGAGGACGAGGTGATCGCGGACGAGGTGATCGCGGCCCTCCTGCACGACGCCGTCGAGGACCAGGGCGGGCAGCCGACCCTCCGGCGGATCGAGATGCAGTTCGGGTCAGAGGTAGCGCGGATCGTGCTGGCGTGCTCGGACACCGACGTCGTGCCGAAGCCGCCCTGGCGCGAGCGCAAGGAGGCGTACATCGCCCACCTCGAGCACACCGACCGGTCGACCCTGCGGGTGTCGCTCGCGGACAAGCTGCACAACGCCCGCGCGATCCTCTTCGACCTGCGCACCATCGGCGACGAGGTCTGGGCGCGCTTCAGCGCCGACCCGGACGAGGTCCTCTGGTACTACGCCGCGCTCGCGGAGGCGTTTGCGAGCCGCGACGCGGGCCCGATGGTCCCCGAGCTCCAGCGCACGGTGCGTGACATCGAGGCACTGCGGCGTGCTCCAGATCCGTCGGGCTGACCCTTCGCCCGACAAGGCCTGAGCGTGCTCCATATCCACCGGTCGGAACGCGCAGACGGCTTGGTCGGGGGGCTCAGAGAGCTCCTGGCCGAGCCCCTGGCGGATCCCTTCACGCCCGAGGTGGTCGCCGTGCCGACGCGCGGGATGGAACGCTGGTTGAGCCAGCGGCTGGTGACCGATCTCGGGGCCACGCCCGGTCGCGGCGATGGCGTCTGCGCGAACGTCGGGTTCCCCTTTCCCGCGCGGGTCATCGGCCGCGGAGTGGCCGCTGCGACCGGGATAGATCCCGACGGAGATCCGTGGAAGCCCGAGCACGCGGTCTGGCCGCTGCTCGAGGTGGTCGAGGAGTGCACCGGCGAGCCGTGGCTACACACGCTGGCGGCGCACCTCGGGCTCGGCGCCGACCCTCCCGACCCCATCCGCCGGGGCCGACGACTCGCCGTCCTGCGCCATGTGGCCGACCTCTTCGACCGCTATGCAATCCACCGGCCCGAGACGGTCGTCGGCTGGGCGGCCGGCCAAGACGACCGTTGGCAGGCCGAGCTCTGGCGCCGCCTGCGTGGGCGGATCGCTCTCCCGGGTCCCGCCGAGCGCCTGGCGTCGGCCTGCGGACGGCTGCGCGAGGACGGCGCGCTCCTCGACCTCCCCGAACGCATCGCGATGTTCGGCTTCACGCGACTGCCCGCCGGTCACCTGCGGGTCCTCGCCGCGATGGCCACGCACCGCGATGTCCACCTCTTCCTGCTGCATCCCTCCCCGGCCCTCTGGGACTCCGTGACCGCCTCCCTCACGAGCCGGCCCGCCGTCGTCCGCCGCACCGACGACCCGACGACCGAGCTGCCCGCGCACCCGTTGCTGGGATCCTGGGGACGTGACGCGCGGGAGATGCAGGTGGTCCTCGCGCAGACGGACGCGGAGCTGCGCGACCATCACCACGAGGTCCCCGAGCCGCCCGAGACGCTGCTCGGCCGGATCCAGGCCGACGTGCGCGGTGACGTCCGCGCGGCCGGACCGGCCCCCCTCGATCGCTCGGACCGCTCACTGCAGATCCACGCCTGCCACGGCCGGGCCCGGCAGGTGGAGGTCATGCGCGACGCCGTCCTGCACGCGCTCGAGGAGGACGAGTCGCTCGAGCCCCGCGACGTCATCGTCATGTGCCCGGACATCGAGACGTTCGCCCCGCTCGTCCATGCGACGTTCGGCGCGGGCGAGCCGTCGGCCGACCCGGAGGAGCCCGACGCCCTTCCCCAGGAGCTTCGCCCGCCCGAGCTGCGCGTGCGCCTGGCCGACCGGTCCCTGCGGCAGACGAACCCCGTGCTCGGCGTCCTCGGCTACCTGCTCGAGCTCGCCGACCAGCGCGTCACCGCCTCCCAGGTCCTCGATCTCGCCGACCGGGAGCCCGTCCGCCGTCGCTTCCGCTTCGACGACGACGACCTCGAGCGGATTCAGTCGTGGGTCTCCGCGAGCGGGATCCGCTGGGGACTCGACGCGGCGCACCGCAAGCCCTACAAGCTCGACCACCTCCCCACCGGGACGTGGCGGGCCGGCCTCGACCGTCTGCTCCTCGGCGTCTCCATGTCCGAGGACGGGCTTCGCCGGTTCGCCGACGTCCTCCCGGTCGACGACGTCGAGAGCGGGTCCATCGACCTCGCCGGCCGCTTCTCCGAGCTGGTCGCGCGACTGGACGGCGCCCTCGGCAAGTTCGCCGAGCCGAGGCCGATCGGGGGGTGGGCGACCGTCCTCGCCGATGCGGCAGGGGCGTTGACCGCGACCAGCGAGCGCGACGCCTGGCAGACGACGGAGCTCGCGCGTCTCCTCGAAGCCGTGGTCGAGGAGAGCGGAGGCAACGCCACTCCGGTCGCCCTGGCCGAGATCCGCGCCCTGCTGGCCGACCGCCTCCGCGGCCGTCCGACACGCGCGACCTTCCGCACGGGCCACCTGACCATCTGCACCCTGGTCCCGATGCGGTCGGTGCCCCACCGCGTCGTCTGCCTCCTGGGACTCGACGACGGCGTCTTCCCGCGCAAGGCGCCCCACGACGGCGACGACCTCATGCTGGACGACCCGCACGTCGGTGAGCGCGACCCACGCAGCGAGGACCTGCAGCTCCTGCTCGACGCGCTGCTGGCGGCCGAGGATCGGCTCATCGTGACCTACACGGGCAACGACGAACGCACGAACGCCCCCCGGCCGCCCGCCGTGCCCGTCAGCGAGCTGCTCGACGTCGCGGAGGCGAGGACACCCGGCGCGCGCGACCACGTGCTCGTCCACCATCCCCTCCAGCCCTTCGACCCGAAGAACTTCGCCCCCGGCGAGCTCCTGCACGGAACGAGCTGGGGCTTCGACCGCGTCACGCTCGCGGGGGCAGCCGCCCTGACCGGGCGCGAGCACGAGCCGCGTCCGTTTCTCGCCGCGCCGCTCCCGCCCATCGACGGCGGCGTGATCGAGGTGGAGGACCTCGTCGCGTTCGTCTCACATCCCGTGCGGGCCTTCCTCGGCCAACGTCTGGGGATCAGCGCCCGCGACTACTCGAGCGAGGTGGAGGACGACCTCCGGGTCGAGCTCGATGCCCTGCAGAGGTGGGGCGTCGGCGACCGGATCCTCGACGCGCTTCTCAGGGGGGCGAGCCTCGAGGAGGCCCGCCACGCCGAGCGCACGCGGGGCGAGCTGCCGCCCGGTGCGCTGGGCATCCCGGTGGTCAAGGAGGCCTCGAACCTGGCCCAGACGATCGCCGACTGGGCGCTCGAGTTCGGGCCCGACCTCGACAGCGTCGACGTCCGCGCGGAGCTGCCGGGCGGGCGTCGCCTCAGCGGAACCGTCGCCGACGTCTGCGGCGACGTCCTGCGGACCGCGACCTTCTCAAAGCTCGCTCCGAAGCATCGGCTGCCCGCCTGGATCCGGTTGCTCGCGCTCACCGCCGCGTGGCCCGAGCGCCCCTGGTCCGCGGTCACGATCGGTCGCTACCGGAAAGACGACGTCGTCATCGCGCGGATCGCGCCGCTCGGCGAGGACGCCGACACGCGCCGGGCCACGGCGCGGGACGAGCTCGCCGTCCTGATCGACCTCTATGAGCGGGGCATGCGTGAGCCGCTCCCGCTCTATTGCGCCACGTCCGCCGCCTGGGCCGCCGGCGGCGACCGGCGTAGGCGCGACGCCGGCCAGGAGTGGGAGACCGCGTGGGAGTTCCCCAAGGAGGACGCCGAAGAGGAGCACGTGCTGGTCCTCGGCGAGCGCCTCTCGTTCGACGAGATCCTCGACGAGCAGCCGCGGGGGGACGAGGCCGGCCCGGGGTGGGACGACGACGAGGACAGCCGATTCGGGCGCTACGCATGCCGCCTGTGGGACGGCCTGCTGGATCACGAGGAGTTCCCGTGCTCATGACCCCCCGGGCGTTCGACCTGACCGGGGAGCTGCCCTCCGGCGTCACCGTGCTCGAGGCCAGCGCCGGCACGGGCAAGACCTACACGATCGCCGGCCTGGCCGCCCGGTACGTGGCCGAGGGCACACCCCTCGAGCGGATCCTCCTGATCACCTTCACCCGCGCGGCGACCGGTGAGCTGCGCGAGCGGGTCCGCGAGCGGCTGATGCGTGTGGAGCGCGCGCTCGCACCGGGTGCCCCGGCAAGCGAGGACCCGGTGGTGCAGGTGCTCGGGGCCGCCGAGGCCCACGAGGTGCAGGCGCGGCGCCGCAACCTCGCCCGGGCGCTCACCGAGTTCGACGCGGCGACCATCGCGACGGTCCATTCCTTCTGCCAGGAGGTGCTCGGAGGGCTCGGGATCTCCGGCGACCTCGAGCCCGACGTGGAGTTCGTCGCCGACCTCGGGGACCTGCGCACCCAGGTGGTGGACGACCTCTACGTCCGCCGGTTCTACCGGGGGGACGAGCCGCCGGCGCTCAAGCGCGGCGAGGCCCAGGTCATCGGCGAGCGGGCCATCGCCAGCCCCGACGCGGCGATCGCCGTGGCCGAGACCGAGCTCGGGGAGATGCGCGTACGACTCGCCAAGGAGGTCCGGCGCGAGCTCGAGGACCGAAAGCGCCGGCAGCGCGTCATGGACTACGACGACCTGCTCATGCGCTTGCGCGACGCGCTGGCCGGCGACAGCGGAGAGACGATCGCGGCGCGGCTGCGCGAGCGCTACGACATCGCGCTGGTCGACGAGTTCCAGGACACCGATCCCGTCCAGTGGCAGATCATGCGGGCGGTCTTCGGCGCGGAGAGCCAGACGCTCGTCCTGATCGGCGACCCCAAGCAGGCGATCTACTCCTTCCGCGGGGCCGACGTGTACGCCTATCTGGAGGCCGCGAGCGAGGCTCCCGTCGAGCGGACGCTGGAGGTCAACTGGCGCAGCGACCAGGGCCTGATCGACGCCTACGACGCGCTGTTTCACAACGCGAAGCTGGGCCATCCGCGAATCCCCTACCGGGACGTCCGCGCCGCGCATGGAGCCGCCCGGCTCACCGGCGCGCCGATCCCCGCCCCGCTCCGGGTCCGCGTCGTCGACCGCGACCAGGACTCGATCGAGCTGACCCCGCGGACCCGGCAGCCGACGATGCCGTCGGCGCGAGAGCACATCGCCGCCGACCTGGCCGACGACGTCGTGACCCTCCTGGAGTCCGGCGCGCACGTAAAGGGCGAGCCGGTCCGACCTGGGCACATCGCCGTGCTGGTCCGCACGAACGCGAGCGCCGGCGCCATCCGCGCCGCCCTGGCGCGGGCGGGCGTCCCCGCCGTCCTGAACGGGGCGGGAAGCGTCTTCGCGACCGAAGCCGCGCGGGACTGGCTCTGGCTGCTCCTGGCGCTCGAGCGGCCGAGCTCGGCGCGGCGCGCCCGCACGGCCGCGATGACACCGTTCCTCGGCTGGTCGGCCGAGCAGGTCGCCGAAGCGGGGGAGGCCGACTGGGACGTCGTGCGGCGCAAGCTTCACGACTGGGCCCGCATCCTGCGTCTCCGCGGCGTCGCGTCGGTGGTGCAGACCATCACGCTCGCCGAGCGGCTGCCCGAGCGGGTGCTCGCGACGGAGACGGGCGAGCGCGACCTGACCGACCTCCGCCACGTCGGCGAGTTGCTGCACGCCGCGGCCTCCGAGGAGCGCATGGGTACGACGGCACTGACCGGCTGGCTGCGCCGGCGGATCGACGAGGCCGACGGCGACGCCGAGCACGAGGACCGCGCCCGCCGCCTGGAGTCCGACGCCGAAGCGGTCCAGGTACTGACGGTGCACCGGAGCAAGGGGCTCGAGTTCCCCATCGTCTACGCGCCGGCGCTGTGGGAGTGCAGCCAGACGCCCGACGGCAAGAAGCCCGTCGCCTTCCACGATCCCGACTCCGGGGATCGGCGGACGATCGACGTGGGCCTCGAGGGGGCGGGCTTCGCCCGGCACCGCCGGCAGGCCCTCGAGGAGCAGCGCGGAGAGGACCTGCGCCTCGCCTACGTCGCGCTGACCCGGGCGCGGCATCAGGCGATCCTGTGGTGGGTCGGCGCATCGAAGGCGGAGCACTCACCGCTCGGGCGGCTCCTGTTCTCCCGTGACGACGAGGGGAACGTCGCCGCCGAGGGCTCGTCGGTCCCGGGTGACGCGACCGCGTGGGCGCGCTTCGAGGAGCTGGCGGGATCGGCACCGGACGGCTGCGTCAGCGTGGAGTGGTCGCGGCCCACCGAGCCGCTCGAGTGGAGCGGCGAGGCGCGGGACGACCGCGATCTGAGCGCGGCCGTGTTCGACCGCCGGCTCGATCTCCGCTGGCGGCGCACCTCCTACAGCGCGCTGACCGCCCCGGCGCACGAACCGCTCGTGGCCAGCGAGCCCGAGGAGGATGTGCTCGACGACGAGCCCGCGGAGGAGGGCGGGCGGGACGGCGGGCCGATCGACTCTGCGCTCGAGGTGCCGTCTCTGCTGGCCGGCATGCCGGTGGGCGTGGAGATCGGCACACTGGTCCACCGGCTGCTCGAGCGGACGGACTTCGCGGCGGCTGATCTGTCGGCGGAGCTGGCTGCGCGGGTGACGGAGGTGCAGACGCGGCGGGCCGTCGACGTGGGTGACCCGGAGGCGGTGGTCTTCGGTCTGCGCGCTGCGCTCGAGACGCCGCTGGGGCCCCTGGCGGAGGGGTCGGCGCTGCGCGACGTGGGGATGGCCGATCGCCTGGACGAGCTCGAGTTCGAGCTGCCGCTGGTGGGCGGCGACGCGCCGACCGGCACCCTGACCGTGAGCGCCATCGCCGATGTCCTGCGCCGTCGTCTCGACGCCGGCGACCCCCTCGCCGGCTATGCCGAGCGGCTGGTGGAGCTGGGCGGCCACGTGCGCGGCTACCTGACCGGGAGCCTCGACCTGGTGCTGCGCCTGCCCGGCCCCCGGTACGCGGTGGTCGACTACAAGACCAACTGGCTCGGCGGCCCGGACGAGGAGCTGCTCGCCTGGCACTACCGCCCCGAGGCGCTGGCGGCCGAGATGCAGCTCCGCCACTACGGGCTCCAGGCCCTGATCTACACCGTCGCCCTGCACCGGTACCTGCGCTGGCGCGTGCCGCGGTACGAGGTGGAGCGCGACCTGGCCGGCGTCCTCTACCTGTTCGTGCGGGGGATGACGGGGCGGCAGACCCCGCTCGTCGACGGCGCGCCGTGCGGCGTCTTCGCCTGGCGCCCGCCGACCGGTTTGGTAAAGGAGCTGAGCGAGGTGTTCGACCGCGGATGAGCGCCCTGGGGGACCGGTACGACGTCCGGCGGGCCGTCCGCGCTTCGGGGCTGCTGCTGGAGTTCAACGCGGCGGGGGTGCTGGTCGCCGCCGACGTGCACGTGGCCCAGCGGCTGTCGGAGCTGGCCGATGTCCACGACGAGGAGGTGACGCTCGCCGTGGCGCTGGCGGTGCGCGCACCGCGTATCGGGCACGTGCACGTGGACCTCGCGACGGTGCGCGAGACGGCGGTGGTCGACGCCGAGGAGCTGGTCGATCTCTCGGCGTTGCCGTGGCCGGAGGGGGAGGGCTGGGTGGCGCGCGTGGCGGCCAGCCCGCTCACGGGTGAGAGCCGCCCCCTGCGGCTCGAGGGCACCCGGCTCTACCTCGACCGCTACTGGGCCGAGGAGCGACAGGTCGCCCAGGACCTGCTGGCGCTGAGCGCTTCCCCGCCGCCGGTCGATCTGCCCGTGCTCCGCGCCGGGCTGGCGCGCCTCTACGGGGACGAGGTGGATGGCCGTCAGGCGCTCGCCGCCGCCGCCGCGGTGCTCAACCGACTGGCCGTCGTGGCCGGCGGTCCGGGGACCGGCAAGACGACCACGGTGGCCCGGATCGTCGCCCTGCTCTGCGAGCAGGCCGCGGAAGCGGGGGAGCCGACGCCGCTCGTCGCGCTCGCGGCCCCGACGGGCAAGGCGGCGGCGCGGCTCGAGGAGGCGGTCCACGAGGAGGCGGAGAAGCTCTCGGTCGACGCCGGGGTCAAGGACACGCTGCTCGACCTCCGCGCGTCGACGCTGCACCGCCTCCTGGGCTGGCGGCCGGACAGCACCAGCCGCTTCCGGCACAACCGCCGGCGGCGGCTCCCCCACGACGTCGTGATCGTCGACGAGACCTCGATGGTCTCGCTGTCGCTCATGGCGAGGCTCGTGGAGGCGGTCCGCCCCGACGCGCGGCTCGTGCTCGTCGGCGACCCGGGACAGCTCGCCTCGATCGAGGCCGGGGCGGTGCTGGGCGACATCGTCGGGCCGGCGGCGCAGCGGCTGCGGATGACGCGGGCGGCGCGCGAGAAGCTGGGAGCGGCGATCGGGGCGACGGTGGACGCCGACGACCCTCCGGGCGGCGTGACGCTCGGCGACGGCATCGTGGTCCTGACGCGGGTCCGCCGCTTCGGCGAGGGAATCGCGAAGGTGGCCGAGGCGATCCGGCGAGGGGACACCGACGAGGTGATGGCGGTGCTGCGCGACCCGCCCGAGGACGTCCGATGGGTCGACGCCGATCCCGGGGACCGAGCGTCCGAAGCCGCGCTCGCTGTGGTCCGAGCCGGGGCGGTAGCCGCCGGCCGGACGGTCATCGAAGCGGCGCGAGCGGGCGACGCCGAAGTGGCGCTCGCCGCGCTGGGCCGGTATCGCATCCTCTGCGCCCACCGCCGGGGACCGCACGGGGTGAGCTCGTGGACCGCCCGGGTCGAGTCATGGCTCGCCGCGGAGATCCCCGGCTTCCAGGCCAACGTCCCCTGGTACGCCGGACGGCCGCTGCTCGTCATGGAGAACGACTACGACCTCGGGCTCTACAACGGCGACACGGGGGTCGTCGTGCAGCAGGAGGACCGAGCCGTCGCGGCCTTCGAGCGGAGCGGCGAGATCGTGGAGTACAGCCCCACCCGCCTCACCGCCGTGGCGACGGCCTACGCGATGACGATCCACAAGAGCCAGGGCTCGCAGTTCGCCACCGCCAGCGTGATCCTGCCCCCACCGGACTCGCGCATCCTCACACGCGAGCTGCTCTACACGGCGGCGACGCGGGCAAGGAAGCTGCTGGTGCTCGCGGGGAGCGAGGAGTCGCTGCGGGCGGCGGTGGGGCGGCCCATCGCGCGGGCCTCGGGGCTGCGGCGGCGGCTGTGGGCGGGGGACTATTAGACCATTGCCGTCGCGGCGAGGCGGTTGCGCTCCGGGCGCCGCCAGTCCTCGTCGCTGCGTGCGACGAACTCTTCGCGTACGACCTTCGCCACGCGCCGCCCCGCGAGGGAGCGCACGACCAGGCCCTCCGCGGGGCCGGGCCCGAAGCGGCTGCGACCGAGGCACTTCTCGAGCTCGCTCCGTCCCCGGAAACGTCCACGGCCCAGCGTCGGGGGCGCGGGCACCGAGACACCGGCCAGCCGGCGGTTGCGCTCGTCCACCTCGGCGAGCCTCCCGGCCGAGTCGGCGAGGTCGATGCCCACGAGCCAGTCCGGCAACGCGTCGTAGGTCACCGCGTGGCGCCACCACAGCCACTCGCCGTAGAGGACGTCACCGGGCGCCAGCAGGGCGCGCAGCTCGTCGCCGTGGGCCGCGATCCACCCGCGCAGCGGTCCCAGCTGATTGGCGCGATCGAGCGCTCCGGGCCCGCCGCGGGTCGCCGCCTGCGGCACGCCCACCGCGTCGAGCCACACGGTGACGTTCGCCCCGTCGAGCTTCTCCTCGACGATCACCTCATCCGCCAGCAGGCGGGCGGCCTCCGCGTCGCTCAGCACGAGGTCGTCGCGCACGGGCACGCCGACCGGGGGCAGGTGCGCCGTCCGGGGGTAAGAGGGTGGACCGGCGTGACCCGGCATGTCGGCGCTGAACACGGGCGAGCGGTGAGGCTACGGGCGGTTGTGGGACAACGCGGGTCCTCGACGAGTGTCGGTTACCTCCGCGGCAGGCGCGCAGCATCTCTCCGTCGAATACCGTTCGGCCCATGCAGGCGCAGCGCGGTGCCTACCCCGCCCCCCGCGCGGCCGCGCTGTCGGGCGTGCCGCAGTCGACCGTGCACTGGTGGGCTCGCCACGAGATCCTCGTGCCGAGCATCTCGGCCGCGCGCGTGAAGCTGTGGTCCTACTCCGACCTCATCGGCCTACGGATCATCTACTGGCTCCGCCAGACGAAGGCCGCGCCCGACGGTGCGGCCGCGCCCCGGACCGCGATGCCTGCCGTGCGGCGTGCCCTCGCACAGATCTCCGAGCTCGACCTCCAGCTCTGGAGCGAGGAGACGGGACCGGCAGTGAAGGTCGATCGCGATGGCAACGTCATCGTTCTCGCCGAGCCGGACCCTGAAGTCGCCCATCGCCAGCGCGCGCTCTCGGTCGGCGAGGAGGAGCTCCTGCCCATCGCGCCGTTTCACACCCTCGAGGGAACCCGCGGTCCAGACCTGCACACGCCGCGGCCGCGCCTGCGGATCGTCCCCGGCAAGCTCGGTGGGTCTCCCCACGTCGCGCATACCCGTCTTGAGTCACAGGCGCTTGGAGCGCTGGCGAGCAGCGGCCTGTCGGAGGTCAAGATCTACCGCCTCTACCCCCAGGTAGACCGGCAAGCGATCGATGACGCGCTCGACCTCGAGCGCCAGCTCGTCCGGAATCTTCGTCCGCTCATCGCCGCCTGACAGACCCGGCGATGCCACGGCTCTTCGCCCTGGACCACAACTTCCCAGACCCGATCGTCGCGGTCTTGACGGAGTACCAAGCCGATGGGCCAGCACTCCCAGCGGCGCGAGAACAATGCCGACATCGACCTCGTGTACGCGCTCGGCTTCCGGGAGAGGCTGGAGATCGCCGCTTCATGTCCGCAGGTCCGGCGCGCGCGGCGGCTGTCCCGACGAGAGCTGAAGAGCGAGCGCTTCACCGCGTCTATCTCCTCGGCCGGGGGAAGCGTCCGACCCCGCTCGCGCCGACAATCTCGACAGGAAGCTTAGAGACTCCAAGCTAGTTCACAAGCTTGTGTATGAGTTTGCCGCATGACCGGCGCAGAGCTGGCAGAGCTCGTCGAGACTCTCCGCCGGATCGAGACCGACACCGCGAGCGTCGAGGCCAAGCGAGCCCAACATGCCCGGAGCCGGGCTCACGAACGGTGCCTTCGTTCGCGTCGCCGACGGAGACCGCAGGCTCTCGCAGTACGAGGTCGGCCTCCTGCTCGCCGCTCGCTCGCAGCCTCGAGAGGACGAGCAACCCGAGCCGCGCGCCCACGAGCGCGACCTCGACGCGGAGCTGGTCGAGGCGATCCTCGCCCGTCTGCGCGACCGCCCAGGGTCAGTCTTTCGTGACCTCGACGATCGGACCGCGCTCGAGACCCTCCGTGTTCTCGTCCCCGGCGAGGATGGAGGCCTCGTCTCTTCGATCGGCGGCCTGCTCGCCCTCGGGCGCTATCCCCAGCAGTTCTTTCCCGCGCTCGCCCTCACCCTGGTCGTCTATCCCACGCCGCGCGTCGGTGAGCCGGGGCCGGGCGGCGAGCGCTTTCTCGACAACGCCGAGCTCGAGGGCCCGATCCCCCGGCTCGTCCCCCGCGCGCTCGATGTCCTGCGGCGAAACATGCGCGAGCGCTCCATCGTGACCGGCGTCGGGCGCCAGACGCTGTGGGAGTACCCCGAGGTCGCACTGCGCGAGGCCGTCGTCAACGCGCTCGCGCATCGCGACCTGAGCGCGATGGCGCGCGGGACGCCGGTGCAGGTGCAGATGTTTCCCGACCGGCTGACGATCACGAACCCTGGCGGACTCTTCGGCCCCGTCACGCTGGATCGTCTCGGCGAGCAGGGTCTCGCCGCCGCTCGGAATCAGACTCTGATGAAGCTCCTCGAGGACGTGCCGGCGCCGGGGGAGGGAGGCGCGGTGAGCGAGAATCGGGGCTCGGGGATCGGCGCCATGCTCGCGGCTCTTCGCCATGCCGGAATGAGCCCACCCGACTTCGCCGATCGCATCGCGACGTTCGAGGTCACCTTCCCGAACCACACCCTGCTCGACGAGGACACCCTGCGTTGGCCGCGGAGCATCGATCTTGAGCTGACCGATTCTCAGCGGATGGCGCTTGCCCTGCTGCGCCGAGGGGAGGAGCTCGACAACGCTTCCTACCGGCAGCTCACGGGCCTCCTCGACAGCCGGGTGGCGACGCGCGAGCTGGCCGATCTCGTCGAGGCCAAGCTCGTGCGGCAGGAGGGGACGCGGCGGTGGGCCAGCTACCGCCTCGCCGCATCCGGTCACCAGGACGAGCGGTCCGGCGACGGGCGGCAGCGGCGCGACCGGCGGCAGGACGTCCTCGAGCTGCTTCAGGCCGGGCCGCTCGCGCGCCGGGAGATCGCCGAGTCGCTCGGAATCGAGGACGCCGTGGCGACGTACTGGCTGCGGGTCCTCCGCGACGAGGGGCGCGTGGCGTCCACTGCCCGCCTGTCGCGCGACCCGAGGACGCGGTACGTCCTCGTGGACGAGGGGTGAGGCTCGGCGACGTCTCGGCTGCTCTCGCCGCCGCGTCGAGCGCCGCGTTCGAGTAAGCATCCGGACGGTGGAGAAAGGCAGCGCGTCTGTGAGCGGCTGGGTCCAGGTCACGCCCTCGGACTTCCCCTGGGAGCGCGAGGCGCTGGCGCACCTCAAGCAGGGTCTGCCTCCCCGACGGGGAGCGCCGGCTCACCGACCTGCGCCACCTCGCCCAGCATCCTGCGCGCGGCGGCGACCGGCGAGCAGTTGGGCACCACGGCCCTGACCGCGTGGCTCCACCGGCAGATCACCGACGCCGGGCTCGACGGGGAGGCCGCGACGCTCGACGTGAGCGACGCCGTCCGCGGCCACCTGCTCGAGCTGCACGCCTCGACCCTGCACCGCCTCCTCGGATGGGCGTCCCGACAGCCAGAGCCGCTTTCCGCCACAACCGCGGCAACGGTCCAGGGGTCCACGCCAGCATCGTCGGCCGCGGCCGTGGATGCACTCGGGGCGACGGCCCCGAGTGCATCCCAATGCTCGCCGTGTTCGTCCCGCCGGCTGAACCGAAGTGGCGTCGTGTTACTCGCCACCCGTGCCCGTACCAGTGTCCGAGCTGGTGCCGGTTCCGGTGTTATCCGTCGCGTCGTCGTTAGCTTCGACCTGGTCGTCGGTGGCCTGCTGATCCTCGCCAGACGCAGAGGACTGCTCCTGATCGGCCTGGTTCTCTTCTTGAGCTGCATCCTGCTGGTCGCCTTGAGCGGAGTCGCCGCTCGCCTCGTTTGACGCATCAGCGGCTTCGTTGTTGTCGTCAGCCGCCTCGTTGTTCGCATCAGCGGCTTCGCTGCTGGCATCCGCCGCTTCCTGCTGCTCCTCCGCTGCGCTCGGCGGATTGATCTGATCCTGCTGGCTATCGGCCTGATCACTGCGCACGTCAGCTTGGTCCTTGGAGCGATCCGCCGAGTCCGCATGGCGATCGCGACGATCAACCCTCGCGTCCCTGGCCTTGGCCTTGTGGCCACGATGATGCCCGTGCGCCTCGGCCAAACCCGCCCCACCGAAAGCGACCACCGCCAACGCGACAGCTCCAACAACCCACCTACGAATACTGCTCATACCCCAACCTCCAGCCGCCAAAGCGACGCATTGAACGATAGAAACCGTTTGCTTCCTGCTTATCGACCAACGCACCAAGCCGCTCAAGGTTGGGAGGTTGTCCGGGGTCTCGTAGAACTCTGAACGGCGGTCCTCCCGCCTCGTCCGCTCCGGTTGGGAGCGTGCGGGG
>JAABUL010000495.1_pt1 | contig 83693 bp, 77 predicted proteins | sample 5559151 | NCBI WGS metagenome assembly JAABUL01 (sample SAMN10711876, study PRJNA513368) | rock metagenome | isolation source: Antarctica rocks | place: Antarctica: Victoria Land, Pudding Butte sud
ACTACTAGGTGAGCGGTCAACCAGCGCAGTGAGCCTCCCCAACCTCGATTACTAGGTCAAACCTTGATATTTTTCAATTATTTTGAAAGCATTGAACTCAGCTGATTCAGGGCTACAATTATGCCTCGCAAAGTATGTTGAGTAGTCAAAGCGCATATGTTGATCCGGGCGGGGGAAGAGGTACTACTAGGTGAGCGGTCAACCAGCGCAGTGAGCCTCCCCAACCTCGATTACTAGGTCAAACCTTGATATTTTTCAATTATTTTGAAAGCATTGAACTCAGCTGATTCAGGGCTACAATTATGCCTCCCAAAGTATGTGGGGTAGTCAGCGCGCAGAAATCAATTCGGGCGGGGGAAGATGCTGGCAGCTGGGAGATCGAGCAGCCTCAACCCTCAATATCCCCGACCCCATTTGCTGGGTCAAACCTTCATATTTTTCCGGAATTTTTGGACCGTTGAACTGGCTCCGATCGGCTCTACAATCTTCGTCAGCGAAAGTTCTTCATCAGAGAGCATCTAGTAGGCGTTCGAGGCAGGTGATCGATCGATCGAGAGGCAGATGACTTCGCTAGCCGAATGAGGTTTGACGACGGGAAGCTTTCTCTGAACCATCTGCTCAGGTGACTCAGAGAATCGTGTCGGGAATAAAAGGTAGAATTAATGCAGTGAACAATGAATATGATCATTTTGAGTTCAATTTCAATTTAAATTTCAATTTAAAAAACTAGTCATTTCTTCAAAGATTATCAAAAAGATAAAGATTATATCTTTGTGCAAACTAGACAAAATTCTACCAGAAGAAAATTACTTTGAAAAGTCGTTTCTAATTGATGTTCATCTCATCTTGCAGAATCAATTCTTCAATCTTCATTCACTAATAAACAGTGATTTAATTGCTCATACACTCATACACGTTAATCTAGTCAATAGAGTATGCAAGAAACTAGAAATTCAATTTATATTTCTGACAAAAAAGAAGTTAATAAAAAATTATGATGAAAAGATATTTAAGAAAATCATCACTCATAAAATTCTACTCAATCTCATCATTGAAAGTTATAAGAAATTGACTGTATCAATGTTGATAGCTGATATTGATCATCATGAAGTCATATTGAGTAAGCTCTGAATGAATAAAAACGAAATATTACTGAATATGTGAAACGATGTCATTGTTTTTTCAAATCAATTGAATACTTCTATTTCGATTTTTTCAATTTTTCTCAATTCAAAGCACTCAAGTTGATCATGATCAACTTCATCTTCTTCAATCACTCAGACTAAAATCTTTATGATGCTCAAATGATTCATTTCAATCACTGCTCAAAAAGAGTCATTCTTAATTCAAAGCATAAATGCAACTTCATTTAAAACACTGTTGAATCATTTAAAGAAGAATCAGACTGAAGTTTTTGCTTTATTCATGATAAACATTAATAGAAAAATCGCGTACAATACTCAATGCAATTTGAACGCTTTAAATGTTTCTTCAATTAATGAAATAACTCAGAATTTGAAAGATATTAAAGCGAAGCTGTCATCAAAATATCATGAGTTTTTAAATGTTTTTGATCGAGCTCAATTGAATAAACTACTCTTTCATTGCTTTTATGATCATAAAATTGAACTCATCAATGATTCAACGCTTTCTTACTGTTGAGTCTATTGAATGTTCTCTGTCAAACTTCTGAAGATAAAGAAGTACTTAAATGAGAATCTGTCAAAGAAATTCATCACTTTTAGTCAAACTCTTTATTTCTTTCTCATTTTATTCATTCTTAAAGCAAATGAAGATCTTTGATTCTGCATGAATTATCAAAAGCTAAATGTCATTTTTAAAAGAAATAAATATTCTCTATCACTAATAAATAAAATCATTGAAAAGATAGTGAGTTGCAAGCATCTGATGAGATTGAATATCATATCAGCGTTTAACAAACTTCAAATGCATTTCAATAGCAAGAATTACATCATTTTTATCATTGTTTTAAAAGCATATAAATATAAAATGTTACTCTTTGAACTGATTAATGAATTAATCTCATTTCAGCAATATATGAATGATGTTCTATGAAACTTTCTGAACGACTTTTGTCAAGTCTATCTAGATGACATTCTCATCTATAGCAAAACGAAAAAGAAACATAAAGATCATGTTAAACTAGTATTGAGTTGACTATGCAAAGCTGAACTGCAGATGAATATTTGAAAGTGCAAATTCAATGTAGAAGAGACTGTCTTTCTAGAAGTTATTGTATCAGAACTAAATCTTCATATGAATCTCAGCAAAGTGACAGTCATAGTCAGCTGAATCACTTCAATCAATCTAAAAGAAATTTAAAGCTTCATGAAATTTGTTAACTTTTATCGTCGTTTCATTAAGAACTTCTTGAAGCTAGTCAAATCATTCACTCAACTGACTAGAAAAAACACATCTTTTGTTTAAAATGATGTTTGTGTTCAAGTCTTTGACAATCTAAAGAAACAAGTCAGCTCGATCTCAATACTTCGTCACTTCGATCTCAAATGACAAGCTATTCTGAAGATCAATGCTTCAAACTATGTAAAAGATGAAATACTATTTCAGTACAATGATGAAAAAGTTTTTCATTCGATGATCTTCTACAGCAAAAGCATAATTCTCGCTGAAATCAATTATCACATTTATGACAAGAAATTACTAATCATTATTCAATACTTCAAACACTGACGACTTGAGCTGAAATGCATTGAACTACTCATTCAGATGTTCATTGATCATCAGACTTTGAAGATTTTCATGAAAAACAAACAGTTGAGTCGATGATAAGTCAATTATCTGAACGTTCTATCAAAGTTCAACTTTCAGATCATCTTTAAATCAGGCAAAATGAACATTAAAGTTAATGCTTTAATCAGAATGCTTTTAGCGAACGTTTCTGAATCAGCTCAGTGTTTTGAAAATCATTTTCAAACTATTCTGATCTTTGATAAAGTTAATGTTCTATCTGTTGAATCAAAAGCAAATCTCTATCAATGAGTACATATGATCAATTAAACTGATGAGTTCTGCAGCAAATATAGACAAGCTATGAACAAAAACAAGCTCAAATTTCATATCATTAAATTGAAAGACTGCGAAATCATTGATGACATTCTATTTAGAAAAGACTTACTGTGAGTTCTTGAGAATATGCATATGAAACTGCTGCAGAAAATTCATGATCAGCTTTCAATCTTTCACTTCAACAATAAATGAACTATTGATTTAATTCAACAATTCTACTATTGATCAGATCATCGAGTCACAGTCAGACAGTACATTCAAAACTGTCATGTTTGTCAGCAAAGCAAAGTTTTTAAAGATAACATCAATGAACTTCATCATTCTTTACTCATTTCACAAGAATGCTGAAAAGATATAGTTATGAACTTCATTACTGAGCTATTTCTATCAGAAGACTATAACGTCATTTGCACAATCATATGTCATTTCATCAAAGAACATCACTATGTTTCCTGTCATTGAAAAGACAATGACATCTCAGTCAAAGAAATAATTTGAATCATATTATGAAATGTTTATCGACTGCATGATTTACTCAGTTCTATTGTTTTGAACAGAGACTCTCAATTCATATCAACTATGTGAAAGAGTCTTTGCAAATGACTGAAAATCACAGCTAGTTTATTTACAGTTTATTATTCTGAAATCAATGATCAATTGAAACGAGTCAATCAAGACGTTGAATGCAAACTTAGAATTTACTGCAATTACATGCAGAACAACTGAGTCAAATGAATATCTATGATGAAATTCAGCAACAATTTCAATATTTTCTCAATCACTTCAATGATTCTTTTCTACTTCAATAAAGAATTTCACTCTTGAATGAGTTTTGATTCAAATACAACTGACTATGAAACAACTTATGAACGACTTGAAGCTAGAAAAGCAGATGATATTGTCATTTGAATGAAAGAGTTACTGAGCTTCAATTGTCAACAATTGAAAAAGACGAAGCTGATCATCGAAGTTCAGATCAATAAACATAAATGAAACGTCATTTATGAAGTAAATGACTGAGTTTGACTATCTTTCAGAAACGTCAAGACAACGAGACTCTGCAAAGATTTGAAAGACAAATAGCTGAGTCTTTATCAAATCACTGCAAAAGTGAGTATCTTTTATCATCTTCATTTATCAGTCAGCATGAAGCATTTGCATTTGATGTTCAGCTCAAAGCTACTGCAATTGTATTCAGAAAATTTTCTATCAGAACAGCATTCAGAATCACTCAGATTAATCACTATTGAAGATGATGAACATTGAAAGATAAACAATATATTGAACTTCAGACGTTATCAAGGTCAAATACAGTACAAAGTCAAATGAACAGATCTAGATAGAGATGACAAATGATACTATGTCAATAAAGAAGAATTCAATGACTCAGAGAAAGTTTTGAATGAATTTCATAAGTTATATTCAAACAAATCGCGCTAAATATTGAAATAACTATCAACAAAAGTGAGTAAAGAAACTACATTCATGTGAACATGAATTTTCAAAGAAAGAAGTAATGTTACAAGCATATCAAGACTGAACAAGACTGAAGCTTTAATCAATTTGCAGTGAACGTTAGCGAGTTTTCTGCGTAATGATTAAAACTAATCAGCGAGCTAGTCAGATATGACTCAGATATGACTCAAATATGACTCAACACTCTTTTTCTTTCCCAACATTCTTTTCTTTCATCAACATCTTGTTTATCTACATTACATTCTTTTCATGTCACAAACACATTTCTTTTGAGTCTAACACAGTCTTTGAACATTACATAAATAAAAGTTCTTGTATCAATCTTCTTCTGTATTCTTAATATTCAGTTATAACTATCTTTAAAGATCAAGCATTATTCAATTCTGACTTTTGCTGATTGACTCATTTAGACACGATTCTGACAAAACACTTGCAGTAAAATGCATTAACAGTTGAAGATGTAATAGAAATTGCTTCAAATTTTCTATATAGTTTAAAACTGATTTAGTTTTAAACATCAACTTGTTTCTTTTCATAAAGAACATTTGTTCTTTCAAAGTTTTGTTTGCAAGTACTTTCTTCTGCAAATATGAAGAGAAATATGAAAGAGTTGTATTATGAGAAAAGAAATAAGTGTATGCTGTGTTGTCTGCAAGATTTTTTGTTGCTGCAAGTGCAAATAAAGTCAAAGCAGAAAAGTCTGTCACGTCTGCATTAAACAACAGCTCTGAAAACAATATTTCATGTGTTTTCAAAGTCAGTTGTTTAAACAAATCTTTCATGTCAAACAAAGAAACAGTAATATCTTTGCAAGAAATCAATTGATTGTTATGAACAATGATTTGATTTAATGCAGAACTGTTGTTCTTGTTGACTTTAAAAGCATATGCTCGCAGATTGAGAATTTCTGCAAGTGCAGTAACAGCTGTGTTATAAAAGAAAGTATTCATAAAGAGTGACAGTTCTGTCAAAAAACTGCAGTTTATCTGTTCATTTCTTTTCTGCAAATATTGTTGTGTACAATGCTCAAGAGTAAGCAACTGTGCACAGTATATAAATGCAGAATAAGATTGAGACATTTGTGCAGAATCTTTCAAAGATTTCGTATGAACATTAACAGAATAACAAGCGAAAAAGCTATTGATACAGCTGTCAAACTTGTTGAATTCAATGTTTTGTTGCAGTAATGAAATGAAGAGTTCAAGAAGTAAAAACTGTGCTTTGTTTAACTTATAAAACAGAAGTTTCTTATCAAAGTTTGTGTTTGAATCATCATTTGATGAATCAAACTCTGAACTTAAAGAATCATTCTTTCTTCTTTCTGTAACAGTTGTTTCTTCATCATTTGACTTAGATTCATCTGTATCAGAAAGAGAAGAATCAGATACATCATTGAATGAAGAACTTAATTCTGCTGAAGAAGAATCAAAATCAGAAGATGATAAAGACGAATGCAAAGTTTGCTTTCGTTTCTGTTGTCGTTTATTCTTCTTCTTCTTTGTTTCTTCTTCAACAAAAAGAATATCAACTTTGTCAGATTCAACAAACTCATGCAAATCATTAATCAAAGCTTGACTTTTGTCAAATAAATGAAACAGCTTTTTCAAAGATCTTTTCTTATCTTTTGAAGATGCAAGTTCAATTGCAGATGTAAAAGTCAATTCTTTATTTGTAACTGAAGCAGTTCTGAATAAAAAACAGAAGAATTAAGCAAAAATCTTCGCATATTTATCAATAGTAAATAAATTCTGCGTAGCTTTAAAACTCTTGATTCAAATGTTATTTAATTCAAAACTGTTCAACATATTAAGATGCTGTCTTTGTTACGATTCTAGCTACGCATCTATGTTGATAGTTATGTTGATGACTATGTTGATGACTATCGTTGATTGCTCATCGCTAGACTATAAAGTTGTTTTAAGATCAACTTTATTCAGAATTAGTTTATGTTCTTCTGAGTCATATAAATAGTCAACTCTTTTCTTTTAGATACTTTTCTTTCTTAACATTTATATACTCATTACATTACACTCATATAACTCGTTCTATGCTGATTTCTAACATTATATAAATGCTTCTTCATTACAGATGAAGTGAAATAATCTGCATTGATTTCTTCAAGTGCTTCTGCTAATAGTTCTTCAACTCTCTATCAACTTTGATTTAGTGACTTGCGTTCATGCAGCAGCACTCATCTTTCTTCACTCATGCGCTGATCAGCGAGTATAAACAAATGATTGAAATCATTCAACTAGATCAAAGATCAGCGAATTAATCATTCATTCAGATTCACAAGAGATTCTTCGAATTTGTTGAACAATCAAACGAGATCAGTTTATGACTGCGTGAAGTCTCTATCTCAAAAAGCAATCAAAAAGATCAGTCAAGAACTGCATGAAGTCTCTATCTTGATGAGCAAATCTCAACAGTGAGTCTGCTTCAATGATACTCATCATCAATGCAATGATTCATCTACTCTCATCGCTTTACTCATCAGTGAATCGATTCATCTACTTGTTCATGTGCAACTAGTGAGTCTGCTACAATGACATGATAATGTCTTCAACAACAAGCAAATCTTTGAGCTTGTTTCTATATTGAAATCTCAATGAGTTTGCTTCAACAACACTCTCAATGCAATGATTTACTCATTCTCATCACTCTATCTATCAGTGAATCTGACTTGTCATCGAGTTCACATGCAACTAGTGAGTCTGCTTCAATGACATCTTTCATCAATGCAATGATTCAGCTACTTACATCACTTTATCAATCAGTGAATTGATCTGTTGACTCGTTCACATGCAAATAGTGAGTCTGCTACAAAGACATCTTTCATCAACGTGATGATTTATCTACTTACATCGTTTTACTCATCAATGAATCTGATCATAAATTCATGTGCAACTAGTGAGTCTGCTACAATGACATCATTCTATCTTGCATAGTGAGTCTGTTACAATAGACATTTTGATTCTACACAAGACTAAGAAAATACATTCATATGAACATGAATTGTTGAAGAAGAGAAGTAATGTTATGATTCTAACTATGCATCTATGTTGATAACTATGTTGATGACTATGTTGATGACTATCGTCGATTACTCATCACTAAACTATAAAGTTGTTTCAAGATCAACTTTATTCAGAGTTAGCTTATGTTCTTCTGAATCATATAAATAGTTGACTCTTTTCTTCTAGATACTTTTCTTTCTTAGCATTTATATACTTGTTACATTACACTCATATGACTCACTTTATGCTGATCTTTAACAATTGTTATATCAAAGCGAATGTTTTTGCAGCAGTGAACAATGAAAGAAATAAAATTTGTGAAAGAAGTTCTTGCTGTTTTTCTTTTTCTGCATGCTGTTTGTAATGAAATTTGACGTGAGAAGAAAAAGTATCAGAAAACAAAGCAATATGACATTCTGAACAAAGTAACAAAGAAAACTTAGAATAATAGAATAGAAAAGAGAAAGAAATACACTCAGTTGCGTTCTGTGTATGTGATGTTAAATTACTATTCAATAAATTAATATATAATGCTTTATTATTGCATGTATTAATATATTTACTTACTGTGATGCAGATCTTGCACGTCGACTTCGATCAATTGCTGTGTTGTTGACGAGCTCATTATGTACAGACATGTCAAATCATGTACACAAGACGTAGCGCTGTAGTTTCAATCTCAATTGATATATGTAACTTTGATAATCAAACATAAGTAATATAAATGTTGTAACAACGTTGTTGAGTGCATTGTATGTAGCTTGTCAATGATGTTCTGACATTGAACAAGACATGAAGTTGAAAGAAAGATGAAGCAAATTTACTAAAGTAGCACTGAATTAAAAGCTTGTGCAGAACATCAAAACTGAACATGTATATTTGATCTTTGACATTTTGATTTACAACGCAAGTAGTAAACTTAATGAGTTTAATATTTTTTAAATCATAATTGCTTGAATTAAAACTTTGTCATATAAAATTATTCTTTTAAAGCATTGTTTGTTGAACTGTAGTGATTTTACATCAATTGTGCAACAAGCGCTGCTATGTTGAACGTTGAACTTTAACATTCGCAATACTTTCAATAATGACTGCTATGTCAGATTTTAATATTATTCAATTATTTTTGAAGATTTGAATTCAGATGATTCAAAGCTACAAGTATGTTGTAGAAAGTTTTGTCAAATAGTGAGTGCATGAAGTTCAGTATTGATCGAGAAATTGCTGCTATGCGAGAAATTCAATCGCTCAGCGCATTGAAATATTCTCAACCTCAACTGCTAGATCAAATCTTGATATTTTTTGATTATTTTCAAAGCATTGAATTTGTCTGATTCAGAGCTACAATTATGTCTTTCAAAGTATGTGAGATAGTCAGCGCGCAGAAATTGATTCGAACGAGAAAAGAGTTACTACTAGGTGAGTCGTTAATCAGCGCAATCAATCTTCTCAATCTTGATTACTAGATCAAACCTCAATGTTTTTCAATTATTTCTGAAGCATTGAATTCAGCTCAATCAGAGCTACAGTTATGCCTTTCAAAGTATGTAAAACAGTCAGCGCGCAGAAATTGATTCAAGCGAGAAAAGAATTACTACTAGATGAGCGATCATTCAGCGCAATGAATCTTTTCAACCTCATTTACTAGATCAAACCTCGATATTTTTCAATTATTTTAAAAGCATTGAATAACTTTAATTCAGAGTTACAATTATGTCTTTCAAAGCATGTAAGATAGTCAGTGCATCGAGATTGATTCAAGCGAATAATTCAATAGCAGGTAGAAAATCTACTCATTCATTTCATCAATAAAACTGATCACTGCTGCTAGAACTAATCACTGCTTCTAAAGTTGAAAGTCTTTAATAGAACTGATCACTGCTTCTAAAGCTGAAAGTCTTCAATAGAGCTGATCACTGCTTTTAAAGCTGAGCATAGATGAAAACAGGTAGATCTCGAGGCATCAATCTTCTCAATCTCATTTACTAGATCAAATCTCAATATTTTTCAATTATTTTAAAAGCATTGAACTCGACTAACTCAGAGCTACAATCATGTCTCTCAAAGTATGTGAGATAGTCAGCGTGCATATGTTGATTCGAGCGAAGAAAGAATTGCTACTAGATGAGTCAATCAATCAGCGCACTGAATCTTCTCAACCTCAATTACTAGGTTAAATCTTGAGATTTTCTCATTATTTTTGAAGATTTGAACTCATTTGATTCAGAGCTAGAATTATGCCTTTCAAAGCATGTGAGATAGTCAGCGCGCAGAAATTCATTTGAGCGAGGAAAAGATGATGGCAGCTGAGCGATCATGTCATCAAACTCATCAATATTTTCAATTGCATTTGCGCAGTTAAACCTGCGTCTTTTTTCATGATTTTGACAGCGTTGAAGTTGTCTCGATCGACTTGATAATTTCTGTCATAGAAAGTTTTGAGTCTGAGAGTGTCTAGAAAGTGTTCAAGACGAGTGATGAATTAATCAAAAGATTGATGACAAATCATCACACTCAAAGAGATCATTGTCAAGAGAAATTGAGCATGTCATTGATCTCAATGATGATCAAGAATAAAAAATAGTCAAAACTCATGTTTAAACTTTAAATTTTTTGAATCTCTGTTCAAGAATCTTATGTTTTAAGCTTGAAACAAGTTAATCAATGTCAAAAAGTTCATCAAGAAGATGAAGAAATTAACTGAGCATTTACATGATGAAATGTTTATAACTCAGATCATTTATGAATTTAATGTTAATCTTTCTCATTGTTTTTGTTTTAAATACTTCATCAAAGATGAAGTTTGATTGAATGTTTGCAATCTTAGCATCACTCATCTTGTTGTTAAGTTGAATGATCATAATGTTAATTTTTTCAAGATCAAGTGTATCTTTAAGAATAATTCTCTGATCATTGAGTTAAATTTTTCAACATTCATAAAAATTCATTTAATCTTTCATGTCATTCTTTTAAATCATATTGCAAGTGACTTTCTTTCAAGTCAATATCAGAAATCTTAAAAATTTATTATCATTAAAAATAATGAAAGATTCTGATATATAAACAGCATACTAAACTTTAAGCATGATAAATGTTATAACTCATCTTTGCTTAAGTATTACATCAATTAAAAAGATCACTTTTCTACTTGAGAGTCTTTTCATCTTCTGAATAATTGTAAGTAAATGCTTAATGAATATCATCTTGTCAACTCTGTCATTGAAAAATCATATATACTATCATGTATGATGTTTCAATGTTAATATTAAAAACTTTAAGTTTAATCTTTATTATTTTAATTCAATCTTGATCTGACTTAGATTTTGTTTAAATCTGACTTAAACATTTTGTTTAAATTTGATTTAAATGTGACTCAGATTTATTTTAGTTTCATTTGTACATCATCATGTTAAAATGCATCTCATCTTGTTTTACTTTTCAGACATTTTGCTCAAATTTAACTCAGATGTGACTTAAATTTATTCTAGTTTTATTTATACATCATCATGTTAAAATGCATCTCATCTCATTTCATTCTTCAAACATTTTACTTAAATTTAACTCAAATGTGACTTAAATTTATTTTAATTTTATTTGCACATCATTACATTAAAATGCATCTTATCTAATTTCATTTTACAGAAATCTTGCTCAGATTTAACTTAAATATGACTCAGATTTATTTCAATTTCATTTATGCTTCATTACATTAAAATGTATTTACATCAATTTTCATTTCATTTTAATCTTTATTTTCAATTCTTTCTCATTTCATCTTGTTTTTTCTTATCATCTTGTAAAAGCTTAATCTTAAAGAGAAAAGTTACTATCATGATGTCAAATCATTAACTTAATTTAAAACATAAATCATTAATGTTTTAAATAATTTTAATTTATTAAATTTGTTTTATAATTTAATGAATTAAATTATTAATTTAATCATCATCATCTTAATTTAATCTCAGCAATTTTGCTTTAATCATCTCAATCATATGCATGAATCTTTGCAATTTTAAGTTATAAAACTATTATTTAGTCTTAATTTTGCTTGATTCATATATATATAGTTGAGTTTTCTTTTTTTTCTTTTTTTCTTTGTTTTTCATCTTATACATTATTTGATGTATTGTCTTGTATTTAAATTCTATTAAAGTAATAATAATTGTAATTGTAATTCATACATTCTTGTGACATTGATTTAGACTCGACTCATGAGAAACTTTATGTTATTTATATCGAGTGAACAAAACTTTCTGAGAGAGAAAATCACTCATCATCTATACAACTGCTTCACGCAGTTGAAACAATGAGATTGACATTGTGTTATCAAGTAATGAATCTATAGTTTCTATTCAGCGCGTGATGCTTGAGTAAACTCTTGATGAAAGTGTCTGTGCTGTTTAATTATGATGCATCGTCTTTGCTCTGCTTTTCATTGATGATATTCTATACAACGATGTTTTGATTCGATTCTTGATTCAAAGATGAAAGACGTTTTCTTTGCACTCATGATGCTCATGATTGTAACGTACGTAGAGCTGTGTTCTCTTACTCAATGATTGTCATTCATTGAGCAGAGAAATATGTGATGAAAGAGAGATGCACACGATGAGAAGATAAAGTGTGATTGTACTGAGTAATTCTTTTCTTCTCTTGATTTGACTTGTATCACGTAGACGTTGAATGAATTATTAGTATAAACGTGCAATCGCAATCATTCAATGTTTGACTCTGATCAATGAAAGAGAATGCGTTCTGATCATTCTCTTGAGCTCTCAATTTTTCACGTGAATAAATGAATGACTTGATGTCAAGTAAAGAAGATGAGTTCAAGCTTTCTCAGTATATCAGCGTGATCAACAAGTCACTACTTCTTCAAGCACTGTAATCACGTTTTTCAATACTTAAGATGATTATTCTATTTGATATCTTTTCATCAATTACTCGATGACATTGTTGATGTGATGAAGACGTTTTGATATCAACGCAGTTGACGAGTCGCAAATTCTTCAATCACTTGTAATCACAACTTGCAGACTCTTCATCTGAGTTGTCTTTTTCACTAGTAATATCTTTTCATCTCTTACTGACATTGACATGTCATTAATCTTCTTCGTAGATCAATTGTGACTGTTAGAGAGAGTGTTGTTGCATGAGTGAAAACTCTGCATGATGATTTTTCTGATCACGCAACATTCTAACATCGTTTGAACTGCGTTGAATTGAGATCTCTTGACTCTTTTGACTTCTATTCAAACACAGAATAGAATCAAAAGATTCATAGTTGACATCATGTACAGATGAATCTCATTGTCAATCAAAGTAATAATAATATCAATCTTTTTTATTAATAGTATCTTTAGTTTAACTCAGTTTTTAACAGTCAGTTAAAGTCTGATGAAATCTCAATTTGCTTGAAAAACATGTTAAAGAGAAAATCATTCAGTAATGACTCACTAGTTTTTCTCTCTTCTTTCTTAAGCTCAATGATGTTTTGAAACTTTCATTCAATCATCATTTGTTTTTTATTCTTCAGAAACACAAATTGATTTTGCAAATGAGTAACTTTCACGAAGATTTTTTGCATCTGCTCATGAGCATTCAGCAGTTCATGAAGAATGCAATTACATTTTGTCTTTACTCTTTTTCACTTCATCATCAAAAAAATGAGATTGCATTTGTAATTAAGATGCATACACTTGATGCAATGATTAATTTTGTTATCAATATAACATTTCTTTTGCAAGTGATTGCAATGTTCATAAAGATGCATGACAGCATGCTTTGAACTTATACACTTAAGAAGATTTCTGCAACATAAGATAAAGTTTTTCATTGTGCAATGAGAAAGCATGAAGAAAAAGTAATTTTTAAGATGAAAATCTTAAAAGAGAATCTAGTGTTAAAACTCATTTACATGAAATTATGTAATAGCAATAATTAAATAATCATTAAGTAATCAGAGTCTTGAAAGTGATTGCTCTGATCATTTAAATCAGAAGCAATCACAGTGAGCATGATGAGCATGATGCTCATTTTACTTATCTTGCTCAAAAATGATCAGAGTGATCATTCAGAGCAAAAATGACTTGACATGATTCTTTTATATTTATATAATGATGATCATTCTTTTAAATAAAAGCTTTATGCTCAACTTATGTCATAGTCAATACAGTTTATTGTCTTAATTATTCTCAGATCTTCAGTTTAATGATTAGTTTGTTACTATACTGATCTTTGTTTATATCTTGTGTTGTTAAAGAAATAATCATTACAAGTATCATGAATTCTGCTCAGAAAATCTTTATTAGTAGTAATCAGTATTTTCATAAATCATGAGTTCTGAAGATTTTAATCAATAGTATCATGAATTCTGCTCAGAAAACTTTTATCAGTAGTTGAATTCTGAATTTTCAATTGCTTGATGAGTGATTGACAACGAGATTCATCTGTACATGATGTTAACTACAAATCTTTTGATTCTATTCTGTGTTTGAATAGAAGTCAGAAGAGTCAAGAGATCTCAATTCAATGCAGTTCAAACGATGTTAAAACGTTGCATGATCAGAAAAGTCATCATGCAAAGTTTTCACTCATGTGACAACTCTCTTCTAACAGTCACAATCGATTTATGAAGAAGATTAATGACATGTCGATGTCAGTAAAAGATGAAAAGATATTGCTAGTGATTAAACAACTCAGATGAAGAGTCTGAGAGTTGTGACTACAAGTGATTGAAGAATTTGCAACTCGTTGATTGTGTTGATATTGAAACGTCTTCATCACATCAACAGTATCATCAAGTAATTGATGAAAAGATATCAGATAGAATAGTTGTTTCAAGTATTGAGAGTCGTGATTACAGTGCTCGAAGAAGTAGTGACTTGTCGATCACGCTGATATACTGAGAAAGCTTGAACTCATCTTCTTTACTTGACATCAAGTCATTCATCTATCTACGTGGAAAATTGAGAGCTCAAGAGAACGATCAGAACGCATTCTCTTTCATTGATCAGAGTCAAACATCGAATGATTGCGATTGCACATTTATACTAACAATTCATTCAACATCTACGTGACACAAGTTAAATCAAGAGAAGAAAAGAGTTACTCAGTACAATCACACTTTATCTCTTCATCGTGTGCATCTCTCTTTCATCACATATTTCTCTGCTCAATGAATGACAATCATTGAGTAAGAAAACACAGCTCTACGTACGTTATAATCACGAGCATCACGAGTGCAAAGAAAACGTCTTTCATTCTTGAATCAAGAATCGAATCGAAACATCATTGTATAAAATATCATCAATGAAGAGCAGAGCAAAGATGATGCGTCATAATCAAACAATACAGACACTCATTAAGAGTTTACTCAAGCATCACACGCTGAATAGAAGCTATAAATTCATTACTTGATAACACAGTGTCAATCTTATTGTTTCAACTGCGTGAAGCAGTTGTATAGTCAACGAGTGATTTTCTTTCTCAGAGAGTTTTGTTCACTCGATATAAGTAGCATAGAGTTTCTCATGAGTTGAGTCTAAATCGATGTCACAAGAGTGTATGAATCACAATTACAATTACAATTGCTTGATGAGTTGAATCAAGAACTCAAATTCTGACTCAACTCAAGATCAATATTGAGTCAAGTTACAAAATTAATATTGAGTATTTGAGTCAAGTCATGACATTGATATCAAGTACTTAAGCGAGTCAGAAAGTAAATATGAAAACTCAACTTAATGATCAGTTTACTTAACATCAAGAAAATTAAATATAGAAATTTTTTTGACTTTTACATTATCTTTTTGCATTATCTTTTGAATAGAAAGTCATGAAGAAAAAACATGAAGATCATTTGATAGAAAGTCATAAAGAGAAACATAAAGAGAAACATAAAGAAAAACATGAAGATCATTTGATAAAAAGTCATGACAAGAAAACATGAAGATCATTTGACTTTGATAGAAAGTCATGACAGAAAAACATGATAGAAAGTCATGAAGAAAAATCATGTAGACTGTTCAATCAAGCTATTTACATCTATCTAATATCTTGTTGAGTTGAATCAAGTTTTCGAGTCGAGTTGTTGAATCAAGCTTCTCAATTCAATTCAACACTTTTTCAAAAAAAAATTCAATTCAACTTGACGTGATCAGTCTAATGATCAGTCAAAGAAACAACGAAAACGTATTATTCAAACCTGGTTTGAGTGCACTTCTGAACAGTGTAGAAAGCTAGCAGCCTGCAAAAATGAGATCTGCTGAAAGACTTTACATGCATAGAAAGAAAGAGAGCGAAGAGAGCATACACAGAGAGAGAAAAGGAAAGTTTCATTGAATTTTGAAGCAATTGAGAATTATTGCGAAGAAACTTCTATTTTCGTCTATCTTGCACTAGAAAATCTAAATATTAATCTTCAGGTTCTTATTGACCTGATTAGTCATCTCTCGTCGCTTTCTAGTATTCTAACAGGTAAGGTGATCGTATACCTGAAATGGCAGCTTTAATGACGGGTTAAGAAATATCAAGATTTGAAGATTCGTTTCTAATTTTGATCAGGCTCTCGGTAAATTCTAGAAACGACACAGGTTTTGCAATCAACGATAGCTGCGTCATAGATCTACGCACGGTAGAATAAGGAAAGAGACGATGTTAAGCGTCGTGAAAATACATTCGTCAGAATCGACAAGAACATTATGGCGACCGCAAGTATCGCGCAGTTTTCCGCAAATTTCGAATCAAGTCGTGTGCTAGATGATCTAGTTGACCTTGCGTTGACTCGCGAAAGCCTACCTGGGTCACAACAGCGACAGCCTCATGAGACCGCCTTGAAGTTCATTGCGACTCAAGATCGCCAATGGTGTACCTTCAACATGCGCGTCCACTCAAACATCTTGCTTCCAGATTGATTTTCTCTACCCCGCATGAGGCGAGAACATACTGAAAACAAGAAGCCCACACAATATAAGAGGGCCAACTTTCATCTTCGAGTATTCTCTTTCAGTGATTTTCAAAATACCACTTCAACAACGAAAAAAAGATTAGACCTACCTCTTCCTTCCCTTCAAGCAAATCATGCGCAACGTTATCTTCATTTCACTCCTCCTCCCACTTCTCGCGCCCTTTACCACAGCAGCCACCTTCTGGTGCGGCACCTGGGCCGGGTCCCCTAATCTTCGAGACGCACCCTCCGCTGGCCAATTGCCTACCATCGATAGCACAAGACGGTATTTCACGGAACCGCAGTTGCAAGATTCACCATTCCAGCCACCTTTGAGCCCTGAACCCAGAGTGCAGATGCCGAAGATTTGGGGCAATAGTGCGTACTACACCACCTGAGGCGCAAATGCGGGCGGCTGGCTGACGTGTATGTAGATGGATTTCGCCTTGCTCTGCTGAGCTACGCAACCACGTCGCCAGCGACTCGCGTCTTTGCTTCGAGCAAATCGAGTTGGTATATGATCGATGAAGCGAAGCAAAACTTGATGGAAAATTGTGTAAGTAAAGGGTCTGGTGGCGCGATTCTTGTTCCTCGTGAGTATCTCTGTCCCATTGCCACACTCCCCTTTCTAACCCGTTCAGCGCTCCCCAAACTCAGGGAGTCCACTCTTGTCCTCTATGCCTACGCCATCGGTTCCCAATTCGATTTCACCATGAATTATTACATGAGCAAGCCGTATGGTATCAACCCGGCTACTTTGGTGAATCCTTTTGCTGTTGGTGGCTTGGTCAATTCGAGCGCGAGTGCAAATATCGCAGCGACTAGCTAGCTAGTAGCTGCAGAGAGTATATGCTTGGAAACCCTCTTCAGATTAGACAGTTGTATCAACAATTCAAGTTATTCTTGCCTTCAACGCTTCTATTATCCTCACATGTTATGCCCTTGGAAAATCTATTACTAGAGATATTGCTCTCCAATAACTCGACTGTTAGTCAATCTCAGACAATCTTTCGCGACGCTAATCGTGAATAAGTCCTCATTTAAGCTGGGTCGATCAGTTTCTAAGGCCAACATAAGGGTCTTCGCTTACGGATCTTGAAATAATACGAGGCATATATAATTCGAGTAATCGAAGATAGTCAATGCCGTCGTAACTGAGATGCACTGGAAGTAATATGATCACAAGAAGTAGCAGTCTTCATCAAAATTGAGTTATTCCGCGGTAGACATTCTAGTTCTTCATCTTCCGAATTCTCCCAATTCAACTCGAGCATCCGATTGCGCCGCGCTCAAATCTCAGGACCAATTACTCATTTAGAACAGATGATATGAGGATTCCATGCCGAAAGATCAGAGTCGTGAGCCTGTCAATGTTGAATGTGTGGGCGAGGAATCTTAAACTACTCTCGGCTCACTGTATCCTCATTGTGTTATTATCAACTCATCGATGAATCTCAATCACTGACCAAATGTTCGATATATCTTTGACAAAGCTAACTTCTCTGATCCAGAACGGTCTCCGAAATCATTCGATGAATCAGTGGTGATCGCTTTGGACGGAGGCAGAAAGGAGTACCGTCTTTGCAGGCATTGAAATACAAGTTAAGAATAACGGTCTCACTTCAAAAGCGGCACATCGAATGAATTGATTCATCAATGATGGAGGCTTAGAGGATTTCTTCCAATCCCACAGGGTCAAAATAGTGCCCATGGCAGCAACTTCGTAGATTCTGAAAATTCGGATGTTGCTTCAGGGTCTCGCAGAAATCTGATGCATTATGGTATAGATAGAGCCGTGCCCATCACCTTTCTTTGTTGACCTAGTGGCTCCTCTATCGACTGTCCTGGATCTCAAAACCCGTCACGTTTGAAATTCGACCAGCCCATCCCTTCTATCGTATTGAAACCCTCAATTCCAGCTTGCCCACATAATCAGACCGATTTCATCATGAGATTCCAGCAAAACTTCGCTCTCTAGCTTGCGCTCCCAGCCCTTATAGTGGCTCAACCTACCATCAAAACGGTCACAGACACCACCCTTGGCGTCCTTGGGGCTCCGAATGTAACCAATACAGACCCAGTCAACAACCCGACATCATTACTGGTGATCTCGGAGTCTTCCCCGTTACCGCACACATAGGCTTCCCACCCGTGAAACTTACCGGCGCCGTTGACGAAGGCGACAGCAATGCCAAAGCGGCCCAGGCAGCCGCCCGTAGCGAGTAAGATGCCGCAGTCGCATTGACCACTACCAAAGACCTAACCGGCACCGATCTTGGTGGTCTCACACTGGGTCCCCAGGTCTACAAATTCTCTTCCTCGGCCCAATTGACCGGCACGCTTACCCAGGCGCCAAAACAAGATCCGCGGCCCATTTCATCTTCCAGACTGGATCGACTCTCACTACGGCTTCAGCGGCCAAGGTCGTCTTAATTCATAGCGCAAAGGCCTGCAATGTTGTTTAGGCAGTCGGCAGTTCGGCTACTCTGGGAACATGCACGGCTTTCCAGGGGAATGCTTTGGCAGTTTCTGTTAGTTTATGAGGGTCAGAAGGAGTTGTGCATGTATGTTGATTGAACTACTGTAGAAAGTAGGAGCTACGAAGGGAGGAAGGAGGTGAAAACTCCGACTCCCGCGCCCTATAGGGCTAAGCGAGATTGCCAACCACACAGGGGTAACAGTACTGTTCCCTGTTTCCAATAATTTCAGGAGAGACTTGTTCTTGGAAACTTTGAGACCGCACAAGTTTCACAACGATACCTACGTGGATAAATTGTCTTGGTAAGACCCGCTTGACTGGCTTGCGTCTAGATCTGCTGATTCAAGTCAATCCCTAGGTGATCTTGACCGTTATCGAATGGTCATTGAGAATGACGAGCCCAATGACAGAGAAGTTGTTGAAGCAATAGAAGCTGTAGTAGGAGCAATAGTAGGAGCAGGAGAAGTAGCCGTTCAATTAGGAACATAGGCGTTGCAGTGCCATTACACTGCCCGCTAGCCTAGTTGGGGCTAGCGCCAATCGTGGCACAAATCGTAGATAGCTTCCTACAGTAGAAGACGTAAAAAAACATAGCCGCTATTACTGCGAGAGTGGTGTCAAACCCGGCTGAAAGCAGCAGTTCGGTCTCTCCGCGCAGTTCCAGAGGAGTGAATCCTGGCCCACCTTCTGAATCGTCGGCTTGAAGTAGGTAGTGCAGCAAATCCTTCGAGCTATCTTTTATAACGGGTTGTTTGTTTTGGCGGCGGCTCTTATCCTCTTTGATTCGATAGGACAAACACGATTCAATGACTGCCATAATTTGTTTGTTGCCTTCGGGTAAATTGTTCTCGACTAGTCCTCTCAACTCTTTCAACCCTTCGTTAACTGAAATCCGTTGCATCCTGACACAGAATGAAGGGAATTAACTAGAATAGATTGTGCAAACCTTATCTTATATGAAATAGAACTTGTTGGTTCTTATCTACTTGAGATAGAACTTGTTGATCTTGATGACGAGACGAATTGGGCAGGATTAGAATATAGTAAAACACCCGTAGAACAACAGTCATATTGAGAAGGCTTCTTCGCTATTAAGGCCTTGACGGCTCCTTCAAACTGTCTAGTCTACCTGCCAAATGACTATCTGACATGCATGTTCATTGACTCATCAACCCATAGCGGGATCGCTTACGCCGGTACCAGAACAGCACGGTAGTAGACCTCGCCGCGGTCCAACTTGTCCATCGCCTGCTTGATTCCCTCCTCGGTCATGGGAAACTTCTCCACAATGGGCTTGATTTGGTGAAGCGCCGCGAACTCGAGCATTTGACGGTGCAGGTTCCTCGGGGCCACGAGCGATCCTTGCACCGAAATGCCCTGCAGAATCAGCGCCATGTACGGAATCTCCAAGTTCCCAGACGACACCGAGAGCGGGTAGATCGCCGAGCGGGGCGCCATGATCGACAAGATCAGATCCCAGTTCGGCGGCACCGCAGCAGTGACCAGCAATCGGTTCAGCGGCGAAGAGACCGTGAGCTCCTTGGCGCCCTTGGTGGCGATGAATTCGTGTGCACCTAGCTTCATGGCTTCGGCTTTCTTCTTGTCGGAGCCCGAAAGGACCACAACGCGGCATCCCATCTTCGCCGCAAACTGGATGGCCAGATGTCCCAGACCACCCACGCCCAAGATGCCGACCGTGTCGCTCGGCTTGATGCCCTGTAGGGCGGTGAAGGTGGTGGCACCTCCGCATTGGAGTGGAGCGGCGTCGATATCGCTGAGACCCTTGGGGATGACGTGTAGGAACGACTCGCGCCAGATGGCGTGGGAAGCAAAGCTGCCTTGGTCGAGATTCTTGACGCCGTACAAGGCCCGCTCGGGGCAGTACGTCTCTGCCCCCTGGAGGCATTCGATGCAGTGGCCGCAACTGTCGACCTCGTAGCCCCAGCCGACGTGATCGCCTTTCTCCAAGGAGTGGCACTCTGGTCCCACGGCCTCGACAATGCCGACGCCCTCGTGGCCGAGAACCATGTCTGCACCTTTCTGCTCCCCCGTTAGCCCTGAAGATCAACGAGCTCATGTCGAAAACAAAGAGTCACTGACATAGTGTAGATCTAGAAGGATCTATTAGCAGCCGTCTATCACGTTTAGGATCGTAGGATTGAAGACACATACCGGTTCCACAAACACCAGAGGCTGTCACCTTGACTAAGACGCTGTCGCCGGTGAGCTGGTCCGGCTTGGTGGTGGTGCTCTTCTTCGGGATGCCATTCTCCTGGCCCTTGAAGACGGTAAAGGAAGGCATGTTGAGTGTAAAGGTTCAAATGATTTAAATGCAGAGACTATGTCTTGAACTTCGATTGACAGGTGAGGAGATTGATAGATGAGCAGAGGATGGGGGATGAAGCCGTATTTATGAGAAATTGTATTATTTTGTCTTTCTGTCTGATTACTATTTCGAATGCTTCACACTCGGAGCTGCCGGAGAGTTTTCTGGGACGTTGGACACATCGACTTCGGTAAAGCCAGCTGGCCAATCCACGAGGCCGATCGCATTGAAGTGAATTTCCCAAGCAAATGCACGACGTCGAAAAGCCTGAGGCTGAACACTGAGTTGTTTTGGAATACGAGGTCATATGGAGGAGGCATTTTGGTATGGAGGTTGTAGCTTAATAAGAGTCTATCTAGGAGCGAGCAGGCAAAAACTCTACTAGCGGGCCACAGCCCTATCAGCCCTATGAAGGCGGAGATTGCCATCCCCTATCTCAACAAGTTGATTAGTCGAATCAAGTGTGAGAAATACCTAGTTTATTTCTTACTAAATAGACCTAGCGTTGACAAGACTAACAGATAGTAAATAGATTCTAGAATATTCTAGCTGTTAATAATGAATTAATTAACAATAATACGAATACTGTTAATAGATACCTTATATACAAAGTGAGTAAGCGTACAACAGTCTCGCCAGAGATTTTCGCATTTAATTGATTTATCAGCCCGAACCGATTAGAGCTAGTTCTACCCCGTCACTCCGGTACTCAACCAAATCGGAGGCTCCGCATTCGGACTCCGGTTTCTCCTCTAAGAAATCACGTAGCAGGTACCAATCGATGAACATTGCTCCCGAGCTGACAACTATTCAATGCGAATGAAGGCCCCCCTTTTCCCATTGCCATCATTGGTAATAGGATAACAGGACATGCCAAACCTTCAGCCATTGGTGGAGGCAATAACTCCGGTGGTTGGTGTGGGCTTCAGGATAGTGTAGAATATCCGTGGAGCCTCATGTCCACAAGCAAGCCCTATACAATCGAGCTCTCTGCTTATAATGAGTAACGTGGCTGCATGCTCTTCATCGTACACCTGTTAGGCAGGATCCAGCAATTCTTTCATCAATCTACATATGGATGCATATTCTATAGTCCTTCGATATTATAAGTTTCATTATTTTACAAAATCTGGATGATCTTTGGTTGATATCTGATGGTTAAAGCGCGAACTTATCAAATTTCTGTATTCTACTCTACTATATATCACCAGCAGAGATTAGCACTAGGCCCTGACGGGCTCAGTGGTCTGCGTTAGGTTTAAGAGTTCATTATCGTCTTCATCAACTTTGCCTCTATCAACTTTGCCTCTAGCTTCCGAAATCTACAGGGGCCTTCCAGAGCGACGGAGTGGACACAGCACTATTATTCTCTTCTACACCAGTCAAGCATTAAGACCCTGCAACCGCCTCCGAATCAGAGTGTGTTTGTATGATGACTTGACGGGAGTGCTCTAGCGCCGTTACTTCGCTCGGGAACCAAATATGTAGTGAATTCAGAACCGCATGGTGCTTCACGACGGCTTCGCCCCCCCTTTCTAATGGTTCTTAACGCCTCTATAATACCAAGCCCTTCTATGCTTTTCGGAGGTACGCAAAAAAAAGCAATCTCCCTAACAAGCTCTTTTCTCCGCCATCTCAGATATGGAATGTTTGCCGACGCCCGTTCGGAGCACAGAAAACAAAAGACAGAACTTCTATCAATGCCAAGCCTTCCGCGTTTACTGCTGCGTGAATGTCTACTGATCTAGGAAGCTGCTATCTATGCCCGACAGGTCGAAGTCGTTGTACATGTCCGCAGCGAAGATGTCTATCGACTGAGCTAATACGCCCGTAAATTCGGCAGCAGTCTCGTCGAAGAAGCTCAGGGGTCCGTCTACGGTCAGTGCTGCCGTGAAATTACCGTTCATAAAACTTTCCTCGCCTGCTTCTTGGTAACCTTTGACCAGCTGCATCTTATCCAGCGCAACACCCTCCTTCCCCTGGCTTTGCTCGATGAGCAAGTCAACTTTGGCACAGAGTTCGCTCATGATATTGGCCGCGCCCGCCGCGACCGCGAAGCTATTCCCGAAATTCTCAAAAACAGCAACAGAAAGGTCGATGGTGCTTCTAGCCGCCCGAGTCGATTCGCCATGCGGATGCGCCAGCACGAAGCCAACGAGAGTCATGGCTGCATTCCACTGCCACTGGAAGGCTTCGTGCCAGCCTGCGAGGATGGATGTTGATGAAAGCACTTGGTGCATCATGTGCGTCAGCGCCATGGCGTGGGCGGCACATTTATTGGCCGTCCTATTCGCAAGAGGAGTATGCGCTGTTGCTGGGGCGAAGGAGATGGAGGGACGATAGAGGTTTGTGCACAAATTGTGGTACATCAGCTCTAGAAGCAAACGCTGGCGCTGCAGCCAGAGCGGTGCAAATTGTTCGATTTTCAGGGCTGATCGGTCTGTGGAAAAGGGGACGCCATTATTCTGACGTTTCGTTTTAAGGGCTCCGGGTACGCCGTTTAGCCATTCTTCTAGCCGATCCGTGATGGACTGGCCGCTGCATACATTGAAGGTGTCGGGATCTCTATCGTAGAAGGTTGTGTAGGCTATTCGGGCTGCCAATATAAGCTTAGTGTTGTGCAGGTTCCACGTCAGCCAGGTGACATTTTCTCCGAGAGGGGCAAAGCTGGAGCCTGAGAGCATGGCAATCTCACGATCATCGGCCGGTAGACTGCATGTAGTACTGGAATCATGTAGTAGAAACGGCCGGCCTAGTTTCATGCTCATCTTGGTCTCCAAGACGTACAGGGTCCACCACAAGCGCTTCCGCATCTCCTTCTCCCGCCGCGGCATGGACCGAGGAGGCTCCAGGTGGAGGCCGAGCATATAAGCTGTCCGCACCGCAAGACCGCAGGCATTATCCGCCATGTTCTGGAAAGATCCACAGCATAGATAGATGGAGCAAAGGATGTGGCACTGCAGCGTTGATATGGTCGGGCTTTCCAAATCAGTTGACAGGAGCGTCTGACAGCGTCGATAATGCCATCGGCCAGCAATGGTGGCATCGGTGTTGCTCACCATGGCCCTTGAGGCAGCGCTGAGTCCGCGTCCGACGTCTGGCAGCCGCGCCATGCCATACTGCATGCAAACTGCAATGACAATGTCCACGAGGGCGGATGGCTTTCGTTTCTCGTCTGATGTTGCCCACAAAGACCGGTAGTGCTCCTTGAACTCGAGCTCATCGAGAATCGGACACGATGTGTAATAAGATTGCCAAAAGAGGCCGAGAAAGTACTCTTCTTGCGTCGGGGTTAGATATTCACCGGCGTTGATGGGGTCGTCTGTTGGGGCCACAAGCTGATCGGCCTGGTCCTCGGCAGAGACGGTAGTCGGCCCATCGAGCAGATTACTCGCCGAGTTAGGAAGCAATCGATGAGCCGAATGGGTTTGGTGAAAGGCAGACGTCAAGAAGGTGTTGATGCGCCCGATGAAGTAGAATAGCGACGATGATCCGTACCATACCTTCTGTGGAGAGCGGGCAGTGCTGATGTGGATGCCCTCCCAGAATATCTTCGGTCGAGGTTCTTCAAGGTCAAGGTCACCCTTCCCAGGATCTTGGTCATCGGGCAGGGATGACGGTAAGCTGGCTGGCGGCGTATGAAACTGATGGACCGGCTTCTCGGCCTTCCGCTTCTTCTCGAGCTCCAGCTCCTGAACTCGCTGCCTTAACCGCTCGATCTCGCGATAGGCATGGGGAATGGTGACGGATTTCATGGCACCACTGTTGCTGCACTGCCCACCCCTTCCCTTACAATTCGAGCACGGGTGGTCGCTATCACACTTGATGCGATGGACACGGCACCAGTCGCAGGCTCGGGCGACCTGGACTCGTTTCTTCTGCCGGGACCGATGGGGGGGCGGAGAGCTGGGCTGGGGTTGCGGAGTGTCCGGAGAGGTGGAGGCACTGGAAGGAGGCATGCTGACGAAAGTGGTGAACATGATATGATCTTGAGAGCGTGAGATGAGGAGACCAGACGATAAAGACGAGGGGCGAAGGGGCTGCAGGGGGAAGGGGTTCAAATTATGGGATGAGAAGGACAGCCGGCGCGAGAAGTGGTGGTTCTAAGCGGGATGACGGCAGGCTGAGCAGTTCGACACATGAGGGGATCCGGAGCTTATAAGAAGGCGATAAGTGCCACTTTGACAGCTTGTCAGCTTATCAGGTTGCAGGGTTGGAATCCTAACGGGAAGAACTGTACGTTGGTGACTAGGTTCCTGGTTGGCTGGAGAATCTCTCATAATGCTGACTCAGCTTACAAACCCCTGTTAGGTACTGGTTGCCTCAGGTTCTCAGGTGTTCTAACCGTCTGAGAACCTGAGGCAAAGGTACTGAATATCTTATTGTTGGAATTTCAGGTGTGATTTGGTTGGTAATCTCCGCCCTACAAGGCTAGGGGCCGCTAGTAGAGTAATACCGACTATGCGCCTAAGGTAGACATCAATACGATGTCTAAAACAAGGCTCGATGGCAAAAGAAAAAGAAAAAGAAAAAGCAAAAGAAACCACCAGACTGGAAGAAACAGGCGAGACTTCAATTTCTTCCTCGCCAAATTGTTTCCGACCTGGAATCGTTATCGCAGAATCCATTATGGCTTGCTTGCGTCGTCTCACCACAGTAACGACATCGCTAACTCAAAACGAAGTCGGAGTTTATCCCTGCCCTCGTGGCGTTCACGACAAACGGACATATAAACTTGCGCGTCTTCTCTTTCAAGACAGAAACCAGTCCTCTTCAAGCTTCTCTCGTTGCAAATTCACTTCTGGTTTTTCATTGCAGCAACACTCATCCCTTCATTTGAACAATAACTTTCATTGAGTCTTTGCACATCAATATCATTGCCCTCGCTTTCCTGACCGACAAGTTTAGGAAGGGCCTATCGGGCACCAGCTTCGTCTGAGCTATACATATATATTTATGTTTTGTTTGGGCAAACTCGGCGCTCCCTAGCAGCCTCCAGGGCTACATTCTGCCCTGGTGGCCGGCATGAGGTGCCAAGTAATCCCTCTATCTATGCGACTGAGTCTATAAAGTGGGTGGGTGGGCAAAAGCACGTTTCTAGCCGAATTCAAAGGGATGAAGGATAGAAACAGGAGATGGGAAGCCTATTTATACCCCCGGTTCTCCGCTTAGTTGCCGAGGCTGTTTCCGTGTCAGCCACTTTCCATGACCTTCCATGGCCTCACTCCGCTTGCCGATAGCCTTCAGTCAAGCTGGCCTATTCAAAGTCGCCTTGGCTGCGTCTCTTGTCTCTCACGTCCAGGGGGCACTTTTTGGTTCTTATTTTGGAGTCCCTGGAGACAACGTGACCTATGACTACCTTGTCGTTGGTGGCGGCAACGTTGGCCTCACGATTGCCACAAGACTGGTAGAGCAGAACGCTGGCACCGTTGCAATAATCGAGGCCGTCTCATTCTACGAGATCAGCAACGGAAATATAAGCCAAGTGCCTGCTACAGATGGCTTTTTCGCTGGCAAGAGCCACCATGACTTCCAACTTCTGATTGATTGGGGATATGACACCACCCCTCAAGTGATAAGTGGGAAATACTCGAAAATATGGGGATATATGGAATAACTTGCTAATGTCAAATTCAGGGGGCGTTGAATGAGTCAATTCATTATGCTCGCGGCAAAACCTCGAGTGGTTGCTCTGCCAGAAATTTTATGGTCTATCAGCGCGGCTCCAAGGGATCGTATCAGAACTGGGCAGACGCCGTCGGAGATCAGAGCTACACTTGGGAGAACTTCCTCCCGTACTTTCAAAAGAATGTCAACTTTACACCTCCCGATATGAACCTCCGGTTTGCCAACTCAACTCCCGAGTATGACGCCGAGGCCGCCGCCAGCAATGGCACTGGGCCCCTTTCAGTAACCTTCTCCAACTACGCCCAAGCTTTTGGTACCTGGGCAGCCCAGAGATTCGAACAAATCGGCGTACCAGTCTTCCGCGGGTTCTTGAGCGGAAAGCTGAATGGACAATCCTAATCTAAATTTGCCCTGGATGCCGAAACGATGCATTGAGAATCTTCTCAAACATCATTCCTCACCAAGGGCCTCGAGAACCCTGCCCTCAAGGTGTTGGAATACGAGGTCATATGGGGGCATATTGATATTTTGGTTGTTGCTGTTAGGAGTCTATCTAGGAGAGAGCAGGTGAAAACTCTACTAGCGGGCTTCAGCCCTACCAGCCCTATGAAGCGAAGGTTACCAATTCCCCTATTTCCAACAGGGCTGTGACAGAATGAGCCGCAAGACCTTTACTTCAGAGGTCAGTAGTTCTTCGGATTAACAGCAGAATGCCCGAGATTCGGAAGTGAAGAATATTACTCGCAGCGGAAGTGTAAGCCTTCATGTCTCCGCGTGACCCAAAGCGAAGAAGCATGACCAATGCCGTATCTCTTGATAGAAACACGCGAGTTAGGTTTCGGCAGAGACCAAACGCATAGACCCTTAGCAAAGAGAAAAGAGCCCTCCCTCTGCTCGAACAAGGGGTTCTACGAACGAAACCCTCGGAAATCAGCACCCATAAGAAGGTCCAGCTTGACTGGAGGCTATCGGCAAGCGAAGGTGGCTAGCCGGCTTGGCTCGGCCAATGCCGGCCGCTAGAGAACAAGGAGATTAAGCAGGGAAAAGGGGATAAATAGGCCGTTCCCCCTTCTGTTTCCCCCATCATCTCTTCCTGTTTCTCCATCCCTTAGGATTCAGCCAGAAACGCGCTTTTGCCCCACCCACCCACTCCATAGACTCAGTCGCTTAGATAGAGGGAGTGCCTGGCACCTCAGGGCGGCTTCCGGGGCAAATTTTAGCCCTGGAGACCGCCAGGGGCCGCCGGGTTTGCCCAAACACATATAATATATATTCGTTCAAACGGAGGCGATGCCCGATAGCTGCATATTATAGTACTACGTAGTTGAATACCACGGGCGTGAGGCGCTTGTCAGACCTACACAGCTATCAATCCGAGAGCTTTGTCAATGTGTGTCCTATTCCCGCATTATCCTAGAATTTGTATCTTCATTGATAGAACCTTCATCCGAGAGTTCTAGTAGTCATTTCTGTTGATCAGAAAACATGATCTATGCCAAACATCAAATTTTTCCGAGATTTAATGTTAAGATGTGCGTGAATTAAAGCTTAGTTACATGTAGTTTTTACGTTTCTTTTACTATGATTTTTTATTCAAACTATCAGTCATATTATAGAAATCAATAGTTTGAGTAGGTACATTTAGTAAGGGAAAAATTGATAGATTGAGTCAAACTGTTAGTAGGGTGAAAGTTAGAAAAAGTTAGAAGATATTGTACTGAGTTGGTAGCGAGTAGCGGATAAACATATCGTGAACTTTGAGATTGTTGTTCACATTCAAGCTTCATGATCGAATAATGATTGCTCAAGCTCACAAGTTCTAGCACAGACGTGAACCTGTTTGTCTTGCTTTCACATGAGAAGTAGTTCGAGCAGTGTGATCGAGAGCAAGTTGATCTATAAGGGCTTCTTTAAGTCATAGACAGTTTGTTCATAGTTTGAAAGAGAGATATCAGTATTCCGTCATTACTGCAATGTCAAGAAGATTCACATGAGTCTTTGTTTAGTTTGCAGCAGGCTCGACGCTTTCAGAGCCTATTATATGATTATATCAAGCCGTCAGAGCTCAATGCTGTTCTTTTGACCTTTCTGTGTCTTTAATTCTTACTGGGCACGGTCGTCTTTGACAAGAGATCGGACACTCAGGATCAAGCGATCCGCACCAAGAATAAGATGAACGAACTTGAGAGCAGCCTCGAAGTCCAGCCGAACTTTTGACTCTTCGTAGAACAACATTGTGACCTTATAACGAAGGCTTGTGTTCCCTGGAGGGTTGGGTTTCATCCTGATGAGTTGATGTGTCATAGCTGTAATGAAAGGTCTGTAAGGTTAACGGATCATGCGAATTATTATTTGAAGTTGTCAATGTTGCAGGAAATTCCTTGGCTAGGGAATGGAAAATGTTAACATTCTTTTGTTGCTCAAGTTCCTGGCGCGCCGCGAGGCTGTATTCGTGACCTCATCTGATTTCGTTGCTACAGAACGATCTTAAATCTATCGTTCAAGTTACACTTCAATATACCAATTCCTCGTAAGTACCTTCAGAGAGAAATTAGGTCTGTAACGCTGTACGACGGCTGAAGTAACCATAGAACTTAAAAAGAACCATAGGAATGGTACCTTCAGGCAACGAGAAGAGACGCTCGGGCCGCGAAACCGAGGTCAGGGCTATGTCATCATTATAACCTACCCTCATTAAAATTCAAGCCATTGCTCAGTCTCAGCACATTCAAGGACTCCGACGCCCACTATTCTTCCAAGGCGAGCGAGCTCAGATTTGAACCACAATCTCTGCTTGATATCCGCATCCCCAGCTCCAAGGCCCGAAGCAATAGTCAAAGGCCATACTATCAGACTAACCAAATATGGCTTGATGCCCTCGTCTGCGCTCAGCGTGATCGAACTTTGATGGGAAGACGAGTTGCAATTATCTGTAACCTTGAATCTTTGGAGACAGAAGGGCACGCTAGATGCTAGATCATTGGCCATGATTTCTATATGAGAAAGGCATTCCAAACGGTGCTCAGGAGACAAATCGTCTGGACTCGGGTGACTGAGTGCAAGTATCCTCAAGCGTGTATCATTAATAAGCATTCTCGTGGCATAATATAGATTCCAGACGGCTGCGTATGCAGGACTTGAGTAGCTGTAGACTACTGGGGAATAGAAATCTCGCATAGGCCAAGGATAAGGGTCCGACAGAGTATGTCGCTGGTAACACCAAGTGCTTGGGAAGTGGGTTCTCCAGTCTTGCAGCGCCTTATCAATGTCTTGCGCCTCTTTGTTGAGCTCTTCAGCTGTTAAAGTAAGCTTATAAGATGTGCGCTGTGGGCTAATATTGTCCTGGAGAAGCGAGGACAATCGCTGACGGACACCGGTAATTCGTACAACGATGCCATCATACTCAAGCTCTAAGCCATGCTCGCCGAAAGAGCCGCCTTGTAGCATTCATCTCGGCAACGCGAGATGTCTTAACAAAGCGGATTTGATCATCCCACGTCTGGTATGCTTAATGACATTCGTCGCCGGCTGACTGTGACTGAGATGGTCTTTCCAGACACTCAGTATTGCCAACGCCCCGTCATGATGCAAGAAGCTCTGTAACGTCGTAGTAAATGAAGTTTTCCGGTTGAGATGACTAGGACAGTGTACTGAATCCTCGTACCGACTCATGAAATAGATCGCAAGCAAGTAGGCGTCAATATTTCCCTTATCCAAAGACAGAATTGTCGCTTGTGCAATCTGTAGAAGTCGGTAATATTTCCTAGAAGCTTCTATGGCTGCCGGTCCATGCCGCTGCGTTCGCGAAAACACCGCTAGGGCCACGGAAGATAGAGCAAGATCGAGTATCGGAAACTTCGCTCTAGACATCAATACTGGCATCAAATCACCAGAAAGACCCTTTGAAACGTTTGGGGCGTCTTTCAGTGTCTGTAAATGATAGTGCATGTAGTACATAATTGCTTGTGATTTCAGATCGACAAGTGGAGGTTGCAGTACGACGCTTAGGTTGTTAGTTGGCTCTACCGTGGAAGTTTCTACTGCCGAAGTCTCTACTGCCGAAGTTGAGCGAGGTCCTCTGGGGCGCTTTTTGGAACCGCTTGCATAGGAGTTCTCGATGTGGACCACGGGGTAAGTTTGTCCGGCTCTCATTCCATAGCAATTTCGCTGGGATTTCATGCATCTCTGACATACTGGCTGGGCCTCATCACACTGCAGTGACGGGTTAGCTACCTTTGTAGAAGCGCAACGGGTCGCTTGCCTTGATCCGTCGGATCTTGCATGGCTGGCATCCTGCACTCGGAAATGGCATGACACTTCCCTCAGTCTGATTCAAAGAGTCGTCAGGGTCATGCTAGGGAAAGAGAAAGAACCGAAAACAGTCGATGCGGCGTATACAAGCAGAATATTCTGTTCTTGACGTGTTTTTTAGGCCAACTATAGATTCTCTGCAAGCATGCATATCAATTCCTCGCATGTATCTCCCGAAGGGGTCCAGGCCCTTTTAAGTTATGACATTGCATGTTTCCGGTGTTAAGGAAAGATCTTAACCCCGTCCGATTCCTCGTGGGTTTCTCCCGAGATGAACTAGCTCATGCAGCTCGAATGTAACTCAGCAGAGTGATATGCGGCTGGGTATTTTGATCGATTCAACTAAAACATCGCACGTTAGTCCCCTAAATATCTTGGAAATGGCTTCAACAGTCGTTCTCATTACTGGTGAGTGAGAGTATCAGGTGTAAATTTGAGATTAATCAGCTGCTGACAAGAACGTTATAGGGGCCAATTCTGGAGTGGGCTTCGCGACAGCAAATGTGATAGCCTGCACATCGGAGAACTTTCGTGTCATCACGGCCAGCCAGTGCCTAGTAAAGGCAAAGAATGCAATGTCAGATACTCAGGCAGCTGGTACAAAAGGCCCTCTGTCGACTGTGCAGCTAGATATCACCGACGAAAGATCAATCGAACAAGCCGTCACATTTGTCCATGAAAAGTTTGGATGAATGAACGCACTAGTCGACAACGCCGCAGTCGGCGGTAGCGATCTAGATGTTTAAAATTCGCCCCAAGTATGCTTGAACACCAACGTTGTTGGAACGGTGGTGGTTTCTGCAACTTTTACACTATTATTGCTCCGGTCTCCAACGTCATACTCTGTCTACGTGAGTAATGGTGTGGGATCAATGGCCCGGGTTTCTGATCCTACTTCGATTATCTACTGCAGCCTGTCGAATGGAGAAGCTTATCGAGCAAGCAAGGTCGCCCTCAATATAATTGCGTTGCAGGAGTCGAATGAGTACAACGGCACAGCCCTAAAGGTATTCGCCGTGGACCCCGAATTCGTATGATTAAATCTTCGTGGTCAAAGCGAAGAAGCCAGGAGTGGATGAGGCAAAGCTGGAGATCCACGAGTATCTGGAGAGACAATTTTGAGCTTTGTAAAAGGGGAGCGAGATGCAGATGCAGATTGGTTTCTCTATAGGGGTGGTGTCTATCCTTGGTGACGATGTAGCCTTTTTCCAATTCTTACAAGTTTGGTTTAGCATTAGGGCTAAGTCCGAAGAGGCGGTGCAGATGTCTCAGCTAAAAGTTTCCGTAAATTGCTATAGCATTAAAGGGCGCCGCTCAGCCTCAGGATCTCCCTAGTAGATAGCAGACCTATAAAATCCGATTCGCGCAACCTGTTTAGAACGCCGGCAAAGCCATGAGACGAACATGGTCGAAATAAGTGCCAAATTTTGCTGAAAGGCCCTCGCACAGGATTTCCGTACTGATTTTCCCTCTCTTGGCCAAGATGAGCTGCTCCTTTTGTCGTTGATTCGTGGCCTAAAGGCTCTGCCGTGGGAGAAAACCGCTGAGGAAGTTGAGAAGCATATATGCTAAAGACTCCAGGTCGTCGCGGCGGTACTACACGAGGATAGTTATTAGCGTTCAAGGTAAAAGCGGCAAGGAGGTTGCTCTTCCCAATGGCCAAAGTTCCCTCACCTTCTTTCTCTTTTGGCGTGTGCAGAAATATGGCTATGCAGTCCATCGTACCGTTATGTCAAGCACCAGGCGGTAGTCGCTAGTATGAATCATGAGTCAAACATTGAAAGATCACTTGGAAAAAAGCGTGAGCAAAGCGGTAGTGACTACTCAGCAAGGGAGTTATCGCTGACTAGAAGCAGACTATCGATATCTTCTACCAGGCCTTTGAAGCCGTCGTCCTTGCCACTCCTTCTGTACGGATCCCAGGGCGCCCTCTTTGCAAGCTCCGCTACTCCCTTTGCGGCAACCCCCTCAGCATCTTCCTGCCATACCTTCGGCTTCTTCTGCATCACGCTCTCTAGCACTTCAGCTAGAATGCTTGCGAACTTTTTATCGTGAGCATTCTCACCAAGCAATAGCACATGTGCGGGTCTCTCGTAATACTGATTCTGTATCATTATCTCTCCAAGGCGGTCCCGCACCAGCTCCCAGTAATAGTCCTGGCTCAAATAGTCATATCTGGCGTTATAACCTAATGTAAAGTCTTCCAAATTCCGGTATTGAGGTTCAAAGAGGGAATAGGCCGATTTAGTGATGGAGAGTGATACTGTGAGCGCGGACTGGGTGTACAAGACCGCCATTACTACCTTCTGTCCAATTATCCAGCTCCCGTTTGCAAGTGATCATATCGGTGTAGTTCGAACAAAGACCTAAACCGTAGCCCGCATATGCGGCACTGGTCTCGCGCAGTGGTTTGTCTCGAAAAGGCAGGTCGATAAATTGCAGATCAAGGTATTCGAAAGCGTCCAGGATATCTTCTTTGTAAAGCGCGAGAAGGTGGGGTATTGCCGTTGCGGCAGAGCTAGTTCCGTGTCCAAGGTGGTCTTCAACTGCGTCCTGCAGACTTTTGAGCATAGCGGCGAGGACGGCAACATCTTCGGAAGCGGGCAGACCAACGGCTTTGCGAGCTTTGCGTTTCACTTGCCGGGGTTTGTCTTTGATGAGCTCATTAAGGTTGGAGTAGGGGGGCCTGAAGACAGCCATCAGCTTCTGCTCACTCATTTGCGCGGTCTCTGGAAACACACGTTGGGTGCTGGGAAGACGCCAGAGAAAGACGCTTGAACAACTCATGATACTCGGGCTCCCCATCAACTTTCACAACCTTCACTCTCGAGCCATTGCGGTAGCTCACGGCAGCAATTCTGTCGCTTTGTCAATCGAAAGCTGTGTAGATTTCCTGAAGGTGTCAGATCAAATCCTACGCCGACTGCTGCTTCGTGGACAGGATCACAGTCCAAGAAGGGCCTCATAGGCGCCTGCTGCTTGATAAATCGCGACTCGCTAAGGCAGCAGAGGGCCAATTCAATGATGAGCAGCAAGGACGCTTGCATGGTCAATGGGGTGTAATGAGGACGATGTGAACTTGAAGCAGCGATGGGTGTAAGTGTGTAGATTCTATTGCCTCAGGAGTCAGGACTCAGACGTGTTTCCGTAGCTAAGCCCCTTCGGGTTAACCCCTTCCCTTAAGCCCCTTTGGGTTAGCGACCCTCTGGATGACTTCGCAGCCAGTTGTGTGAGCGGAGTGAAACGCGGCACCAATATTTAATTCTTATGATTGTCAGTATCTGATCTAATGCCAAACCATCACCAACCTTACCCAACTTACATCTCATCTCGCCTCGCCTTATATTGCCATCTCGATGCTCTAGCCAGGATGATACAACCATTTTGGAGTGGCCTACAGTTTCAATTCATACCCATCATCCACATTCTTTCTCTCGCGGCTTCAAATCGAGTTTCCCTGTTTCGAGCATTGCATGCATCCTTCTTGCTTTGCCCGAGACTTTCGACTCCGACGCCTAAGCCATTCGCTCATTTTCAATGAAAGGGGGACACACGTAGAAGATGCCCGGCCTTAGGAGAGGAGATGGCACCTATATTCGTCAATACTCTTATGCCGCTGTCTTGCAGATGCAGATATCCCTAATCAATAATCCGAGATCTGTTTCCGGGAAACGCGGAGACGTTCTTTCTGACCTACGGCTAATATATAAGATATAACTCAGGCTATGAGTAGCCTTCGGCCTTTCCCTTTTCCTCCTTTCTTCTCGGTTGATTTCCCTACAGCCCATATTGGATAATACCGGGTCTTGGATCTAGAGTGTACTTGATGCCTGCATTCCACAGAGTCTATGATTGAATACCGGACGAGACGCTCACGGCGCAGTCTACCTTTCATCTGGTTCTTGTGTTGTTACTGTATGGGGGCTAAACGGCGCAGTCTCTATCTCATGTCAAGTGGCATTGGGGACATGGAGATGCAATGCCTCCCTGCCCGATTGCGCCGCCGTATCTTCGTAAATGTATCTTCAATCCCACATTACTATAACAAGTCCATTCCTGGCTCTCATCAACTTGCACCAACTTCATTTCACAAACCTCAACATGCACTATCTCATCCTTCCTATAATTTTTCAACATTGTCGACTCCTGTATCTTCCACTCTTCTGCTGGTGTCGACTATAGGAGAAACTACGCGAACGATGCAAGCAGATCAGATGCCTGTGCTGTAGCCATCGACGTCGCCAACAAGTACCTCGACAACGTGATATCTGGAGACCTCAAAAACACCATTGATGATATCCTTGCAAGCGCAAACGTCAAACCAAACTCCAATTTCCTCCACTACGTGACTGGCTATGCCATGTTCTTCAACCTGAACGACGATTGGTATAACACTCACTCCTTCGGTGTTTTCAGCTGGCCTCCCCTCAGCCACGTCCTTCGCTCAGACATCAACGCCCTTGTCGCCAAGCTCAACACTGCCTACCAGACAACCATTCAAAATTATCCCACCAAAAATGTTCGTTTTGTCTCCATTGACACCGGCTTTGATGGCCATAGGTTCTGCGAAAGCGGCAGCACACCCTACCGGCAATACTTCGACAGCAACGTCTGGTTTTGAAATATCTCGCCACCGGTTCACCGTTGCCGAAAACGCCAACGACACCGACATCGAGAACGCTCTTCAGGCCGGATTGAAGAATGGCACGATGTCCGCCTTTAGCAGCGGTACGGGCTCTGTATCAGACGGCTGAAGATTACGTCCCTTTCATCCTAACATCGACGGCCACAGTCATTAAGAATGCCATCATGGCACAAATGAAGGCGGATAAAATACCATAAGCTAAAGTTTAAGAAGTGGAATAACCGTTACGCTGTCGAGTCTTGGGAATCTCCTCCTGTTTGAGTATTACCTGCGAATTATCTTGTAGATCCTACCCTGTTGCTTGTGCATGTTTTTTCCGGTTGGAGCTTGTACATGTAATCAGACTTTGCTCCTTTTCCCGTCCATAGCTGCTGACCAGTCCAAAATTCTAGGTCAGCTGTTCCTCAGAAAATTCCTCTTGCAAAGTGCACATGCGACCTTCTATGTCGACGGGCCACAGCCGGCAGTGGTAGTGGCGAAGCATGCGCATCATCCACTCATTATTTTTGCTATAGTTTCTTTACGCTCTCCACCACGATTGGCTAAAAACAGTATAGAAACCAACGCTGCCGTCTGCAAGGTGGCCTATCTCAGATCAGCGAGTTGATAAATAGAGACGTCGAATGTAACCGTTTTTCCTTCGGTCACGAGAGCAACCATTTCACAATTGCGACTGATCCCGGCGCTGTCAAACCTCAGCATGAGAGATTGGCTGATAGACGGCACTATGTCCCCCACCTCATGCTTGAGAGGCATGTTACTCCTTCAGACCTAAGTCGTTTCCCACTGTGCTATATATACACTGCGAATCTTTTTCTGATCTGGAAATCATTTAATGTTTACCCGTTGTACCGATCTTCGTGTGTTCTCTATCCTTATGTGCTTTGGTGTTCATCACTTCGATGTAGGCTGCGTATGGGGTGGGATGGGTTGAAGCAATCACAGTGCGCGGGCATACAGTATATCTTGTGGCTGCCGGGAAACACATAACGATTGCAGAGCAACATCGTCAAGGATACAGAAAGCGTGTGGGATTATGGTTGGCTCGGTTTGATTTTGCATAGCTGGAGAGGCTTTGATTCTAGCTCACTGAAGTTCTTCGATGCTTCTAATGGCGACTTTTGAGCGCCCGAATAAGGCTACAGTTTTGCTATAATATGACCCTTCTCAATCCCAAAACCCATAGCACTCAAGAGCTTCAACTTCAAGCACAGAAGATATACATGATCTTTTCCCACACGCGTTTAGGCCTCCGTCGCAACCACTAGTGACCTTTCAGGTCTGCAAGGCATCAGAACCCGTCAGGATGGCGGTGACTTCCCCAGCCGTAAGCGATATATTCGACGGAGCTAAACGAGGGAGCGAAAGTACTCTTTCCCTAAAGCCGTTGGATAGGAAAACCAAAGCAAGACTAGCATACTGCCACCACGCCTGCTCTCCGCTCGCCACGGCTGTCGCTTTCTTCCCCAATCGCTCCCCGGCCGATGTCACCAAGTCGAGCATGAGCGAGTATGAAGAAGATGGGCGGTTAAGACACTTGTCTTGGGGACGTGACCGTGACTTGAAAGATTCGTTTCGAGCCAATCTCCGACCTTCCTCCCACGTTCCTGTCGCGCAGACACTCCTGTACAATCGCCTGCGCTTTTGCCACACATGACCAAATCGTGAAGCGGTCCGTTATGCCGACCGGGGGCGCAGCAGGTTCCCAAACCCCAACTTCGACCGAGCACGTGCCATGTGTCCATGATTTGATTGTAGCGTAAGATCTTGGAACTTGCCAGGTTCTGACCTTTGTTAGATCTGGGTCAACCAGCATCTTGTCGATAGCCTTCACACAATCGTCTTTGGTGGGCGAAGGGTCCATTGGTATCTGTCGGAAGCAATGAATACCCCGATTCTGAACGGGTACGCTTGAGTTGTAGAGTATAAGAGATGGTTCTATGTCGAGATTGAATGGAATGGCAAGGACTCTATACGAGAGAATGAATGTTATGTTAAAGAGGTATAGATTTAAATTCTTCATGATGAATTGCTCCTAATTTGGCTCTTGAGACAAGCAAAGCTTCTACTTTTCTGTTGCAGAAATGAACAGTCGAGAAATTTCCAAGTGCAAGGGGAGTTGAAATAGATTGCGCGATTTCAACTTGTCGCATAAAGTCGATTCCGTTCAAAAGCCCACGGGAACGAAGAAGAAGCGACTGCAGAAGCGTTTGCAAGCACCCGACGCGCATCAATATGATAGTAACACTCTATAGAGATTCAAAGTGGGGGAATACGAATTCTCCACTTGGGCGGCCTTCTGTCTTCACAGACCATCACCCTCTGACGATGCTTCTTCGTCTTTGGCAGAACTCGAACATAGCGCCCAAAGAAAGGAGTGGTTAAGTACAGTGCTATTGTTGCAAGACATACATCTAAAGACACGACACTGATGAAGAGAAAGCAACTATTCAATTCCTCATAACATGGCATTAGAAATTATGCACGTATCTGCAAAGCGGGACGACTATGTTTAGACTAAACTCAGAGAAAATGCCTTGAGTTAGCTTGTAGTAATTAATCTGCCAGATGATGTACAAGGTACAGATAGAATGTCAGTATTATATAGGTTGTTGAAGCGATGGAAAGCTAAGTATCTGAAGGTGAAAAGTGTACTGGCATGGCTCAGCCCTATGGGGCGGAGAATACCAACTCCGTTTACCAATACAGGTACAAGTACTCCTCATTTCGCCCACTAATGACTCCAATAGATCTTCAGGAACCTCGTTCCAGGCCTCCTGCACTGCATTACGAAGCTGTCTGTAGTTCATTTTTGGATTACCATAATTCCTTTATAGATAATCCTTCATCCAGTCCCATATTGACTCGATGGGATTCAAATCAGGTGAATATGGAGGCCGAAATATAGGATGTATATGCGTTCTTTCAGCTCAGTTTGCGTGAATTTAGCCCTGTGACCAGAAGCTCCGTCCTGCATCAATAGTAGCTTCGGGTGCATGTGTAGCCAGCCATGTATGAGCGGTACAACGTGTCAACTGTAGGTTTCTTGACCAATAGTCCCAAATTCTTTCTCCCAGAAAAAGCCTGAGCCTTTGCCCAAAGCCCCTGAGAAACAGCCCAAAACATTCATCCTTGTTTCTTCGGTATCTTGTCCACGGCACATGTAGGATCCAGCTCTTCACCTGATCTTCTGGTGACATAGGTTTTAGAGTGATTATCACCTGTGACCCAGGTCTCATCTGTTCAAAGTATAGAGTTCCACTGATCTGGTGTTCAATCCACGTGTTCCAAAGCCTAGGTCAAACGTTTCTGTCGATTGGTCTCTGAAATGTGAGGCTTCTTACGAGCTACATAACGAGAAAATTCAGCTCGACGTAGGATATCGAATACCTGACGCGTGGTGGTGATGTATGTCATGCCTAAAGCTTTAGGTATGCGTGACCAGGTCATTTGACGACCTGATATAGTAGACGTGACGAAGTCAACGATTGTATCCACGTCTTGTTGACATACTACTATTGGCCTTCCAGGACGTTTTTGGGGTGTGACTTTTGGCTCACTAACAGTGTACTGCACCTGACGTTGACTCCAGTTCATGTAGGCTGCAATTGCTTCGTAGGTTCAGCCAACGGAGCGAAGCGTGTTGATTTTGATGCGTTCATCACGTGTAAGATGCGATTTAGGGGTCGACGGAGGCTCTGGAGCCTCTGAAACTGAGGCCTGAGCTGAGGTCTGAACTGAAGTGTCCATAATTACTTGTAAATTGTATGATGATTTGGACGCGTGTGTAAAATATAGTGGTTTGAACGCGTATGAAGGACCAAAATAGCGATGCATTTGACCCCTGCAGCCCGGCCCTACCGTAGTACTGCAGTCCTTGACATCAACCCTCGCGGATGTAGCTTTGCCGCCACCCTTCCCGCATAGCCTCCAACTCCTCTTGCCGAGCATTTCCTCATTTCCCCACATTCTTGGGCGCATAGCCCTTTTCAAGTCCATTGTCTTTTCCCCTGCCCTGCCTGCCTCGCAATCTTCGTCAGCTGCCTCTGCAGTCCCAATCTCTGTGGGCTAATCTTTCTCATACTGCGCTCTAAGTCTGGTAGCGGAAGGCGCGCATTTGCTTCCGCCTCTGCGTATCTTCCTTCCCTGATTAACGCGAGCCTAAGATTGCCTCGTACCGCCCAGAAAGCCTTGCCCGGCGGACCCTTCACCGTTTCCATTTTGAAACTCCAGCGCATGACGCCACATCTGTTCTTCTGTACATCCCATCCCTGCTCGTTCTGCAGCAAGCCTAAGTATGTATTTTCTTCACCGGATCGGGCGCAAAAAGAGCTCTTAGCCCTCGCGCTATCGGTCGAAGAGCTGGTATCATTTGTACTTCCGTCAAGTCCGAAATGCTTGATACTGAGACGTAGCGGTCGGACTATCAACGTCGCAAGACGCAAAGGACGTGAAGTGGTTCACAGAGCTGCAGGAGAAAGGCTTACTGCTGGGGCCAGAATAGCAGGGGGGTGTGTTGGCGAGGCTGGTGTTGGCGAGGCTGGTGCTGGACTGTCCGAAAAACCCGAGCGGGCACTTTCTGACTTCGAAAAATGGTCCCTGGCTCCTTTCGAGACGAATACAGTGGGCTAGGGATGGACAGGAAAAACGGGCACAACAGTCTGATGAGTGGCCTCATAAATGTTGCCGACCTCGGTACTGTTAGGCGTATAGAATCTTGGTATCCATCGGGAGCTTAGCATCCTGGACTTCAGTTGGAAGATGCTGATGTCGATGTGATCAGTAGTCTAGTATTGGAGTCTCCTGTTTTTTTTTAAATATCAGTGAAGGTAAGTAGATTCTTACACATTTATTAAGACACATTCTCAAAAATGAGATGACATCAACCTTGAAGTTTGATGAGTGAGGTTGGTTGAATCAGTATTGATATTCAAAGCATGGTGTGATACTGTAGCATGCACCACATAGAACATTATATACGAGCATCGAAGCTCTAGAAGGCTTGCTTGAGATAATGAGAACATGCAAAGGCATAGAATATGTTGCATGGGTGCCTAGTCGGTACCTTTCCTCTCTTCGATGCCATCGTGGCACTTCCAGAAAGCCGTGGGGCCAGCGGGACCATGTATGTCGTAATCCCTAAGTCCAAGCCTTCAAAATTGAGTGCGCAAATACTTGGCCAGTGACTTACTTGTCAAACCAATAACCCAAGACCCCTCGAGCAGATTGTATGCCGCCTATTTGAACACCTTCGCTCCGCCATCGTTCCTCGCTTGTAAATTTCAAGTCAGCATTTTTCTGCCACTTGTTCTGGCGTCTCAGGAGTTGATGCTGATTCGTGAACTGACCCGTGGATGACGGACATTGTCGTCCATCTGACCTCGCCCTTGGGTGTCAATCTCACAGTCCCTAGGTGGAAAGTCAGTACACTGCCTTACCAATTCATACTGTGTATTTAACCTCGAATTTTTGAGTTGGCATTTGGGTCCCACGATGGTCTTAGTGCTGATGAGATGCCTTTGAAGTGAACAACTGGAAGGTCCTGGCCATCGTCTTCTCCTGGAGGTTTGATCTTCGTAACTCCGATCTTCATAGTGATGAAGCGAGTGGCCTCTTCCCTATCAAGTGGTGGCCGTGGCTGACCAGATGCAGGCTGTTCTTCGGGGAAATTAAAGTTGTAAAGCTCTGTATAGTCAAGAAAGCATACAACGCGCAACCAGGTGCCGGTGACATTATACGGATCTTGGCTTTCCAAAGATACCATTGGCTCATTCGGTAGGTGGTACGACTTAGGAAAGTAGCTGTAGGGGTGGGCACCAGCAAAAGCTTGATCCCAAGCTGGAATAGGATCGGAATATGGGCCGGCGTCACGTTTGTTGAGATTCATATTATGGTCTAGAATTATCATTATTGACTCAAGCTTTTCCCAATCTACTTCTAGCGATCCGTCATCAATGAAGGGTCCCCAGAAGGTACCATCCGTGTGCTGCCGTAGATCGTAGACTCGCGAGCGTACGTAAGGATGGATCGGTAGGTTATTGTAGCGTAAGTTGTACCGGGAATTGGTTGTAGGATTTTTCTGGATATATCTGACAGGTACACCATATAGGCAATGTAGTTTAGCGCAGATTTGTTGACGTTTGAGAAGTAACCTATCTGGTCCGCTGGCTGCTACCAGAGGTGGTAGGTTTGGGCTGAGTTGGCTCCTAGGAGTAGCAGTGTGGCTATCGTGGCGACCTACGAACACATGGCTCAAGTCATCTGACTCTTCGGAGGTAGCCTCCATAATTTCCTGTTGGTGGTTACATTGGGAAGGATAACTAGATGCATGCAATGTGGCCCATTGGTAAAGAGAGGAGCCGCAAAGAATGGTTAGAATGTTCTGCTCCATGCGGAATTGTTCATCGAGGAAATCGAGATTGCGAGATGCTTTCGAAGTCGCATTTCCCTTACATGACTGTAATAGAGAGTCTATGGAGTTGGCGATAATCTCGCTATGCCTTTCCTATTCTAGGTGTTGGTAACATCTTGATGGAATCTGAAAGATGAGAATACCTTCATAACGGCATCTGTGGACTCTAGGATCTTGCGAAGCTTGACGAGCTTCTGCAGCTCTCTGTCCCACGATAGCTCATCATTATTCGACTTACCATGTAGTTCATGGGCTGGATTATCCTGAACACATCAGCAATATCGTCAAGCAGAGTTGAATAAGACCTACAAAGTCTCTCAGGTATAGTTCCTTCCAGAGTAGGCGATCGCTCTTGATGAAGCTACCTAGATCACGACAACAGCATAATCGAGCCAGATCAGAAGGATCAACATTGGTCAAAATCCGATGCAGCACCTCGTAAGGTAGATCAAGGAGATTATGGGCCATTGTAGGAGGTACGCCCTCACAATGCTAGACAGGAGCGACAGTGTATTCGAGGTTGAGGTTGAGAAGGAGGTGGTGATATCACGGGAATATGAGGGTGGACGGATATCCGTAAATGCCGAGCTTAATTCCGAGATAAAAACGGAAGGTTCCCATTGGCCAACAATATTAGTCATGGACATGAAGCTATAAACAACATTCTGAGCAACCAGGTCAAGCCGACGAATGCCCCGAGCCTTCAATAATACGTGCACCATCCTTCTTGTCGACATCAAAGCCATCAGAAGTGACGTGTAGCATATCCGTATGCTCCATCTTGAGACGTGCAAATTCCTTCTCGGTCTCCCGTACCCATAGCTTATCAGACGCGAACAGCGGATCCATCTCCTCGAGGCTGCCTTTCTTCGTCTCGGGATAGAGACAGTACACCACTGGGATGGTGAAGAAGTCGACGATACCGTGGACAAGGAAAGTTTACTGTGATATTGCTGGATGAGGGCGCATTAGATTCATGCAAATAGTGCAACAGTGGGAAGACTTGCAAGCAAACGACACCGGGACAAGGAGAGCAACCGTACCACAACCCAGACCACCAGCCGACAGTACCAATCGCATTTCCCTTTGCACGGACCTCCAAGGGGAATGTTTCATTTGGGTAGACGAAGGATACGTGAAGCCAAGTAGATGCCAGTAAAGAAAAACACGAAGAATACTGAGGTAGCACCTGGGTGGCAGCTGGAGAGCCCACAACTTGTTTCTTCAACACAGCAACCATCTCAGTCTGATGACATGCATGTTAGCATAATTCTTATTCCCAGGAGGTGCGGGATATATACTTCAAGGAACATCCAGGCATCAAGTCCCACTTCGTCAACCCGCAACATCCATCGACGACCGACTCTATCAATCAACACCATTCCAATTAGAGAGCAGAGACAAGGGCCGATGTTGTTGATACCAACAAGCAACTGACTCTTCCTTGTGCCGTACCCTGCAAGGGTAAACATGTTAAGATGGTAAACTGTAATAGTCGTAATGCCGGTTCTGCAAGTATGTGTCAGTAACGTTTACTTATTGCAGGCCTCCCTTTAGATCAAGAAGAAGGAAACAATCAAGCTTGTAAGAACAAAAGCCACAACGACAGTTGAACAGGACGGCCAAGATGAAGCTTACCACTTACCCTTCTGATCAACATTGAGATGTAACCGTACCGGTTGCTGTTTTGGCGCTCAAGCTCAATAGCTGCCACGATTTTTCGAAGTTCTTCGAAAGCTTTGAGATCTTTAGGGTCACCCTTCCCACGGAGTCGTCCAAGGATCATCCTAGCTTCGTCGATGCGTCCGGCTTTCACGAGCCATCAGGGGCTCTCAGGCATGACGAGAATCTTGAAAAACAAAATGACCATCGGTCTATTTAGGGGTTAGTAGTCGACGCTGGCATTGGGAAGGCTTCTTCCTGCTTGCAGAATCTAAATAGCGAGAGGGAATCGCCAGCGGAAGCTTCCGGTTCCATTATCAACGAAGCTGACTCCATACTCCATCCAATAGGTAGTGATGAGGCCAACGTAGCTGAGAGTAAACTCGAAGGAAACAAAGAAACTTCTGGTGTCTTTATGACTACTTTCTGCTGACCACACGGGCAGGATCCCATTAAAGATACCAGTTTCCATTCCGGTAATGATCCTCGCACATAAAATCTAGGGAGAGTTAAAAGCAGCGGCCGAGATGGCGTTGTGAGTCAAGCATGTTACTTTAAGGGTACTTCCACAGCAGGAACATACCTGTAGTGCTGCACCGAGAATGGCAAAGAAGCAGCCGATAGTCAATGTTTGGATTCTCCCGATACGATCTGAGACAAAGCCGCCTGGGAAAGTTCTGATAGAAGTACCAAGATATTAGATAGCAACGATACCGCTTTGCGTACCGGAGAGCAGTGACAACAGATCCTGCAGCATTGGTGTAACCAGAAGACATGACTGTCTGGAAAAGGGATCAGCTCTGGGCGTTCTGCTCTCTCCGTCAGAGCGTCTTCCTTACCAAGTAGTTCGGAGCCACGTTAACACCTGCCAGGACACCTTGGTCATAGCCACTAAAGAAGATACCCAGGCCAGCAACACAATCAATAGCAACGACTAATTTCATGCCAGTCAGCCAGCCTTTGCCAGTCCCTCGGCCTACCTCCGAGACACTGAATTGAGGGAACCGAAAGAAATCTTGTTAAGCCTCAGACATAATATCTCGTTCCCAACATCATGAACTCAGAAGGTGTATGTTTAATACTGTTCAAGATCTCTTTCGCCCGTTGTAATTCAACACCTTCAATCATGATTGTTTTACAGCCGCGCCTTGGACGTTGAAGCTCTGAATCAACTTTTCTCAACTACTTATTTCTCCTGTACGTGTTTCTGGCGAGGAATATTTTGCACACATCTGAGTATCTCGGGATCTCACATAAATATCAAAAGATCTAGCCGTGGTGCACTTGATTCGGTTTAGCATAGTTTGACTCGAAAGACTACAATATCTTATAAGGAATTAGAGATTATGTCGAGCATCGCATCAACAATTATCCCTCTCATGATTGACGGAACATCATTATGACACCCTCTGTACAGAATACACGTTTATAACCATCTTCAATCTGTTTTCATTGTTCGGAACAGCAACAAAGCTCGATATTTTTACACTTCATGCATGGGAAAGCATATACGATAACAATTTGAAGACAATGACGAAAGGCTTGATTGCTCTTCTTTTCGTATACAAAGTATAGCTGCAGCGTTATTGATCGACCTGTTATAACTCCTAGAAAAGAGAATTGATCTACGGAAACCATGTGCTGTCAGGCTTTCATACCTCAGCGATACATCCACATCTACCATACCTACATATCCATCCCTTCACCCTTCTCGATCACCTTCTCTACGTCACAACCCTTCCTTTGCCTCCCACGCTTTCTTTGCAGTGTCTACACTGTCTTTATTCCTACCATTCAGTCATCAAGCCTGGACCTATCGCACGAATACACCCTCAACCCATCATAAGCACCTGATGGCTTACACAAATGACATCTACACAAGCTGTAAACTTCGCTTCTTTTTGTGAAGATGGTGTTGCGGCAATCTTTCAGTAAATGCAAGAGGTGCTTCTATAACTCATGAAAAGAGATAAATCCCATTTCCACTTGCCCTGACGTCGCTATATGTAGTAAAGAGCTCTTTCATCTTCCTCTCTATCCTTCCGCAACACATACACTTTCAGCATCCCCACTTCCTCACCTTCTCCTCACCTTCCCCTTCATCCTCTTCCTCTTTTTCTTAGCCCAATCACCCACAACTGCGACGATGAAATTTCTTTACCGCGCAAGAGCCGTTACCAACGCAGCTCTGTCGAAATTTGGCAGCCCTGGTATCTCGATACGGTCTACTTTCCCAATATGGACTTCCAGTCGAGTCAACATGGGCGTATCTAGCTGAAAAGGGCCAATACGTTACAAGGCCGAAGCGCAGAGGGGCGTGATTCGAGCAAGTCCATCATGAATGAGAGCTGTGAGCACACAGGTCATGAGCTCGTGCTTGTGGACGATGGGTGATGGCGTATCAATGTGGGTGCAGCGCGGCTCCCAGCGCCTGCCTCCATCTTTAAACAACCCCCCACCACGATCACGCACCCCATAGCAACGTCACCACAACAGGCCTCGTTTCTAACACTGGAGTTCTTGACCACCACCCCGACAGCAGCATTACCGCATGCCGGCACGTCAGAAACGGATGCTGCAACTATGTCTGCGCAGAGGTGTAGTTGCCGCATGAGGTATACAATTCAATGGGTAGCATGGATCGGACGTGTTTGGGGGTGTCTGTGTTCTTTGGGAAAGGTCTCTCTGAGAAGAAAACGGGGTTGAAGGGCGCGTAAGAGGGGGCCAAGTGGAGGAAGAGAGGGAGTGGAGAGGTGGGGAAGAGGCCGCGGGGGAGCAACGAGCATAGGTGGGTGAAAATGATGATGGGGGATATTGTGAAAGATACGTTGGAAGGTTAGTGATGAAGCAAGTACCTGCGAGGGGGAAAATACTAAAGCGAAAGGTTAAGATTAAGGAAAGAATGTTCTGCACCTTTGTTATGGGAAAGAAAATCAAAAGACCCTTGATTGCTTGATCGATGTGGAATGATGGTCGCACCACTCTTACGACGATTCTATCGTCCTTCTTGTATGTAAGAGCGGCAATCATCTTTGAACTTTTGATCTTTATTATAGCACTGTAACCCCAACAAAAAGACCCGAAGATCCCATTGTCGTAGCCCTCGATCCGGTCTGATAATGTCACCAAGCTTTGAGCAGGTACAAGGCCCTGGCAGGCGCTAGGATCGATTTTTGGAGCCGTGTTATAGCTCATAAGATAATAATCCCGGTTGTTCTGGTAATTCCCATCATTCATAAGACCCTCAACCTCACTCCACAGAGCACGAAAAGCACTTCTTTGAAGATACTTGGTCCATAGCATTTGTGTCAAGTTTGTTTCGACCTCTGGCCAACCTTGTAATGCTGATTGCCTCATAGTTTTGGCTATGAACTGCGCAAAACTTGTCGTTTCCTCAGCGTTCAAAGCAACCATGCCGCCCATGAGTAGAATCCATAGGGGAATAATTCATACCGAGCCGTGGCTTTTACTTACGGAAAGCTCCTCGTGCTTGTATAGGAGACCCATAAGCTTCCGCTTGAGCGTTCGCAGAAGAGCGAAGTCGGGTCTATAGTTGCGTAAATCCAAGTTTATGTAGATTTGAATCCCAACGACAAAAGAGTCATACACATAATCGTCAAGCTTCAATTGACCCGATACAGATTCTTGACGTTCCTCCAGCGAGAGCAGACGATGTTCAACCGCCGAGCGCATTCGACTAAACGCCCTCATGTCATTCGTCGAGGTCTCAATCCCGTATTTGAATCTGTTAAGTACAGCTGTAAGGATGCGCAAGTCACGGAATATTAACAGCAAGTTGCCGGGAATTCTGTTGAGTGAGATTTCGGAGCTAGACAATATCGAGCTTGTGGCACATTGTGAGATGGCTCCATGCATCATGGAGTTAGTCGTAAGTTTGGCCGCGTCATATCTGACTTGAGCATAGAGAGTTTTGGAGGAAATGATCTGAGCGGAGATCGAGTCCAGGCTAATGGAAAGGAACCTATTAGCGATAGATCTCTTAGAAGGGATTACGCTGCGGTGTGAAATACCAACAGATAAACGAATGCAACAATCCATTGAAGCCCAGATTTCGCAGTCCACCCCTGGTCTTCACTAATTTCTTCAGTCCAGATCGATTTATCTGCAGGTACGCCAGATCTCCTGTTCAATTCTGGATATTCCAATTAGCGAAATGCTGGGATTAGGGTTGCCCTAGGGGAACCTGCACTAGTGGCTACCAGATATGCCACTGCTGCAATGGTATGATCAGTCACGGTCAATTTGGACCTCAGATGCTGGCTGACCAAGTGAACGGTCTTTCCTCCGTACAGAAGGGACTGGGGGCTGATTTGTGCGCCACGCAGGATGTCAAACGAACGGCAGACAGCAAGAGCGTGGCGTGGAGAAACACAGGGTCTTCCGGGGCCTGTGGGGTCCAGTTTACTTTTTTCGGACTGTTACCATGGGCCTTGTCTAGAGGAAGGAGAGCTGGAGCAAGCACCATATCAACTTAGGAGGATGCTTGTTAGCAACGTAGTATTATAACCAAGAGTCTAACACCACAAAATCAAATGCATCGTGACCCAGCAGATCAGATAGTTCGATGTGGAAATTAGCCTAGATGAAAGGCAACAACTATATTAGTAGTCATCGAGCTCATGGGAGCCAATAAGATGTATCGGCAAGAAGATGTGTTGAGAAGGTGGTTTATTAATAAGAAGATTCATCGATTCAGAACGACTTCAAGAGATTGTTTCACCTACAATGAGGGAGTAGATCCTGAATCTGGGGTCGAAGAGTATTTCGATAATCAAATCTAGCAGTCGCAAAGAGCTTTTGAGGACCCAAAGTCGAATGCTGCCGCATCGAGATTCGGCAAATTTTGGAAACAGATCTGTCGTCCCTCGTTACGGGAGAAGAAGAAGGCATATTCGCCATTCTCTTATTACTCTCAGCTTTTGCTCTACTAGCTGGTTCCACAGAAATTAGAGATTCCCGAGCCGGTTGTTTGTGTATAAGATGACGGCACATTCTCGACCAGCTTGCTGATGTTCATGAACTGCCATTGTCGCTGCTCGCAGGTGCCAGAAAACAAATCCGAACTTTGTCGCGCGACCTTTGCCATGCTGCTGAGTTAATGAAGATATATCAGTCTATGGTAGGACGATTGAAAGGCGGTTTTAAGAATGTCAAGGAAAGGTATGAGTATTTATAATTCTCTTGCTGCCCGCACTGACTCAGCTTGAGCCACTCCCCTCTGGATTACTCGCGCTTCGCACGCTTGGCCGTGAAACAGAATAGAGCCTTTAAGCCACGTACGATTAGAGATACGAGGACTTTTTATCATTATAATGTGGTATCGAACAAACGCTGAGCAGTTTTTGAGAGTAAACCTGTTGCTTAATTCGCCTCAAACCTTTTTGGTATGTCAAGACTGCGTTTTCCAGTGTAAAATCCCCCAAATCGACTCTGGTCGCCTAGAATCACTCCCTTCCCCTCGTTCCCCGTTTCAGGGCAGAGTCGATAGTCTCACCCGCCCGGTCGACTATGGTACTAAATGAGAACTCGAATATAAAGAGTCGAGATTGATCAGTTCCTCATGTTCTTTTGTTCAAATCTTCTTGTCGCACAAGCTTTGCAAAGCACCCAATGTCAACACTAGTAGTATCTCGAAAAACGATAAGTCCAGCTGTTCATTTAAACATCTCTATGGAGACTGGTTACTATTTACTGAATTTTTTGCACCCCACGATTTACCTATACAAGCATCGAAGTAAGTACTTTACCACTGAAACACAGAGCGCACAACTTACGCTAGTTGGATTGCTGGAATAGCTCAGATTGGCGTGGAGACCGAAGCTATCCCGTATCTTCCTTACGGTTCAGGGGAGTAACCATTCATCTGTAACTGTTAGCAACATGTAATGGATGGAGTGGGGTACTAGAGTGAAAAAATTATCAGACATAAAAGAAGCAGAGAATCTTACTGTTTCTCCAACCTATCCTTTTCAACTTTCAAGACATTGTAGGTATGTCATCATGTTTCGTGAGCGACGTGAGATTGTCTTCCTCGTATGCGTATACTGTATGAACAGTGACACCAACACCATGGGGGGCGGGCTTGATCCCTGAAAGATCAAACACGAACACTCTAACGGTGATGCACCATCACGTCAATCATGCAAGTAGTGTAATTCACTTTCTTCGCTTTCGGTCCTATCCCGTATATCTTGTTGAGCGTATCGAAGAGGCGCAATCCAGCGTATTGAAGTCAAGAATCGATATTCTTTCTCTCTCGGTGTAGGCTATAGAATAGGATCTTGTCATCTTTCATATTTTCCTAGTCACGATGACTGCGAATGAGAATTGATGTGTGTTTCGAGATTCAAGAAGATGATGCTGACATATGTATGTAGAACGGAGGATACCACGGCAGGGGAAAAGCGGGGGCAAATGGAGTGCAAAATAGTAGAAGGGGGGAAGGCAAGGGGAGGAGGGGAAAGACAGTATGATGATAGATCGAAGTAGCTCAAAGATTTTGACATTGATGCTGTCTTGAAAGGCCCCCAGAAACAGCACCGTGAACAACCCCACCAATCCCACTCCCAGTCCTACCAACCCAACCTTCATCACCACCAACGCCACCTCCACCACCACCGCCCCACTCCCCATCACTTCTCCGAAGGTAGAAATGATAGACGCTGCGGTGCAAGGGGCGGAGAACCCCTGGGCGTCGCTCTTCCATTCCGGGAAGCGCAACAGGGCGCGAGGAGAAGCAAGAAAGGCGTGGAAAGAGAAGGTGGCAAAGGAGTTGGAGGAGATGACGAGGAGGAACCAAGAGTTGGAAGAGATGCTGAAGAAAAACGGAGAGCTGGAGGCTGCTATGCAGCAACTAAATAGAGAGAGAGAAGAGGAGGTGAAGAAGAATAAGGCGGACGAGGAGAGAGACCGCGTCGCTTGAGAATCGCTTACTTTGCTTCCTTTGGTACCTTTACTACATAGAGAATCGCATAATATTGCTTGTCCGAAGTCATTGGGCTTATAAAAGCCAAGGAGATCTATCGATTGACAATTACTTCGAAAGCTTGGTCCACTTACAGAGTAGATACTATCGAGTCGTAAGATGAAGGTATTGGTCAAGAGTACCCAGCTGCATGATTAATCGCCCAGTATCTGGCAGGCGCTCCTGACCGAATGCGTCATTATATCTTAAAGTCCAATCATTCTGATCCTGATGCTCCCAAGGCCTCAATAGGTCGGTGCAGTGTCCGGAGCTTGGACTCTGTGGCTAATGTAGCATCCTGCCATCTCTTGTACGCTTTTCCATAGAACGCTAGAGCCAGTTGAGTGTCTGGCAGGTCAGTACTTTGCTGGGATCCATCACTCTTTGCAAGGCATAGGAGACTTGCTAATTCGAGGGAATCTACAAGCGCTTGGTTACCGCCAGTACCCTTGTAAATGGGCATCGCATGAGCCGCATCGCCAATTAGCACAATACGTTTCGTGGCTAAGGCGGAGAGCGATTTGAGCGGTATGCGCACCGACCGCATTATCCAATTATATAGTGTATCATCTTCCATCTCTTTCTTCTCTATCAAAAGATTGAAAGGGGCGGCTAGGTCCCGTAGTTGGGCGAGCTCGGTGATAATGGCTGTTGCGATCTTTGGGTGAGGCTGTGAAAGTTGCAGGCTCGGACTGACTGAGGAACTTCCATCACGAGAGTACGTCCAGCTGATGACTACTTCGGTATCGGTTATGGAGTTGATATTGATCTCAAAATGCGCAAAGCCATCGCCGTGACCCGAGAGCACCGTGGTATTTTGCATGTATGGGCCGAATCTAGCGTTGAACAAGGCTCTTGTTACGGTTCGTCGACCGTTGTATACCGTCAAATCGGTAGTGGTAGGTTTGATTTCTGGTATAAGATAACTTCTGCCTGTCAAACCATCAGATCAACTCCATTGCCTGTGGAGGTTCGCGGAACTATGCCCATCATACCGACACTATGTAAGCCATCAGCAGCAACAATCAGTCTCCCTGTCATACTTTCCCCATTTTCAAACCCGGCTACCACCAATCCGTTGCGGAGTTCACTCGATCTAAGCTTCCACTCCCAGGATATCATATCTGGGTCTACCATCTTCATCAACAGCTCTTGTATGGCGCTCTTTCCGGACCTGAAAGAGTATACATCATTGACAGCGCCCCAGACCGGAGTCCCAAAGTCAGATTTCAGGCTTCCGCCCGAGTATACATTGTGTACCGTCAGATCTATCGCACCCGTACCTCCAATTGCCGAGTCTGTAGCCACGGCATGTCTCAGCTGTCCTGGTTCGATATCTAAGGCTTTGCAGAGAGGGAGGTATGCCCACGAGTGTAGTGTGATGCCGTGTCCTTGCGAGCGTGTTCGTGGAGATGATTCGAAGACATGATATGGGATGTTATTCCTCTGCAGGATAGCAGCTAGGGATAAGCCAGCGATGCCTGCACCCACAATAAGGATGGGAGGCTGCTTTGACTCTGACATAGTTGATGGAGCACTAGGCGGGTGCTGGGCTTTCGAGGCGGACAGCTTGCGAGGTTGGTGGACGAGCCATTGTGAACAAGACAAGCAGCTACCACGTCTCGTGCTGCTAAGAAGGAGGCTTTGCAGTGTCGTCCTTGGCATCAGACGGCCCCGTTTGGAGCATGAAGCCACCCAACTCCTTGATCGAGGTTCCATGGAGTGTGTTTCGCGCCGTTGTACAGTAGTAGGATGCTGACTAAGTTACGCGCTTGGAAACGACCTCATCCCAGGAGATGTGACCACTTACTATGTTTTATCACCTTAAGGGCACGAGACTGAACATCATCTCTCGAAAATGGTCTCTTTCGTAACCTCGAGGCTTGTTCTAAGCTTATCATGTTAATAGCTCTAGAAGTCGGCTTCCCAAGGCGTCCTCGAGTGACTGTCGATAGAACGACGTATCACCAACCCTGTAATAATAGTCCTATCCTCAAACATGTTGAGACTTCCAAATACGCTCTCGCTTGTAAACTTTCTCTATATGTTCTAGCGATAATGCTGCTTTAGATTTCTCCCTTAAGTCCGTTGTATGTTAGAGGTCTCGTTGTATGATCGTATCTGTTCTCCCCGAGTATCAAAGGAGTTATAAGACATAGAGAAGAGACGGTTACGTGGTGCATCTCATTAGATGAAGTTTAACAGTCAAATATGGATTGAGATTACGGGACAGGAGTACTTGAGGATGTGTTGTGCTCTCTACTTACTTAGTCCGGCTGACCTTTCTTCGCCGGTCATCGATGATGAAGGAACACTGAAAAGGTTCAAAATGAAAGTCGAAAAAGAAGAGTCTTCACGATGATGACTCGAACTTGGGCATGCAATTTTTTTGCAAAAGGGATAGAACGTGGAAATATTCACAGTCTCCCACGAATATCTGCACAAGCTACCCTTTTTCACGAGGACTGGTTAACCCCTCTAGGCTTAACGACGCATGGAGCAGATGGGGTGTGCAAGAGGTGATCACCCGTGAACTACCTCCGCCCTTTTTAGGGGGCAGGATAGAAGCCAACTCGGGAACTACTTGAATGCCAAGTCGCACACTTGACCACTGAGCCATGGGCCTGCTAGGAATAATGATAAGGGTCAACATGAAGTATATAAGGACAACAACCATAACCTAATATTCCCTATGTTATTATATTCTATGTCAACACAACACAACACAGCCTCCCGGATGAGTTCACTTCGCACCCTCGATTCACTCTCATTAGCTATGTGGTACCTCGCCTTTCAACCCCCAAATGCTCAACCTCCTAATATTCTAATTGCTACGTCTACATATTGGGCTTCAACTCACATATAGCTCTTCCTTATGAAAATCATTGACAACATACCTCCAAAGCAGGTAACCCAATTTGAAGAACCTGGTAAGCAAAGTGACATCGTTTGAACCCCCAGAAAACTCCTTTCCACCTTGTCCAATAGAGCCACGGCTAATAAAACCGACGTACCAGGTGATACCCCTACAGAGAAAGCTCGCCGTGATGACCTAGCCGAGCGGAAGAAGGGGCGCAAGCTCCTCGAGGACATGCTGGCAATGAACGACCGCGGCGGACTCTCAGCGGAACAAGCCCTTGCTCTCCAAGCCATCTTCCTCAAGGAAGACAATCCAACCACCGAAGAAACCATCCAGCGATACAAGCACGACCGCGAGAATGGGCTCGCAGAAATGAACACCGCGCGAGTGGCTTGGTTGGAAAAGCAGAAAGGAGAGAACACCAAAGAACCAGATGCCCGCCCCAATATCTCCAAAGGCTCATTTCTCGATATTCTCAAACGGCAGCGCGAACAGGAGGCCGCGGAGGATGCGTCGTACTGTGATGTTATGAGGGAGTATTACAAGGACAAGCCGTTTCCTGAGAAGTGCGGGGAGTGGGAGGATATGTAGGGAGCACTGGCGAACAGGCGAGGTGGAGACGCGTAGATATGGAGGTTCCGGTCAAGGCTCATGGGTGAATTATCTACATAAGTGGCATTACGATAGAATCGGGGTTCACTCAGTACATGGGAATAGAACATCTTGATATGTACAGGGAGCTCAGCCCATGAATCCAAAGAAACGAATGTCGTCATATCGCATACATATCGCATCCGCCTTCTATATTCCCATTCTCTCCCGGAACAAATACAGACCAAAAACCACAACAACCAGCTAAACTCAAACCCCACGCCTCTCCTCCGCATCCGCAAACATCTTCCTCCAATCCACCCCCCTGACCACCTTCGCCGCAGGCTTATCCTCATACACCCTAACGGACCGAAGAAGCCAATACGCCTCCAACATCTCCTTGGGGTTCTTGGCCACAAACTCCTCGCACGTCGGCGCCTTGGCCGCACACGAGCTATCCTTCCAGACGCGCCCGGCCCACTGCCCGCAAAAGGCCGTGTTGAAAATCAGGTTGTGGTTCTGGAAGTGCTGGTCGATGTTGCAGGAGCCGGCGAATTGCGCCGTGGGCTGGCCCCAGCCGCTCGGGTTGGGGGTTCCGGATTCGATGTCCTGGGGGATCTTGGCGCGGGGGAAGAACCAGATTTTGATGGCTTGGGAGGTCCATTCTGTGGCGTAGACGCCGCCGCGGTTGGCGTTGAAGTCGGCGCCGAAGGAGATGGTGTCGGGGGATGAGATGCCGCAGCCGGCGTTCTCGGGCTGCTTTGGGTCTTTGACGTCGCAGTTTGTCGTGCTTGCGGTGCCGGAGTAACCGGTGCTCTGGATGGAGCAGCCGGCGTTGGTGTGGAGGGTCATGGAGTTGTTGTTTGCGGCGTTGACACCTTCGACGATGTCGATTTCGCCGCCTTGGGGCCAGGTCTGTTGGCCGAGGAGCCACATTGCAGGCCAAGCACCGCATGCAAAGGGGATGTGGAGGATATCGGCGATGAAGAGGCCGTGGTTGAACGTCTTTACAGACTGTAGCCGGACGCTCGCACGACCTGGCTTTGCGCCGGCTGTGAGTGTAGTGTTGGTGTCGACGCCGAGGTAGATGGAGTTGTTTTCCCGGGAGACCATGCCGATGAGACTTTGGGAAACGGCAGCGTCGAAGTCGTGGTATTTGACAAAGCCGTCGGTTGGGTCGGCGTCAGTGAAGAAGTGGAATCCGTTGAAGAAGTGGTTTCCAGAGTAGTCGTCAGACAAGGCATAGCCGGCTATACTTGACTGGATCAGGGTTGCGCTGGCTAGCAGCATGGTAAGGGTGCGGAGAAACATCGTCAGGATGTTTGTATAAATACTATATTCGGTGTGCGCCGTGGATATGTTCGAGTAGATATTGGGGTAAGATGAGGGAGTGTGCGTTGGAAGAGCGAGCTGTGGTTTATGAAAAGGTATATGGAAGGAGTGTGGACTCTTTACCAGAAAGAAGGATTTGCGCAATGTTCAGCAGAAGACAATGGAGGACCCAGTCCATTGTTCCATTGACAGTGGTATATACCCAAGCTGACAAAGCGAAAATTGCAATTGTATAGTGAAAGACCTTTTCAACAATAGCAATTCTCTCTCGACAACAAAGTCTTTCACGCGACGGCGTTCATTGTTTGTAACATTCCGTGTGCCGACCAGTGATGAATGAGTGACAACGAGAGGATATTGCAGACAAAGGTGACAATAGCGATTGCGCGTGCTTCAACAACGCGCTCGAGAGCGACACACGACATCCTAGTGGCAACAATTCAATAGGAGAGCTAGCGTTCCATGGATGGTATGTGCCACAAGAGGTACGTACTACTGACCCAACGCTTCTTCCACCGGAGATCAGCTGACAGGATCTCTCTCCTCCCTGACGCCCCGATTATATCAAAGTCACAAATAAAAGACAGGAGTGAGAGCAAAGACGCATACACAAGCTTTCACAAGGATTTTGCATTCACTCTCATGTCAAAGTTACTGAAACAAATAATATTTCGATTTTTTGCTCACCATCCATGAATCTGCATGCGATTATATCCATTCCCCCTTGAATAACGCCTCGTGACTCATAAACCGAGTGTACAATACTAGATCTGTTTGAATCTTGACTGCGACGCATTGGAATTCCTCTCGACGAGTAGACTTGAGAGAATGGCCGGGAAAGCTTCCTCTATGGTAAAGTGTCCTCAATCAACCCGACACTTCCACTGGAGCCGGCTTATCTTCGTATTGCATACTTGCTCGCATGAGCATGTAATCATTCCATCTGATCGGTTGGTATTTGGCAGGGTGATCAGCATCGGTGCAGCTTGGCAACACCTCGACTACTGTTGGACCCTCCGGAGAAACAAAGTACGGTATGGAGTACCGCGCCCGGGTCATCCGCACATCGCCTGTGAAACGGTCTTGGCGTGGAGGTAGGCCCACACGATGCATTGTTGACTTGAGGTTGTCTGCATATGAAATAGTGAGCAATCCATGGTCGAAATGACCACTGACTATTATGATACTTACCATTACTCCATCGCTGCAAGAGGTCACCGACATTCATGATTATTGCATCTTTCAGTGGCGGAGCGGCGATAAATTCGCCTTGCTGATGTGGGTTCTCAATCTTGAACTGCTTAGCTGAGCAAAGGTAAGATGCCAACCGTAGCTTACCTCAAGGCCTCCGCAATCATCTTGAAAGACCATGGTAAGCGTCGGCCAATCGCAATGAGCCGGCATTCTTGTCATGGGCCGGCTTTCAATGTCATCAGCCGGTACCTGTGGGTAATGTAGCAAACGCAATTGATTATTATGACCCGAATGTTTCTTTAGGAAAAAGTCCTCCTCAGATAGACCAATGCCAACTGCCATAGCACGTAGAAGCATCTTCGCATTCTCATGGCATTCCCAGTAAAACCTGTTCATAAAGTCTCGAAATCCAGGAAGAACAGTCTCGGGAAGCCACACATTCGGTTGAGCGCCATTGCTTTCACTGCCCACTTCGTAACTTTCCTGCCCCATATTAGTCTTAACTGGAATACTTTTAGAAGGAGACGGATACCTTAACATCCGAGACCTGCCTCAGCTTCGCCACAAGTTCTGGGTCGTTTTCATCTCCAACAGCGTTTGAAACTTTCTCAAGACCGGGCCATGAGTAGCCACGGTGGACGGCAGACCCGTTGGGATGTGGCGCCAGCATCTTTTCATCGTGACTGAGATCGAATAGCTTTTTGGACCACTCAAAGGCTTTGGCCAGCGTCTCTGCCGGTATCTTGTGATTTATAATATACACAAAGCCAACAGCTTTGCAGGCATCAATCAGTTGAGCGGCAACTTGAGACTTCTTCTCTGCTGTAGCCGACTCCCAGCCTGCGAAGTCGACGATTGGAATGGCTGACGCTTCCGCATCCATCTTTCAATAGTTTTCGGGATTAATTGAGGGATGCTGCCGTTCAATGAGTGATGGTGATGCCACTAGAAGAATGCGCGATTGTGCTCAGGTCATTGCGGATGACCGACAGCAGATTCTCTCTGTACGTAGTCATCATCATGCAGCAATCGATGGACTTCTCCGCTGACGGCTTACACAGCTGATGACTACGGTAAGATACCTTAGGGTTTGGCCAACAATGAAAGACAGCCCAATCAGCAATGCGCTACTAGCCGCGCGGCAAGACATGGTTATCAAAGTCTAGATTGCATCAGCTCCGTATCTTCCTTTGTTCGGTTCTTGTCATCGCAGCTTGACAACGTTTCCGAGTCCATGCTCATGGAATATTTAAAGAAACAGATGTGTCTATGTGTTTTCCTAGATATTCCCAACGAGATTACAAACTTTCTACACCGTCGCCAGCCTGGTGAAGTCAGGTTCTCAAACCTCCATTCAAGATCACAACGAAGACCAACTCCATTATTCTACTGACAGCTTTTGGCCTATATATCTGAGGGTATCTAAGAATGACATTATCTGTATGAAATTTTGGATACTGCTCTGCAAATATTCTGGTGAGATCAGTCGAGAAAAGTAATAACGTTTCCTGAGAATTCATCTTTGGACGTTTTGCATGTATCGGGAATGTGATTTCACAGGTCCTACTTCTTCGTTTCTGGTCCGTCCGCAATTCTGCTACAACAACTTTCACCATCTTGCAACTGGGTCTTTGTAGATGTGGTAACAGGGAATAAATCTGCGATAGGACTATAGTACTACTGCCGCACGGCTACTTCTCTAAGTCTGCAAGGCACGTAATCAAAAAGTTCTTGCATTGGGGGAGTAAGATCATGAATTCGACAATGTCTTGTGCAGCATTTGTAGCTCATCATAGCTACCTGGGAGGAGCATTTAGCGTAACACGTATTGACAACATCGACTCTTATTGTAGAGATTTCCAAGGGGTGTCGAAGCTGATACCGTGGTCAGGGAGACGCTTAAAATCAGCAGAATAGCCAGTCAAAAGTATGATATTAGGAGTCGTTGTTGCACCCAGACGTTACACAACCTTGACACCTCATAGGGTTCTATTGTTAATCTTATCATGCCAAGTCGTATTCTGGTAGTAAGGTCGCAGGATGGCCCCAGATCTGCTCTGATTGTTTTTAAATCATATACTCCCTATTCAGCTTCGTACCACATTCCAGACTCGTCAGCTCAGCATGCCCTTAAGTGCATGCACCCATTCCTTGATCTGAGCTTGTTGGTCTCCTTGGCAGATCTCGGCTTTTACCCTGGCGTATTTCTGACATTTCTCGATAAGTAGATACTTCCGAGTGTGACGAGTTGTATGCCTAATCAGGTTCAACCCTCGTATAGCTCGCACGGATCTAAATAATACGAAGTGTTTCTTTCCAGCTATGGATAAAGAAGCTGCTTCCTGGCTTGTTTGACGGCAAGAATTCCACGAGGTTGATGCCCTCACTGCTGAGTGAGGTTTCCGAAGGCCGATGGACTGACACCCCATTGAATTGATTTATATACCCAAAGCTTTGAATACCCAAGCCTGAACGGAGATCCGATTCGAACAATTAATCTGTCTTCTTCATAAGGTGTCTAAATCCGTCACGCCGAATGGAGTTACGGTGATACCTCCGGGGTATGATAGAATCATTGTCTTTTGGGTCGTGCGCCAAGACAGCCTATCAGAAATGACAGTCTAGACGCGTCGCTGAGTACCGACCATATCCAGCCTCACTGAACATTGAGTTTTTGCAGAAGATCCTCCTGTCAAACGAGTATCAAAGCCGTAGGATCAAATCAGGCTGTCCCCATCTTCAAGAAATCATCCAGTCCTACCGCGGCTCTTGGACCACGAAGTCCGCGCCCTATCTTACCCCACTAAGATTGAGAATTGCCCGAGTGGTTGCCTTCAATTATCCTCACCTTTTCACGAAGCCGACCTTACCGGCCCTGGCCTTAGAGGCCTTTTCAGCTCTTACCTGAGCCCCTGAAGATGTCGTTCTATCCAGGACAAGGGCACGGGGGGTATCCACCGCAGCAGGGTTACGGAGGACAACCACCTCAAAATTACGGACCTCCCCCTCCCCAGAACTACGGGCCCCCTCCACCACAGGGCTATCCTCCTCCACAACAGTACCCGTAAGTCTTCTACAACCATTGAAATTAATTTAAGCATTCTAAACTTTCGTACAGTCCCCAAGGTTTCCCTGGCGGGTATCCACCTCAACAAGCGCCGTCTCCGCAACCTGGTTATGGGTACAATCAACCACCGCCAAGACCTTACAGTGGAGGATATCAACAGGTATACATGATGTTCTTGATTTCTATGCCTTCGAGCTAATCATTGCTGCAGCCGCCACCACCTACAGCTGGCCAAGGGTATGGGCCTCCCGGACCCGGAGGACCACAATATGGAGGACGGCCAGGCAAGGGGCACCAGATTTTGAGTTGATATACGCTGACAATGACCTAGGCCTACCCTCTGTAAATACAAATGCCTTTGTCCAAGGAAATCACAACGCTCCTCCTCCCCCACCTTCGGGCATGCAAGGCTTCGGTCAAGGTGCACCTCAAGATTACGCATTCCAATACTCGTCCTGCACCGGTAGGAGGAAGGGACTTCTTATTGGCATAAACTACTTTGGTCAAAGGGGACAGTTGAGAGGATGCATCAACGACGTCAAGAACATGTCAACATACCTGAACGGAAACTTTGGTTATGCTAGGGAGGACATGGTCATATTGACGGATGATCAGCAAAACCCGATGAGCCAGCCTACGAAACAGAACATACTGCGGGCGATGCATTGGCTGGTCAAAGACGCCAAACCAAATGATTCGCTATTCTTCCATTACTCCGGTGAGTCTTGATCACGGCTTGTAACTATCTCAGCTGCTAATGTTTCACAGGTCACGGCGGCCAAACCCCCGATCTCGACGGCGACGAAGACGACGGCTACGACGAAGTTATCTACCCCGTTGACTTTCGCGTTGCTGGCCATATTGTCGACGACGACATGCACCTCATAATGGTAAAATCCCTTCTTCCTGGGGTGCGCCTGACCGCTATTTTCGACTCCTGCCACTCTGGCTCCGCCCTCGACTTGCCCTACATTTACAGCACCCAGGGTGTCCTCAAGGAACCAAATCTTGCCAAGGAGGCTGGCCAGGGTCTGCTGGGAATTGTGTCTGCATACGCGCGTGGAGACATGAGTGGCATCGCATCCACGGTAACGGGCCTTTTCAAAAAGGCCACCACGGGCGACGAGGCAAGACAGCGCACCATTTCGACCAAGACGTCTCCTGCAGATGTGGTTATGTGGTCTGGCAGCAAAGACGACCAAACTTCGTAAGCCCTTCCTCTTCAAAATCTCTCCGTCCACCAAAGCATCTGCACACTCTCTAACGCCTTAACAGACAAGACGCCCAAATCGCCGGCCAAGCCACAGGCGCCATGTCCTGGGCCTTTATTGCCGCGCTGAAAAAGAATCCGCAGCAGAGCTACATCCAGCTTCTGAACAGCATCCGCGCCGAGCTGGAGGACAAATACACGCAGAAGCCGCAGTTAAGCTGTAGTCATCCGCTGAGTGAGTTTTGCCCCTTTTTCCATATGTCCGCGGTTGTGTAGATACACAGCTAATACGATTACTGTAGACACCAATCTGTTATACGTCATGTAAGCTCGCTCCACGGGCCCTTGATGAAAAGCATGCCGGCGTTCTAGGATGCAACTTTCCATTCTCAGAGTTAGTCTTGGTTGGAAGGAAAAGGGCAAGGAAAAGATGCGCAACCCGCTCCTAGGAATATCTGGATGGATGGATGGACGGACGGACGAACGGATGGATGGATAGCATAAAGGTCTAACCTGTCTTGCTTTGGATGAGCAGATAGGGAAAGGGTGCGTTCATTACTGGCTTGATATAACGGGTTTGCATGCTTGGTTTCTCCTGGGGTCTGGGAGGTTTGTAGTTAGATCCTTTCAAATGGGAAGGGAAATAATCATAGATTACCAAGAAACTGCCGAGTGCAGCAAAACATTGGGGAGTACGGGAAATACGTCTTGGTGTCCGAGTCTGCTTATCGCACGAGCTCTGCCATGAAACCCGAAGCCATGATTGTATTTGTTTCAAAGAAAACCATCTGTACAACTGTCCATACGAACGCCTTCTACGGCGAGGAGTGGCTGATCACCTAGCAAATTCCTGCAATCCATTGTCGAAGGCAACTGCGAAGTTTGAATGACACGCGTATATATATTCGTGTACTCGTACTAGCCATTTATCTATACAATTATATTTCCAATCCCCCCTCTAGGTCTCGAGTCGATTACTGGGGCGACGATTACCAGCAACGCAACCACCTCAAAGACTCAAACACCCTTCCACGTAATCAGAATCTGCTCGGCCTTGGGGTCTGTGCTGACGGGCACTTGCGTGCTTCCGCTCGGGATTTGGGCGGCGTAGAAGGATGGGCTGCTGTTGTAGGCGAGTTCGCCACCTGACGTCTGCATCGAGTGTTAGTTGAGCTGGCACATCAATGTGCAAAGGGCAGAAAATGGGCTTACAGTAAACACGCTCGCTGCGACACCAGTCCCGCATTTCAATGCACCGCTGACGATACCGCATGACCCCTTGCTGGAGGTCAGGGTGAAGCCAGCACTGGTGTCGGCGGCGGTGAAGGTGGCGCATGTGCCCGAGGTGAACCAGGTGCCGCTGCTGATGATGCAGCCGGTCTGCATACCGCTGGCGATGGTGACTTCCAGGTAGCCTTTGCCGGAGAACGGGGCGCCTGGGGCTCCAGTAGGGCCGGGGGCGGAGGAGGTGGAGTTGGACGATGTGGTTGTTGTGGTTGTAGGGGAGGTGGTGGGTTGGGAGGTTGTCGTGGATGTAGTGGTGGTGGGAGGCGCGGAGGTGGAGGTAGTAGGGGCTGGGGAGCCGGACTTGGGGTTGTATTTGATGCCACTAGCAGGGCAGCTAGACTTGGAGCCGTCGGGGTTTGTGGCGACGAACGTGCCGGTCACGACGCTGCCTATGACGTCGTAGAAGTACCAGATCTCGTCCAGGGCGCCGTTCTTGCATTGAATGGATGGCGCGACGCCTCGGGGTTTGGTGAGTGCGGCAAGAATGGCGGCAGAGGTATATGTCGCGGTAGTCGATGGGACGATGCCGGCTTGAGCCAGCCAGTCGTATGAAGGCAGGGTTTTGAATAGGTCAACAGCTTTTTGGAAGTAATCGACTACTTCTTCCTGGGGAGAGTAGTTGGTGTAGCATTTGGGGTTTAGGGTGCTAATGCATGTGCCGTGCTTTTCCCATTCGTGCTCCCAGAAGGACTCATCGTTGCCTAGAGTCAAAGTTAACTTTGGTGACAAGTGGCAGACGATGCCATTTGTTTAGCAGAAAACCTGCCTTGGTAGTCTTTCCAGTAGGTGTTCATGTAGTTGAGAAGATCTGTATTGCCCGCAGCAGAGATAATCGCCGATATATTGGTGTAGGCGCGAGCAGGGTCGCAATTGGCATCATAGGTGCCATCACAGTGGTCTGGCCTTGGCTCTGTTAGCCTTGATCTATGCGCATTTGGTGATGGGTAAACACCATAAGCCGTGGACTGTCCAACTGTTACTGGGTCCCTACATAGGTTTCCAGTTAGCATTGTTCTTTTAGAATAGGCTTGGGATGTATCAAACCGTCGTTGGGGAATAGTCCCAGAACTGCGTTTGGACTAGCTGGCCCCCAGGACTTTCGAAGCAGCAGGTGTCTGAGACAATGGTGGTGTTTTTGCAGCTCTGCTGGGGGTTGGTGCACACGGCGGGAGAGCCTCCCTCGACGGCAGTCCCTTGGGAAAGGAGGGCCACCTGAGAGTAGGTGAGAGCAAGTCGCGAGAGAGAACCTAAGGACGACAGGAGGGAAGGCATGTTGTCTGGTAGTCGATTGCTGATACTGGACCAGGAACGGTCCAGGGAGGTCGAGACATTCTTATAGAGGCCGTCTCGGAGGACCTCCTGGAGCTGCAGTAGCGACGGTGCCATAGGGACGCGGACCTGCGCGAACCCGCAATAGAAAGATGATGATCTCGTCGAAGCTCCGGCGCAGCTGGCTGCGATAGGATTAGGAGGTTTTTAGGGTAAAGATTGGGGAAGTTGTCCAAGGGGTTGGCGAGAGAGAGGCGAAAGCAAGCTCCATTGCTGGTCATGCGGGACTTGTTCCTTGCATCACCTTCCCGATGGATGACCTGCTCCTGGCGAATGATACTGGTAGCACGTGGGCCATAGATGATAGGAGACCAGACGAGGTTGTGGTCTTGGAGAGAGACAAACACTTGACAGCCGTCCAGGATAAAGTCCCCCCCGGGCCACTACTCTCACTCTAAGAGCATCCATCTACTCACCTACATACAGTACTTTACTTCAAACATGTCTCTTGTCCCTTTGCACGCTTGAGAATCAATACGCTGCCATGATTGGTAGACAGCGACACCCTACTAATCCATACATATAACATGGATACTGTGTGCAGAGACATGCCCGACCGATTGGCTGTGTACCTTACTGTACCTCAAAGCAGCCACAGGTACGGAATACCGCGTAGGTAGGTACCTTACCTTATGACTTACCTAATTCGTACCATTCTCCTTCTGGTTAGCGTCAGAGCCACACCGTTAACCAGAAGCAGTCAACCGCCTTGATTCGACATCGCCCTTCTTCCTCTTCCCTGACTTATCCATCTTCAGGTCCGATCATGTCCAAACCTCCCCCCCCCCCACCGAGCAAGTCTCCAATTATTACCACGCCGTGCTTTCTACTGCGGTCATAGCATCTGTCGAAGGTCTCTGGTCGCCACAAAATAGGGGACTTATGTCCTTTCTTTCAAGCAATCTCTTTGAACAAAGCTCGACATCCGCTTGCGTCCGTGAACATGATGGAGCCCGGTTCCAGTGTCAGTGTGGTGATCAAGCTAAATGGCAGTTTTCCCCAAAGTTGAGCCCCTGGCCGGATTCGTTCTTCGAGTCAACCGTGTAGTGTATAATCAAATGGCTCTAAAATCGTTCAAGTCAATGACTGTACTATTCTGAGAGTCAAGCAGGCTGGCTGTTTAATTAGAAATGCTGATGTCAAATTGGTGAGCTGTTTCCAAGAATATTTCTAACCGATTGCTTTTTTCAGTAGGCAGTCTGATGTTCACCAACATTCGTTTGTTCAGCATTCCTTATAAAGAATAATCCAAGGTTTATTGTTCAGTTGTCCACATTCGCGTCCCCTTACTTTTTCCTTTGTCCCAGAAGCTCATTGATCATGAAGAGTCTCATATGTAGAATGCTGTCTCTATTTTGCCAAATCTCGATTACTTCGACTTTCCGAAATATCAAGTCTACCACTCGTTCGACCAGCGGTGATAGAGAAATCAGACCCAACGCTCATTATTCCAATCGCCTGTCAATTCTCTTCCATATAGGAGTGTGTCAGTATCGACGAGGACAGAGTCGCAATGGCCTCTATCAATATTAAGATGGAACACACTGTCGAAACCGATCCTTCAGCAAACAGATACATTTGTGGTGAGTGCGGTTCTGCGCTTTCTTCTTTGAAGGGCCTCCAGCAACATTTCCGGAAATCCCACATTGAAACTCAATGGGCTTGTTCGGAGTCTGGCTGTCGTGAGACTTTCCGTGCTCCGGCTCGCTTCTACGAACATCTAGAGCGCGTCCATTCCCTACGCTCCATGAATTGCCCTTATCCGCGCTGTCAATTTCGTTTTCGACATCACGACGATCTTTGCAATCATGTGAATTCGCACTATTCCTTCGTTTCTCGTAATGACCCGAATCGATGCCCTTACAGACGCTGCACTCGACGCTTCTACAATCAAGATGAATTAGATAGGCATTTGGCAGCCCACCTCCGTGTTGCGTCTGCCAAAGCCATGGCGGCAGCCGGCATGATGATTGAACAATTCACAACAAACGAGAATATCGACAACCCCTTCGACCCGATTCCAACCCAACAAGAGGATGGCAGTGTTGAGTTCACCAACGATGGCACCATCCTTGTCGCTGAAGAAGACGGAGACGCTGCCGAGGACAACGCAGCCAGTGCCCCTGTTGGGAACAGCCAGCCTGACAACCGAAAGATGGCCATTGGATACATCCTACAAAGTCCCCCAACCCAACATTTCCCGATATCTACTGACACCAACGACTATCCTGAGCTGTTGGCTCTTGATGAATCGGAGAGGCCTCGTAACGACAAAACTCATAAACAGTCGTACCAAATTGGCAATTTCTCGGATCCCTCGGACGGCCGTGGAACGTTCCAGTGTATCATTATCCTTCTTGGGTTGGAATTGTTCGTATCCTCGGATGAGCTTATGGAACTTTGGATGACAATCTTGGACTATGAGCAACGAGTCGAGGCTCTTAAGCAACTAGGTGAAACTAGCTGGCTCCAAGACTTGCCCATTGTCATTCGCATCTTACGGACCAGCGGCCTAGGTGCCTTAATAGAAGCATGGGCAACTTTTAAATTGATATTGTACCCTATGCCGGAGGAAGCCGGCACCCCATCCGCCACTGAAATCGTATGGAAAGTGTTGATGCACTGCGCGAAGCTTGAGTTTGTGAGGGACAAAGGCTACCAAAAGGCCGTCAACGCTGGCCTGCAGGTTCCAGACCTATTGTACTTGCCTCCCAAGCTGCCATATTTTGGGGCCGATACGTCACTCGCTCAGCTCCTAAATGCACTCGAAGACAGAGTAAGGCGCAGGAAAATTCATCCGGAGTGGCTTCAATTTACGAAAACCATGGTCCTTCAAGAAACGAGCAAGTATTTAGGGGATTTGAAAACGGTCGTCAATGCCATGTACCCTGACCGGCAAGACACCGAGATGTTGCGATCCGAATTTGGACCGTTCTGGTGAGAATTTCGACTTGCGCAGATATTTTCCTTATTACGAGGATCTATGCTACAGACCTTAATCGTCCTATCGCTCCTATCTTCACCTTCTTTCAATTTAGTAGCTATGATATTTTCTCGATTAATGGATTGAAACGATTTCTTTAAATTGCCTCTCAGTTCATTGCGATGCACAAATTTCGATACATGTGAATTTCCCGTAATTGAACTTCTTGAACCTAATCCCTCTGTTTCACATAAGAAACAGGGAACTTTTTCCCTTACCCATGGCTCCTCTATCATGGTAAACTAGGTGCTATAAAAGCCTTGCTATCCTAGTACTTAGCTTGACTGCTTAAAGGTCGTTCGATAGGCAGTCCGCGTGAGTTGAAGAGCAATCATATAGTCAAGATACATCTAAGATTGATACGTACAACCCAAATGGAGCCACGGCCCGTCAACGTGGAATACTAAGAGTGCCCACTGTGGCAGGTGATTTAGGGTCATACAGTATGCTGCAGGTAGGCTAGCTGGACACTGGACTGATTTTACGCTGTATAGCAAACTTCCTGGTACGCGTTGTGGTACAGTCACAAAGCCAAGCTGTAATCGACAACAACGGTGCTGTTCACGTACTGTCAACATTATCCTTCAATCATCGTCCTAGCTGTATAGACAACGATGTTGATACTCATTACCTTCCCAGCAAGATGTCTCCTTATAGAGTACAACGACATTGATCACAGCCAGAGCTATTGTTCGTGGCCTCAGGTTAGGTCCACAGAGTCTCTGTGAGAAGCATAATAAAACTGTTCGAGCATAGAACATTAGGCTTTTGAAATTTTAGGAAGCAGCAATATAAAATCCTATGAGCGTCCCTGTCCTAAGCTCACAATCCGCAACCTACAACACACACTCTAAACACATCAAACCATTTCAATCGATTCCAAAGGCCTCAGCTGTCAAGCCAGACTCAACTCCATCATCTGAAGAACCAACAAAGAAGCCCCACAAAAACGCAACATGTCTTCTGGAAATTGCGGGCAGTGCCTTTCCTGCCAAAGCCAAAGCGACTTCCCTTGCATGAACCACGTTTTCATGGATCTCATGAACCCACCAGTCCTCCCTGGGGATCCAATATTGGCGCACAGGGCTTCTAGCCCGCCACGGCCATACCTAGGCCCTAGAATGAGATCGCAGTCTCCAACCCAGTTTTCTCGAGGTGCAGAAAATGCTCCAAAACGATCTCGAAGTAGACCAAGACGGTCTCGGGGCAGAAGAGCGTCATCAAGACCATCTCAAGGCGGAAGTGGGATGCCAAGACGTTCTCGACGCACACCAGGGTCTCCGGGACCTTCAACGACGCCAAAGACCGATTTCCGTGCTGCAGTTCAGAGACCAGGGCAGCAATTCCAAGAAACATTAGAAGCTCGAAGAGCTTCCATGACACCAAGAACTGTGTACCACTTCCCGGGATTCCCCGAAACATCACCGCAACCCTCTCAGGCCACACTTTTCGGTCGTTCTTACAATTTAGGTCCCGATTCTCGCTCGGCTCCCGTAGCGTCTAGTTCTCGCGGGAGGACGCAAGTGGCGGAGCTCCGAGGGGACTATGAACAGGCTCAACGGAGGATTTGGGAAGCCGAAGCTTCTCCGCTTTACCAAGGCCTACTCCGCGATCGGAGGACCGTAGAGGACTTCGAGATGATCTTGTCGTATTTCCCTGCTTCCACTCCTGTCGACCCAGCTGGCCATTTCAATGAAAGGCAGATCCAGAGCCTGTTCAACCAGCACCTCGCGCCTCGAGGTCCTCCTGAGTTGCGGTTGCCGACTCTCAATCGGCAACCCATCCAGAGCCTGTTCAACCAGCAACATGCGCCTCGAGGTCCTCCTGAGTTGCGGTTGCCGACTTTCAATCGGCAACCCTCAACTCGATCAATGCAGTTCGGCCGCTCCTCCAGGAGTTCTGTTCCGAGCTTTGCTCCTCCGGACGCAGATCGCTTCAGACTGGGCGACCCATCCAGGCCTTTGAGCCCAGCTGAGGAGTCCACAGCATCCCGCAGACACAATCCGGTCTCAAACCGAGCTCGTGGTGTTTCTGAGCGAGCAATGCAACGACCGGCTGATCGTCTCGGAAGTTTTCGCGCTCCCCAGGAGGGAACACGTCCTGAAAGCGACCCCAGCGTTCGACGCGCTGCGCCGTTTCGCACCCCGAGATATCACGGCATTGCCCCCCCTGCAGAATTGCCGACTCACCCCTACGAATTTCCAGCCCCGTGGACATCTCTACACCGGAGTCCCTCCACGCCGGACTTTACTACTCCAGCCTCGACGACTACATCGGCGCAGCAGCCCCCCGAAATCAATTTTGACATGGTTGCTGCTCGGTTTGATGCGCTCAATGAAGAGTACGATGCTCTCCGCGGCCCCCCTGCACCCCGAACACCGCCCACCTCAAGCAGGCCACTTGCACCTCAACCCTATGTCGAGGATGCAGACGACGACGAGGCTGGTGGTTTGTTCTTACCTGACTAGATCCGAGAATGGAGGATAGGTTGTCTTGAAAAGAACCAGTGCGGACCAAGATTGACGGCAAACCAGGTTTGTGAGTTTCTTACTCTTGTTTCTCTTCTTCATCTTTTTTTTATATATATATAGAAGGTCAATGAATGAAATAACGACGAAGACACATGATTTTCGCTAGGTGATTCACAATTCTAACAGAAACCAACACAGCCTTTCGTATCTTCAATGAATGACTCGCGATATCAACAACTGAGACCACACGTAGAAAACCAGAGAAGAAAACTCAATACTAATCCAGAAACCACACCTAATAGAATTACACAACAAAAGCAACAGATGAAAGATTAATGGATGAAATAACGACCGAGACATGTTTTTCGTCAAATTATTCGCAATTTTTAACAGAGTATCAACATAAAACTTTCATGTTTGAAGAATAACTCGCAACACTAACAACCGAGATCACACATACTGTAGGATATTAAAGAAACAAACATAATACTACTACAGAAACCACACCTATTAGAAACTACAAAGCAAAAAAATGGACGTTAGAAACACCAACGAAGAGAACGAACCCCAACAGAAATCCATCCTATTCAAGTGCCTAGTAACATCAACAGCATTGATCAAACCCAGCGTCTTGCCTTCAAACCTCCAGCTATCCCTCAAGACCCCACCACCAGAGCCTTTCAAATTCCCCTTCAACCCTCTCGAGACCCGCAACCCCTGTTTCTAGCAACCCACATTGCCAAGGCCTTTCCGGTCTCAACCCCCACTACGCTACTAACACAGATGATGTCTCTTGCGCGACATCACAGAGAGAGAGAGATAGAGAGAAAAAAACGAACACCGATTAATCGCTGTTTTACTAACCTTCCGCAACGACGACGACACAAGCTTATGGGTTTCCCGGATTACAGTAGCACAACTCATTGACTTGGGTTCAGTTAATCAAACGTGCGCAACAAGGAAACCTGGGATTTGGAAACATTTGAGATTTGGTCGGTTGTTACTTTATATATATATATTCAAGCGGTACTTTGTCAGGTAGGTTATTTCGACATGCTTAGGTACAGGTTGGTTCTCCTGGGTTTTGACGCTCTCTGGTGTCGTGGCAGTAGTGGTGGCTTTTCTCATGGCTGATTCAGATAAGAGCTCTATAATCATTTTCAGTACTTGTAAACATCTATACAATATCACTTCTCGATCCCCCCCCAACCCAAACCCAACCTTTTTACTATCCTAACCTTCCCGTCACCCTCAACTCTCTCCTCCCCCTTCCCCCGTTCTTAACCCCAGCCGACGTCTTCGGTCAACGTTCCATTAACCAGGAACAAGATCTTGGTACACATGGGCGAACTTTGTGCAAGTCCTTGACAAGGAGATCTCGGCGATGGGTAGGAGGGAGCAAAACCGGTTATAAATTGGGTATCTTTCTTCCCTGTTGAATGCATCGAGAAATGTAATCGGTCGGTCTCTAGTCGGAGGTGGTTTCGGAAGCGGTCTATCATGAAATGAACTACGTTCAGGGCTACTTGAAGCTTTTCGCTTCGTATGGTTCAACTGTGCGGACATCTTAAGATTTATGGTGGGTTTTCCAGTTGATATTGTGGACGTTGAGTATGCTCGTCGTGGTCGTCAGGGCTGTTGGTGAAATAATACTGGACTAGTTCGCAAGCACACAGGCAAGCGTGGTTCGAAAAGTGATGGTTTCCGTGGATTTACCGAACCCAGGAGACTACTGGTCAATTAGGCAATCCTATGGGCCTCGTTGTCCCATAAGCTGACTCGGGTATTAAAATTTTCTACATTAGCTCACACTTATCGTCCTTCCCTCAGTTGTGCTTGCTGATACGCTGAGAACCAATTAATCTCCACGGATCTGAAAGATACAGACCGTCAGGTAAACGTGATCTCCAGCACAGCTCCTGCAGCGAGTCCGAAAGCACCAGCGAGGAGAGAAGGCGAAGATATACAAAGTAAAAAGATCTGATGTCACCGTTGACTAAAAAACCGATTAGGTCATAAAGTTGAACAAGTAGTGATTAAAGCCAAGGAGGGTCAAAGAAAAAGTCACCATGATAGAACCTGGTCGCATTTGCACATCACTGGCGCCGCAACAGTGCTTCTCAGAAGTGTTGAGAGCATAACGAGTATTGTTAATTGTTCCCAGAAGCGTATCAAGCACCACCGGCTCCCCTTGAGGTGCAGAATTAAAGCTACCGGTTATGCTTCCAACAAATCTTGAAAGTACTGGAGCGGAAGGTTTAATTATACAGATGACGAGTTGTCGCGCGAGCACATGGCGTTGCCTCGATAATGGAAGGCATGGTAGGTAGTCACTCGAAGCCCAAACCTAGGCTATCAGAATATCTCCCGGCGAAAGGAGAAGTATCTTGGTCCATTATATAACCGCAGTACTCGCTACAGCAACGATGGTAGAACCCTCCGGAAACGAACCAACCAGTAGCATACTACCTGTAAGTTTACCCGACATAACAATACGTGCGAAAGCAACTCTGGCAAACACCCGGCAGCGCCGTCCCCGTTTTCTTCATAAACGCACATCCCAAGCATGCAGCCCACGTCGAGCTCCCACCCATACTAGCAATCTGCACTCCATTGGCGATCATGCCCTCGGTCTCGTCCTGGGCATACTGCAGCTTCGAAGTGGGTTCGTTGCTCGGGAACGTGTAATTGACGTTAGGAAGATACACAATGGTGATTTTGCTGGTGTCGTTGCAGCCGAAGAAGGTAGGTCTTTTATTGAGGCCTTTCGAGACAAAGGTGTCGACGGACGGGATGAAGGGCATTTTTGTCAAGCCTGCGCTGAGAGATTGAATGTATGTGGTCAAGATCTCGCTGCCGTCGGGGAAGTTGTCGCTGTTGTCGGCCGAGTTGTCGTTGACGATTATGACGTCCACGCCTCGGGAAGGTTGAAGCAAGGGGAATATAGGGTTGTTTTGGTGTGCCTCGCCTCCATCAACTAACGTGAGCTCTGTTTGGGCGGAAACTAGCGAGGAGCGAGCGTAATTGTGAAATGGATTCGGATACACGGCATACTCGTCGCGAGTGCTAAGAGCGTGTGCCTTGTTGACGATGGCAGCCAGGTCACCGAAAATGTTGGACATGTTGGTAGAGGGTACGTTTTGACATGCTTCGTTGAAGAGATTGCTGGAAGTTCCCAAAACATAGCCTAGATTGTCAAAATTCTGAACACAAGTGCCATTGGGAATGCCGTTTGTAAGTTTTGTTCCAAGGTACTTCGTTGGGGTAAATGTTTGGACACCGGAGTCCCATGAACCAAATTCGAAAGGCGTGATCTCATACGTCGTTCCGTTGGAAGAAGGTAAGCATTGTCCATCGAAAGTATTAACGCCAAGACCAGTAATTATAGGATAAGGTACGTTTTGACTTGTGAAATTTGAGAGAGACGCGATTGATGATAGCCGTGTGGCCACACCGCCGTCAAAGCCGTAGAGGAGCTGGTATGAGAGTAACCTGCCCCAAGGATCTGTCAAAGTGGGGGGGAAACCTGCATTCTGTTTCGCAAGGATATCATCCGTTACCGCGATATAAGCAGGCGCTGCGAGTAGGTACGCCGGATCCAAAAGACTGTCCTGGAAAGCTTGCTTCCAAAGACCATCTTTCAACGAGGTGATGGTTGGGTAATTGTTGCCTGCGAAAGAAGATAGGAGCCATGCCCCGCCGGATAAGCCCGCGTGGAATTGTATGGCCTGCAGGATCCCGCTAGTACTGACGTTGCTGTCGCGAGCGTCGAAGCCTTGGAGAACGCCAGCGCCCGACAACAAAGCACGATAGCCACCTCCACTACTAGTTAGGGCCACTGTTGGCAGCTTCGAAGTATCAAACGCTGAGTTGGTTTTCCGAAGCCAGGACTCAAGCGCTGCGTTTGCCCTAAGTTTGCGACCTCCAAGATAAGTCGATTCGGCTGTCGACAGACCATCCGCAGGCCTGACAAGTGGCGTGCTTGGGCATGCTGCTGATATAGGAGCATATAGCGATGGCAGCGAGAGCGCAGAGGTTAGCGTCGCAAAGTAAAGGCATACTAGGAGAAGCATCTTGAAAGAGACAACTATTATGATCAGACGAGAAGCGAGTTTTTAAGGAGAAACAACAGAGTATTGCAGTACTATATGGGAGAGCGCAAGGCGAATTTGAAGGGAGTGGAAGTCTTCATGGACCTTTGATACGTCTCAGATAGTGGGCGTAAATGACGTGCGATGCGACCTATATGAAGCCCATCACCATACTGCACACGTGGGCGAAAGGTATCTATCCATTGAAGGAAATGTACCATTCTCACGTTGATTGATTTTTATGGGAGCTTCCTTATTTGCTTCGGTATCAAAGCCTTGTAGGCTGTTTCCATGTTTCTCGTGGTTAACTGGGGCTCTTGCGGACTTGTAGTGCATCGTGGGGGCCGGAGCGAGCCCCAATCTAGAAATGGGCCGGTCTTGGGCGCCAAAAGAGAAAGATAGAGCAGGGAACCCAAAACCCGATCCGAATGGATGTCTTTAGGGAGATGCCCCTTGTGTTTGGGTCAGAACCACACTCAAATTCAAAGAAGCCGCGCATGCCGACCGTCTCTTAACCGGCTCAATAACCTATCACCAAATCATCGTCTGTTCATTAACACATTCTAATTTTAGGCTGGCAAAGCGTGATGTATTTGTCGAATGGGTACAAAACCCTGGACGTTGACAGCTAAATTAAATCCTCAGTATCGAAGAAATTGTTAGTGAACGATGGTAGTAAAGTAAGTGGAATTATTGGCTATGGTATCATGCCGAAAGGACTGTCAGCCTTCACAGATCGTTCATGAAGTCCTCATGTCAACAAAGTCACCTGGAACTTCACGGTCCAGGTGGGATCCATATCAGGCCTATCTGACTATCCTTCTACAGGTTCTATTCCCGAGTTCCTTCACGCCATCGCCCTACAAAGGGGATCAGTGCACTGAGATAAGTAACCAGGCATTAACTATGTCTTGAAATATGTGTGATTGTCTCCTCGCTTAGGTTCAACTTGTCCACCGATGTCCAGTACTCGTAGCTTGTGCCGCCACCTTCACGGCCCGTGGAACTCGTTCTAATCAGAACAAAGCTGTTGCACCATGCGATATCTACCGATACATGGAGGACCGAGTACTAGGATAGTAACACGATAAACAGACTTCTAGGAAGTCAGTGCAACCTACAGCTGATGGCGGTGCACAGTGCCAGGCGTGAGCTCAGGAGTAAGTCGCAAATCCAGTCCCCTGTGAGATCTAGAACCTTGGAAGACGCAGCCTCCGCTTTAGCCATGTATAGTAGTATGCAGCTCCAAAAGCCATACCACCCAAATGGCCAGCATGTCCCATCCAAGGCAGGATGCCAGTGACCATGGCATAGAGACTGAAATTCGCGAATAACAAAGCAGCTCCCCATGCCGGTATGTAGAATGGAACAAGTAACATGGATATCCCCATTTGTGGGTGAAAACAACCGATAGCAGTGACGATCCCTAATATGGATCCAGAGGCTCCGATGGATTGCGTCGACACTTTCGGATCGTCTTTAACCACTTGATACCCCAGTATTGTGATCCGATCTTTCCCCCTCTTTCTGCGCTCCTGTTCTTGGACCTGATCCCAAAGTACATGAGCCGCTCCACAGGCCGCAGCCGATCCAACCCAGAGTACTGCAAAGCCGCTGGGGCCAAAGAGCCTAACGGCATGAGGACCAAAGCTTATCAAAGTAGCCATGTTGAACGCAATATGCATAAAATTATAGTGCATAAAAAAGGATGTTATCAAAGTCCACCATCTTCCTTTTTGGAGGTTTTCGCGAGAGTTGACAAAATTCCGTTCAACGATATCGATATGCCGTCTATCATGGACGTTGGTATATTGATGTATTGAAAAAAGGCGGTAGGCATATCCAATTAGACATAGCCCAACAGCCCCCCCAGTGACAATATTTGGGGTGTGGCGCTGCCATCTAGATTGGGGAGGATAATGTTCGCTAGAGCTCTGGTAGAACCTTCGGGTGTTCGAAGTAAAACTCGAACTCGTATGCTCGGCTCGGCCTACCTGAGCGCCCTACAAAGAGGAACATAGTCAGCTAGGTTCAAGAATGGTTCGTACGATGAAATGACCTACCTTGGATTTGAGAATTGAGAAAGGGGTGGAAGGGCTCAAGAGGAAGCGTTGCTGCTTCAGCAGAAACAGACCGCCATGTGAACGGAGTCCACTGCATGGTCGAAACGGCAAGGCTTTCGCCCTGGCAAGCAGTCTGCTTGAAGGAGATTTAAAGAACGACATGGAGGATTGGACGACGCGATTTGATCAACAGCCCGCCCCCGCCGCTGCTAGTTCCGGTAAATTTAGCGGCTGTGTATGAGAACCAAACCATTATCTTGTGCGCAAATACATAACAGGGCGATCTCCGTGATTGGTGATGATTGTCACTTGATGATGGTAAACATTCTCGTGAGTGTGCTCCAGAGAGCTCCAGAGAGCTTCGATCACGCTAGGCCAATTGCGCCTTAGCTGATAGCAAATCCAGGCTGATTGGTGGATCAGATTCTATACGGTATGAATTTCTTAAACTATCATCTATTATTGTCTCATAAGACTGGCCAGTGCCAGGCTACTGTTGAACTGCTAAGCCCACAGGCTTGCCCACATTCATCAAGACGTTTTTGCAAGCGTCAGAGCCGAGCCTGTCACGTGTATGCAGAGCGATAGCACAATTGTCGAAATCGTTGGATAGAGACCTTTGTCTCGGTAGAATGTGCTTGGTAACTGCTTGAGTTTAGTCTTCTGCGACCCAGCGACCAAAACCATACCTGTTCATACATCTGCATACTTTCTTTCATGAGGTGTGGCAGAGGAAGTTGTGCGAGCAATGAAGACCAATTGTAGACTTCGGCTGACATGAAGAACTCTCGTGGTGGTTCATCGAGTTGCGTAAGAAGAGACTTAGAAAGGTGGCATGGCTAATGCTTCAACCTACAACTATCGCAAGCACCAGCATGACGGCCACATAGCTATCGTGAAAGTAAGTTAGCAAGTTGCAATCCTTAGTAATCCCGTCACCGAAAGACGTACATTGTAATGCCTTTCCTCCAATCTCTTATACTCCTTAAATCGGAGAGAACAGCTGGCTGTAAAGTACAGAGCGATGCGATTCCGACCATTGCACTAATGACAAGCCGTGCGAGCAGTTGCGGTACGACTCTAAAGACAATGACTGTTGAGACCAAGGTGAAGGCGACAATTATAACATGAGTCTGAAGTTCCCTGTCGTGTTGCGACGGTGCAGGTAATGGGATCGAGGTCTTGCTCGTAGCCGCAACGACAAGGTCTGCTTCGTGCTCGAGGAAAGTCGCTTCTTCTTTAGCTATGGGAGCGTGATTTGTGATCCACTCACGATATGCTGTAATGTCGGGAGCGGATGCGGGCTCGAGAATCTTGGTAAGACTACTGTACGAGGAAAGAGCACGGTCTTGATAGCATGTCAGCGCTTGAAGATAATTCCATGGTCTATCTCAGTCTTACTGTACTGCTCGACCTTCGCAAAACTCCTTGCTAACAAGTCCATCCTCTGCAATTGCAAGTGGGAAGGGAACCTGGCCTCGATTCTTCTGGATGCAGGTCTGTTACCGTAATATTGACTCTCTTGCGTAATGGTGCTATCTAATTCCCGTAGCCTGTCCTCGATCTCCGATATCTCGTCCTGGAGGTAAAGTAGCATCCGGTTGTTCAGAGTCTCAAATTTGCGGTATATTGGCCGTAGGAACTCTTCGCTCTTTGAATCAATAGATGAAGCAAGCAGGTCATAGCCTGAGCCGTTGGATTTAACGAGAGGGTTCTCATGCCGATATAGTCCTTCCTGTACAGCTTGGCTTGCGGCTGGTGAAGAATCTTCAGATATTGGTGTCCTGGAACACGGTGCTATTTTCGGTATGACATGCGGTAGTGTGGTATAATAAGCCTCTGGTGTGTCGTCGAGGTTTGCTGGCATGGATGTCCAGTTTCGCGGGAGAGAAGCAAAGTTTGGGAGGGGAGTTGGACTTGATGTATCTTTTAAGCCATAAGGCTCTTCTCTGAATGGATCTAGCCCGGTATCATCCGGCCACGTACCGGTGTAGATACTTGACTGCCTCCTCTTTGGCATCCGCGACTTTACTTCTGGGCTGCTAGTACCCATAGATATCCCAGAGTCTGAATGGAAACTAGTGTCGTGTTGAGTACAATCCCATATGTTTTGTTCGTGGGATTCATCAGCATGTACTTCCAAGTCGCTATAATGAGGAGTATTCGGCATGGGAATCTCTGGGTGTGGACTGGTAGAGACAGGACCACCTTGAATAGTCGCTCCAGCATCTTCGTCCTCGGCATCACTGTGAAATCCATCTTCTTTCTCCAAGAATGTGAATACGTCAGGCAGGATGGCAGTTCCTGAAGGGTCTGCACAAGAAACCATTAAGCGTGCATTCTCATTGCTTTGCTCATCGATGGGTTGTTCCTTTGACCCATTCTGCTTCAATTGTCGTGTGTTCAACCGTGACACTGGCTCTGGGTTGGGAGTTGAATTGCTCCTCCCCTTGCCAAAAAACAGGCTCGCCGAAGCTGAAGTTGGACTGGACTTTTTCGATGACGATGGCTTTGAATAACGGCGGCGTGTGTCAGTAATAGAAGGCATAATGCACAAGTTGCTGATGCTGCTTGCAACCTCTTAGGAATCTAGATACTCGTGCACACCAACTTGTTTTTGGTTTGTAGTCCAACTCTGCTCCTAGTATAGGCCACAATCGTGTTCGGGCCGGGGCTCAGAGTCAGCTGAATAGAAGTCAATGTACCGCAATTGAGAGACGGAAGAAGGAACGAAGTAATATGCTCTCAGAAAGAGCAGGGCACGGACTGCATCTCATGATATCCATCTCGAGAACAGGAGTATGGGACACTGTAACAGTGATGAAACAGTCCAAACCAGTCAAAGGAGGCCATAGCCATAAGTTATCGCAACAGCCAACAGCCCATCTGATACTCGAGACTTTGCGCCCAGTATCCGCCATGATCGGCGGGGTCATCCTTTCACGTGTACAACAACAGGCCATATCCTGCGCCTGCCCGCATAATCGTACTGGCTCCTTGCTTGCACGGCTGTACGCGTCACAAATTGACTTTGCCTTGGTGGTTTGGGTTGGACAGGAGGCGGCGTTTATGCGTGTTTCGCTTTAATTCGGCAACCATCTATCTTTGCATGTTGGCTATGCGTCGGCTTAATGCATCATCTAATCGGGTCGTCGTGATAGGATGGGGAGTACAGTACGTCACACTGCACGGAGATATAATTGCAAACACAATTCCAGAAAGGTTGTTCAATGGGGGGCATGTTGATCATTCAATAATTGGTTAATTCATTTTCAGACAAAAGCGCTCGGAGATATTATCCATCTCGAAGGTTAATCTCGAAAATTCTACTCGCGGACAAAGAACCCCAGATATGCCCGTGATATATATCCGAGCAAGCAAGACTCCCGAAATACGAGATGGGAATCCACCTTAGAAAGACGCCCCTGTCTATGCCTTTCATTGTCCTTGCCCTGCCATTACCCCGTTCTGCTGCACCGCTACTGTTCCATTGTGCTGGGCCCCAATCGCCGGCTGTGGAGTACCCGAGCCTTGCCTGACAGGAGGAGTCTGTTGCTCCGCCAATTGCGCCTTCTGCCGGTTCATCAGCGTCGCTTGCTCGTTAGCAGTCATATATGTGCGCTGGGTCTCTGATCCGCCTATATTCGTGCCATTAACCTGTGTTGGGGTCGGGGTTTGCCCTCCATGTTGAGAGGAGTTTTGGTGGTATAACGGTGGCCGCTGTTGATTCGGTGTTGAGCCTTGAGTAGAGTATGTGGACTGCTGTTGATGTGGAGGGCTGTATGCTGACGCCACCTTCGGAGGCGACGCGCTTCTACCAGAGGTCGTAGGAGTATATCCATATCCTTGTGAATTCATGGCGCGCTGCTGGTACCCTGGCTGACTTGGTCGTTGCTGGGATCCTTGTGCTGGAACGGAGGAGCCTCCATGCTGTGGGGTTGAGTATTGCTGACTGTAGGAATTCCCGTTGGTGGCTGGGTACTGGCGATAACCGTTAGAGTACTGGCTATGGGGACTCTGTGACGGTTGAGTGCTGTAATGTTGCGAGGTGGAATATGAATAGCGCTCTGATGCCGACGGCGCGGGACGCGGTTGGGAGTATGACGAGCGCGAATTACCAGAGAAATAGTGATTAGCAGAGGGCGGTCGACTGGAATATTGTTGATTTGGGAGGTAAGCGGCTGATCCGGTAGCAGGTCGTTGAACTGTAGGCTGCGATGCATAGTTTGAGCGAGGGACTGGCATAGGGGCAGTGGTTTGGTGGTATCCACTACTTCTTGCGGGCAGACTCGTACTTGCATTAAGTGATCGTGCCGCATATGCAGCAGTAGCACCAAGTTTTCCCTTTGAGGTGACTTCATCTTCTTCCATCGAGCCTTTGTAGTTCTTGCCCTCAATCTGAATCTTGGTATTGACGTTCAGGATCCCAAGTTGCTCTCCGTTCAATTTAGCGAGCGCATACGGTGGCAACATCTGTACCATGATAGCCAACTGCGATTTAAGTAGCTTGTAAACGTCAAATTCTGCATCTGATGGGTTAGTCGGACTAGCGGACGTGGCACTGAACTGGGAGTTCTGTCCAGCAATTGCTCGCGTGTTGCCAGAAAGTGACAAGTTCCTAACGCGTTGATAAGAGTTCAAAGTCTCCAGAAGCTCCGATATCCCTTGCAGAATTTCTTCCACTTCTTTGGCTGCTTCAGGCGTTTGTGTAGAATCATCCCCTTGTCCCTTCATTTCTGTCGGAAGGTCCTCTGGCATCCAATCGTCTACAGCCTCCTTGAACAAGACGTCCTCGTCAATTCCATCATCCCCAGCAGTAATATTTGCATCAGAATCGAACGCCTCTGCGTTTGAGAAAGCCGACAGCACCTGATATTTGCTCTCACCAACTCGCTTCCACCATATTCTATTCTTCGTGCGCTCTGATACTAACGCGGCAGCATTGTCTCGGTCGGGAGCAAAGCTCGAGTATACGCTACGAAATAATGCATCCTCTTTTGCTTGTTGGTGCTCTGCAACCGCTTCTTCGGACAATGCACTTTGAGCCTCGCCGATGCTCAAAGCTCGATCACGCTGCTTGCGTTTCGCTTCTGGCGAAGAGAGCTCCTTCGGGGGGGGGGCGACGTTGTATGTCAGCCATTGAGGAGTAGTCAGAGGCTGAGTTGTATAGCTTTCTTTTCGGTGGCTTTTTCCGGAAGAGGGTGCTTCTGAAGCATTGAACCAATTTACAGAAGAGCTCCTGGTAGCCGTGTGCCTTGACTGCCTTGGTGGATTGAGCGGAGCTAAGGTAGGAGGAGGTGCAAATAATTCTCCGATCGTGGGCACTCCTTTCTTTCCGTCGCCTGAGGAGGTACTATGTATAGGAATAATCCTTGTCGTGGAGATACCATTTGGTAATGCGAGCTCCCTGAGAGACGCATATACTAGGATTGACTTTTCGAGAGAGTATTTTTCTGGTTGTTCTGACTTAACCGGAATGGTTTGCTGCAGGCTTGAAAAGAGCTGTTTAGGCTGAGGAGCACCACCAAAGAGCGTCAAGACATTTCGGCCGGTATTCGTATCCCCAATGCTCCGACTAGAATTCTTCATCCTTTTGCCTCCTACAGCATCCTTGTGGAGATTTGAGATATACTCAGTACCTGTCTGCAGAAGCTTTGGTCTTTGCACTTTTTCCCTGAGTATGATGCTGTCAAGCTCTTTCCGAAGTGCTGTAGCCCGTACGATCTCTGCTTGCTTCTGGTGCGCATTTGCTGGAAAAGCCGGGCTCTCGCTGAGGTCCCTATTTCCCGAAAGGTCAGAAATCACGGCACACACCACCTTGTCCACGTCCGCCACGAGCTCTTCCACCGTGGCGTAGGCATTAGAATCAATTTGCGAGGCAACAGTGATATCCGTAGTGGGATCTGTAAGCTTGGTACGTTTCGCAGCGTGGTCTTGCTCTGTGGTCGAGTTGATAGGACGATTTAATGCAGAGGGTGTCGTATCATGACTGCGTCGAAGCAGAACGATCAGTAATGCGAGGGAATTATTTGCAAGGACAACATAAACAGGCAAACTATGGGACAGGAGGGAAAGCAGACCTCTTTAGGATTACGAGTATATCCTTTAGTAGCGCATAGAATTCATCGTAATGTGTATTTTCGCTTTCGCTGAGGTCGATGAAGCCTTTGCTGTCTTCTGGGCTGTTCACTCGTTTGCGCTTTCCGTTGGTCTGTATCAAAGATGCAGTATCGTCCAAGGGAGTGTGTGAAGCAGTCGAAACGGACATAATTCGGAGAGTAGATGATCGGGAGCGACTCAAAGATAACTTCGGGTAAAGCTATCTAGTACCCAACATCAGCTCCGTCCTTACACATCTTCACACAGCGGGCCATGTTACTCATCGAACCTACGTTTCAAAAACCGGCGCACATTGGGGTATCGCTTTGGGTACACAGGATGTGTGAGCGTGAGGTTAGCTTCTGCGCCTAGGCTCAGGTTGCGCGATGGTTGGTGAAAGATTATCGTGTTCCTCGACAGGGTTCACCTCATTTCGCCGGCGATGGTGCAAGGGATGGCGAAGCAGAAACCCTTAATAAAACGACTAGGAGGTCTTACAGACCAAATTCCACGGTTCTCCCACTATGGAAGATCTGGAAAGTCGCGTTAAGATTCGATGAGAATTGAAGCGTCAAAGCACAACTACTAGGGAACGAATAAAACCGTTTTTTCTACAAAAAACGTGTATAATACCTCTAAGCGGCTTTTTTGCTTCGCTTTTTTGGCTTTTTATTATCTAAGCATACAAGGGTCATTGATTGGAGGATTACCCTGCTGTCGCCACCTCGCTGTCGTCCGTTCTACTAGCTAACCTGCTTGCAGACCCCTACCTCTCTACCTCCAGCAATGCCTCCGCAACGTGGCGGTAGGCCTTTGAACCAGCTCGTCGTCGATAACTTCCAGCAGATAACCAGTCGATGAGGAGGAGCTATGTGAAATGAAGGATAGACTGTTGCAGGAGGAAATTGCTATGACCAGACTAAATCCTTCGAGCGAGGATATTCTCAACGAGTATTTGGATAGCGTCATCGACGGCCAGGTGCTTTTGGAGCTTCCTTTACATGGTGAAGGGGTCAACCTGCAGGCCAATTAACCCCCTATTAATTTGCTACTATAAATATATACCACCCCTGTGTTTAAAACCTCCTTCAAAAAACATGTATAAAACACGCTTTGAGCTAGCCTAAAGAAGGTAGTCAAAAAACATGTTTTAAACACGTTCGCACCCTAACAACTACTCGTACAGGTTCATTTGATAAGGCGCTATTCTACGGTCGCCGGCAATTACGGTCGCCAACCACTACGTTCGCCAGTAATGAAAAAGTTAGTGACTTTGAGCTAGGGTGCGAACCTGTTTAAAACATGTTTTTTGACTACCTTCTTTAGGCTAGCTCAAGACGTGTTTTAAACTCGTTTCTTGAAGGATGTTTTAAACACAGGGGTGGTTTATATTTATAGTAGCAACTTATAGAGGGTTAATTGGCCTGCAGATCGACCCCTTCACCATGTAAAGGAAGCTCCAAAAGCACCTGACCGTCGATGACGCTATCCAAATACTCGTTGAGAGTGTCCTCGCTCGAAGGATTTAGCCTAGCCATGGCAATTTCCTCCTGCAATAGTCTATCCTTCATTTCACATAGCTTCTCCTCATCGACCTCAACGCCCTGTGTATAGCGAAGTCTCTTCTTCAGCTCACGGGATCGATTGAGCGTTCGCTCGTTAATGTATATATACATCACTGACGACACTGAACAGTATCAGCTCTTTCAGATATGATTATCTTCTGAAAGTTATCGGCGACGAGCTGATTTAAAGGCCTATCGCCACGTTGCGAAGGCATTGCTGAAGATAGAAGGTAGGAGGTAGGTAGGAAGGAACCTGCAAGCAGATTAGTACTGACGACAGCGAGGTCATCGGTCAACAGCAAGGTGAACCTCCCTACTATAATCCTTACCCAGCTTACATAATTAAAAACCAATAAAACGAAGCAAAAAAGCCGCTAGGAGGTTTTAAACACGTCTTTTGTAGAAAAGACGGTTTTATTCGTACCCTACTTTGAGCATCACGAACGCTAGATCAAACTCGTTAAGAGTATATATATCATGACTATAGCAAGGTTACTATTGTTACTTCACAAGAAGCATTCTCGACACAGATGCATGGCTTCGTGGCTAAGATGCTAAGACGCTTCGCACTGCTTCTTTACATTGAAAGAATCGTATTTTTCTCTAGACCTTGGA